>RCUN01000044.1_pt1 | contig 167598 bp, 141 predicted proteins | sample 2166181 | NCBI WGS metagenome assembly RCUN01 (sample SAMN09932603, study PRJNA488358) | compost metagenome | feature: garden; material: soil; isolation source: compost soil in crotononitrile-enriched culture | place: Germany: Experimental Botanical Garden Goettingen | collected 2016-01-27 | reverse complement strand
TCGACCTGAAGAAAAAGTCGATCACCATGGGTAAAGGATGTTAAATAGTGTTCACTATGTCCCCGAACACCTGTCTACCATGTCCCCGGACCGTACAGGGAGAGGGTTAGGGTGAGGGGGGAAACCACCACTACAACAGCTCGAACTCGCCCTTATTCACCCGCGCAGAATCTACACCGATAAAGACGTTGAACTTGCCCGCTTCCGCATCATATTTCATCTGCTGATTCCAGAACTTCAGCGCATCGACGTCAATCGGGAAGCTCACGGTTTTGGTTTCACCCGGCTTCAGGTCAACCTTCTCAAAGCCGCGCAGCTGTTTCACCGGACGGCTCATGGACGCGGTGACATCCTGAACGTACATCTGAATCACCGTTGCGCCTTCGCGTTTACCGGTGTTGGTCACGTCCACGCTGGCGGTCACTTTGCCGTCACGTTTCATCGTTGGCGTAGACATTTTCACGTCCGACACCTTGAAGGTGGTGTAGCTCAGACCATAACCGAACGGATACAGCGGGCCGTTAGCTTCGTCGAAGTAGCGCGAGGTGTATTTGTTCGGCTTATCCGCGTTATACGGACGACCGGTGTTCAGGTGGCTGTAATAGACCGGAATCTGACCAACGGAACGCGGGAAGGACATCGGCAGTTTGCCCGACGGGTTGTAATCGCCAAACAGCACGTCGGCGATGGCGTTACCGCCTTCAGTTCCGGCGAACCAGGTTTCCAGCAGCGCGTCTGCCTGCTGATCCTCTTTCACCAGCGCCAGTGGACGACCGTTCATCAGCACCAGCACCAGCGGTTTACCGGTCGCTTTCAGGGCGCTAATCAGGTCACGCTGGCTCTGCGGAATGTTGATGTCGGTACGGCTCGACGCTTCGTGCGCCATACCCTGCGCTTCGCCGACAACCGCCACGACCACATCAGACTGTTTCGCCGCATTGACCGCTTCGTCGATCATCTCTTGAGGAGAGCGCGGATCGACTTTCACCGCCTCTTCGTACTGGTTCAGGAAGGTAACGATATCTTTGTCGTTGGTGACGTTCGCCCCTTTGGCGTACACCACGTTGCCGTTTTCACCCAGCGCGTTTTTAATACCGGTCAGCACGGTAATGGACTGATCGGCGACACCCGCTGCGGACCAGCTGCCCATCACGTCGCGTTTGCTATCAGCCAGCGGGCCGACCACAGCGACAGTGCCAGATTTTTTCAGCGGCAGGGTTTCGAGGCGGTTTTTCAGCAGTACCAGGCTTTCGCGCGCCACTTCACGGGCATCTTTACGATGCAGGCGGCTTTCGGCGTTGGTATCAACCGGGTCAGAATCTTTCGGCCCTAAGTGGCTATACGGATCGTTAAACAGCCCCATGTCGTATTTTACGTTCAGCACGTGACGGGTGGCGTCATCCAGCTCCGCCATCGTGACTTTGCCGGTTTTCACCAGGTCTGGCAGGTATTTGCTGTAGTACTCGTCGCTCATGCTCATGTTGATCCCGGCTTTGAGCGCCACGCGCACCGCGTCTTCCGGATCGGAGGCGGTACCGTGTTTAATCAGCTCTTTAATCGCGCCGTGATCGGAAACGGTAATACCCTTAAAGCCCCACTGGTCGCGCAGCACATCTTTCAGCAGCCAGGAATCGGAGGTCGCCGGGGTGCCGTTGAGGGAGTTCAGGGCCACCATCACCGCGCCGCTGCCCGCGTCAAGCCCGGCTTTGTACGGCGGCATGTAGTCGTTGAACAGGCGCTGCGGACTCATATCGACGGTGTTGTACTCTTTTCCGCCCTCCACTGCACCGTAGGCAGCGAAGTGTTTAACGCTGGTCATCACTGAATAGCGATCCGCCGGGCTTTTACCCTGCATCGCTTCGACCATCGTTTTACCGAGAGTGGCGGTTAAAAAGGTGTCTTCACCAAAGCCTTCGGAGGCACGGCCCCAGCGCGGATCGCGCGAGACATCAACCATCGGTGCCCAGGTCATGTTCAGACCGTCGTCGGCGGCTTCATAGGCGGAAATGCGCCCCACGGTTCTGACCGCATCGAGGTTAAAGGACGAGGCTAAACCGAGGCTGATCGGGAAGACGGTACGCTGGCCGTGCACCACGTCGTAGGCGAAGAAGAGAGGAATTTTCAGGCGGCTGAGCTGCATCACCTGATCCTGCATTTTACGGATATCTTCGCGGGTGACGGTGTTGAAAATCGCCCCGACCTGGCTCTCTTTGATCATCTCGCGGATCGCCTCTTTCGGGTTATCCGGGCCGACGCTTATCAAACGCAGCTGGCCGATTTTTTCATCGACCGTCATTTTGGTCAGCAAGTCGGTAACGAAGGCGTCACGGGCTTCCGGGGTTAACGGGTGATTGCCAAACAGATCTTCAGCCAGCGCGGGTTGCAGCGCCAGGCTTACTGCGACAGCTACAGAACAAAGCCATTTCATGTTGTTGTACTCTCTCATCATCAACCGCCGGAAAACTCGGCCAGACCGTGCGAAAAGCGCAGTGTGCCACAAACCCTTTAAACGTTGCAGGGTTATTCTCTGATTTTTCTCATGAATACTTGTTCGCTTAACAGTTAATCGCGCTATGCTTTACAGCGAGAAATTTGCCCCACCACAAGGAGTGGAAGATGACGTCTGTTCGCACACAAAATAACAACACTTTCATTAACGAACTGTCTCGCCTGGTTGGTCACTCTCACCTGCTGACTGACCCGGAAAAAACCGCCCGCTATCGCAAGGGCTTCCGTTCTGGTCAGGGCGAAGCGCTGGCGGTGGTGTTCCCCGGCACGCTGCTGGAACTGTGGCGCGTCCTCAGCGCCTGCGTCGCCGCCGACAAAATTATTCTGATGCAGGCGGCGAATACCGGCCTGACGGAAGGCTCTACGCCAAACGGCAATGATTACGACCGGGATATCGTCATTATCAGCACCCTGCGCCTCGATAAACTGCATCTGCTGGATAAAGGCGAGCAGGTGCTGGCGTATCCTGGCACCACGCTGTATTCACTGGAAAAAGCGCTCAAGCCTTTCGGTCGTGAGCCGCATTCGGTGATTGGTTCCTCCTGTATTGGCGCGTCGGTGGTTGGCGGGATCTGCAATAACTCCGGCGGTTCGCTGGTGCAGCGCGGCCCGGCGTATACCGAAATGTCGCTGTTTGCGCGTATTGATGAAAACGGCAAGCTCCAGCTGGTGAACCATCTGGGGATCAATCTTGGCGTCACGCCGGAGCAGATCCTCAGCAAGCTCGACGACGAGCGTGTCAACGACGCCGACGTGCAGCACGATGGCCGTCACGCCCACGATCATGATTACGTTGAACGCGTGCGTGATATCGAGGCCGATACCCCAGCACGCTATAACGCTGACCCGGATCGTCTGTTTGAATCCTCCGGCTGCGCGGGCAAACTGGCGGTGTTTGCCGTACGCCTCGACACTTTCCCGGCAGAGAAAAATCAGCAGGTCTTTTATATCGGCACCAACCAGCCGGACGTGCTGACCGAAATCCGTCGCCATATTTTAGGTGAGTTCAAAAATCTGCCGGTGGCGGGCGAGTATATGCACCGCGATATTTACGATATCGCCGAGCGTTACGGAAAAGACACCTTCCTGATGATCGACAAACTCGGCACCGACAAAATGCCGTTCTTCTTCACCATGAAGGGCCGTGCCGACGCGATGCTCGGTAGAGTGTCGCTGTTCAAACCGCACTTCACCGACCGCTTTATGCAGAAACTCGGCACCGCCTTCCCGGCGCATCTGCCGCCGCGCATGAAAAGCTGGCGCGATAAGTACGAACATCACCTGCTGCTGAAGATGTCGGGCGATGGAATTGCCGAAGCGCAGACCTGGCTAGCGGATTACTTTAAAACTGCCGAAGGCGATTTCTTCGCCTGTACGCCGGAAGAAGGCAGCAAGGCGTTCTTACACCGCTTTGCCGCGGCGGGCGCAGCGATTCGCTACCAGGCGGTTCACGCCGACGAAGTGGAAGATATTCTGGCGCTGGACATCGCCCTGCGTCGTAACGACACCGAATGGTTTGAACATCTGCCGCCGGAAATCGACAGCAAGCTGGTGCATAAACTCTATTATGGCCACTTTATGTGTCACGTTTTCCACCAGGATTACATTGTCAAAAAAGGCGTGGACGCGCATGAGCTGAAAGAACAGATGCTGGAACTGTTGCGCGCGCGCGGGGCGCAATACCCGGCGGAACACAACGTGGGGCATCTGTATGAAGCGCCTGAGACGCTTAAACATTTTTATCGCGAGAATGACCCAACCAATAGCATGAATCCCGGCATTGGTAAGACCACAAAGCACAAATACTGGAAAGAGGCGTCAGATGCAGAGCATGGCGAGACGCAAGCTGCTGATCAAAGAGTAAAGCCCCATTGAAACTGTTGTTAAGCTCTTAACAATCGTACTAGAGTAGTTTCACATCGCCGGAGAAACCTTTCTCCGGCATTTTATTCTGAGGAGCAAGCCCACCATGTCGGCCGTTGATATCTTATCTGCTTGTGAAGTTGAGGTACGAGACGCCCAACCTGACGACGTTCATGCCATTGCCGCGATCTATGCCTGGCATGTGCTCAACGGGCGTGCCTCGTTCGAAGAAGTTCCCCCGACTATTGATGAAATGCGCCAGCGTATGAGCACGATTGCCGCTGACGGTTTACCCTGGCTGGTGGCGCTGTACCGCGGCGTGGTGGTCGGTTATTGCTACGCGGGGCTGTATCGTGTGCGCCCGGCTTATCGCTACACGCTGGAAGAGTCGATTTACGTTGATGCCAGCGCGACGGGGCGTGGCTTTGGCAGTGCATTAATGGACGCACTTATCGCCCGTTGCGAACAAGGTCCGTGGCGACAGATGATTGCCGTGGTCGGTGACGGGCATAACAATGCTGGCTCTCTGCGGTTGCATAAAAAACATGGATTCGAAGTGGCCGGACAGCTCAGAAGTGTGGGCTATAAGAAAGGGAACTGGCGGGATACGCTGATTATGCAGCGTCCGCTGAACGACGGTGACTGGACGCTGCCGGAATAGCGGTATTTGTGCGGTCTGGTGCCCTCAGGCCCTCTCCCACGGGAGAGGGAGAAAACACTAAAAACGGCAACGAAGTTGCCGTTTTGCTTTGACCTTGTAGGCCCGGTAAGCGAAGCGCCACCGGGCGCTTTTGCCGGGCGGCACTGCGTTTGCCCGGCCTACAAAACCACAGCAGACGATCAATCGTTTTGCGCGGTTTCCATCTGCGCCGCTTTTTGCTTTTTATAGCTCATCGCCGCCGCAGGAACGGGGGTGACTTTCCCGGTTTCAATCCAGGTGCGTAAACGACTCGCATCAGCAAAGTGGGTGTATTTCCCGAATGCATCCATCACCACCAGCCCGACCGGTTTACCGTTAAAGACGGTGCGCATCACCAGACAGTGACCTGCCGCATTGGTAAAGCCGGTTTTGGTTAACTGAATATTCCAGTTATCGCGATACACCAGATGGTTGGTATTGCGGAACGGCAGCGTGTACGCCGGATTGGAGAAGGTTGCCATCTCTTCGCGCGTGGTGCTGAGCTGGCCGATCAGCGGATACTGTTTGCTGGCCAGCAGAAGTTGCGTAAGGTCCCGTGCGGTCGAGACGTTATGAATCGACAGACCGGTCGGCTCGACAAAACGGGTGTTGGTCATGCCCAGCGATTTGGCTTTCGCATTCATCGCGCGGATAAACGCGTTATACCCGCCCGGATAATGGTGCGCGAGGCTCGCGGCCGCACGGTTTTCCGAGGACATCAGCGCTAGCAGCAGCATATTTTTACGGCTGATTTCGCTGTTCAGACGCACGCGAGAATAGATTCCTTTCATCTCTGGCGTCTGGCTAATATCGACTTTCAGTTTCTCATCCAGCGGCAGTCGTGCATCAAGCACCACCATCGCGGTCATTAATTTGGTAATAGACGCAATCGGACGCACCAGATCCGGATGACTGGAATAGATCACCTTATTGGTATTCAGATCGACAATCATTGCGCTACCGGAGGCAATTTCCGGTTGAGCGGCAGTGGTGACTGCAGTTGTTTTAGCAATCGCTGGCGCGGCAACAGGCACAGCCAGGATCAGCGCAAGGCTAAGCAAAGAAATTCGGAATTTCAGCATGGTGAGACTTCTGATAATTATTCATGCACGTGATGACGTACGCCTCCTGTCACATCGAGCGAAACAGGCTGGCAAAGGCATCATAGCGGCCCTGGTGAGTTGTCGCCAGTGGAGAATCATGAACAGATGCTGCATTGCTGGCATTTACGCCAGCAATGCTTTTACCTCAGAAGAGACGGTAGCCGTAACCCCACAGAATGACCGTGAGTGCCAGCAGCGCCTCCAGCACCAGCACGCCAATGGCGAGAGTTGAACTGGAGAAGCTTAAACCTTCTTCTTTGTTAATGTTGAGGAAGGTCGGAATACCGACGTACAGCAGATAGCCGGTGTAAAACAGCGCGATGGTCCCAATCAGCGCGCATAGCCAGACCAGCGGATAGAGCGCCACGATGCCGCTCATAAACAGCGGTGTCGCCACATATCCGGCGAAGACCATGCACATCGTAAGCGACGGACGCTGCGGATAGTTACGCGCCATCCAGTAAATAACCCGCCCCATCACCGCCACGCCTGCCAGCATCAGTCCGTAGAACACTATCGCCAGCGCCAGCCCGGTCATCCAGGAAAGCTTCACGACAGTGCCATCGCCAAAATTCCAGCCAATTTGTGTTGTGCCTATAAACGCGCAGATCACCGGTACGGCAGCCATGAGCAGGACATGGTGCGTGTAGTGATGCGCGACCGTTTCGTTCTCGCTTCTGATGACATGCATCTCACGATCGGGATGGGAAAACAGCCCCCAGACATGGTTCATACAGCCCCCTCATTGTCGGCCCGTCAGGCGATACCCTAAGTATAATTCAGCTTTAGATTATTTTATGACCAGCAATAAAAATGCCGCTTACGGGCAAATCACGCTGGTTGCCGCGCCATTGATTCACAGGGTGTATGCTTAATAGAGGTTCACAGAGGGAGACAACGCTGACCTTATGGATATCAATAGTCTGATTGAACAATACGGGTATGCGGCGCTGGTGATAGGCAGCGTGGCGGAAGGTGAAACCATTACGCTTCTCGGAGGGGTGGCGGCCCATCAGGGTTTACTCCGTTTTCCGCTGGTGGTGGCCGCCGTGGCGCTCGGCGGTATGATTGGCGATCAACTGCTCTATCTGCTGGGATTACGCTTTGGCCCGACCCTGCTCAAACGTTTCTCAAAGCATCAGAAAAAAATCAACCGCGCCCAGCGGCTGATTCAGCGTCATCCTTACCTGTTTGTTATCGGCACCCGGTTTATGTACGGCTTTCGTATTATCGGCCCGCTGCTGATTGGTGCCAGTCGTTTGCCGCCGAAAATCTTCCTGCCGCTCAACATCATCGGGGCCATTGCCTGGGCGCTGATTTTTACCACGCTTGGGTACGTCGGCGGGGAAGTGATCGGCCCGTGGTTGCATAATTTCGATAAGCATCTGAAGCACTGGATCTGGTTAATCGTGGTGGTGGTCGTGGTGGTAGCCTGGCGACTGTGGCGCAAGCATCGGGATAGTGCGCGGGAGTAAAAGTATCACTCCCGCACGCGTTTAGCTGTGGTGGTATCCGCCGCCCAGCGCGGAGGTGAGTTGCAGCGTGGCATCGACGTACTGGCCTTGCAGCGTCAGCCCGGCGATGTGCTCCTGCAGAGCAGGAATTTTCACTTCGCTGACGCGCGAACCAGCAATGATCCCGGCGTTAAAGCGAGCCTGCGCCTGGGCTACCACGCGCGCGGTATCGGCTTCAATTTTCTGCTGTTGCTGGGTCTTACTGATCAGCGTGTCCACTTCACTGGCTGTGCGAGCGACTTGATTCACCGCATCGACCACCGCTTTGTTGTAATTCGCGACGGACAGATTGCTTTGCGCCTGGGCGATATCCAGATTGGCATTCAGGCGTCCGCTGTCGAAAATCGGCAGCGTCAAACCTGCCGTTACGCCCATTTGTTGCGCCGACGAGCGGAACAAATCGCTTAAGTGCAGGGCATCCTGTTGCAGGAACGCCATCAGGTTGACGTCAGGGTAAAAGGACGCCTTCGCCGCATCCACTTCGTTCATAGAGGCTTCGATATACCAGTGCGCTTCCTGCAAATCCGGGCGGCGTGCCAGCAATTCGTAACCGAGCGTCGACGGTAGCGAAGCCTCAATTTTCGGCAGGTCGTGCGGGGCCAGCTTCATCGACGAGGTATTGGTCAACGCCTGCAGGCACGCTTCGATGGCTTTCATTTTCCCGTGGACTTCAGCCATCTGTTCCTCGGTTTTGCTGGCGTTGATATCGGTGACGGCGCCTTCAACAGAAGAGTTGATGCCCTGCTGATACAGCTCGCGATCGACGGCGATGATCGACTCTTGTTCTTGCTTGATGTGGGTGAGCACATTACCGATGGCGGCCTGCGTTTGCCACTCCCAGTACAAACGCGCCACGCTGCTGGCGAGCAGCTGCCGGGTCTGTTCCATCTCCGCTTTCTGCGCGTTGACTTTGCCAATGCGTGCCTCGACCTGAGAGCGGTTTTTCCCCCACAGATCCAAATCCCAGCCCGCGGTCAGGCCAAAAGTACCGTTGGTGTACCACGGCCCTGTAGTGCCCGCCGCTGGATCGGTGAAGGCAAACGGACCCATCAGCCCTTCAGCTGACATTTTTTGCCGCTCGGCATCAGCAGAGAAATCAACCTGAGGGCCACCCGCTGCCATTGCCATTTTGGCCTGTGCTTCGGCCAGCGCGATACGCTGATGCGCAATCTGCATATCCGGCGCATCGGCCTGCGCTTTCGCAATCAGGGAATCCAGCTCAGGGTCGTGGAAATCTTTCCACCATTCGTTTTTGGGCCACTGGGTATGGCTAAACTGAGTGCTGATTTGGGTCACTGGCGATTGCGGTTTCAGTGAAGCTGCCGTGTCGTGGCCAGGAGCACACGCCACAAGAAGTAAAGAGAGAGGTAAACTCAAAGAATAAATAATTGAACGTTTCATCACGCCATTCACGCAAAATAGAAAGACGCAAATTACGCCTGATGCTTTTCTTTTTTTTAGTAACCCGTGGCAACCCGCACTTTGAAACACACGCACATAATCAGAAAAATATTCTCGTTATGAATTAGTTAATTATATTCATTCATCGCACTGATGAATTAGGCGTGCTGTCAGGCTGCTACACTTAAATGGATTTGAACTCATGCCAATGGAGAAGGGAATGAAAATACTACTGTGGATTATCCTGATTATTTTCCTGATTGGTTTACTGGTTGTGACAGGCGTCTTTAAAATGATTTTCTGAGGGTCCCCCGACAGGCTTTGGCCTGTCGGGGCAAGATTATTTGGACTGAATGACCCGCGCAATATCCGCCGACGTTTGCAGAGTGCGAATCTCCTGAAATAACGTCAGCGCTTCGGCGTATTCTTTGCGTAAATAGCTCAGCCACTGCTTAATACGTGCCACATGATATAGCCCGGTATCGCCCTGCTTTTCCAGACGAGAATATTTTTGCAGCAGCGTGACCACGTCAGGCCAGGGCATACGCGGTTCATTGTACTTAATCACCCGGCTCAGATTGGGCACATTGAGCGCGCCGCGACCGATCATTACCGACTCGCAGCCCGTTTCTTTGATGCACGCCTGCGCGCTTTCGTAGTCCCAGATTTCGCCGTTAGCGATTACTGGAATAGAGAGTCGCTGGCGGATTTCGCCGATCGCCTGCCAGTTAATACGCTCGGCTTTGTAGCCGTCATCTTTGGTTCGCCCATGAACGGCCAGCTCTGTGGCTCCGGCCTGCTGTACCGCATCGGCAATTTCGAACTGGCGGTCGCTGCTGTCCCAGCCCAGGCGCACTTTCACCGTGACCGGTAAATGGGCTGGCACCGCCTCGCGCATTGCTTTCGCGCCACGATAAATGAGTTCAGGATCTTTGAGGAGTGTCGCCCCACCGCCGCTGCCGTTGACCATTTTCGACGGGCAGCCGCAGTTGAGATCCACACCGTATGAACCCAGTTCAACGGCGCGGGCGGCATTTTCCGCCAGCCACTCAGGGTATTGTCCCAATAGCTGAATGCGTACCAGCGTGCCGGATGAGGTGCGGCTCTGGCGATGCAGCTCCGGGCAGAGTCGGTAAAACGACTTTACTGGCAATAGCATATCGACCACCCGCAAAAACTCGGTGATGCAGAGATCGTAATCGTTAACCTCGGTCAGCAGCTCGCGCACTAATGAGTCGAGCACGCCTTCCATCGGCGCCAGTAAAACACGCATTCTCAGTACCTGTGAAAAAAGACGCGCTATAGTAGCCGCTCTCTACAGGCGTGCAAAGGCTTTAACGCGAGTCTATCTCACAAACCAGTAGGCCAATATGCCCAATACGATAACAATGAGTATCGTGAAAGCCGGCCCCATTGCGAAGGCATACCAGTTCAGGTCTTCTTCTTTTTTTATATCATTGAAACGCACCAGGGCGCTTGCGGCATCCAACGCCGTAACCTCTTCAAACTGCTGTTCATAGCCCTGCTCTTTCAGAAGCGAAGCGGCCTCCGCGTTACGTTTCTCCACTGCCGAAATCTGTGTTCCCTTTTTGAAAAAAATGAAATCTTTCACCGGAATCTCCTGACCACGATAATGCCTTTTATCATATCATCGCTTCAAAAATAGTCACCGCAACTACACTGTTTTAACTGGCTTTTACTGTGAATGCTGTGGAAATGCCTAACGTTCCAAAAAGGAATGTCTGGTATGCTCAAATTTCATGTTGTGATCCGTAGCACGTTTCTATGTTTAATTGTATGATGAATGCGTTCCATCAAGGACTTTCACCATGACCAAAACATTCAATACCCTCTGGCAGTACCTGCGTGCATTTGTGCTGATTTATGCCTGCCTTTACGCCGGGATTTTCATCGCCTCCCTGCTGCCTATCATCATACCTGGCAGTATTATCGGGATGCTGATTCTGTTTTTGCTGCTGGCGCTGCAAATCCTGCCCGCTAAATGGGTCAATCCCGGCTGCTACGTGCTGATCCGCTATATGGCGCTACTGTTTGTGCCTATCGGTGTCGGGGTGATGCAATATTACGATCTGCTTAAAGCCCAGTACGGCCCGATTCTGGTCTCATGTGCGGTGAGTACGCTGGTGGTGTTCCTGGTGGTGAGCTGGAGCTCGCATCTGGTGCACGGCGAACGCAAAGTCATTGGGCAAAAAGGGACAAAAGAATGATAGCCAATATCTGGTGGTCGCTGCCGTTGACCCTGGTGGTGTTTTTCGCTGCACGTAAACTTGCGGCACGCTTTAAGATGGCGTTGCTGAATCCGCTGCTCGTTGCCATGGTGGTCATTATTCCGTTCCTGCTGTTCACCGGTATTCCTTATGAGCGCTATTTTGCCGGTAGCAAGATTCTGAACGATTTACTCCAGCCCGCCGTTGTGGCACTGGCGTTCCCGCTGTATGAGCAATTGCATCAAATCCGCGCACGCTGGAAGTCAATCATCACCATTTGCCTGATTGGCAGCGTGGTGGCAATGGTCACTGGCACGTCAGTGGCGCTGCTGATGGGCGCATCTCCGCAAATTGCCGCCTCTATTCTGCCGAAATCCGTGACCACACCCATTGCAATGGCCGTTGGCGGCAGCATCGGCGGGATACCGGCGATCAGCGCCATGTGCGTTATTTTTGTCGGTATTTTAGGCGCGGTGTTTGGTCATACTTTGCTAAATTTAATGCGTATCCGGACCAAAGCTGCGCGCGGCCTGGCGATGGGTACCGCTTCGCACGCCCTTGGCACTGCGCGCTGTGCCGAACTGGACTATCAGGAAGGCGCGTTCAGTTCGCTGGCGCTGGTGATTTGCGGGATCATGACTTCGCTCATCGCTCCCTTCCTGTTCCCGATTATTCTGGCGATCGTTGGCTAAAATTTGCGATGTGTCGCGCAAATTTCATTTTGTTTTCATAAGTTGCATACATAATGAGAAGTGGATCACATATAAAGCCCTGGTGGCTCCGTACACTACCGATCCATTAACCTTTATGAGGCATTGCCATGCACCCACGTTTTCAAACTGCTTTTGCCCAGCTAGCAGAGAATTTGCAATCAGCCCTGGCTCCGGTTCTGGCGGATACGCACTTCCCCGCCTTGCTGAGCGCAGAGCAGGTCACGACGCTTAAACAGGCAACGGGACTGGACGAAGACGCGCTGGCTTTCGCACTGCTGCCGCTGGCTGCCGCCTGCGCCAGAGCCGATCTCTCCCATTTTAACGTTGGTGCCATTGCGCGCGGCGTGAGCGGGACCTGGTATTTCGGCGGGAACATGGAGTTCCTGGGTGCGACCATGCAACAGACCGTCCACGCCGAACAAAGCGCCATCAGCCATGCCTGGCTGCGCGGTGAAAAAGCGCTGCAGGCCATCACCGTGAACTACACTCCTTGCGGCCACTGCCGCCAGTTTATGAATGAGCTGAACAGCGGTTTGCAACTGCGCATCAATCTGCCTGGCCGTGAGCCACATACGCTGGGTGACTATCTGCCGGATGCCTTTGGCCCGAAAGATCTGGATATCAAAACTCTGCTGATGGATGACCAGGATCACGGCTACGCTTTGACAGGTGATGCGCTGTCCCAGGCCGCAATCGCTGCGGCGAACAAAAGCCACACCCCTTACAGCAAATCACCGAGCGGCGTGGCGCTGGAGCTGCGTGATGGGCAAATTTTCTCCGGGAGCTACGCTGAAAACGCCGCCTTCAACCCAACGCTGCCACCGCTGCAAGGCGCACTGAATCTGCTGAGCCTGAACGGGTACGACTATCCGGATATTCAGCGCGCGATTCTGGCTGAAATTGCCGATGCGCCGTTGATCCAGTGGGACGCCACCGCCGCCACGCTGAAAGCGCTGGGCTGTACCAGCATCGACCGGACATTGCTGGCGTAATTACCCTGTGCGGGCAGAAATGCCCGCTCTGCTGATGAAAATCCCCCCAATCAAACCGCTGTTTCTTGCGCTTACCAGGCGGGTAAAGTAGCCTGAGTGAAATTTCCCTTCACGGAACGAGCCATCTTCATGTTAAAGCGCGTGTTTTACAGCCTGTTTGTCCTGGTCGGCATTCTGCTGTTGACTGCACTTGGCCTCGACCGTTGGATGAGCTGGAAAACCGCCCCTTACATCTTTGATGATCTGCAGGATTTACCTTATCGCCAGGTCGGCGTGGTGCTGGGTACCGCCAAGTATTACCGTACTGGCGTTATCAATCAGTATTATCGCTACCGCATTCAGGGCGCGCTTAACGCCTATAACAGCGGAAAGGTCAATTACCTGCTGCTGAGTGGCGATAACGCCCAACAAAGTTATAACGAGCCGATGACCATGCGAAAGGATTTGATTGCCGCAGGTGTCGATCCGGCAGATATCGTGCTCGACTACGCCGGATTCCGTACCCTGGATTCCATCGTCCGCACGCGCAAGGTCTTTGATACCAACGATTTTATTATTATCACCCAGCGCTTCCACTGCGAACGGGCACTGTTTATCGCCCTGCACATGGGCATTCAGGCCCAGTGTTATGCCGTTCCCTCACCGAAAGATATGTGGAGCGTTCGGGTACGTGAATTTGGCGCCCGCTTTGGCGCGCTGGCCGATCTCTATCTGTTCAAACGTGAACCGCGTTTCCTCGGCCCGTTAGTTCCGATTCCGGCGATGCATCAGGTGCCTGAAGATGCGCAGGATTATCCAGCTGTGACGCCGGAACAGCTTCTTGAATTGCAAAAGAAAGAGAAAAAATAAGTCATTTTTATATTTTCTTTATAGTAGTGAGTGGCATTTTTACAGCCCGTTTATATCTTAAAATAAACGGCTATTTTATGCTGGATTCATCGCCATCACGGCCTCACTGAAGCGCAATTATGAACTCCATCATCAGTACGTTATTTCTGAAAAATATCCGCTCATATCTTAATTTCCCGGTCGCATCTCTGCCCGGTTATTTACAGTCGGAAGTTAACGATTATTTAAGTGATTATCCACTGACTCAACATGTGGATGTTTATCTTTATGACATCAATGGCACGATGCGCGGAAAACGTCTTTCTGTTGAGAGTCTTTTTACGCTTTCAAAAGGATGTTATTTTCCGCTTTCCGTCTATTCGATGGATCAGAAAGGCAAGGTTTCGTGTCATTCCCCAGCACAACCCCTTCATGACGAACCCGATCACCTGTGCCTGCCAGTGCCGGGCACGCTGCGCCCTTCGCCTCAGGACCCCTTGCATACCGCGCAGATCCTGCTGACGATGACCGACAACCATCAGGCTCCGTGTCAGCTGGAACCGCGCGTTATTCTGCAGAACGTGCTTTCGCGCTTTCATCAGCATGGGCTTTATCCGGTGGTCGCCCCCGAAATTGAGTTTTATCTCTCCAGCCCGCAGCCAGAGGATATCCGCGGCCAGGGATGTTTTAATATGGAGAATTCCACAGCCCGTAGCGCCGTTTTTAATGACCTTGAGCAGCTCGCGCAGGTTCAGCAAATCCCGCTGACCGGTATTGTGGCAGAGGCCGAATCTGGCCAGTTTGAACTGAATCTTAAGCACAGTTCCCGCATCTTAGAAGCCTGTGATAACGTGCTGGCCTTGCGCCGCCTGACGCGTTATGTCGCTGAAAAAAAGGGTCTCAAAGCCAACTTTATGGCGAAACCCTACAGCCTCCAGTCTGGCAATGGTCTGCATTTTCACTTCAGTTTGCAGGATGTACACGGAGAAAACGTGTTTGCCTCCTCTGCCGATGAGCTCAACAGCATGATGCGCCTGTGCATTGCCGGTCAGCTGGCGCTGATGCCTGCTTCGGTAGCCATCCTCGCGCCCGGTGTGAACGCATTTCGGCGTCTGCGCAAGAACCTCGATGAGCCCCTGTTTAACTCATGGGGATATAACAACCGCTCCGCCGCCCTGCGTATTCCGTGCTCTGACGAGGGAAACCGACGCATCGAATATCGTCTTGCAGGCGCCGATGCCAACCCCTATCTGGTGGTCGCGACCATTCTCACCGGCATGTTGTACGGACTGGAGTGCTTCGACGAGCACGACCTTGCCGACCCGCAGAACGCCGCCCCGGCCCTGCCACTGTTTCAGCAGCAGGCCATCGAACAGTTTGCCCAGTGTCAGTATCTGACCGACAGCCTGGGACATGCGTTTTCGCAGCAGTGGATCGCCTGCAAACTGTCGGAATTAGCCTGGTTCGAAAGTATCGTGACAGAGGAAGAATCCACCCTGAGTTAATTCCGTTCTGGAATATCATTCCCCGAGGCCAGATTCACTGGATATATTATGTCTACGTTGATTATTGTTTCGAACCGTTGCATTACCCGAAAGACGACATTTACCGATCCGCTACTGGACGTTCTGGAAAAAATAGCCATTAATTATTCCGCTAAATGGTACGGATGGGACGGTGAAATAGAGACCAGCCGAAAAGGACCACAACGAAGCCGCCATGATATTAATACTTTTACCGTATATAGCAGACCGTTTTCCGCCAACGAATACGAGAATGGATATCACGGATACATCCATAAAGTCTTGTGGCCGGTATTTCACAATCGCCCCGACCTTGCGGAATATCAAAAAGAGTATTTCACGACCTATAAAATGAATGCGCAAAACGTCGCAGAGGATATCGCGCAAGATCTCCGCGATGAAGAGATTATCTGGGTGCATGATTACCATTTGCTCCCGGTGGGCAAAATGCTGCGTGATGGAGGGCATCACAATATGAGCGGTTTTTTCCTGCATCAACCCTTCCCGCCGGGTGACGTCCTGCGCAGCATCCCGGAGCATAACTGGCTGGTGAACGCGTTACTGGAGTATGACGTGATTGGCTTTCAGTCGAGCGCCGACGTCAGTAATTTTCTGACCTACGTGCTGCGATACCATCGGGTCACACGTCTGGCACCTGACCTTATTCAGCTCAATGGCAAAACCATCCGCATCGGCATTTTCCCCTGCGGGATTGTGGCTGATGCTCAGAACGTGGCACCGCCCATACATCGTCAGGTTGATGACTATCCGCGTCAGATAATTATCAGCAACGATGTGATCAGCGATATTAGCGGTATTCATTACCGGCTGGATGCGATGCGAACCTTTTTGAACCACCATCCGCGGTACATCCGCAATGTCAGTTTGCTACAGATATCCGATCCGTCGCGTGAATATCCTCGTTCGACCAGCAATCTCTGTACGCGTCTGGAAAGGTTTTGCGGTGAGTTAAACGGCCAGTACGGTGATTTTTCGTGGTATCCGGTGAATTACATCCACAACACCCTGTGCAGCCAGACGTTGATTCAGGAGCTGTACGCCAAAGCCCAGGTGGCGCTGTTTACACCACTATCGGAAGGCACCAGCCTGAGCGCCAAGGCCTTTATCCTGGCGCAGGATGTCGACGATCCTGGCGTGCTGATCCTCTCGATGTTTAGCGGTGCGGCGGAACAACTGAGCGAAGCGATTATTGTTAATCCCTACGATGCCAACGAAACCAGCGATGCTCTGCACTCTGCGCTCTCGATGCCGCTGCATGAGCGCAAACGGCGTCACGGATTGATGCTGAAGAAGGTTCTGCGCTACGACAGCCTGTGGTGGGGGCGAACCTTTATTGAGGCGCTGGAGGATAAAACCCGGCCTGCGGCACCGGTGTTCAGAACTTCCCATTACGGCGTTTTCACGCCGCAAAAACTCTACTAAATAAAAAGGCCCGCTGAGTCAGCGGGCCTCATAAGCGTCGTGAAGATTACTTCTTACGCGCGTATTTCAGTGAATCCAGGGCAACGGCGAAGATGATGATCGCGCCCTTGATAATGTACTGCCAGTACGGGTTCACGCCGATGTAGGTCAAACCGTAGTTGATAACCGTGAAGATGATAACACCGGTCACCACGCCGACTACGGTACCCACACCGCCGCTGAAGGATACGCCGCCCACCACGCAGGCTGCAATCGCATCCAGTTCATACATAAAGCCGAGGTTGTTGGTCGCCGAGCCGATACGGCCTGCTTCGAGCAAACCACCGAAGGCATAGAACACGCCGGACAGGGCATAAATCATGAGCAGGTTCAGAGCCACGTTCACGCCAGATACTTTTGCCGCTTCCGGGTTACCGCCGATAGCGAAGATGTTTTTACCGAAGCGGGTTTTGTTCCACAGCACCCAGACAAAACCGACGGCGATCAGCGCGTAGAAGGTGATGTAGGAAAGGCGGAAACTGCCCAGCGCCACAAAACCTTGCGCGAACGTCGAGAAGCCACTGTCGAAGCCTGAAATCGGCGATGCGCCGACGAAGTCGTAGTACAGGGAGTTGATGCCGTAAACGATAATCATCGTGCCCAGCGTGGTGATAAACGGCGTCACGTTCAGGTAGGCGATGATAATACCGTTGATCAGACCGATGATGGCGCCAACCACGCAGACAATCAGCACGACGACAATGATCGGCATGGTCGCCATTTCCGGGAACACCTTGTTGGCGTTCTCCATCGACTGCAAGAGCGTGGCCGCGACAACCGCTGCCAGACCGACCTGACGCCCGGCTGACAGGTCAGTACCCTGAGTCACAATCAGCCCGGCCACCCCGAGGGCGATGATGATACGCACTGAGGACTGGGTCAAAATGTTACTCAAGTTAAGCAAACTTAAGAACGTAGGGTCCTGGAAAATAATAATGGCCAGCAACACTAAAAGAACAACGTAAATACCGCCTTCTTTCAGATAAGTGAGAAAACTCTTTTTATTTAGCGCACTCATGAGGAGCCCCTGATCTTAAAGGTGCAAAGACGCAAGACGGAGAATTTCGTTTTGCGTTGTCGTTTTGGTGTCAACAATTCCGGCAACGAGACCATTGCTCATAACCAGAATACGATCTGTGATCCCTAACAATTCCGGCATTTCGGAAGAAATAATAATGATCCCTTTATTCTTTTTCGCCAGTTCAGCAATCAGCTGATAGATTTCAAATTTTGCACCTACGTCAATACCGCGAGTCGGTTCATCAAGCATTAAAATTTCTGGTTGGGTTAATAGCCAGCGACCAATAATAACCTTCTGCTGGTTACCGCCGGAAAGTGAGCCAATTTGCGTTTGATGTCCTGGCGTTTTCACACGCATTGAATCGATAACCCACTGGGTATCACTTTTCATGCGGGAAGTATCCAAAAGACCGACTTTGTTTTTATAGTTCCGAATATTAGAAATTAACGAGTTAAAATTAATATCCAGATAAGCATAAATCCCCGTTGAGCGGCGCTCTTCGGTCACCAGGGCGAAACCGTGATTAATGGCTTCATTGGCGTTGTGATTATTAATTTTCTTACCGTGCAGCGTAATCGTACCTGCGACTTTTTCACGGATACCAAACAGGGTTTCCACGATATCGGTACGTTTTGCACCGACCAGGCCCGCGATGCCCAGAATTTCGCCTTTGTGCAAATCGAAAGACACATCACGAATAGACGGCTGGCGCAGGGATGTGAGGTTACGCACTTCAAGAATCACTTCACCCGGCTTGTTCTCTTTATCCGGGAAGCGCTGGTTCAGGGAACGGCCCACCATCATCGCGATGATCTTGTCCATATCCAGCCCTTCAAGGGGCTGAGTGGTGATCCACTGACCGTCACGCAGAATGGTGATTTCATCGCATAGCTGGAAGATTTCTTCCATTTTGTGCGAGATATAAACGATGCCACAGCCGCGATCTTTCAGCTTACGGATAATGGTGAAAAGGTGATTAACCTCTTTTTCCGTCAGTGATGAGGTCGGCTCATCCATAATCACGATTTTCGCGTTATAGGAGAAGGCCTTGGCAATTTCGATCATCTGCATTTGTGAAACGGATAACGTGCCTACGCGTGCGCGCGGGTCGATATCAATATCCAGTTCATCAAAAATCGCTTTCGTATCACGATACATTTTGTCCTGATCGACAAATACGCCTTTGGTCGGATAACGACCCAACCACATATTGTCCATAACAGAACGTTGAAGCACCAGGTTTAATTCCTGGTGAACCATCGAAATACCATTCTCCAGTGCTTCCTTGGCGGAATGGAAGTCGATCTCTTTCCCCTGAAAAAGAATGCTACCAGAATCTTTTTGATAGATTCCAAAAAGGCATTTTAATAATGTCGATTTACCTGCACCGTTCTCTCCCATCAACGCATGAATAGAGTGAGGACGTACTTTTAAATTAACATTGTCGAGAGCCTTAACGCCCGGAAAAGACTTGTTAATACCGCTCATTTCTAACAAGAATTCACCTGAGGACTGAGTATTTGTGCTGACCATAATTATACCTTGACGGCCTCGCATATCGCGTTATAAAAGGGCGCAACGAATTGCGCCCTGTGAGAACAGGCAATATCTAACTTATTTACCGATAAACTCAGCCAGGTTTGACTGGTCTACGCCCACGTAAGGTACGCGAACAATTTTGTTCTCGATTTTCCAGTTGGTGCCTTCTGCCGCTGCTTTACCATCGGCCAGGTTTTTCGCCAGATCGAAGGTCGCTTTCGCCTGGTTGTTGGCATCGTTCAGAACGGTACCGGCCATTGCGCCAGATTTAACCAGTGCCAGCGCTTCTGGCAGCGCATCCACGCCGAAGACCGGAATAGAGGATTTATTGTGTGCTTTCAGCGCTTCAACTGCACCCATTGCCATCGCATCGTTGTTGGCGATAACCACTTCGATTTTGTTAGCATTCGGGCCAGACAGCCATGCGTCCATCTTATCTTTCGCCTGAGCGGTATCCCACATTGCAGTGTCTAATGCCAGCTGCTGGGTTTTCAGACCTTTGTCGTTCAACTCTTTGATAACATATGTGGTACGCGCTTCAGCATCCGGATGGCCCGGCTCGCCTTTCAGCAGCACGAACTGAATCTGACCGTCTTTGTTCAGGTCCCAGTTCGGGTTAGCAGCCCAGTGTTTCGCGATCAGATCGCCCTGGATAATACCGGACTCTTTGGAATCAGTACCGACGTAGAAGGCTTTGTCATAGCTGTCCAGCGCTTTGCGGGATGGCTCTTTGTTGAAGAATACGATTGGCACATTCTGGCCACGCGCTTTCTCAATCACTGTACCTGCTGCTGCCGGGTCAACCAGGTTAATGGCCAGGGCTTTCACACCTTTCGCCAGCAGAACGTCGATCTGGTCGTTCTGTTTGGACTGGTCGTTCTGGGAGTCATTCATCAGCAGCTGAACATCTGGCGCTGCTTTAGCATCTTTCTCGATAGCTTTACGCACAACAGACATGAAGTTGTCGTCGTATTTATAGATTGTCACACCAATACGGGTATCCGCAGCGTGCGCAGCCGCACCAAAAAGCATGCTTGCCATAACAGCAGACAGAGTCAAAACCTTCTTATTCATGGTATCTCCGGTTTTTTTTATGCAGGGTAGTTCTTGTGAATAACGGTCGGCGGGCAGATGTTAAGAAAACGTTACTGACAGCCGAAGTTCACTTATAAAATTTCTATCTTCCGTGTTCGGTAACGCTCCAGTAATGCGTTTTATTGGTTGTTTGTGGCACTTTGGCTATAGTGAAAGTGATTAATCACCGTTACATAGCGTTTCAGTCCCTAAAACGCTGACATCATAGTCAGCGGCTTGTTAAGATACTGTGAATTTACTCACAGATTGAAAACGGTTACATCACCCAACATAATCAGTTAGTGATCGGAGCCACAATTTGCCGAATAGCGACCGAATGGCGACGCACTAAAGTCGGCATGAAACAGTGTGTTGCGCTGAGATCCTGCTGTCCTGCGGCCCCTTGTAACGCCAGTTCAGTGGCCAGGCGAGCCATTGACGCAATCGGGTAACGCACGGTGGTAAGCTGCGGGTCGGTGTAACGGGCAATCGGGATATCATCGAAACCAATCAATGACAGATGCTGCGGCACGGCAATGCCGTTGTCTTTCAGAGCGGTCAGCGCTCCGGCGGCCATGCTATCATTGTAGGCAAAGACGGCGGTCAGTTGCAGGTTACGTCCGAGCAGTTCAACCATTGCTGCCTCCCCTCCCGGCATATCAGGCGATCCGGTGCCAATCCAGCTGTCAGCGGACGTAATTCCGGCTTCTTTCAGAGCATTTTGCCACCCTTCCCGGCGCATATCGTCATCTTCAATATGATGGCTGGACGCCAGATAGCCGATGCGCTGATGGCCGTTATTGAGCAACATACGCGTCGCCATCATCGCCCCGCTGACGTTATCCAGCGTCACGCAGCGATGGGCGTAGCCCGGCACCACACGGTTGATGAGCACCATCCCGGGGATTTGATCCATAAACCCAGCCAACTCCTCATCGCTGAGCGCTTTTGAATGGACGATCAGGGCGTTACATCGCTGGCGAATCAGCACCTCAATGGCATGACGCTCTTTTTCAGCCTCGTGATAGCTGTTACCGATCAGCACATATTTATGGTGCTGCTGGGCGACAACGTCCACGGCTTTGACCAGCGCACCAAAAAAGGCATCTGACACGTCCATCACCACCACGCCAATGGTGTCACTCACCTGGGTGGCGAGAGCCTGGGCGTTAGCATTCGGGCGATAGCCGAGTTGCGTCACCGCCTTCATCACAGTTTCACGAGTTTCAGGACTCACCAGCGCGCTGTTGTTCAGTACGCGGGAGACAGTGGCGACAGAAACACCCGCGATGCGGGCTACGTCACGAATGGTGATCATATTCACCATCCTTATATGGATTGCAGCAACTCACAGACACCCCCTGTGTTTAGCAAGGAGGCTATTCTGGCAGTGACGAAGAGGGGACTACGTGAAGAAGGTCACACAGATGAAAACGGTTACATCCGTTTTGTTAATGATTGTGATCCAGATCGTTATCTGGATGTATTACTCAATGATACACCTGAAGCACGTGCGGTTAATTGACGCCACAGCCATTCCAGCGGGCCCTGGCGGAAAAAGCGCAGCCAGATAACAGAAAACACCATGTTTATCCCCCAGACCGGAATAACAAATGCCAGCAGCTGGAGTCGGTCGAATTTCATAAATAGACCGAATCGATAGAAAAGCGTGGTGCAAATGAGCGTTTGCAGCAGGTAATTGCTCAATGCCATTCGGCCCACACACGCCACGGCAGCCACCACCTTGAAGCGCGCCATCTGCGGCCAGAAGCCGTAAATCAACGCCGCATAGCCGATAGTCTGAAACGGTGCACTCAGCTCGCGCGGGGCCTGTAGCAGGAAGGCACACCAGCGATAATCCCAGTCCAGCACCCACTGCGCGACCACCGCGGGAAGATTAATGACGACGCCAATGCACACCAGAGCAGCCCCCGTCCGGCGATAATGAGAGAGACTAAACTCCCCTTTCAGCCAGCCGGTTCGCATCAGCGCCGCGCCCATCAACATCATCCCGGCCAGCTGCCAGCCGTACTGTGCACCCAGCGCGATCAGGTTATCGCCGAGCATATCGGCACGATTGCTGACGGCTTCGACACCACCTTTGAGTTTCCAGAACTGTTCATACTGAAGATTCGCGGCATCCGGTATCCACGACCGATTGGTCGCTCCGCCAGAAATCATCCCCAGCAGCAACAACACGCCGATACCGATGAGATACAGAATGACGCCGGTATTGAACAGATTTTTCACGTCGTGCGCGTCACGAATCATTCGCCAGCAAATCAGACCCACTAATCCATAAGCCAGCAAAATATCGCCGTCCCAGAAAAACAGACCGTGGATAAACCCGAGTAAAACGAGCAGCGTCAGGCGAGACTGGATCCAACGCTTGCCGCGTTTGAGCAGCAGCTGCAGCCCTGCGCCGAAGAGGAGTGCAAAAAGAGTAAGGAATTTAACTTGTGCGAAAAGGTCGAGGATCGCCCACGTCCAGGCGTCGCTGCGGGTGATTTCGCCATACCAGGCAGGGTTGAGATACGCCGCTTTTGGCAGACCAAACGCGGCGATATTCAGCAGCAGGATACCGAGGATGGCAACGCCACGTACAAAATCCAGCGTGACATTACGCTCCATTTATCCTGCCCTGTAATTAGTTGTGGTGACGCACGGCGCGCAGAAACTCCTGGCGAGTATTCTGGCTGGATTTAAACAGACCACCCAGCGACGTAGTCGTGGTCGCGCTGGTTGCATCACGAACGCCACGCGCTTTCACGCAATAATGGACGGCATCAATGGATACAGCCACATTGTTGGTGCCGAGCAGCGTTTGCAGCGCCGTCAGGATCTGCTGTGTCAGACGTTCCTGAACCTGCGGACGCTGGGCGAAGAACTGCACGATGCGGTTGATCTTCGACAGACCAATCACCGTATCTTTCGGGATATAGGCCACGGTGGCTTTACCGTCGATGGTCACAAAATGATGTTCGCAGGTGCTGGTCAGCGTGATATCGCGCACGGTCACCATTTCATCAACCTTCATCTTGTTTTCGATGACGGTGATTTTTGGGAAGTTGGCGTAATCCAGGCCGGAGAAAATCTCATCGACATACATTTTTGCAATGCGATTCGGCGTTTCCATCAGGCTGTCATCGCTCAGATCGAGATTCAGCAACTGCATGATCTCGGTCATGTGCCCGGAAATAAGACGTTTGCGTGTTTCTTTGTCCAGTTCATTAACGGGCGGACGCAGCGGGGTTTCAAGACCACGCGCGACTAACGCTTCATGAACGAGAGCGGCTTCTTTACTGAGTGATGGCATTATTGTCTCCTGCAGGTGTGGCTGCCTTTTGCCCTCTTTGAAGCAAAAGTGTGCGCTCATTGTGCGTGAGGCGGCGCACATAATCCAGTATTCACGGCGATTATTATTGCAATTGTTGCTGCCTTTCGGCTTGTCGATCCCAGACCAATGCCCCCCCGACGATCAGCGCGACACCCGCAAGGCCTAGCGCGGGTTCCAGCTGATGGGTGAGCCAGGTCGATATCGCCGACGTGACCGGGCCAACCAACTGGCCCAGCGCATACCCGGTGGTCAGTAACCCGGCCATGTAACGGGTGTGATTCGGCGCAAGTTCGCGCCCACACAGAAGGGACAACTGAACGGCGCACAGGAATCCACCACCGACCAAGAGCGCCCCTGTAACCAGCCCACTGATTCCCGGCATCAGCCAGGCGGCAAAGACGCCCACCCCTTGTAACCACAGCACTATCGACAGGCGGCGGTTTGACGTTGAAACATGGCGCAGGGCAATGCTTAACGCAATGCCAGCCACGGCAGCTGCACCAAACACTGGCCAGACAAACTGCGCAAACAGGCTACCGGGGAAGCGCACCGCCGCCATCTGCGATAAAAAAGTGGCGGGCAGAATGTAGCCAAAACCAGCCAGACTGTAGCTCCAGACCAGGCGACGTAAATCAGGGGTCAAGACCAGCGGTTCCGGCGTGATGCCAGGGCGATGCAACTGCCCACCACGCGGGAGATAGCGCGCCACCAGCACAATTAATATCAGCGCCAGCACGCCGTAAATCTGCCACGCCGCTCCGGCTGAAAGCGAACGCGCCTGAATGTAAACCGCCAGCAGGCCGCTGAGCGCAATCCCCGCCCCCGGCCCGGCAAAGACTGCCGCGCTGAGTCCCGGCTTGCCGTAGTGCGCCAGCCGTTCGTTGGTCCACGCGGCAATGAGTACCATCGACCAGCCGCTCATGCAGCCGATCACGAATCGAATCAGGCCGTGAATAACAGCGTTATCCGCCACGGCTGACAGCAGCGTTAGTGCTACTGCGCCAAAAATCCCGAGGTACAGACGCCCTTCGACAAACCGGTACGCACGCATGGCATCCCACGCGCCGACCAGATAGCCCAGATAGTTCATGGCGGCCACCAGCCCGGCGCTGGTTAGCGTCAGTTGTCCAGCCGCAATCATCAGTGGAACCTGCGGCGTAAAGGCAAAACGCCCTATCCCCATCGCTACCACTAACACCACAAATCCGCTGAGCGCGATACGCAGCGCCATGATTGCCTCAATTGTTAAAATTTAGTTAATTCATGATGCAACATCTGACGTTTGAGCGGAAGTGAAAGTTACTCACAGGTGAATGAATAATCTGTATTATGGATTGAGTGAATATCAATACCTATCAGGAGCCTTGCATGGAACTGCTCGAAGAGCACCGTTGTTTTGAAGGTCGGCAGCAGCGCTGGCGGCACGACTCCACCACGCTAAATTGCGCCATGACGTTTAGCATTTTCCTCCCGCCGACGACAGAAAATGTTAAACCGCCGGTGTTGTACTGGCTTTCCGGTCTCACCTGTAACGATGAAAACTTCACCACTAAAGCAGGGGCACAGCGCGTGGCCGCCGAATTAGGCATTGCGCTGGTGATGCCCGACACCAGCCCGCGCGGGGATGATGTCGCCGACGACGCCGGATACGATCTGGGTAAAGGTGCTGGTTTCTATCTTAACGCCACCCAACAGCCGTGGGCGAACCACTACCGGATGTACGATTACATCCGCGACGAATTGCCTGCTCTGATCAAGGCACAGTTTGACGTGAGCGATCGCGCGGCTATCAGCGGACATTCGATGGGCGGCCACGGAGCGCTGATTATGGCGCTAAAAAATCCTGGCACATTCACCAGCGTATCGGCGTTTGCGCCTATCGTTAACCCGACGCAGGTGCCGTGGGGACAGAAAGCGTTCTCGAATTATCTGGGTAATGATGAAACAACGTGGCAGGAATGGGACAGCTGCGCACTGATGCAGGCAAGTCATGCGGAACACGCGATCCCGACCCTTATCGATCAGGGCGATGCGGATCAGTTCCTTGCAAATCAGCTGCAGCCCGCCGTTCTGGCAGAAGTGGCGCGACAGAAAAGCTGGCCGTTGACCCTGCGTATTCAGCCGGGACACGATCACAGCTATTACTTTATTGCGTCGTTTATTGAGGATCATCTCCGCTTCCATGCGGAGCATTTGTTCGGATAAGTGCGTGGTTTTGCCGGGTGGCGGCTTCGCCTTACCCGGCCTACGTTCAGGTTTTGTAGGCAGGGCAAACGCAGTGCCGCCCGGCAAAACAGACAGCTCAGCTATCAGAACCGGTAATCCACCGCCATAAAGTAACGACGGCCATCTTCCGTGTAGCTGTAGTCGTCGCGGCTCAGATCTTTATCCAGCAGGTTTTGCACGCCAGCACGCAGTTTCACATTTTTGGTGGCCTGCCACGCTGCACCGGTATTCCAGACCACATATCCGCCAGGCGTCGCTGCACCGTCGGTGAGAGCGCGTTTTTCACCAGAATAGTTACCCTGCATGTAGAACGACCAGTCCTGCGTCGCCTGCCAGTCAACGGTTCCGTTCGCGGTATGGAACGGCAGCTCGGAGAGCGGTTTGTTGCCGCCGTTGCTGATATCACGTCCGTCGTTATAGGTGTAATTCAGCGTCACTTTCCAGTCTTCCGCCAGCGGGAATTTCAGCTCAGTTTCCACGCCGCGAATACGCGCTTTATTGACGTTATAGTAGCGGAAAATCGGCTCGCCGTCGGCATTCAGCCCAACGTAGTTCGGGTAGCTCTGCGCCTGGTTCACGTTCGCGGTGCGGCTGATGCTGATTCGGTCATCCACATCATTCTGGAAGGTGGTAATACTGGCCTGCACGCCCTCTAACCAGCCCTCTTCCCCGGCATAGTAAAGACCCAGTTCGAAGCTTTCGCTGGTTTCGGGTTTCAGATCCGGGCTACCGACAATTTCACAGGCACCACGGCACGAGCCGGTGGTCCAGTCCGGGCTTAACTGCAGCAGGGATGGCGCTTTGAATGCCGTCGCCCAGCCGCCTTTCACCGTCACGGTGTCGGTGGCGCTATACACCAGATACGCACGCGGGCTCCAGTGGTCGCCGTAGGTTTCGTGATCGTCCATACGCACGCCGGTGGTCAGCGCCAGCGGCTCAAAGATGCGCCATTCGTTTTCGATAAACAGGGCGTACTGGCTGGCGGACGTGTTGCTGCTGGAGCCGCCGGTCAGGTTGATCGGATCTTTTAGCTTATCGTGACGCCATTCCCCGCCGAAGGTCAGCAACTGGTTGATTTCAGCCAGCGGCAGGACATATTTCCCGTCGATGCTGTTGCTTTCCGAGGTGATTGGGCTGCTGTTGCCTGGATTTTTGTTATCCACTTTCTCGCCGTAGAATTTCAGCTCGCTATTACCGACATCCCAGCGCCCGTTGTGGCTCAGGGAGTAGTTCTGGCGCTCGAGGCGGTTCTGGTCGAGGGAGTCTGAATCGCGGTCCTGACGGTCGAAACCGTAGCCTGCGGTGAAATCGTGGTTTTGATTCGGCGTCCAGGCGAACTCGACGTTGGCGTCGCGGCTGGTGAATCCTTCGATGCGCGGTGTTTCGCCCGTCGCAGAGGTCGAGGATTCCTGCTGATCGTCTTTTTCACGTTTAGAGAGGCTGCCATAGGCTTTCAGCCCCAGCACGCCATCCACCAGCGGACCGCTGGTAAAGAACTGACCGTTGTAGGTATCACCGCGATCGCGATGTTCCTGAATAGTGGTGTCTGCCGTCAGGGTGCCGGTCCATTTCTGGCCGATTTTTTTGGTGATGATGTTCACCACGCCACCCAGGGCATCGGAGCCATACAGGGAGGACATCGGGCCGCGCACCACTTCGATGCGCTCGATAGCATCGACGGGGACCCAGTTGAGATCGAAATCGTTATGGCGGAAGACGGCGTTGCGGGAGTTGACGCGCTTACCGTCCACCAGAATCAGGGTGTAGCTGCTGTCCAGCCCACGGATGCTGACCCCTTTACGGTTATCCCCTTCATTGGTGAGCTGCACGCCTGGCACGTCCTGTAACACATCTTTCAGATTCTGAACGGGTTTACGCTGCAGATCTTCCTGAGTAATGACGCTGATACTGGCTGGCGCATCTTTGAGGTTTTGTTCGGTGGCAGACGCCGTGACAACCAGCGTATCGCCAGATTCAGCCGCGATAACCGGTAACGCCAGGGACATTGCAGACGCACAAAGTCCTCCCCGTACGAAGGGATTTAACCTAAACATTCCATATCTCCATGAGGTAAACACAACAATATCAAATAATTATTGCTCACAGTGCATTGCATACCGCCGGCTTCTTTGGCTGGTCGGCTGTGTGTTTATTTGCAGGTGTGGCAGTAACGTCATCGTCTAACCCACAACGCGACGCTGACTCCTTCATCCTTTTGATAACGGCGATAACGATAAAACAAACGATAATTATTATCAATTCAATTGTTAACAATTATGTCTTTTATGCATACTGTGGAGATAAAAAAGCCCGCTCGAATGAGCGGGCTAAAAGAGAGGAAGTGCGATTATTGTTTGAATCGTCCTGGGAATTCCATTTCGCTGTAGCGAACGAAGCGGGTTCCTCTCGTCAGTTTGTAACCAAACCAGATAATCAGGAACAGTGGAATACCAATATAGGTCGCCATCACGCCGCCCCAGTCGATGGTGTCAGACAGGAAGGCTTCGTAGTTTTGGCCGAGCGTGATGATCAGGCACAGAATGAAGGCGAAGATCGGTCCCAGCGGGAAGAACCCGGAGCGATACGGCAGGTCATTAATATCATGTCCCTGCATTACGTAGCCGCGACGGAAACGATAGTGACTGATAGCAATACCGAGCCAGGCGATGAAACCGGTCATACCGGAGGTGTTCAGCAGCCACAGATAAACCGTCTGGTTGCCAAACATCGACGTCAGGAAGCACAGACCCGCCACTACCGTGGTCGCATACAGCGCATTGCGCGGTACGCCGCCACGAGACAGTTTAGAGAAAATACGTGGCGCTTTACCGTCGCAGGCCAGGGTGTAAAGCATACGCGTTGACGCGTACATCCCGGAGTTACCCGCCGACAGCACCGCCGTCAGGATTACCGCATTCATCACCGCCGCCGCAGAGAGCAGACCCGCATGCTGGAATACCAGCGTGAACGGGCTGACGCTGATGTCTTTCACATCGTTACGCAGCAGGCTTGGATCGGTGTAAGGAATAATCAGGCTGATAATCAGGATCGCGAACACATAGAACAGCAGAATACGCCAGAACACCTGACGCACCGCGCGCGGGATGTTCTTCTCAGGATCTTCAGATTCACCCGCTGCGATACCGATAAGCTCAGTGCCCTGGAAGGAGAAGCCGACAATCATCGCCACGCCGATCATCGCCGCAAAACCGCCGGCAAATGGCGCTTCGCCTATCTGCCAGTTGCTCCAGCCCGCAGGCTGCGCCCCTTTGAAGATGCCGACAATCATTGCTACGCCGACGATGATAAAGATGATCACGGTCGCGACTTTAATCAGTGAGAACCAGTACTCCGCTTCGCCAAAACCGCGCACGGAGATGTAGTTCAGCAGGAAAATCACCGCCAGGAAGATGGCGCTCCAGATCCAGCCTGGCGTGTCCGGGAACCACCAGTTCATCACCAGCTGTGCGGCCACGAGGTCAACGGCGATGGTCACCGCCCAGTTGTACCAGTAGTTCCAGCCCAGCGCGAAGCCGAAGCCTTCTTCAACGTATTTTTGGCCGTAAGTAGAGAAGGAGCCAGAGACCGGCATGTAAGCGGCCAGTTCGCCCAGACTGGTCATCAGGAAGTACACCATCAGGCCAATCAGCATGTAAGAAAACAGCGCGCCACCGGGGCCTGCCGCTGAAATGGTTGCACCAGAGGCAACAAAAAGACCTGTACCGATTGATCCACCAATAGCGATCATCGTCAGGTGACGCGCCTTGAGTTCGCGGCGTAGCGCGGGCGCTTCTGTGGTTTTAGTTTCGGAAACCATATGAAAATGCTGTCCATTCAAAAAATGAGGCGAGATTGTAGCAGACGATCCGCGAACCTTCCGGCAGAAATGCTCTGTTATAAGAGAGCTTCATGACTGCCCAGGAATTATAAGTAAAGCAGAGCCTGGTCTACATTTCGCAATAGCGCAAAAAGCGCTGCAACGAGTTCGACAGGTGTTTCTGGCGATGGTGAATGCACCATAGCGTGCGCACCAGCTTTGGCAGCGGGACCGGGATTTCAATCAGCGACCCGCTCTCAAGCTGCTCGGCAATCACCCGGCGGGATAAACAGCTGATCCCCAGACCGTGACGCACGGCGTGCTTGATGGCTTCGGAATTGCCCAGTTCCATACCGAGCTGGAACTGCGGCAGATGGGAAAGCAGCAAATAGTCGACGATTTCACGTGTACCGGAACCGTGCTCGCGCAAAATCCACGGCGCCTGCGCCAGGCGCTCCAGCGTCACTTCGCCCTGTAGCAGAGACGATGCGGGAGAGGCAAACACCACCAGCTCATCTTCCAGCCAGGGTTCGGCAATGATATCCACGTTATGACATGGCCCCTCGATCAGCCCAATGTCGACGCGGAAATCGATGATCGCGTTGATCACATCCTGGCTGTTACCGACGCTCATCTCCAGCGGCAGCGTCGGGAAATCGCGGCGATAGCGGGCTATCACTTCCGGCAGAATATAGTTGCCAATCGTACTGCTGGCATACACGCGGATAGCACCGTTGTCTTCGCGGAAAAGTTGTTCAATTTCGATGGCCTGCTCGAGCAACGCCAGCGCGCGCGGATACAGCAGACGCCCGTGTTCGTTCACTACCAGCCGCTTCCCTACTCTGTCGAAAAGCTGCACCCCAAGCTGCCCTTCCAGATCGGTCAGCGCCGCGCTGACCGCTGACTGGGACAACGCAAGGCGCTGCGAAGCCTGAGTGGTTGACCCGCTTTTCAGGACTTCGGCAAAGACTTCGAGTTGACGCAATGTAATGTGCATAGTGGCCTTCCGCGCGGGTAAGCGCGTTGCTTACCACTTATAAAGATTAATTATAAATATATAATCAATTTTATTTTTAAGCCAGAGCGCCGTAACCTTTTAACCATTGAAAGGAGAAGGCTATGACTGAACTCACTGTGCATCATCATCGTACGCTGTGGCATTACGTTCCGGGGCTTGCGCTGAGCGCACTCATCACCGGCGCGGCATTATGGGGCGGCAGCATTCCAGCCATCGCCGGGGCAGGTTTCAGCGCATTAACCCTGGCGATCCTGCTGGGGATGGTCGTCGGGAATACGGTTTACCCTAAAATCTGGAGCTCATGCGACGGCGGCGTCTTGTTCGCGAAACAGCATCTGCTGCGCCTGGGGATTATATTGTATGGTTTTCGCCTGACCTTCGCGCAAATTGCGGATGTCGGCGTGAGCGGCATCGCCATCGACGTGCTGACGCTGACCAGTACCTTCTTGCTGGCCTGCGTTATCGGGCAAAAAGTGTTTGGTCTCGACAAACAAACCAGCTGGTTGATTGGCGCAGGTAGCAGTATTTGCGGTGCAGCGGCAGTTCTGGCGACGGAACCGGTGGTCAAAGCGGAATCCAGTAAAGTGACCGTTGCGGTAGCCACCGTGGTTATTTTCGGTACGCTGGCAATTTTCCTGTATCCAGCCATTTACCCGCTGCTGGCGCACTGGTTCACCCCGGAAGCGTACGGCATCTACATTGGTTCGACTGTGCATGAAGTGGCACAAGTGGTCGCAGCGGGCCATGCCATCAGCCCGGACGCCGAAAATGCAGCAGTGATCGCCAAAATGCTGCGCGTCATGATGCTGGCCCCGTTCCTGCTGATTTTGGCGGCACGCGTTAAACAGCTGACCCCAGCGGGCAAAGGCGAGAAAAGCAAAATCACTATTCCGTGGTTTGCGATTCTGTTTATCGTGGTGGCGATTTTTAACTCCTTCCATCTGCTGCCAAAAGCAGTGGTTGATATGCTGGTCACGCTGGATACGGTTTTACTGGCGATGGCGATGGCGGCACTGGGCGTGACCACTCACGTGAGTGCACTGAAAAAAGCCGGCGCAAAACCGCTGCTGATGGCGCTGATGCTCTTCGCCTGGCTGATTGTTGGCGGGGGCGCGATTAACCTCGCGGTTCATAGCCTGATGGCATAAACCACTACATCCTTCTCCTGTTAACCCGCTATCATAAGCGTTTCGGGTTAACAGGAGTCCCTTATGAAATACGTTGGAGCGCACGTGAGCGCAGCAGGTGGTCTTGCGAATGCCGCCATTCGCGCCGCCGAAATCGAGGCGACCGCTTTCGCCCTGTTCACCAAAAATCAGCGTCAGTGGCGCGCGGCACCGCTCACCGCTGAAGTGATTGATGATTTCAAAGCCGCCTGCGAAAAGTATGGTTTCGGGCCGGGTCAGATCCTTCCCCATGACAGCTATCTCATCAACCTGGGCCATCCGGTCGAAGAAGCGCTGGAAAAATCCCGTGATGCGTTTCTTGATGAACTGCAACGCTGCGAGCAGCTTGGCCTGACGCTGCTGAACTTCCATCCAGGCAGCCATTTGATGCAAATCGACGAAGACGCCTGTCTGGCGCGCATCGCCGAGTCTATCAACATTGCGCTGGCCCAGACTCAGGGCGTGACGGCAGTCATTGAAAACACCGCCGGTCAGGGCAGCAATCTGGGATTCAAATTTGAACATCTGGCAGCGATCATCGACGGTGTGGAAGACAAATCCCGCGTTGGCGTATGTATCGATACCTGCCACGCGTTTGCCGCTGGCTATGACCTGCGTTCGCGCGAAGAGTGTGAAAAAACTTTTGCGGAGTTCGAACGTATCGTGGGCTTTAGGTATCTGCGCGGTATGCACCTGAACGACGCCAAGAGCGCATTCGGCAGTCGCGTTGACCGCCATCACAGCCTTGGCGAAGGCAACATCGGTCATGACGCGTTCCGCTTTATTATGCAGGACGACCGTTTTGACGGCATCCCGATGGTGCTCGAAACGGTGAACCCCGATATCTGGGCGGAAGAGATTGCCTGGCTGAAAGCCCAGCAAACGGCTGAACAAGCCGCATAAAAAAGGTTCATCGCGCTTTACCGGGGAACGCGGCTTTGATTTTCAGGAAGAAGTCATCGTTATCCCGGTATCCATAGAGCCCGTCAGCCATTTCCCCCTGCCGCATCTGGGGGAAACCATCTTAATTATTTAGCATGATGGAATTAAACATTTAATGCGTGTCATTATCTATAATATTACCTGATTGTTTTATTAAAATATTATCCAATTTTTAACTCTCATTTACCTCTATCACATCATCGGCATTAGCGGCTATCATCTTTAAGACGAGGAGTAATAACTCACTCTAAGCTGAAAGAGGCATCTCATTTATGTTTTTCAGTATATTAATGCTGTTGATTATCACGGTAATTATTCACTCCCTCTGGATGCTGTGGATCATGAGGTATGTAAAATTTACCAGAACTTCTGCGTTTCGAATCATCCTCAGGAACATCCTCGTTGTTTCCACGGCCCTTGTTGCCCATATCCTGGAAGCCGGTGTTTTTGCCCTCTATTATTTCCACTCCGGTGCGCTCAGCACCTGGGAAAGCAGCCTCTATTTTTCACTGGTCAGCTATGCCACCGTCGGTTACGGGGATGTCACCCTGTCAGGAGAATGGCGTCTTATCGGAGCATCTGAGGGGCTGGTAGGAGCATTGATGGTGGGCTGGTCAGTTGCCGTTCTGGTCGTGTTTCTTCAGCGCCTGAGGTTTATGTTAGACGACTAAATAAACAGCCTCGATAATCCTCAAGACTGCATTCTTTTAGCGAGGTAGCTTAGTCTGGTCGATAGTACACGGGCAATTATACGAGAAACATCAGAGTCGATTAATATTATCATACAAAGCCTGAGGGTATGAAGAAAATTATTGAGAGCATATCTATTTCTTAATTCTTTATTGTTGTAAAAATAGATCATGGCATTCCGAAGTTTCTCTCTCCTGGAAGCGCCTCATAAAAAGCTCATGCTCACGGAAACTCTGCATTAGCGGAGTTTACCCATGATAACATTGAAAAATGTCACCAGAATTAGACATCATGGAAAATGGCAGCAATGGACAGAATCATCTGGATGTTTATCCACCGGAAATTAAGCCGGAAGCGTAAATAAAAAAGCCGGGCAGCGTAAGCACCCGGCTTTTTTTGTAGGTCGGGTAAGCGAAGCGCCACCCGACAATAGGTTTAGGCTACTTTAGCAACCGCTTCGACTTCCGGGCGTTTCAACACCGCGTAAGACAGACCCGCCACCAGCGTACCCGCGATAATCGCGAACAGATAACCCAGAACCGGGGTAATCGCGCCAGGGATCAGCAGAACAAACAGACCACCGTGCGGTGCCATCAGTTTCGCGCCAATCGCCATCGAGATTGCACCTGTCACCGCGCCACCCACGATACAGCAAGGCAGAACGCGCATCGGGTCACGGGCTGCGAACGGAATCGCACCTTCGGTGATGAAGCACAGACCCAGAACCAGAGCCGCTTTACCACCCTCTTGCTGCGCCTTATCAAACTTACGACGTGCAATGATAGTCGCCAGACCCAGCGCCAGCGGTGGCACCATACCGGCCGCCATGATTGCCGCCATCGGGGCATAAGTCTGGGTACTCAGCAAGCCAACACCAAACGCGTACGCCGCTTTGTTGACCGGGCCACCCATGTCAGTACACATCATGCCGCCAAGGATTGCGCCCAGCAGTACCGCGTTCGCTGTACCCATAGTTTGCAGCCAGTGGGTCAGGCCTTCGAGGATACCGGCAACCGGTTTACCAATCAGGTAGATCATACCCAGGCCAACCACCAGGCTGGAAATCAGCGGAATTATCAGGATCGGTTTCAGCGCTTCCATACTCTGCGGTAATTTCAGCTTAGAGCTGATGGCTTTCGCCACGTAACCTGCCAGGAAACCGGCAATGATACCGCCAATAAAGCCAGAACCGGTGCTCACGGCCAGCATACCGCCGATAAGACCCGGCGTCAGACCCGGACGGTCAGCGATGGAGAAGGCAATATAACCCGCCAGCACCGGCACCATAAGCGCAAACGCCGAACCGCCACCGATCTGCATCAATGCTGCCGCCAGCGTGCCTGGCTCTTTAAAGGCTTCGATACCGAACGCGAAGGACAGCGCGATACACAGACCGCCCGCCACGACCATCGGCAGCATGTAAGACACGCCGGTCAGCAGGTGACGATAGGCGCCCGCAGACTCTTTTTTGCCTTCGGTTGCTGAGGACTCAGATTTGCCCGTCGCCTGATAAGGCTTCGCTTCCGCGAGTGCTTTATCAAATTCCTGCGCCGTTTTCTTCAGCGCCAGTCCGGTAGAGGTGCGATACATTGGCTTACCGGCAAACTTCGCCAGGTCTACTTCGATATCAGCGGCCACAATAACCAGATCCGCTTCCGCCACTTCTTCAGGTGTGATCGCGTTGCCTGCCCCCACGGAACCGCGGGTTTCAACCTTCACCCACCAGCCGCGTTTTTTCGCTTCGGTTTCGATGGCTTCAGCCGCCATAAAGGTGTGCGCCACGCCCGTTGGACAAGCGGTGATGGCCACGACGCGTTTCGGGCCAGTCGCAGATGCAACCGCAGCGGTAGCAACAGGTGCGGTATAAACTGCCGCATGGCCTTTTGCTTCGCTCAGGAATAATTCAGGATGTGCCACTGCGCGATTGATATCGCCCAGCCACACTTTTTTGCCGTTCAGCGCGCTGTCAGCAGGAACTTTATCGCCCAAAACAATCGCCAGTTCGGCATCATTTGGGTTATCGACCATTTCAACATGCGCTTTGTGTGCCGCCGCGCCCAGCAAGGTCTTCGCCATATAGGCGCGAGCTTGTCCAAGACCGGAATCAATGATCAGCAGCGTTTTCATTATGCCTCTCCTGCTGTTAGTTAAAAGGTTGTAAGTCAACGCGCGCCATCATCGCGGCCAACTGGGTACGTTCGGTAATTCCAACATTGCTCTGACTTACGGCCAGGGCGGCAACAGCGGTAGCAAGACGTAAGGTATGCTCACTGGATTCGCGCATCAGCAGGCCGTAGATCAGGCCGCCCACCATTGAATCCCCGGCACCTACGGTGCTGACCACTTCCACCGACGGTGGCTTGGCGATCCATTCGCCAGACGCGTTAACCCACAGCGCGCCTTCTGCACCCAGCGAAATGACCACGTGAGCGATACCCTGTTCACGCAGCGCATGGGCTGCTTCAATTACATCCTTTAATTCTGGCAGCTTACGGCCCGCCCAGATCTCCAGTTCGCGGCGATTGGGTTTGACCAGCCACGGAGAGGCTTTCAGACCCGCCACCAGCGCTTCACGGCTGCTGTCAAAAATAATGCACGGGCACTGACTACGCAGACGCAGCATCCAGTCGGTAAACGCTTCCGGGCTGACGCCTGACGGCAGACTGCCGCTGACGCAAACCATATCGAACTGACCCAACCAGCTCAGGGAATCGTTCACGAAACGCTCCCAGTCTGCGCCGGTGACTTCAAAACCTGAGAAGTTCAGGTCGGTCACTTCACCGTCTTTTTCCGTCAGCTTGACGTTAATACGGGTACGGCCCTGAACCACCTGGAAACGGTTGGCGATACCCAACTCGCTGAACAGCTGCTGAAAACCGTCCTGGTTGTCTTTGCCGAGGAAACCGCCCACGGTCACGTCGATGCCTAAGTCTTTTAAAACTTTAGCCACGTTGATGCCTTTACCGGCAGCGTGCAGACCGGTGGTGCGAACGAGGTTCACTTCACCGCGTTCAATTTCAGGGCAAAAGCCAACGAGATCGTAAGCCGGATTCAGCGTAATAGTCGCGACACGTCTGCTCATTATGCGCCCTCCCCCAGACCAGCCGCGATGGCATCGCCAATCGCTTTCAGCGCAAGTTCAGCATCCGCACCCTGGGCAGTGAAGCGCAGGCGGTGGCCTTTTTTCACACCCAGTGCGACGACTTTCATCAGGCTGCGGCCATTGGCCGGTTTGCCCGAACCATCCAGGTTGGTCACGGTAATCTCACTTTCGAACTGTTTAATGGTGTTGACCAGCATGGTGCCAGGACGCGCGTGCAAACCGTGTTCGTTACGCACCACAAACTCAGCGGTCAGCAGGTCATCGGTTGGGGCATCGTCACTGGTCAGCAGTGCCAGCAGCGTCGCTGCATCCGCTTTCAGCAGATGTTCAGCTTTGTTATTCAGCAACAGGTCACTCAGGCGTTTCAGCACGGCAACCGGCTGTTCATCGGCCATCGCGACGGTCACCAACAGAGCGGCGTGTTCGCCATCGGCTTCAAATGCCGTTGCGGCACGACTCACGGCGATAGCGCTGCGCACGTTGCCTTCCGCGCTGTCGTTCAGCCAGACGCCCTGGCCCAGATTCAGCGGCTTATCGTTAATCACGTGGGCGACGAAAGCGGTTTCGACAGCACCCACTTCTTTCAGACGACCGGCGTTCAGCGCCTGTAAGGTCACCAGATCGGAAGCCACCACGTCGAGCGTCAGCGTCTCGTTGTCCAGCTTCAGCGCTTCGCTCTGTTTTTCACCCATCAGCAGAGCGCGGAGCTCATCTGCGGTGGTCGCGGATTGCAGCTGTTCAGCAACAGAGTCGTCGCTCAGCACATGCGTCAGCTGACGCAGCAAGCCCAGATGCTCATCACTACTGGCGGCGATGCCGATTGCCACGTAAGCCACCTGCCCTTCGCCCCACAAAATGCCCTGCGGGAACTGATAAACCTGAACACCGGTTTTCAGCACCTGGTCGCGGGTATCGGTGGTGCCATGCGGGATGGCGATACCGTTGCCGAGGAAGGTGGAGGTCTGCTGCTCACGCGCCAGCATGCCGTCTACATAGCCGTCTGCCACGTTGCCCGCCTGCACGAGGGCAGCGGCAATCTTGCGAATGGCCTCTTCTTTATTACCGGCCTGTTCGCCCGGATGGATGTCTTGCACTGATAACTGGAACATGGTTCTCCTCTCTCGCTGAATTGAATCGTTTCAGCCTTAATGAGAAAAAATGCGCTAACCTGCTCCGTCAGTTAAAACAAGATAGCGCTGAAACGTTTCAAGAAGTCTTGCGCTTAATGTTATGGCTTGCAAGGAAAGTTACATTTCACGTTTCAGAATTTAGAAGTGCAGCACATTTCTTCAACATTTGCTGATAGGACAAGGACGTTTACCGCTTCGCTTCAGCACACTTCAGCCAGATATAATTTTGAAATGCTATTTTGATTTTTCGTGGGTAATTTGACCGCACCACCTGTTTATTTTCTGACAAGCGGCGTAAACTCCGCGACTCTTCACATCACCGATATCAAACCATGCACAATTCCCCCGCTGCCGCCTCACCAAAGCCATTTGATTTGACGTCATCGGCGTTTTTGATTGTTGCCTTTCTCACCGGGATCGCCGGTGCGTTACAGACGCCAACGCTGAGCCTGTTTCTGACTAACGAAGTCCACGCCCGTCCGGCGATGGTCGGCTTTTTCTTTACCGGCAGTGCCATCATCGGCATTCTCGTCAGCCAGTTTCTGGCGGGACGATCGGATAGGAAAGGCGATCGCAAAAGCCTGATTGTCTTCTGCTGCCTCCTCGGCGTGTTTGCCTGCGTGCTGTTTGCCTGGAACCGAAACTATTTTGTTCTGCTGTTTGTCGGCGTGTTTCTGAGCAGCTTTGGCTCGACCGCCAACCCGCAGATGTTTGCCCTTGCGCGCGAACATGCGGATCACACGGGCCGCGAAGCGGTGATGTTCAGCTCCATCCTGCGCGCCCAGGTCTCGCTGGCATGGGTGATTGGCCCGCCGCTGGCTTACGCGCTGGCGATGGGTTTTGGCTTTACGGTGATGTATTTGAGTGCAGCCGTGGCGTTTGTGGTGTGCGGGGCAATGGTGTGGTTTTTCCTGCCGTCGATGCGCAAAGAGCCGAAACTGGCAACGGGTGCGCTAGAAGCCCCGCGCCGTAACCGTCGCGATGCCCTACTGCTGTTTGTCGTCTGCACGCTGATGTGGGGCACCAACAGCCTCTATATCATCAATATGCCGCTGTTTATTATTGATGAACTGCACCTGCCGGAAAAACTGGCGGGCATCATGATGGGCACGGCGGCGGGTCTGGAAATCCCGACGATGCTGATCGCCGGTTACTACGCGAAGCGCTTCGGAAAGCGTTTTTTGATGCGGATTGCGGTCGTCGCAGGCTTGCTGTTTTACGTCGGGATGCTGACGGTTCATACCCCGGCGCTACTGCTGGCGTTACAACTGCTGAACGCTATCTATATTGGTATCCTGGCAGGTATCGGCATGCTCTACTTCCAGGATTTAATGCCTGGCCAGGCTGGTGCAGCAACCACTCTTTATACTAATACGACCCGTGTCGGCTGGATTATCGCGGGATCGCTGGCTGGAATTGTGGCGGAAATCTGGAGCTATCACACAGTGTTCTGGATAGCGCTGGTGATGTGCATCATTACTACTGGGTGCCTGACGCGGATTAAAGACGTTTAGGAAGATATCCTCATTCCCAAAGAGGTGACACTGCGACAAAGTGTCACCATTATCAATCGCTACCCGCTGAGTTATGACAGCAGAAACGTGATCGATAGCCAGACAAAATATCCACCGCAGATAACCTGAACAAGCCGAAAACCCCAGCGGAAATATCGCCATTGATAGCACTCTTTCGCATCAGCTTCAGAGATAGCTGAACTAAAGTACTTTTCTTTTTTTCGCTTTCTCAAAATACGCCATACCCACAGCATCAGAAGTATGGCGAAGGTTATTTTGCCAAGAAGCAAATTACTCATATTAAATATCTGAGCCTCTTTCGTGCATTAGCAGAACGTTTACTATTTTGATAATTCTTTCAATATAATTTCTGGTCTTACATTTCCCATAAAAACAACTGGGGTTGGCCTTAGCACTATCATCGCGGGTGTGGCCTGGATTTCTAAACGATCAGCGAGTGCCGCCTGCTGTTCAATTAACTGTGTGCATGCTGGCGTACTGTCGTTATCAGGCAAAAAACCTTTCATCGAATTTTGCAGGCTCTTTGCCGGATCGGCAGCACACCAAACCCGGGACATGTCCTCAATGACGCTGTCACGAATGCTCTTAGGAGCAGCCGTCAGGAATGACATTGTCAAACCGACATCCGTATAGGCTTTAACGTTTTTGAGCACATCGGCGCAGTAGTAACACTGGTTTTCGACAAAGATTACGATATGATCTTTTTCATTTTCAGCCCGAAAAGTTATAGGCTTGAGCCCCGCAAGGTGCTGTTCAATATCTTGTTCATATTCTTCCGGTGTAGTGGCATATGTCCGGGTGGACACGGTCAGTGCCACTACCAAAAATAATAGCGTCGTTATTATATATCGTTGAATCATAATATTTCCCTGCAAGAAAAATCCCAACTCATTATTATATAAAAGTGCCGCACGACTATTACACGCACTAAGTGAAGGGTCAATATGGGATTTGTTTTTCCCATAGAATAGACTTTGAAGGTTTAACCTGAATGAATGATAATTTCAGGGAGCCGTTTGTTGCTCCAGGTGAATAAGCCACGCCATCGCTTTGTGACGGTCCGTCGAGCACATCTCCACGGAAGGCTTAAGACTTGCGCAAACTTTTGGCCGCAGCGGCGAACCAAAGATATTGCACATATTGGCTTCAGAAAGCTGAACGCAGCGAGTGTTCGCAGGCTTGCCCTCTGGCATCCCTGGAATCGGGCTTGAGATGGACGGCGCGGTGCAGCAAGCACCACAGTCAGGACGACAATCCATAAACCCTCTCAATGAGTGACAGATGCCCGCAGGGTCGGGCGTGGCGCGCACAGTAACACCTTTTGCGTATTGATAGCAAAAGCCACTAATTCCTCTTGCCTGAAAGGCTGCGCGCGAGTAATTTGGCGCGATATTTTTTACCTCCCAGTAAACAGGATCATTGCAATGCCAAGAGCGAACGAAATTAAGAAAGGTATGGTACTGAACTACAACAGCAAACTGCTGATTGTGAAAGATATCGATGTTCAGTCCCCTAGCGCCCGTGGCGCAGCAACGCTGTACAAAATGCGCTTTGCTGATGTGCGTACCGGCCTGAAAGTGGAAGAACGCTTCAAAGGCGACGATATCGTAGATACCGTGACCCTGACCCGTCGTTTCGTTGATTTCTCTTACATCGACGGCAACGAATACGTGTTCATGGATAAAGAAGACTACACGCCGTACATCTTCACCAAAGATCAGATTGAAGACGAGCTGCAGTTCATTCCTGAAGGCGGTATGCCTGATATGCAGGTTCTGACATGGGACGGCCAGCTGCTGGCGCTGGAACTGCCGCAGACGGTGGATCTGGAAATCGTAGAAACCTCACCAGGCATCAAAGGTGCTTCTGCCAGTGCGCGTAACAAACCAGCGACCCTGACCACCGGTCTGGTGGTGCAGGTTCCGGAATATCTTTCTGCTGGTGAGAAAATCCGTATCCATATCGAAGAAAAACGTTATATGGGTCGTGCGGACTGATTGCGTTTTTTGCCGGATGGCGACTTCGCCTTATCCGGCCTACAAAAAAACCGGCTTCTGGGCCGGTTTTTTTATGCCTGTTGTGCAGGTCGGGTAAGGCGAAGCCGCCACCCGACGATAAAAGCTACAACAACTCTGGATACTTGGTCATCTTCAGCGCCAACTCCACGCCGCGCACTTCCGCCATCCCTTTCAGACGGCCAATCGCTGAATAGCCTGGGTTCGTTTTCTTACGCAGATCGTCCAGCATCTGATGCCCGTGGTCCGGACGGAACGGAATCGGACGCAAATCACCCGCTTTCTTACGGCGCTGCTCTTCACTCAGAATCGCATCAACCACTGCCACCATATTCACATCACCGTTGAGGTGCGCCGCTTCGTGGAAGGTTTTCGGGTTACCTTCGCGGCAGGTTGCACGTAAATGGGTGAAGTGAATGCGATCGCCGAAGGTTTCAATCATACGTACCAGGTCGTTGTCCGCGCGCACGCCATAGGAGCCGGTGCACATGGTAAAACCGTTGTTGATGCTGTTGACGGTTTCTTTCAGCCATTGCATATCTTCAATAGTGGAAACGATACGCGGCAGGCCGAGAATTGGGCGCGGTGGATCGTCCGGGTGAACCGCCAGACGTAAACCGCACGCCTCTGCTACCGGCACAATCGCGCGCAGGAAATAGGCCATGTTTTCGCGCAGCTGATTTTTGTCGATATCGCCGTATTCCGCCAGACGCGCGCGGAACTGATCCAGGGTATAACCCTCTTCCGCACCCGGCAGACCGGCGATGATATTGCGGGTGAGCTTCTCGATGTCTGCTTCGGTGGCATCGTTAAACCATTGCTGCGCCTGCTGCTGCTCTTCAGCAGAATAATCCGCTGCTGCACCTGGACGCTTGAGGATATGTAATTCAAAAGCGGCAAAAGCAATCTGGTCAAAACGCAGCGCTTTAGAGCCGTCCGGTAACTGATATTCCAGGTCGGTTCGCGTCCAGTCCAGTATCGGCATGAAGTTGTAGCACACGGTATCAATGCCGCAGGCCGCCAGATTGCGAATGCTTTGCTGGTAGTTAGCAATCCAGGTTTCAAACTCACCGGAGTGGGTTTTGATCTCTTCGTGTACCGGGATGCTTTCAACGACTGACCAGGTCAGCCCTTTTTCTGCCAGCACCGCCTGACGCTTTTTAATTTCGTCCACCGGCCAGACCTGACCGTTCGGAATATGGTGCAGTGCCGTGACAACACCCGTTGCGCCAGCCTGACGCACATCATCAAGAGAAACCGGATCATTCGGCCCGTACCAACGCCAGGTTTGTTCCATTGCCACACCCTCTCAAGTTGTTATACCAATATGTTTAATGCAATGACGACTACCATACATGTTTGGTTCTGACGGTCAATACAGCCGGCGACATTGATTGATCGATCTCACAGAATCTGGATATTTACGGCTTACCAATTCAATTTGCTGTCATATAACTTTACACTGACCTTGTTAATTAATGGTTAATCAGGTGTGTATTTCATGAAGACAATTGCCTCGACCGCGCTCCCTTCTCATGTCCAGCTGCCGCAGTTCGATCGCCAGCAGCTGCGCTCCCGCATCGTTCACTTCGGTTTTGGTGCTTTTCATCGCGCGCATCAGGCGTTGTTAACAAACCGCGTGCTAAATGCCAAAGGAGGCGACTGGGGGATCTGCGAGATTAGCCTGTTTAGCGGAGATACGTTGATGAGCCAGCTTCGCGCACAGGATCATCTCTTTACTGTGCTGGAAAAAGGGGCCGACGGTAATCAGCCAATTATCATCGGTGCAGTGAATGAATGTCTGAATGCAAAACTCGATTCGCTAGTGGCCATTATTGAGAAGTTTTGTGAGCCGCAGGTGGCGATTGTGTCACTCACCATAACCGAGAAAGGCTATTGCATCGATCCGGCGACGGGCAAACTGGATACGCAAAATGCGCGGATCGTTCACGATCTGGAAAATCCATCTGAGCCGCACTCGGCACCGGGCATTCTGGTGGAAGCCCTGCATCGGCGCCACGAGCGTGGACTGGCTCCGTTCACAGTACTCTCCTGCGATAACATTCCTGATAATGGTCATGTGGTGAAAAACGCAGTGCTGGGGATGGCGGAAAAACGCTCGCCGGAACTTGCCGCGTGGATTGCTGAACACGTCAGCTTCCCTGGCACTATGGTTGACCGTATTGTCCCCGCCGCCACGCAAGAGTCGCTGGCGGAAATAACCCGCGAACTGGGCGTGGAAGATCCCTGTGCCATCAGCTGCGAACCGTTCATCCAGTGGGTCGTCGAAGATAACTTTGTGGCCGGGCGGCCGGAATGGGAGCTGGCAGGCGTACAAATGGTGCAGGATGTGTTGCCCTGGGAGCAAATGAAGCTGCGGATGCTTAACGGCAGCCACTCGTTCCTTGCGTATCTGGGTTATCTGGCCGGTTTTGCGCATATCAGCGACTGTATGCAGGACGACGCGTTCCGTGAGGCCGCGCGCCGCCTGATGCTGAATGAACAGGCTCCAACGCTGCGAATTACTGGCGTTGACCTGACTGCATATGCCGACAGCCTGATCGATCGTTTTGCCAACCCGGCGCTACAGCATCGTACCTGGCAGATCGCGATGGACGGCAGCCAGAAATTGCCTCAGCGTATGCTGGAGGGCGTGCGGGTTCATTTAGCGCGAGAAAGCGCCTGGCCGCTGCTGGCACTGGGGATTGCGGGCTGGATGCGCTACGTCAGCGGTTTTGATGACGACGGCAACAGCATTGATATTCGCGATCCGCTAAGCGATAAAATTCGTGCGATTGTGGAAACCAGCAATGAAGAAGAACGCGTCAGCGCCCTGCTGGCGCTGAGCGAAGTGTTTGGCACGGATTTACCGCAGCATCCGCAGTTTGTCGAGGCGATAAATCAGGCGTATCAACGCATTGTCCAACACGGTGCGCGTCAGGCAGTGCTCGAGACTCTGGTCGTTTAACCCATCGTGCGTTTAAGGCGAACAGAAGCGCCTCTGTTCGCCTCACCCCTTCCCAACGCTGTTAATTTTCGCCAGGATTATTGATAATTGTTACAGCATTACAATTATTCCTGGAGCGCATGTGACCAAAACTAACCTCGTAACCGGTTTTCTCGGCAGCGGCAAAACCACCTCAATCCTTCATCTGCTGGCCAATAAAGATCCGGCGGAGAAATGGGCCATACTGGTGAACGAATTCGGTGAGATTGGCATTGATGGCGCGCTGATGGCTGACAGTGGCGCGATGGTCAAAGAGATCCCCGGTGGATGCATGTGCTGCGTTAACGGCCTGCCGATGCAGGTGGGGCTGAACACTCTGCTGCGCCAGGGAAAGCCGGACCGTTTAATCATTGAACCGACCGGTTTGGGCCATCCTAAGCAAATTCTCGATCTCCTCACCGCCCCGGTGTATGAGCCGTGGATCGATCTTCGCGCCACGCTGTGTATTCTCGATCCACGCCAGCTACTGGATGAGAAAGCGGTGAAAAATGAGAACTTCCGCGATCAGTTGGCTTCAGCAGACATCATTGTGGCGAATAAAGAGGACCGTGCTTCCCAGGAAAGCCGCGACGCCTTTGATTTCTGGTGGCAGAATTTTGGCAACGATCGTCAGTTTGTCATGGCGACGCAGGGAAAAATCGATAATGCGCTGCTCGACCTGCCGCGTCGGAATATGGCCGAACTGCCTGCCAGCGCCGCACATTCCCACAGTCACGCCCCACAAAAAGGGCTGGCGGCGTTGAGCCTGCCGGAACATCAGCGCTGGCGTCGCAGCCTGAACAGCGGGCAAGGCCATCAGGCCTGTGGCTGGATTTTTGATGCCGATACCTGCTTCGACACCATTGGTATTCTTGAGTGGGCAAGGCTCGCGCCGGTGGATCGCGTCAAAGGCGTTATGCGCACCCAGGATGGCCAGGTTCGCATTAACCGTCAGGGAGCGGACTTCTTCATTGAAACCCAAAACGTTGCGCCACCTGACAGCCGAATAGAGTTAATTAGTGCGGTTAACACCGACTGGAACGCACTTCAGGCGAGCTTGTTGAGGCTTCGTTTAAGTTGAAGCCACTAACGTTGCCCCCGACTAAACTGCTATGCATATGACGATGATTAAAAAACTTCCCCTGATATTACTGCTCAACGCCGCCGGTGTGGCGCTCTTTTTGTCCTGGTATCTGCCGGTAAATCACGGTTTCTGGTTCCCGATTGATTCCGGTATCTTCCATTTCTTCAATGAACAGCTGGTCAAGAGCCAGGTGATTCTGTGGCTTGTCGCGATCACTAACAATCGCGCCTTCGATGGCTGTTCCCTGCTGGCAATGGGCTGCCTAATGCTCTCATTCTGGCTCAAAGAAGATGCCGCAGGACGCCGCCGAATCATTATGATCGGTCTGGTAATGCTTCTCACCGCCGTGGTGATTAACCAGCTGGCGCAAGGGTTGATGCCGGTTAAGCGCTCCAGTCCGTCGCTGTTCTTCCCCAATGTTCATCGGGTCAGTGAATTACTGCATATCTCCACCAAGGATGCGTCAAAGGACAGCTTCCCTGGGGATCATGGAATGATGTTGCTTATTTTCTCTTCATTCATGCTTCGCTATTTCGGCAAAAAAGCCTTCGCAGTTGCCCTGATTATTGTTGTGGTTTTCGCTTTCCCACGCGTAATGATTGGCGCGCATTGGCTAACGGATATTGTTATCGGTTCACTTTCTGCAGTGCTGATTGGCGCGCCGTGGTGCTTAATGACCCCGCTCAGCGATCGTCTGATTGCGTTATTTGATCGCTATCTTCCGGGTAAAATGCAACAAAACCAAAACAAATAACCCACCTAAATTAACATCATCCATCAGGGATCATTTCGATCCCTGATGCTTTTCCCGCCGCTTATGCCCTATTTTGTCATCTTCTCGTAATATCATTCACCTGACAAATGAATGCCTTGCATAAGATTTAACCTAAATTGCCGCTATTTTAGTCAATCCCGGTTAATCGCTTTGCCTATCACATTTTCTTATAAAAAAGCCCCTATTTTTGCTTTCAATGCCTAAGGGGATCGGGTAATCTCGAACTCGTTTTGCCTCACAGAGATAATTATTCTCAGGGTGAATAAGTTTGTGCGTTAGACCACAGATTTGGCCATAAAGAATTGTCTCATTGTGCGCAGGTAATTAGTCTCGTCACGTTTGGCATTTTTATAACGGTATTTATCGTTAAGGACTTCAAGGGAAAATAATCAAAATGGTCAAATCTCAACCGATTTTGAGATATATCTTGCGGGGAATCCCGGCAATAGCAGTAGCGGTACTGTTATCTGCATGTAGCACGACAAACACCGCAAAGAATATGCATCCTGAGACGCGTGTTGTGGGCATGGAAGATGCCTCGTCACTGCAAGCCTCTCAGGATGAATTTGAGAATATGGTACGTAATCTGGACGTTAAGTCCCGCATTATGGACCAGTATGCTAGCTGGAAAGGCGTGCGCTATCGCTTGGGCGGCAGCACCAAAAAAGGTATCGATTGTTCCGGCTTTGTACAGCGTACATTCCGCGAGCAGTTTGGCTTAGATCTGCCACGTTCGACTTACGAACAGCAGGAAATGGGTAAATCCATCTCGCGTACAAAATTGCGTACCGGTGATTTGGTTCTGTTCCGCGCCGGTTCAACAGGCCGTCACGTCGGTATCTACATCGGCAACGACCAGTTTGTTCATGCTTCCACAAGTAGTGGTGTGACAATTTCCAGCATGAATGAGCCTTACTGGAAGAAGCGCTATAACGAAGCGCGCCGTGTACTGAGTCGCAGTTAATCTGTCGTGTTGTTGGTTATCCCTTGGCTGGCAACGCGATAAAAAATAAGCACTGCTTCGGCAGTGTTTTTTTTTGCCCGTTTAACCCCGCGCGCTCTTTTCTCATATATCACTGGTTATATTAAACCAGGCTATAGTCTTGTAAATACGTAAGATTAGTCGTCCTGCCGGAACCACGACGATCCAGGAACAATGACGTTTATGCTCACTCGTTTCTTTTCCACCAGCCGCAAAGTTCTGACAGGCAGCATCCTCGCGGGCATTATTGTTGCCCTCCTCTGCGGAATGCTGCAGTTTTTTCTGAGCTACCATAAGCGGGAAGTGAAGTTCGATACCCTTATTGTTGACCTTAAAGTCTACATGGAGAGCTATTTCTCCGATCTCAAAACCTCTATTGATACCCTACAACCCTTCACCCTGAGCAATTGCCAGGACGTGGGCGCAGAGCTGACCTCCCGTGCCGCCTTTAGCGTTAACGTTCGCGCCTTTTTACTGGTGCGGGATAATGCTGCATTTTGCTCTTCGGCCACCGGGCCGATGGACGTCCCGATGAAGGAACTGATCCCAGATCTGGATACCACTAAATCCGTGGATATGGCACTGTTGCCCGGTACACCAATGCTGCCAGACAAACCCGCGATCGTCGTCTGGTATCAAAATCCGCTGATCAAAGGCGGTGGCGTATTCACCTCAATCAATATCAATTTAACCCCCTATTTGCTCTATACCTCGCGTCAGGATGAGTTTGCCGGTATCGCGGTAATTATTGGCAAAACGGCGTTATCCACCGCGTCAGGCCGTCTGATCAACGTCAACGATTTGCATGAAAACCCTATCCGCAGCGCTACCCTGAAAGAGGTCCCACTCACCATAAACCTGTATGCCCAGGAGTGGACGCCCTACGAAATCCTGTTTGCACTGCTCTTTGGCCTGATATGCGGCATTTTGGCGGGCACGCTCACTTTTTATATCCTCACCATTCGTTTGCATCCCGGCAAAGAGATCCTGACCGCTATAAAACGTGGCCAGTTCTATGTGGTCTATCAGCCGGTGGTAGATGCGAAAGAGCTGAAGATGCAGGGCTGCGAAGTGCTGATGCGCTGGAAGCACCCGACGATGGGAGAAATCCCGCCGGATGCGTTTATCAATTTTGCCGAAGCGCAAAAGCTGATTGTCCCGCTGACGCTACATCTTTTCGATCTGATTATCCGCGATGCTCCGCAGCTACAAACCGTGCTGCCACCGGGGGCGAAGCTGGGGATTAACATCGCGCCAGGTCATCTTCATGCCGACAGCTTCAAAGACGACATGCGTAAATTCGCGGCCTCTCTGCCGCCGGATCATTTCCAGGTGGTACTGGAAGTGACTGAGCGCGACATGATAAATCAGCTCGAAGCCGCCCCGCTATTCGAATGGCTGCACCATGAAGGCTTTGAAATTGCGATAGATGATTTTGGTACTGGCCACAGCGCGCTGATTTATCTGGAACGCTTCACGATGGATTACCTCAAAATCGATCGCGGTTTTGTGAATGCCATCGGTACGGAAACGGTCACTTCTCCGGTTCTGGATGCCGTGCTGACGCTGGCACGACGCCTGAATATGGTAACGGTTGCTGAAGGCGTCGAAACGCCCGAGCAGGCAGCCTGGCTCCGCCAACATGGCGTGAACTACCTGCAAGGTTACTGGATTAGCCGCCCCATGCCGCTGGCACAATTCCTGAAATGGGAACCTGATTTTGTTAAAGACAGTGAATGATTTCACAATGGCGGTTTCGTCACTTATTATCAGCTAACCATAAGTCTCACTGACGGTGAGCCAGAATAGAAGAGGGATACGCTGCGAATGACTATGCGCTTTGTTTTGCTGTTAATGGCGTTCATCAGCGTGACTTGCCAGGCGCAGAATATTAAAGAGAGCTATGCGTTTGCCGTGCTTGGCGAGCCAAAGTATGAGGCAAACTTTACCCACTTCGATTACGTTAACCCTGCGGCACCTAAAGGTGGGAATATCACTCTCTCTTCGCTAGGGACGTTTGACAATTTCAACCGTTTTGCCCTACGCGGAGTCGCCGCTGAGCGTACCGATTCGCTGTATGACACGCTTTTTGTCACCTCTGATGACGAGCCAGGAAGCTACTACCCGCTTATCGCCGATTCCGTCCGTTACGCAGATGACTTTTCCTGGGCGGAAGTGACGCTCAATCCCCGCGCACGTTTTCATGACGGTTCCCCCGTCAAAGCCAGCGATGTTGCTTTTACCTTTCATAAATTTATGACTGAAGGTGTGCCGCAGTTTCGCCTGGTGTTCAAAGGTGCCACCGTGAAAGCTATCGCCCCACTTACCGTGCGCATCGCACTGGCTGAGCCGGGCAAAGAGAACATGCTGAGTCTTTTCTCGCTCCCGGTGATGCCAGAATCATTCTGGAAAGACCATAAGCTCAGCGACCCGATCTCCACACCACCGTTGGCTGGCGGCCCTTATCGCATCACCAGCTGGAAGATGGGGCAATACATCGTCTACTCCCGCGTGAAAGATTATTGGGCGGCTAATTTACCGGTCAACCGTGGGCGCTGGAATTTCGATACCATTCGCTACGACTACTATCTGGACGACAACGTCGCCTTCGAAGCGTTCAAAGCCGGAGCGTACGATATGCGCCAGGAAGTCAGCGCTAAAAACTGGGCGACCCGCTACGTGGGCCAAAACTTTGCTAACCACTTCATCGTGAAAGATGAGCAAAAAAACGAATCCGCGCAGGACACCCGCTGGCTGGCGTTCAACATCCAGCGTCCGGTGTTTGCCGACCGACGTGTGCGTCAGGCAATCACCCTGGCCTTTGACTTTGAATGGATGAACAAAGCGCTGTTTTACGGGGCTTACAGCCGCACCAATAGTTATTTCCAGAACACTGAGTACGCAGCGCGGGGTTATCCCGACGCCGCCGAACTGACCCTGCTTGCACCACTCAAAGCGGAGGTTCCTCCAGAAGTCTTTACCAGCATCTTTGAGCCACCGACGTCGAAAGGCGATGGCTACGACCGGGATAACCTGCTCAAAGCCAGCAAACTGCTGGACGACGCTGGCTGGACGCTTAAAAACCAGAAGCGGGTGAATGCGCAAACCGGGAAACCGCTCAGCTTCGAGCTGCTGCTCTCTTCAGCGGGCAATAATCAGTGGGTGCTGCCGTTCCAGCACAATCTGGAACGTTTAGGTGTCACCGTGGAGATCCGCCAGGTTGATAATGCGCAGATAACCAACCGCATGCGCAACCGTGATTACGACATGATGCCGCGCTTATGGCAGGCCCAACCGTGGCCCAACACCAATCTGCGGATTTCGTGGGCGTCGGACTATATCAACTCCTCTTACAATGCGCCTGGCGTCAAAAGCCCGGTCATCGACAACCTGATTGCTCAGATTATCGCCGCGCAGGGAGATAAAGATAAACTGGTTCCTCTGGGCCGCGCACTCGATCGCGTTTTGACCTGGAACTACTACATGCTGCCGATGTGGTTTATGGGGGAAGATCGCCTCGCTTACTGGGATAAGTTCTCGAAGCCGTCCGTTCGCCCGATCTACTCGCTGGGATTCGATAACTGGTGGTATGACGTCAATAAAGCCGCCAGACTGCCCGCTGAACGGCGTTAAGGAATAAAAATGGGTGCTTACCTGATTCGCCGCTTATTGCTGATTATCCCGACGCTGTGGGCGATTATTACTATTAACTTTTTCATCGTGCAGATTGCCCCCGGCGGCCCGGTCGATCAGGCCATTGCCGCCATTGAGTTTGGCCACAGCGGCAGCTTACCCGGCGGCGGTGGCGAAGGCCTACGCGCCAGCCACGCACAAACCGGCACCGGGAATATCAGTGAGAGTCACTATCGCGGCGGACGTGGACTCGATCCCGAAGTGATCGCCGAGATCACCCATCGCTATGGCTTCGACAAACCGATTCATGAACGTTATTTCAAAATGCTCTGGGATTACGTGCGTTTCGATTTCGGTGACAGCCTGTTTCGCAGCGCCTCGGTGATCCAGCTCATTAAAGATAGCCTGCCGGTATCGATAACCCTCGGGTTGTGGGGCACGCTAATTATCTATCTGGTGTCGATTCCTCTGGGAATACGCAAAGCGGTGCATAACGGCAGCCGCTTCGACATCTGGAGCAGCACTTTCATCATCATTGGTTACGCGATCCCGGCGTTTCTGTTCGCGGTTCTGCTGATCGTCTTTTTTGCTGGCGGCAGTTATTTTGACCTCTTCCCGCTGCGCGGACTGGTGTCAGCTGACTTCAGCTCATTGCCGTGGTATCAGAAAATCACCGATTATCTGTGGCATATCACCCTGCCGGTGCTGGCGACCGTTATCGGTGGGTTTGCCGCCCTGACGATGCTGACCAAAAACGCGTTTCTGGATGAGATCCGCAAGCAGTACGTGGTGACCGCGCGGGCAAAAGGGGTGAGCGAAAAGCAAATCATGTGGAAGCATGTGTTTCGCAACGCCATGCTGCTGGTGATCGCCGGTTTTCCGGCCACTTTCATCAGCATGTTTTTCACCGGCTCGCTGCTAATCGAGGTGATGTTCTCCCTCAATGGCCTTGGCCTGCTCGGCTACGAAGCCACCGTCTCACGCGACTATCCCGTTATGTTTGGCACACTCTATATTTTCACCTTGATCGGCCTGCTGCTGAATATTATCAGCGACATCAGCTACACGCTGGTCGATCCCCGTATTGATTTTGAGGGCCGCTGATGCCGCATTTAAGCCCCGTCAACCAGGCCCGCTGGGCGCGTTTTCGCCATAACCGTCGCGGCTATTGGTCCCTGTGGATCTTTGCCGTGCTGTTTATCCTGAGCCTGTGTTCAGAACTTATCGCCAACGACAAACCGCTGCTGGTGCATTTTAACGATCGCTGGTACACGCCGGTTATCAGTAACTACAGCGAAAGCGATTTCGGTGGGCCGTTTGCCACACCGGCGGATTATCAGGACCCGTGGCTGCGCGATCGGCTCGACAACCACGGCTGGACGCTGTGGGCGCCGATTCGTTTTGGCGCGAACAGCATTAACTTCTCCACCTCGACGCCCTTCCCTTCTGCTCCCTCGGCGCAAAACTGGCTAGGGACCGACGCGAACGGCGGGGATGTGCTGGCACGTATTCTCTACGGTACGCGGATCTCCATTCTGTTCGGCCTGATGCTGACGCTGTGTTCAAGCGTGATGGGCGTGGTGGCAGGCGCAGTGCAGGGCTATTACGGCGGCAAAATCGATCTCTGGGGCCAGCGTTTTATTGAAGTTTGGTCCGGAATGCCGACGCTGTTTTTGATTATTTTGCTCTCAAGCGTATTACAACCTAACTTTTGGTGGCTGCTGGGCATTACGGTTCTGTTTGGCTGGATGGCGCTGGTGGGCGTGGTACGCGCAGAGTTTTTACGCACCCGTAACTTCGATTATATCCGCGCAGCACAGGCATTAGGCGTCAGCGATCGCAGCATTATCTTCCGCCATATGCTGCCCAACGCGGTGGTGGCGACGCTAACCTTTCTGCCGTTTATTCTGTGCAGCTCGATTACCACCCTGACTTCGCTGGATTTTCTGGGGTTCGGTTTACCGCTCGGCTCGCCGTCATTAGGCGAACTGCTGTTGCAGGGCAAAAACAATTTGCAGGCACCGTGGCTGGGTATTACGGCATTTCTTTCCGTGGCCATATTGCTGTCGCTACTGATTTTTATTGGCGAAGCGGTCCGCGATGCCTTCGATCCTAACAAGGCGGTATAAGATGACCCAGCCTCTTCTTAGCATTGAACATCTTTCTATCGCTTTTACCCAGCAGGGTGAGACGCGTGACGTGGTGAGTGATTTATCTCTGCAAATCCACGCCGGGGAAACGCTGGCGCTGGTCGGTGAATCTGGCTCCGGCAAAAGTGTGACGGCGCTGTCGGTGTTGCGTCTGCTCCCCTCACCGCCGGTGGTTTATCCGCAGGGCGATATCCTGTTCCACGGCCAGTCGTTGCTGCGCGCAGATGAACATATCCTGCGCGGGGTGCGCGGGAATAAAATCGCGATGATCTTCCAGGAACCGATGGTGTCGCTAAACCCGCTCCACACCCTGGAAAAACAGCTGTACGAAGTGCTGTCCCTGCACCGGGGAATGCGCAAAGAAGCTGCCCGAGGCGAGATTCTTGATTGTCTGGAGCGTACCGGCATTCGCAATGCCGCCAAACGGCTGACGGACTTTCCGCATCAGCTGTCGGGCGGAGAGCGCCAGCGTGTGATGATTGCCATGGCACTGCTGACGCGCCCGGAACTGCTGATTGCCGACGAGCCGACGACTGCGCTGGATGTCACGGTGCAGGCGCAAATCCTGCAGTTGCTGCGCGAATTGCGCGATGAGCTCAACATGAGCCTGCTGTTTATCACCCACAACCTCAGCATTGTGAAGAAGCTGGCGGATAATGTGGCGGTGATGCAAAACGGCCGCTGCGTCGAACAGAACACAGCGAGCGCCCTGTTCCATGCGCCTCAACACCCTTACACACAGCGCCTGCTCGACAGCGAGCCATCGGGCGATCCGGTCCCGCTGACGGCGGGCAGCCCACCGCTATTGAACGTCGAAAACCTTGGCGTCGCCTTCCCGGTGCGTAAAGGTATTTTCCGCCGCCAGGTGGCAGAGAATACCGTGTTGAAGAACGTCAGCTTTTCGCTGCGTCCAGGTGAAACGCTGGGGCTGGTTGGCGAGTCAGGTTCCGGGAAAAGCACCACTGGCCTGGCACTGCTGCGCCTGATTGCCTCTCGCGGCACCATTATGTTTGATGGTAAACCGCTTCACAGCTGGAACCGCAGGCAGATGTTACCCGTGCGACCACGAATGCAGGTGGTATTTCAGGACCCGAACTCGTCGCTCAATCCCCGGCTGAACGTGCTGCAAATTATTGAGGAAGGGCTGCGCGTTCATCACCCGGAACTGAGCGCTCGCCAGCGAGAAGATGAAGTGATTCGTGTGATGCGGGAAGTTGGACTGGACCCAGAGACACGCCATCGATATCCGGCGGCCTTTTCCGGCGGTCAGCGCCAGCGAATTGCCATCTCCCGCGCGCTGATTTTGAAGCCCGAGTTGATTATTCTGGATGAACCGACGTCGTCCCTCGACAGAACGGTACAAGCGCAGATTCTGGCATTACTGAAGGGATTACAGGAAAAGCACCGGCTGGCCTATATCTTTATCAGCCACGACTTACACGTAGTGCGCGCGTTGTGCCATCAGGTGATTGTGTTGCGACAGGGAGAAGTGGTCGAACAGGGTGATTGTCAGCGCGTTTTTGCCGCGCCGACGCATGAGTATACGCGTCAGCTGCTAGCGTTGAGCTGACGCTCAGAAAGGATACTGGCCGGAAAACGGCTCGGCGATCGCAACACCAAAGTTTTTCAAACGACAGGTCGCCGCAAATTCATCCTGGCTGTTTACAAACAGGCACGGCTCGCCTTCGCACTCCAGCACAGAGCTGACGACTTCGATATCGGTCAGCGCCTGGCTCAAACGCTCCATAACCGGCCATGCATTTTCATCATCCGGGCTGAGTAACTTCAGCGCAACCAGACTGTTTTCGCCCTCTTTTCCACTTTGCGGAATCGGTTCAACTTTCGAACCTGCAAAACCCGCCGACCAGCGATAGCTCTGGGGCAAGCGATGGACTATAGAGAGTTGTAATGTATTCACGTTCTTTCCCCGGAAGCAAAAAAGCCTTCACAATTTATTTACATTTATAGTAACACATCGTTGCTAACCTGCCGTTATTTTCCTGAGAAACCGCATACAGCCTGATGTTACAAGCTATGAAGTCTGATTTTACAGGGCATTATTTTGTGAGTTACAGGCTCGCTTTGGCGCTATATGTACCCGTTTCTGCGATCTAACTCAACCTTTTTAACTACAACGATGTGACTTTTTACATAAATAGATTTTACATAAAAGAAACAAACAAGGGGTAAACAAACGAGAGTTTGGTTGACGAGCGTCAAAAAAAGGGGCCGCATTGGCCCCTTTTCTTCATCAGCTTGCCGATTTTCGTGGCCGACTGGCGTAGAGATAGAAAAGAATCGAACTGGTGGCGCAAAACGCGATCGACCAAATCATCGGCCAGGCGGTGTTAAACGTCGCCATTGAGAGCAGCGCACCGACAATCGCGCCAATGCCGAAACGGAATGTCCCCGCCAGGGACGATGCGGTTCCCGCCATGTGAGGAAACTCGTCGAGAATTACCGCCATGCCGTTGGATGACACCATCGACACACAGCCGACAAACGCCGCTACACCGACCACCAGCGCCCAGAAACCGACGCCAAAGAAAGCGGTTAGCACCATCCAGATAGCCATTACAAACTGGATCCACAGCCCCGCGCGGAACATATTGATGGCCCCAACCCGACGGACAAAGCGGCTGTTAATGATGGTCATCACAAACAGGAACACGATGTTTAGCGCGAAGTAGTAGCCGAAATGCTGCGGTGAGACGTGGTTGATTTCGATGTACACGAACGGACCGGCGCTCAGGAATGAGAACATTCCCGCAAAGCTGAAGCCGCTCGCCAGCATGTAGCTCAGGACGCGTTTATGACGAAACAGCGACGCAAAGTTTCCGATAGTGGTGCGAATATGAAACTTCTGCCGACGTTCCACCGGCAAAGTTTCATCGATAAAGAAGAAAATCATCGCTGAGGCCAGCAGCGCGGCAATCGCCAGAATCCAGAAAATCGCGTGCCAGCTAAACCATACCAATACTGCGCCACCAATCATCGGAGCCAACAGCGGCGCGATGGTGGTCACCAGCATGACGAAAGACATCATGCGCGAGAACTCTTCCTTCGGATAGATATCGCGCATCAGGGCATTTATCACCACGCTCGCCGCCGCAGCCGCCAGACCGTGGAAGAAACGCATGATAATCAGATGATCGATCGTCTGCGCCAGCGCACAGGCCACCGCCGCACCCGCAAACACCAGCGTTCCCCCGAGGATCACCGGCTTGCGGCCAATGCTGTCCGCCATCGGGCCATACAACAATTGGCCAACGGCAAAACCGAGGATATAGGTGCTGAGCGTCATTTGCGCGCTGCCGGCCGGTACGCCAAACTGCGCGGAAATCACCGGCAGTGCAGGCAGGTACATGTCGATAGACAGCGGCATCAACATGGCCAGCAGACCAAGGATAAACACGATGCTGATTGATGAGTGTGGCCTGGTGGTCACAGTGTGCTCCTGAAATTAGCGGGAAGTCATGCCAACGCTGGCAATCTCTTCTTCCGTCAACGGGCGGTATTCACCGGGTTCAAGCTCGGGATCAAGGGCAATCTCACCGATGCGCTCGCGGTGCAAGCCGACCACGCGGTTACCCACAGCAGCGAACATACGTTTCACCTGATGATAACGACCTTCGCTGATGGTAAGGCGTACTTCGGTCGGGGTGATCACTTCCAGCACTGCAGGTTTGGTGAGATCTTTCTCGTTGTGCAGTTGCACCCCCTGGGTAAACTGCTCGGCGGTATCGTCAGACACTGGCGATTCGAGCGTGACCAGATAGGTTTTTTCGCAGTGATGACGCGGAGAGGTAATGCGGTGCGACCACTGACCGTCGTCGGTCATCAGCACAAGGCCGGTGGTGTCGATATCCAGACGCCCCGCCGCATGCAGTTTGTGCGCCACCGGTACATCGAGGAAATAGAGCACCGTCGGATGATCCGGGTCGTCCGTAGAGCACACGTACCCTACCGGCTTGTTGAGCATGAAGTAGCGCGGGCCGTTCTGCTGAGCCAACGTGTTGCCGTCGAACTCCACGTCATATTCTGGCAGGAGTTTGAAAGAACTGTCTTTCACAATATCGCCATCCACGGTAACGCGGCTGGCGCGAATTTCACGCCCGGCAATAGCGCGGCTTACGCCGAGTTGCTGAGCGATAAACTTATCAAGTCGCATGAAATCTTATAGCCTTTATGGTGCTGGAAGTCGGACAACATGTCCGAAAAAGAAGCAGTCAAGAACGGTCCAGTATAGCGGTCTGTTCGCGCCACTCAAGGGAAAAAGTTTCGTGGCATACTATGTGCGAGATAACAAAATAGAGAGCTCATGACTTTTACACTTCGCCCCTATCAGCAGGAAGCCGTTGACGCCACCTTAGCCTGGTTTCGCAAACACACAGATCCTGCGGCCATCGTCCTGCCCACCGGGGCGGGTAAAAGCCTGGTGATAGCCGAACTGGCGCGACTGGCGCGAGGCCGCGTGCTGGTGCTGGCTCACGTCAAAGAGCTGGTGGCGCAAAACCACGCCAAATACTGCGCGCTGGGTCTGGAGGCCGATATCTTCGCTGCCGGGCTGAAGCGTAAAGAGAGCCACGGCAAAGTGGTGTTCGGTAGCGTGCAGTCGGTGGCGCGAAATCTGCCGCATTTTCGCAGTGAATTCTCGCTATTGATTGTCGATGAGTGCCATCGCATCAGCGATGACGACCAAAGCCAGTATCAGCAAATCCTCAACCACCTGAAAGAGGTGAACCCCCAGGTGCGTCTGCTTGGGCTGACCGCCACACCGTTTCGCCTTGGCAAAGGGTGGATTTATCAGTTCCACTATCACGGCATGGTGCGCGGTGACGAAAAAGCGCTGTTCCGCGACTGCATCTATGAACTGCCGCTGCGCTACATGATCAAACATGGCTACCTTACGCCGCCTGAGCGTCTTGATATGCCCGTCGTTCAGTATGATTTCAGCCGGTTGCAGGCCCAGAGTAACGGTCTGTTCAGCGAAGCGGACATGAATCAGGAGCTGAAAAAACAGCAGCGCATCACGCCGCACATCATCAGTCAGATTGAGGAGTTCGCCCAGACGCGCAAAGGGGTGATGATTTTCGCGGCTACCGTCGAACATGCCAGGGAAGTGACCGGCCTGCTCCCTGCTAACGACGCGGCGCTGATCATCGGCGAAACACCGGGACCTGAGCGCGACAAGCTCATTGACGCGTTTAAGGCGCAGCAGTTCCGCTATCTGGTCAACGTTTCGGTACTGACCACCGGCTTTGACGCCCCACACGTCGATTTGATTGCCATTTTGCGCCCAACCGAATCCGTCAGCCTGTATCAGCAGATTGTCGGGCGTGGGCTACGGCTGGCTCCCGGCAAGACCGACTGCCTGATTCTGGATTACGCCGGGAATCCGCACGATCTCTATTCGCCCGAGGTAGGTACGCCAAAAGGCAAAAGCGGTAACGTTCCGGTGCAGGTATTTTGTCCAGGATGCGGTTTCGCCAATACTTTCTGGGGGAAAACCACCGCCGACGGCACGCTGATTGAACATTTTGGCCGCCGCTGTCAGGGCTGGTTTGAAGATGACGAAGGCCATCGCGAGCAGTGCGATTATCGCTTCCGCTTTAAAAATTGCCCGCAATGTAACGCTGAAAATGACATCGCCGCGCGGCGCTGTCGCGAGTGCGATACGGTGCTGGTCGACCCCGACGATATGCTGAAAGCCGCGCTGAAACTCAAAGACGCGCTGGTGCTGCGCTGCTCCGGCATGGCACTGCAAACTGGTGCCGACGAGAAAGGCGAATGGCTGAAAATCACCTACTACGATGAAGATGGCGCAGACGTCAGCGAACGTTTCCGTCTGCATACACCCGCCCAGCGCATGGCCTTTGAGCAGCTCTTTATACGCCCGCACACCCGCACGCCAGGGGTGCCTCTGCGCTGGATTACCGCCGCTGATATCGTTCATCATCAGGCGCTGTTGCGTCATCCTGATTTTGTTGTCGCACGTAAAAAAGGCCAGTTCTGGCAGGTGCGCGAAAAGGTGTTTGATTACGAAGGACGCTTCCGCCGGGCCAATGAATTGCGCGGTTAAGGGACTTTTGATTGATGTGAAAGGCGTTTGAGTATAAAATGCCGCCCGCTTCACATCCGTGAGGCAGAACACTCACCTGCTGCTGGGTCGCCTGTAGCAGGACTTATTTACAGAGAGAAATCAATGTTTACTATCAATGCAGAAGTACGTTCTGTGCAGGGTAAGGGTGCGAGCCGCCGCCTGCGCGCAGCTAACAAGTTCCCGGCTATCATCTATGGTGGCGATGCTGCTCCAGTCGCAATCGAACTGGACCAGGACAAAGTCTGGAACCAGCAGACTAAAGAAGGGTTCTACACTGAAGTTCTGACTATCGTTTTCGATGGTAAAGAAGAAAAAGTGAAAGTTCAGGCTGTTCAGCGTCACCCGTTCAAGCCAAAACTGTCTCACGTCGACTTCGTTCGCGCTTAATCGCCAACAAGTTGAGAAAAACCCCGCATTGCGGGGTTTTTTTATGGCTGTTATTTACCGCCAGAAGTCCGGCGTTGCAGCTGATCGCGCAGGTTCGGCGGGGTGCCTTTGATGGTCAGAGTGTCCGTTGCCGGGTCCCAGAAAATACGCTCGCCCAGCAGCATGGCATCAAAATTCACCGTTAACCCACCGCCGCTACCAGCAAACTTGGTGAGCTGACGCAGCGTGCTGCGATCCGCCGGGAAACTCTCTTCCAGCTCGTAGCCTTTATCCGCCGTAAATTCGTGGAAGCTAACTTCGCTGACGCCTGACAGCTCTTTCGACAGGGATTCCAGTTCAATCTCTTCCCCGGCCTGCAGCTGTTCGTTGCAGTAGCTGTAAACCTGCTGACGCACGTTTTGACGCTCAGATTTATCGAGCTGCGCTTCGGCGGTGAAATCATCCACTGCTTGCAGCAGCCCTTTGTTCTGTGCTTTGGCGTTCAGACCTTCGGTGGCGCCGAGGAAATCCATAAAGAAATCGGCAACTTTGCGGCCTACGCGTCCTTTCAGGAAGGTTAGATAGCGGGTCGATTCCGGATTGGTTTCCCATTCGGTCAAATCGATACGCGCCACAATGTCGGCGTGATTGATATCCAGATAGTGGGTGGAGCTGATATCCATTTGCTCGTTAACGCGCATGCTGCTCAGATTACTGAGAACCGTTATCAACAAATACTCAACGGCCAGATAGCGATACTGGCAGAACAGGACAATCCCGCCGTCAGCAAATGGATATTTTGCCAGCTCGTCACGCAGACGACCGGTCGCCGCGCGGCTAAACGCCAGGAAATCTTCGTCGCCCTTGCGTTGCAGACGCAGGCTTTCGGCCAGTTCACTCTCTTCGTTGAACATGCCGTAGGCTTTATTTTTCGCGCTGTAGACGCGATGCAGCTCCGCCATCATTTCCGTAACGGTAGGCGTAGATTCCAGTAACGAATCGCGAAGCACCAGCTCCAGGGTTTGCTCATCGCGCTTGATAAGCTGGTGCAAGGCAATCTGGTTGATATCCAGACTCATGATAAACTCTCCTTTAAGACCGGGCGGTATTCAACCACCACCCACGCATGTGTGCAATAGAAGATAAAAAAGGGGAAAAAAAGCTGTTGCTACGGTAATATGTTGCCCTTTCATCAACAAACTGATTTCGATTTATGCCACAACATTCCCGCTATAGTGATGAACACGTTGAACAACTCCTCAGTGAGATGGTCAACGTACTTGAAAAACATAAAACGCCGACCGATCTTTCCCTGATGGTTTTGGGAAATATGGTCACCAACCTTATCAATACCAGCGTTGCTCCGGCTCAACGTCAGGCGATCGCAAAATCATTCGCCCAGGCTTTGCAGTCTTCAGTGAGCGACGACCAGGCGCACTAAGGGAAACGAACGACAGTCTATGGTGACGAATCGTCAGCGCTACCGTGAAAAAGTCTCCCAGATGGTTAGCTGGGGGCACTGGTTCGCCTTGTTCAACATTCTGTTGGCCATGGTGCTCGGCAGCCGTTATCTGTTAGTGGCCGACTGGCCGACGACGTTGACCGGGCGTATTTACTCCTGGATAAGCGTTGTCGGGCACTTTAGCTTTTTGGTTTTCGCCACCTATCTGCTGATTCTGTTCCCTCTGACGTTTATTGTGATGTCGCAGCGGCTGATGCGGTTCTTATCCGCCATCCTCGCCACTGTCGGCATGACCCTATTGCTGATCGACAGTGAAGTTTTCACCCGTTTTCATCTCCATCTCAATCCGATCGTCTGGGAACTGGTGATCAATCCCGACCAGAACGAAACCGCACGTGACTGGCAGCTGATGTTTATCAGCGTGCCGATTATCCTGCTGATTGAGATGCTGTTTGCCACCTGGAGCTGGCAAAAACTGCGTAGCCTGACCCGACGTCGTCACTACGCGCAGCCGATTGCCGCCCTGTTTTTTGTGGCGTTTATCAGCTCACACATTATGTACATCTGGGCAGATGCGAACTTCTATCGCCCGATTACCATGCAGCGCGCCAACCTGCCGCTCTCTTATCCAATGACGGCCCGTCGTTTCCTTGAGAAACACGGTCTACTGGATGCCCAGGAATACCAGCGTCGTCTGGTAGAACAAGGCAATCCGGAAGCGGTGTCGGTTCAGTATCCGCTGAGTGAATTGCGCTATCGCGATATGGGCCAGGGCCAGAACGTTCTGCTCATTACCGTCGATGGATTGAACTACTCACGCTACGAGAAGCAGATGCCTGCGCTGGCACAGTTCGCTGAACAAAACATCAATTTCACGCAGCATATGAGTTCGGGTAATAACACCGACGCCGGGATTTTTGGTCTGTTCTACGGTATTTCCGCAGGCTATATGGACGGCGTACTTTCCTCGCGTACCCCTGCGGCGCTGATTACGTCTCTGAACCAACAGGGTTATCAGCTTGGGCTGTTCTCATCTGACGGTTTCAGTAGCCCGCTCTATCGCCAGGCACTGCTGTCTGATTTCTCTCTGCCTGCGGCAAAAAATCAGTCCGACGAACAAACCGCCGGTCAGTGGGTTAACTGGCTTAACCGTTATGCGCAGGAAGATAACCGCTGGTTCTCATGGGTAGCATTCAACGGCACCACGCTTAATGACAGCAATCAAAAAGGCTTTGTTCGCCGCTACGCCCGCGCAGCTGGCGATGTCGACACTCAGATTGCACGGGTCATTACGGCATTGCGCGAATCCGGCAAACTGGACAATACGGTAGTCATTATTACCGCGGGCCACGGCGTACCGCTGGGTGATGAAGCGAATGACATGAACTGGACTCGCCCTAACCTGCACGTGCCACTGGTGGTTCACTGGCCGGGCACGCCCGCGCAGCGCATCAATATGCTGACGGAACACAAAGATGTAATGACCACGCTGATGCAACGTTTGCTGCATGTCAGCACCCCGGCTAATGAATACTCACAGGGGCAAGACCTGTTTAGCGCCACACGTCGCCATAACTGGGTAACGGCAGCCAGCGGAAATACTCTGGCGGTAACAACGCCTATGCTGACTCTGGTGCTGAACAGCAACGGGAATTACCAGACATACAACCTGCAGGGTGAGAAGATACACGACCAAAAACCACAGCTTAGTCTGCTGTTGCAAGTACTAACCGATGAGAAACGGTTTATCGCTAACTGATTAATTTTAAATCAGTTAGCGCTGTACGGACTTGCAATCAATTAGCAAACAGGTAGTATCTTTTTCATACGTCGGCACGTAGCGCAGCCTGGTAGCGCATCGTCATGGGGTGGCGAGGGTCGAGAGTTCAAATCTCTCCGTGCCGACCAAAACATATAAAAAAACCAACCTTTTACGGTTGGTTTTTTTATACCTGCATATCCACGCCGCTTGACTCTCACCCATTTTACAGTGAAAATACTGTACATAAAAACAGTTATCATGAGGCAGTTATGTTTGTTGAACTGGTGTATGACAAGCGCAACGTTGCAGGTTTACCCGGCGCGAGTGACATTATTCTGAACGAATTAACAAAGCGTGTGCATCGGATTTTCCCGGATGCCGTCGTGAAGGTTAAACCCATGCAGGCTAACGGATTAAACAGCGATGCCAGCAAAAGCGATCGTGAAAAGCTCAACCGAATGCTCGAAGAAATGTTTGAAGAAGCCGATATGTGGATGGTTTCTGAGTAATTCTTAGTGCAGATTTAGCGCGTGATTGCGCGCTTTATAACTTCTGCAATAATGATGTAAACAGCTGATGGGCAACATCATGAATCCCAAAGTCGTCATGCCGCTCCACACTCTGACACGTTTTAAGCCTTTCGCTCAGATTGACAGCCTGATTCACCACTTCCTTCCGCATGCAGAAATTGAACACTTTTCCGCTAATCGTCTCCTTCATCTTGATCGCAAGGGAGAACGGGCATGCTTAATACTGCTCGAGGGTCTGGTCGATATTTCCCGCATCGATGACGGCATTCTAAAAGGAACATTGAAAGCGCCATTTGTGGCGGGGATATCACATCCAGACTATATGGGAAACGCATTCCATTTAATGAGTGCAACGGCGGTCAAAGTCGCTATCCTGCCATATAAAAGTGCGATGACGATAATCAGAGAGCAGAAGTTATGGGAGGACTACAGTAATTATCTTCTGTATATTATGGGATTACATTCCACTCTGAGTAATCATAGTATCGGGCTTCGTTCACGCGATATCATTCGTGACTGTCTGTTTGATTTGATGAACGAGAATGAACAATATCGCCTGAAAACGAATGCCTGCAAATATATTATTGAAAAAACGGCACTGTCACGCAGTGGCGTGATGGGGATTCTGGCAGACATGAAAAAAGAAAACATCATTGGGATCCAGAGAGGGGTGCTTATTTTTATTAATGATGAGCAGAACTCACATCGCAACGATTAAAAAGGCCATCAACTGATGGCCTTTTTAATTTTACTAACGCGGCAATTACATATGGAATCCACCACCGGCACCGTCATGTCCACCAAAAGCGTGGTCATGCGCATTGTCAGCACCCGTGCCCGTGCCGTGATCACCGTGAGAAACGGCGTTCTCATGGCTGTTACCACCTTTTACGGAATGCTGGAAAACGTCGTGGAACGGCACGCTAATCTGAGTAGACGGCGTCAGAGTTGATGCTTTTACCACGCTTTTGCGACCAGTTGTGCGATCGGTAACCTGAATGCGGGTGTCAGGTTTAAGAGTATTGGCGGCAACGTTGATTGTCGCGCCGGTGTTTGGGCGCGTCGTGATACCACTGTAAGTCATCGCGTGAGGCTGTTCATTGTAAGTTGCTGTGCCCGTGCGTTTGACACCGTAGTTAGCGATGTCTTTTGCATGCTCTTTAACCTGACTATCTGCTTCAGCCTGGCGCGCATCAGCAAGGGCTACGGCTTGTTGCTCTGTTCGGGCAATATTCGCTTGTGTCAGGCTTTTGCCCATATCGGGAGATTGCTGATGTGTCGGCGTACCTGTTGGGTCATTTTTAATTCCGGACAACATCGTATTCGTCGCCCCGGTATTTGGACGAGAAGAGGTGCCTGAATAGCTAACCGCATGAGCAGGCTCTGAATACGTCGCGGTGCCAGACTGTTTTATTCCGTATTGAGACAACTCAGCCTTATGTTGGGCCATTGCTGCTTTCGCCGCAGCTTTAGCTGCCTGATGATCCGCAGTACTACTATCAAGACGAGTCGCTGGCCCAATTTGATGGGTTGGATGCCCCGCCGGATTACTCTCTTTCACAACGCCTGGCGTTTGCGTCCAGTGGTGAGGGTCCATCGGGTCAACCTGATGAGTGGGATGCCCTTCAGGGTTGGATTCTTTGATGATACCCGGCGCCATCGTCCAGCCAAGGCTTCGGCTGGCCGTTGCAGACGGCGTATTTAACCGAGCTGCAGCCGTTCTGGCATCTCGCTCTGCAATCATCTCAGCTTTATCAGCGGTGTCTTGTTTATTCTGCGCTTCTTGTACTGCCGCACGCTGGTCAGCATACGCCTGAGCACGCATTTCACCTGCAGCATTCATTAAATCGCGATCGTCTTGCATCGTCGTATGAGAGACACTGTGTATATTGTGAATAACTTGCTCATGGGCAGATTCTACGGCTCGCTCAGAGCGAGCGACTTCTGCATCAGCATCCGCAATAGACATTGCATGCGCAGACATCGATAAAGCAGAAAGTACCACCAGAGAAATAATTGTTTTATTCATTGCATTACTCATCAAATTTATTTAATAGAAAATCCCGCATAGATTAAATGCGTTAAAAATTTCATCATTATTCGTGGGACTGAAAATGTTTACATTAAATCTATTACTGTGTGGATTAGATTTGTATGACAAAGAATAGAGTTATTACAAAATGAAAGCAATCATCTCAACGAATACAATAAATGAAAGTTTTTTATAGGATGGCCATTATTTAATGTATACATAATAGGTGTTAATTAAATATATTTCTGACATTAAACAACTTAACGCACGAGTAACTTTTTAACGATGATAAAACGATATTAGCTAACAATCAGGCATAAAAAAAGCCAACTCACAGGCTGGCTTCTTCTATCAGGTATTCGTGTTTAGCGCTTATCGGGGCCGCCGAGGAAAAAGATCCCAAGGGGAATAGCCAGAAGAACCGTGAATACCAGACTGTAAACAAAGATCATCGCAGACTGCAGCACATACATGCTGGTGGTCCACTGCGAGAGCGGAATATTGTACTGCTCAATCACGCCGACAATTGTCGCTCGCCCAACGCCAGCTGCGGCAATCAAAAACACCACAAACAGCGCCAGTAAAAACTTCCTGCCTTGCGGAGTGTTAAGTTTTTCGCGGACCATGTCTCTCTTTCCTTTACAGATGAATAACATTATTTCCGCTTACCCTAACACGATCGTCCTTTTCATTCCATATCAGCATTTAAATCTGCATCATCGCCACCAAAGCAGTTCAATTCACCTTATGAAATCAAAATATAAGTAAATCAAACCAAGCACTGGCCTGCGCTATGCTAATCTTGCATCGATTGTTTGACATAAAAGGAATGAATGTGAAAAACACACCTAAATTTGCCATTGCCCTTCTGACCGCTGCCTGCATGAGCACCAGCGCTTTCGCAAGCGAAACGCAGAAGCCACAGCCTCTTGAAAAGACTGCGCCGTATCCACAGGCGGAAAAAGGCATGAAGCGCCAGGTCATCCAGCTCCCGGTTCAGGAAGATGAATCGGCGTTTAAAGTCGAGCTGTTGATTGGGCAAAACCTGGAAGTGGACTGTAACCGTCATCGCCTGGGTGGCAAACTGGAGAGCAAAACCCTCGAAGGCTGGGGCTATGACTATTACGTGTTTGATAACGTGACGTCACCGGTTTCAACCATGATGGCCTGCCCGGATGGCAAGAAAACCCAGCAGTTCGTGACGGCCTATCTGGGTGATAACAGTCTGCTGCGCTACAACAGCAAATTACCGATTGTGGTCTACACGCCTGAGAATATCGACGTGAAATACCGCGTCTGGAAAGCAGACGAAAAAGTCGAAAACGCCGTCGTGCGTTAAAAAAAGGCCGGGTAGCGATACCCGGCCTTTTTGTATTGCGTTAACTCAGAGGGCAATATCCGCGACCGGTTTAGATTCCGGCTGAGGTTTTGCCTGCGGTTGCGCCTGTGGAGCCGCATCCGCTGTCTGCGGTTTTTCGTATTTAAGCTGCAGAACGCCGCTGGTGTATTCCAACTCTTGTTCCGTCGCGGCAACATTCCCGTTCAGCTTAGTGCCATAAGAAGGAATAATCGTTTTCAGCTTCGCCTGCCATTCCGGGCTGGCGACTTTGTCTTTAAACACTTTTTCCATCAGATGCAGCATGATCGGTGCGGCAGTTGATGCACCAGGCGATGCGCCAAGCAGCGCCGCAATGGTGCCGTCTTTGTCGCTCACCACTTCGGTACCGAGGCGCAGTACACCACCCTCTTTCGGATCGCGTTTAATAATCTGCACGCGCTGGCCCGCCTGCCACAAGCGCCAGTCGGCTTTCTTAGCCTGCGGGTAATACTCTTGCAGGGCAGCGAAGCGGTCATCATCGGACAGCATCACCTGGCTAATCAGGTATTTCACCAGATCGAAGTTATCCAGGCCCACGTCCACCATCGGCATAAAGTTAGAGGTGGTCGTGGAGCTGAGCAGATCCCACAGGGAACCATTTTTCAGGAATTTAGTGGAGAAGGTCGCGAACGGCCCAAACAGCACCACGCGTTTACCGTCCAGAATACGGGTATCGATGTGCGGAACAGACATTGGCGGTGCGCCAACAGAGGCCTGACCGTACACTTTCGCCAGATGGCGATTCACCACTTCCGGGTTATCAGACACCAGGAACTGGCCGCCAACCGGGAAGCCTGCATAATCGTCCGCTTCAGGAATACCAGACTCCTGCAACAGTTTCAGCGCTGCGCCACCGGCACCGATAAAGACAAACTTCGCCTTGATCACGTGCTCGGCTTCGTTGTTTTTCAGATCGGCGACTGTCACGCTCCAGCTGTTATCCGCATTGCGCTTGAAACCGCGCACTTCGGTGCTGACCTGCAGTTTAAAGTTGTCTTTTTTCTGCAGAGCGCCCACCAGCTGACGGGTGATTTCGCCGTAGTTCACGTCCGTACCGATCTCAGTGCGCGTGGCGGCCACTTTCTGATTCGGGTCGCGACCTTCCATCACCAGCGGCGCCCACTCTTTGATCTGAGCATGATCTTCAGAATATTTCATGCCGCGGAACAGGCTGCTCTGCTGGAGTGCCGCATAGCGCGCGCGCAGGAAATTGACGTTATCGTCGCCCCACACAAAGCTCATGTGCGGAACGGTGTTAATGAACGAGTGCGGATCGTGCATCACGCCGCTGTTGACCTGATGTGACCAGAACTGGCGGGAGATCTGGAATGCTTCATTGATCTCCACCGCCTTCTCGATACTAATGGAACCGTCCTTTTTCTGCGGGGTATAGTTCAGTTCCATGAGTGCCGAGTGGCCCGTACCGGCGTTATTCCAGCCGTTCGAACTCTCTTTCGCGACGCCGTCGAGGCGCTCAACCATGGTCATCGACCAGTCTGGCTGCAATTCTTGTAAGTAGGTGCCCAGAGTGGCGCTCATAATGCCGCCGCCAATTAAAAGGACGTCCGTTTCCTGCTCTTTTGGGGTATCAGCTTTCGCCGCCATCGAGATGGCGCTCAGCCCTACGGCCATAGAAAAGAGCATGGCAGTCATTTTTTTCATCATTTATGCCTTACTTGTAGTCGTGCTTTTTAGGTGGAAATTGCAGGTGAAATAAACTGCGGGGCAAACTTAACAATTTTTAAACATTGTTTAAAGGTTAAGAAATTATTGTAATTGTGAAATTAAATGTTGGGATTATTGTAGGGATACCCACAGAGGCGGCTGGCATGGCGAGGTTTTTGTGGCTACTATGCTGCACTTTGTGATCGCACGCACGGAAGCCTGCCCTAACCAGTGAATGCCCATGTCATTACTCCACTCTCCTGCCCTGACGCCTGACGATGGCCGTGTGGCGAGCGTTTTGCGCTCCCCCAAATTGTTTATGCGAGAAACATTAGCGGGTGTGATTACCGCACTGGTGCTGATCCCCGAGGTGATTTCGTTTTCTGTGGTCGCCGGGGTTGATCCGAAGGTGAGCCTGATTGCGTCAGTGGTGCTGTGTCTGGCGATGTCCGTTTTCGGCGGTCGCCCGGCGATGGTCACGGCTGCTGCGGGTTCCGTCGCGCTGGTGATCGGCCCGATGGTGCATCAGCATGGCGTGCAGTACATTCTGCCTGCGGTGATCCTCGCCGGACTCATTCAAATCCTGTTTGGCGCACTGGGCATGGCGCGTCTGATGCGCTTTATTCCGCAAGCGGTCATGACCGGATTTGTTAACGCCCTTGGCGTTTTAATTTTCTTTGCTCAGGTTCCCCATTTCTGGAGCAAAAACCCGCTGATCGTCGGCCTGTTTGTGCTCACATTGCTGATTGTTATCTGGGCACCACGCTTTATCAAAAGTATTCCCTCGCCGCTGATCGCCATTGTGATATTAACGATATTCACTGTGACCAGCGGGCAAATTCTGCCGACCGTCGGCGATGAAGGTTCCATGAGCGGCGGTTTGCCAGGCCTGACGCAGCTGCTGGTGCCGTTGAATATGCAAACCCTGAGCATTATCTGGCCCTGCGCATTGAGTATCGCGTTTGTCGGTCTGATGGAATCGCTACTGACCGCGAAACTGGTTGATGAACTGACCTTGACGCCGTCCAGCAAGCGCCGGGAGAGCATCGGGCTGGGCGTGGCGAACATTATGTCGGGTTTTTATGGCGGTATCGCCGGTTGCGCGATGATCGGGCAAACCATCGTCAATGTGGAGATGGGGAAAGGTCGCAGCCGTATCTCTACGCTGGCTGCGGGGGTTATTTTGCTGCTTCTGGTGACGGCACTGAGTGAAGTGATGGCCAAAATCCCGATGGCGGTGCTGGCCGGTATCATGGCTATTGTGGCGTTCAAAACCTTCAACTGGCACAGCGTTCAGCCAGCAGCCGTTAAGGCTGTACCAGTCGCGGAAACGGCGGTGATGCTAGTAACCGTTGCAGCCACCGTATTCACCGGCAATCTGGCGATTGGCGTAGTGGGCGGAATTATCGTGATGGCGATAATCCCTGCCCGCCTAAAACACAAACACAGGGCTAAAGCAGGAAAATCGTCGCCAGACCAAGGAAAATAAAGAAGCCGCCGGTATCGGTAATGGCGGTGATCATCACGCTCGACCCCACTGCGGGGTCGCGCCCAAAGCTGGTCATAGCCAGTGGGATAATGACTCCCATCATCGACGCCACCAACAGGTTTAGCACCATTGCCAGCATCATCACCCCGCCCAGCGCCATATCGTCGTAAAGCCACCAGGTGATGCCGCCCATGATTCCGCCCCAGACCAGGCCGTTAATCAGCGCTACGCCCATCTCTCTGAAGATCAGAAACGTGAAGTTACCGGGCTGGATTTTCTCCAGCGCCAGAGCACGTACAATCATAGTAATGGTTTGATTACCGGTGTTACCGCCAATCCCCGCCACAATGGGCATCAGTGAGGCCAGCGCCACCAGCTGTGAAATGGTATGTTCGAAACCGTCGATCACACGAGAAGCAATAAAAGCGGTGCAAAGGTTAATGGCCAGCCACGCCCAGCGCGTTTTAACCGCCTTACCAACGGAGGCGTGAACGTCATCCTCGGCGCTTAAACCGCCTAACGCACGTAAATCGTTGTCGGTTTCTTCGTACACCACGTCAACGATCTCATCGATCGTCACACGGCCCATCAGTTTGCCGACAGAATCGACCACGGCGGCACTGATCAGGTTGTCACGTTCGAAGGTACGCGCGGCTTTTTCGGCATCGTCTTCGGGTGAGAAAACCATCGGCTGGGTTTCCATAACCTCACTCACCCGGCACTGCGTACCTTTGAGCAGGATGGTTTGCAGCGTTAACTCACCGAGCAACGTTTTGTCGCGCGCCGTGACAAACAATTTATCGGTGTTCTCAGGCATTTTCCCCAGTCGGCGCAGATAGCGCTGCACGGTTGCCAGCGTGACATCCGGGCGCACCATGATCACTTCGAATTCCATGATCGCGCCGACGCTGTCCTTATCGAAATTCATCACCTGCCGCACGCGGGCACGTTCTTCGGCTGGCAGCGACGCCAGCAACCGGCCAGTCAGATTTCGCGGCAGGTGTTGGACCAGGTAGATCTGCTCGTCGATATCCAGGGTCTGTACGGCATCAAGAAGTTCCCGGTCGCTCATCTCATCAATGAGATCGTCCCAGACGTTTTCAGAAGCTTCCAGAAGTACCTGACCACGTTCATGATCCTGCACCAGTCGCCATAGGGCATGACGCTCTTCAGAGGGGAGAGATTCGAGGGTATCTGCCAGATCCGGCGGCGGCAAATGGGCTACCAGCGCCCCTACCTCAGCAATATCGTCGGACAAGGTACCGACGTCATATTGCTCAGCCAGGGTTAATTTACCTAATAACGCCGACGTGACTGCTTTATCAGTAGTGAGGAGCCAGATAAGTCGGGCACGCTCCTGATCGCGCAGCCTTGCGCTGTTTTTGTTTATCAACGACATCAATCATAAATCCATGAAATAAGGTGATATCAAGCATAGCGCGGGGGAATGTAAATGATAATAAACAAATAGCCGGAATGGATAAAAAAGCTGCGGATAGTGAGAGGTTTTGTGCCGGGTGGCGGCTACGCCTTACCCGGCCTACGGTTTTGTAAGCCCGGCAAACGCAGTGCCGCCGGGCAAAACAGTTTATGCGGTTCGCGCCACCGCATCCCGCGACGCCGCATCGCGCTCGTCGCCAGTCAGTTCACTGAGCTGACCGTCACGCATCTCCAGCAGGCGGTCGGCGTGAATGAAGTAGTGATCGTCATGGCTGATGGCGAAAATAGTCTTACCCATTTCCTGCATCAATGGCAGCAACACCTGATAAAACTCGCGGCGGAAGTGCGGGTCCTGATCGGCTGCCCATTCGTCCAGTAAAATGATGTCACGCTCTTCCGCTATCGCCAGCAGCAGCGCCACGCGTTTTTTCTGCCCTTTCGACAGCTTGAGATTGAGGATTTTCCCGTCCTGTAGCTCCAGTTTATGGGACATCTTCAGCTGTTCAAGCCATTTTGCCACCAGCTCAGGATCGGCCTGTTTGCCTTCGGAACCTAACAGCTGGTCGAATAGCCACACGTCGGTAAAGACGGCAGAAAAGAGTTTGCGATAATCCTCCGGCTTCTCAACCGACACGGCTTGACCATCCAGCAAAATTTCGCCCGACTGCGGTTGATACAGCCCGGTCAGGAGCATCGCCAGAGTCGATTTCCCGCTACCGTTGCCGCCAATCAGGAACAGCAGTTCGCCACGATTGATCGTCAGATTCACCGGGCCGACCGCAAAATTATGATCCTGATAATGGAAAGTGACGTTACGCAGTTCCAGCGTTTTCCAGTTCGGAAAGGCTTGTGGGCGCGGGAATTCTGCGCGGAACGGCGCCAGCGCAAACTGATTGAGCTTTCTGAACGCCACCTGCGCACTAAGCAGCGTCGGCAGTGCGCCAACGGCAGAAAGCAGCGGCGTGCGCAGGAACAGCAGCGTCAGCGAGTAGGTCGCCGCCACGTTGGTATCGGCCCAACCGAGGCTGTTCGCCATCCAGAACACCAGACCAATTGCGCCCAGCATCATGATATTCGACCAGTTCACCGCGCTCAGGTGGAAAGTATCGGCGCGGATAATGTGATGCCGATACTCGCGCGCATCCGGGATATAGAGATTATTGAAAATGTGCTCGGCGCGTTCGCGGTTCAGCGTCAACTCTTTACGCCCTTCCAGCACCGTCTGATAATCGTTATAGAGCTTATCTTCTGTTTCGCGCAGCACCGCCATGTGTTTGTACACACGCGACACCAGCAGATAACCGCCCCAGATAGTGACTACGATCCAGATTGCGGTCACGGCCAGCATTTTGGTCGACAGCCAGGCCAGATAAGCCGCTGACCCGAAAGTCAGAATGATGCCCTGTACCAGCTCCGGCAAGCGCACGAACGCGATGGTAATGGCACGCACATCGCTGGTCAGCCCCGCGAGCAATGACGCACTGCCCAGCTGTTCGATACGCTCAACCTGGGTGTCGAGGATCCGTTTGATAAATTCGCCACGCAGGCGATAGACAAAATGGTGCCCCAACGCCGTCAGCGCCAGCTGTGAGGCCAGGGTGACTGCCATTAATAGCAGCAGCAGGCCGAGAAACTCCGGCAATACCGACAGTTGGGTATCGACCATTTCAATCAAACGCACGTTAATAAAGGCGATAAGCCCAATGCCCAGCGCGGCGCTGGCAAGGCTGAGCGCCATGACCGCGACAAACGGCCAGCGGTACTGACGCCAGACAAGGAGAAGTAGTTGCATGCAAAGCAATCCGGACAAGAAAAAACAGCCAGCAGTGTAAACTGCCCGACGGTTACATCAAGAATAATTCTTATTTTTATTCGCTATCAGCCGCCTGACGGAAAGTCAGATTATAGCGATACTCCCCCGCCAGCGGATGCACACCGGGTTTAAGGGGTTGAATCCCGTGATAAAACAGCCGTGACTCTCCGCCCCACACCACCACATCGCCGTGTTCAAGCATCAGGCGTTTAAGCGGATCGCTGCGACGTAAACCGCCAAACTGAAAGATAGCGGGCAGGCCCAACGAAACAGATACAATCGGCGCGCGCAGGTCGGGCTCGTCTTTATCCTGATGCAGCGACAGTTTCGCCCCTGGCGCGTAGCGGTTGACCAGGCAGGCGTCGGGCCGAAAATGCGGATAGCCTGCTGCAACCGCGGCGTCATGGCACAGTGAACTGAAAACCTCAGGTATTTTCGGCCACTGATGACCCGTTTTGGGATCGACGGGCGAATAGAGATATCCTCTTTCGTTCGTCGCCCAGCCCAGATTGCCACAGTTGGTCATCGCCACCGACATCGTGTAGCCGCCCGGCGTGACCATGTGGCGGAACGGCGAAATAGCGGCTACGGCTTCAATGCCCTGAAATAAGGTCTCTGCGCGTGCTAAAGCAAAGCGGCGCAAAATCACCGCGCCGGGCGCTAAAGGCTCTTCCCAGGGATCACTATCCGCAAACAGATCCAGCATCACTCCTCCTGGTTTTTTGCTTCACGTTGCAACAACTGCGCTTTTCGCGCCGTTCCCCAGCGATAGCCGGACAGAGCGCCGTCGTTTCGCACCACGCGGTGACAGGGGATGACGATTGCCAGTTTATTTGCCGCACAGGCGCTCGCGACTGCCCGCACGGCTTTCGGTTTACCGATAGCGCTGGCGATCTGCTGATAGCTGGCCGTTTCACCGCAAGGAATAGAGCGCAGGGTTTGCCAGACCTGCTGCTGAAACGCAGTCCCGCGAATATCCAGCGGGAGTGCCAAAGTATTACTGCTGTTATCCAGGCTGTTAATGACCTGGTGGAGCCTTTTTGCAAATTCACCCTCTGGCGATTCTGAGTGCGCCAGAGGAAAGAGCGTGTGGATTTCTTCGATCAAAGAATCATCATTATCGCCCAGTAGGATTGCGCAGATCCCACGCTGGCTTTCTGCGACCAGACAACGGCCCAGATCGCAGTCGCTGATGGCGTAGCGCACGGTCACGTCGCTTCCGCCGCTGCGATACTGTTTCGCCGTCATCCCCAGCGCGTCATCGGCTTTTCGATAATAGCTGCTGCTGTCGGGGAATCCGGCGGCTAATACTGAGTCAGTAATTTTTTCTCCCGCCGTGAGAGACGTGCGCAAACGTCGGGCTCGTGCCGCCTGTTGCCAGGCTTTGGGCGTCATGCCCGTCACCGATTTAAACAGACGGTGAAAATGAAACGGACTCATCGCCACCTGGTCGGCAAGTGCATTCAGGGTTAATGTCGAATCACTTTCCAGCAGGCGGCAGGCCCTTTCGATTTTTGCCATTTTTTGCGCCTGTGGAGCAGCTTTGTCCGGCGCACAGCGTTTGCAGGGGCGAAACCCTGCCTGTTCGGCATGAAAAGAATCGGGATAGAAATGAACATTCTTACGCAGCGCGTGACGCGCCCGACAGGAGGGACGGCAATAGATGCCGGTTGTCTGGACGGCAAAGACAAACTGGTTATCGGCATTAACATCGCGGGCCAGCACAGCCAGCCAGCGTTGTTCATCGGTATTCAGGGTCAGGTTTTTCATCATCGGCTCCTCTTACAAGCATACTCATACAATGCCTGAGCGCCACTGAACAAAAACCCGCAACCTTGCTTTTTAATTTTGTTCGCTGACGAGGAAGCCCTGGAACTGTGGCGACATCCAGGTTTTAAAACTCTCGCCCTCTTTGGTTATCATATACACCGCCAGCCCTTCTTGTCGCACCACCTGTTTGGCTTTCTCCGGGCCGAGGACCATCAGCCCCGTATCCCAGGTATCGGCCTCCAGCGCAGTTGGCGCGATGACGGTCACGGAAACCAGATTGTGTTCGATCGGACGACCGGTATTTGGATCGATAACGTGCGAAACTCGCTTTCCATCCAGCTCGTAATAGTTGCGGTAGCTGCCAGACGTGCTGATACCGTGGCCGTTAATGTCCACCACCGCCTGGACCGCATTTTGGGTATCGGTCGGTTTTTGGATCGCTACACGCCAGGGCTTATCGCTGGCGTTCAGGCCCCTACTTACCAGCGCACCGCCCACCGAGACCAGATAGCGTGAGATACCTTCCTGCGCCATTAGCGTAGCCAGATGATCCGCAGCGTAGCCTTCTCCGACTGTCGACAGGTCAACAAACAGATCGGGAATGTCTTTTTGCAGGTACTGCTGCCCGTATTGATTGATCACCGTCAGATGCTGCAAACCGGTACGCGCGCGGGCATCGTCGATTTGTGCCTGTTCGGGCACATGTTCAGGTTGTTTTGTTGGGCCAAAACCCCACAGATTGACCAACGGCCCGACGGTAATATCCATTGCGCCATTGGTTTTATAGCCAATGTGCAGAGACTCGGTCACGATATCGGCCATCGCTTCGCTTACCGGCCACAGGGAAGTGCTGTTCGACAGGTTAAAGCGCATCAGCGCTGAGTCATTTTTATACGTAGAGAGCAGTTGATCGTCAGCGTCGAGCTGTGACTGAATTTTATCGCGTAGTTCGTCCGCGCGTTTGGTATCAACATTGATAATGCTAACACGCCAGAACGTCCCCATGGTCTTCCCTTCGAGCACGGTGGCCGCAGGGGTTTCGGTTTTTACCGCAGAGGTGGAAGAGTCGCATGCCGCCAGTAATAAAACGCTCGCCAGAAGTCCGGCGCGCCAAAAAGTCATGTCCATTGGTTATTATCCTCATGCCTGGGCGGCAAGAGTATACCAAAACATGACGCAGGGAAGACCGCAAAAAGAGAAGAGAAAAAGGGGCCATTTGGCCCCTTTTGTGTTACTGAGCGTGTCTTAGAACTGGTAAACCAGACCCAGAGCGACGATATCATCAGTACCGATACCAGCCTGTTTGGTGAAGGTGTTTTCATCCAGCAGGTTGATTTTGTAATCCACGTAGGTGGACATGTTTTTGTTGAAGTAGTAAGTCGCGCCAACATCAACATATTTCAGCAGATCCTGATCGCCGAAGTTGGTGGTGCTGTTGCTTACGTCCTTACCTTTAGACTGCAGGTAAGCCACGGATGGACGCAGACCGAAGTCGAACTGGTACTGAGCAACCACTTCGAAGTTCTGCGCTTTGTTCGCGAAGCCGTAAACAGTGCTGTTGTTCTGAGAGTTACCGAAACGCGTTGCGTTGTAAGTCTGAGAATACTGCGCTGCCAGGTAGATGTTGTTGGCATCGTATTTCAGACCACCGCTGTAAACATCCGCGCGGTCACCCTGACCATACACAACCGCGCCATTCTGGTCAGCAGTACGTTTAGAGGAAGACGCTGCACCACCGATGCTGAAGCCTTCGCCCAGGTTGTAAGTCAGGGATCCACCGTAACCGTCACCATTCTGTTTCAGCGTGCTGCGACCGGTGTCGTTTTCACCGCTTGCGCTGCCGTTTTTACCCTGATACTGCAGAGCGAAGTTCAGACCATCAACCAGACCGAAGAAGTCTTGGTTACGGTAAGTTGCTACGCCGTTAGCACGGGATTGCAGGAAGTTGTCAGAACCGTAGGTGTCGCCGCCAAATTCTGGCAGAACGTCAGTCCAGGAGGTCACGTCATAGATCACGCCGTAGTTACGACCGTAATCGAAAGAACCCGCGTCAGCGAATTTCAGACCCGCGAACGCAACACGCGTCCAGGACTGGTTGTCGCTTTCGGTGGTGTTGCCCTGAACCTGATATTCCCACTGGCCGTAACCGGTCAGTTGATCGTTAACCTGAGTTTCGCCTTTGAAGCCGATACGCATGTAGGTCTGATCGCCGTCGTTACCTTTGTCGTCGGAGAAATAGTGCAGGCCGTCGACTTTACCGAATAGATCTAATTTGTTGCCGTCTTTGTTATAAATTTCAGCCGCATTTGCTGCGCCTGCTACCAGCAGAGCTGGTACCAGGAGGGACAGTACTTTAACTTTCATTTTATTAACCCTCTGTTATATGCCTTATTATTACCACTGCTTACTGATTAACCCTCTTAACCAGTCGGCAACTTCATTCTCCGCAAAAATACAGAATAATCCAATAAGATTATGATACTAAAACTTTGAAGATGTTTCATTTATCTACGAACATGTTTCATTTTGTAAATAAGAGGGAACTTTTCATTAGCACGAATAGCTAAAAAATATAGCACTTTAAAGCAACAACCCAGTTAATACATGTAATACCAAAGACTTAGCGAAAGAATACATTACCGCACTGATTGTCAAAACAAAATCCATCCAAATCACTAAAATAACTCCCGCTATCATCATTAACTTTATTTATTACCGTCATTCAGCTTTGAATGTCTGTTTATCCCTAATTCAACCGAGTGCACTGCATTCGGTTTTTTTTTACTCTTCTTTACGTAAAATGAATTGATTTGTGCTACCGCACTGAAATTATAACGACTATTAATTAATCATTAATTGCCTTTCTGATTCTTTCCTGAAATTTAACAATCTTTAATTTCTTGTTAATTAGTGCTATTTTTCGAGCATCTTGCCAAATATTTGTACAGTTCTATCACTCTTGTACACTTTCTGAATCACTCAGCCACGCGCAATTCAATGTACAAAAAGTCCCTCCTGCTCGGGCTACGATGCTGGAAATTCAGGTATTACCCTTTATACTGCCCTATCCCCCTTTACGTGCGGCCAAATCGGGTTAAACATATCAATGAGTCAGTCTGAAACCTCAGCGCCAGGTAAGTTCTCCCTCCTTCCTGGGAGCATCACCCGCTTCTTTCTTCTCTTGATCATTGTGCTGTTGGTGACGATGGGCGTTATGGTTCAAAGCGCGGTCAATACCTGGCTGAAGGACAGAAGCTACCAGATTGTTGACATCACCCACGCGGTGCATAAGCGTATTGATAACTGGCGCTATGCTACCTGGCAGATTTACGACAACATCGCTGCCGCACCGGGAGCATCATCAGGGGAAGGTTTGCAGGAAACGCGCCTGAAACAGGACGTTTACTACCTTGAAAAAACGCGCCGTAAGACCGAAGCGCTGATATTTGGCTCGCACGATAGCGCAACGCTTGAGATGACGCAGCGGATCTCGACCTATCTCGATACCCTGTGGGGCGCAGAAACCGTGCCCTGGTCGATGTACTATTTGAACGGTCAGGATAACAGCATGATCCTGATTTCCACGCTGCCTCTTAAAGATCTCTCTTCCGGGTTTAAAGAGTCCACTATCGGGTCGATTGTCGATTCTCGCCGTGCGGAGATGCTCCAGCAGGCCAACGCCCTGGATGAGCGCGAAAGCTTCTCTTCCCTGCGCCGTCTGGCGTGGCAAAACGGGCATTACTTTACGCTGCGTACCACTTTTAATCAGCCGGGGCATCTCGCCACCGTCGTCGCGTTCGATTTACCGATTAACGATCTGATTCCTCCTGATATGCAACTGGACAGCTTCCGTCTGGAACCCGACAACTCCGCACAAAATCTGCGTACGCCACCGGATAAAAAAGAGAGCACCGAGAGCGCATCCATCACCTTTAATGGCTCGAAAATTGAAATCGCCTCGCCGCTTAATTCGACAGGGATGCGCCTGGTCTGGCAAGTCCCGTTTGGCACGCTGCTGCTCGATACCCTACAAAATATTCTGTTGCCGCTGCTGTTGAATATTGGCCTGCTGGCGCTGGCATTGTTTGGCTACAGCACCTTCCGCTTCCAGCCTGGACGTCAAAGCGAAAGCGTTTCGTCATCCGGCTCAAACAATGAATTACGTGTTCTGCGAGCACTGAATGAAGAGATCGTCTCCATTCTGCCCCTCGGACTGCTGGTGCATGACCAGGAAGCCAATCGTACAATCATGAGCAACAAGATTGCCGATCACCTGCTGCCGCACCTGAATTTACAAAACATCACTGCGATGGCCGATCAGCATCAGGGGGTGATTCAGGCCACCATAAATAATGAATTGTACGAAATCCGTCAGTTCCGCAGTCAGGTCGCTTCGCGCACGCAGATCTTTATCATTCGCGACCAGGACCGTGAAGTTCTGGTAAACAAAAAGCTGAAGCAGGCCCAGCGGTTGTACGAGAAAAACCAGCAGGGCCGCGCGGCGTTTATGCAAAACATCAGCGACGCGTTTAAACGCCCATTGAAAGAGCTTGCCAGCCAGGCGGCGATGGTCAGCACCCCGGAAAACCATCAGCTCGCCAGCCAGGCGGATGCGCTGGTACACCTGGTAGATGAAATCCAGCTGGCCAATATGCTGGAAAATGACACCTGGAAAGGCAACGCCACCCTGTTTTCCATTCAGGATCTGATTAACGAAGTGGTGCCTGAAGTCCTGCCGGTTATCAAGCGCAAAGGGCTGCAGCTGCTGATTAACAACAACCTGCCTGCCAACGATAAGCGCCACGGCGATCGTGATGCGCTGCGCCGCATTGTGCTGATGCTTATCCAATATGCCGTCACCACCACGCAAATCGGCAAAATTACGCTGGAAGTGAGCACTGACGAATCCGCCGACGATCGTCTGACGTTCCGCATTCTGGACACCGGCGAAGGCGTTACGCTGAGCGAAGTCGACAATCTGCACTTCCCGTTCCTGAACGATACCCAGAGCGACAGTTACGGCAAAGCCAACGCCCTCACCTTCTGGCTGTGCGATCAACTGGCGCGCAAACTTGGCGGTCATCTGAACATTAAAGCCCGCGAGTCGCTCGGCACACGCTATTCACTGCACGTCAAAATGGCCGCCACTCCGCAGGAAGAAGATGAAGAACGACTGCTGGATGATGTGGTTATCATGGTGGATGTGACCTCGAGTGAGATCCGCAACATCGTGGTACGCCAGCTGGAAAACTGGGGCGCGTCCTGCATAACGCCGGATGAAAGGCTCACGAGTCAAGAATATGATCTGTTTTTAACTGATAATCCGTCTAATCTTACTGCCTCGGGCTTGCTTTTAAGCGATGATGAGTCAGGCGTGCGAAAAATCGGCCCTGGCCAGATGCGCGTCAACTTTAATATGAGCAATGCTATGCAGGAGGCTGTACTACAACTAATAGAGGAGCAACTGGCACAAGAAGAGATACTGGAGTCCCCGTTGGGTGGTGATGAAAATGCCGAACTCCATGCCAGTGGATATTATTCGCTCTTTGTAGATACAGTACCAGATGATGTTAAGCGGTTGTATACTGAGTCCGCGGCGAAGGATTTCGCTGCGCTGGCGCAGACAGCACACCGGCTTAAAGGGGTGTTTGCCATGCTTAATCTGGTTCCGGGCAAGCAGTTATGTGAAACGCTGGAACATCTTATTCGCGAGAAGGATGCTTCTGGCACAGAAAAATACATCAGCGACATTGACGCCTACGTCAAAAGCTTGCTGTAGCAAGGTAGCCTTATACATGAACAATATGAACGTAATTATTGCCGATGACCACCCGATTGTACTGTTCGGTATTCGCAAATCACTTGAACAGATCGAGTGGGTGAATGTTGTCGGTGAATTTGAAGACTCTACAGCACTTATCAATAACCTCCCGAAACTTGATGCACATGTTCTCATTACCGATCTCTCCATGCCTGGAGACAAATACGGTGATGGGATTACGCTTATCAAATACATTAAGCGCCACTTCCCGAGCATTTCGATCATCGTTCTGACGATGAACAACAACCCGGCGATTTTAAGCGCCGTGCTGGAACTCGATATTGAAGGGATTGTCCTGAAGCAAGGCGCGCCAACCGATCTGCCAAAAGCGCTGGCTGCGCTGCAGAAAGGCAAGAAATTCACGCCGGAAAGCGTCTCTCGTCTGCTCGAGAAAATTAGCGCCGGCGGATACGGTGACAAACGTCTGTCGCCGAAAGAGAGTGAAGTGCTGCGCCTGTTCGCCGAAGGTTTCCTGGTGACGGAGATCGCCAAGAAGCTGAACCGCAGTATTAAAACCATCAGTAGCCAGAAGAAATCGGCCATGATGAAGCTGGGTGTGGAAAACGATATCGCCCTGCTGAACTATCTCTCTTCGGTTACGCTGAGCGCGGTTGATAAAGACTGATTCTGCGCCTCTCATAAAAAACCCGGCAGCGCTCGCGCTTACCGGGTTTTTTTATACCCTGGATTTCCTGACGCGATCGGCATACACCGTCAGCGTCTGTTTAATCACATCCAGCGTCACCGGTTTCGACAGGCAGCTGTCCATGCCCGACTCCAGACAACGCTGTTTCTCTTCCGCCAGCGCATTTGCCGTCACGCCGACAACCGGCAGCGTCAGGCCCAACTGACGAATACGCTGCGTCAGACGATAGCCGTCCATATTCGGCATATTCACGTCGCTAAGCACAATATCGATGTGATTTTTGCTCAGCACATTGAGGGCGTCCACACCGTCATTGGCCGTCAGGCATTGATATCCCAGCGATCCGAGCTGATCGGCAAGCAGACGGCGGTTGATCGGGTGATCGTCCACGACCAGAATCATCATATCGTCATTCATCGCCACCGTTGAGTCCGGCGACGGTAGCGCGTTAACGCCGTCGTGCTCGTCCACTTCCACGCGATAAATATGCGCCAGCAGGTGCATCAGCTCATGCGGCGTTGCGACGCTATGCGTCCACTCTCCCGGCACACGCTCTTGCGGAATACCAATATGGCGGCGACAGAAGATGATGGCGGCTCTGCCCTGCCACGATGGGTCAACGTCCACATCCGTAATCAATGTATCGTCTGCATCCGTGCTTTGCCCTTCGTAGCGCACAACGCGAAGACCCCTGTTCGTCAGCATTGATTCCAGGAAGGCATACAGCGAAGCGTTATGGACTGCCAGCCAGCAGGTTTTGCCGCTCAAGCCTTCCGCTGGTGCTTTCACTGGATATTTTGCCGAGTAGAGCGGAATACGAATCGTGAACTGACTGCCCATGCCCGGTTCGGTATCCACAGAAATATCGCCGTCCATCATGCTGATCAACTGCTCGCAAATCGCCAGCCCCAGCCCCGTTCCCTGGAAGTTACGCTGAACGCCGGTCCCCACCTGGAAGAATGGATCGAACAGTTTTACCACCTCTTTTGCCGGGATACCCGTTCCCGTATCACGGACACGAATGCTCAGGTAATCTCCGGCGCGGGAAACGTGCAGTACGATACAACCCACATCGGTAAATTTGATGGCGTTACTGAGCAGGTTCGAAATAACTTGCTGCAGGCGCATCGGGTCGCCAAGCAGCGTTACCGGCACATCAGGCTCGATAAAGCAGTAAAGGCCGAGCTGTTTACGCACCACCAGCGGCATATAGTTGGCGCTGATGTGGTTCATAACCTCACGCGGAGAAAATTCGCTCGGCTCGATTTTCAGCTGCTCAGATTCAATTTTAGAGAAGTCGAGAATGTCGCTAATGATTTTCAACAACAGGCTTGATGAGTTATTCATCGCGGTCACCAGGCGCTCAACGCCCTTCGGTAACTCTTTGGTTTGCAGCAGATCGAGGTTGCCGATAATACCGTAAAGCGGTGTACGCAATTCATGGCTAACGGTCGCAAGGAACATCGACTTCGACTGGCTGGCCTGCTCCGCCGCCTGCGCCATCTCCTGCAACGACTCTTCCATTTTCACGCGCGAGGAGACATCCACCAGCACGCAAATCGCCACGTTTTCGTTGCGATAGCGGGAATGTACAAAACTGATTTGCAGATTAGTGTGATTGCTGGTTAACACATCGACAAAATTCACCTGCTGACCGCAGATAATCTGCGTCAGCCGCTGCCTGTCCTCATGCGTCAGCATGTTCAGATAGTTATGCGCCAGCTCATTACTGAGGATATTTGTCCCGTCCTGAGTACGCAGGATACAGATACCGACAGGCGCAGAGGCCACAATTTTGCGGTTAAACTGTTCGTGCTCTTCCAGTCGCTGGGCGTCATTTTCCGCCGGAATGAAAATCTTACGCTCATACATTCGCGCCAGCGTAAACAACGCAATGCCCACCAGCACATTCAGTAAGATGGAATTGAGGATCAGCATCCGAATGCGTTCCAGCACCATATCAACCGGTACGGAATAGACGATGCTCAGGGAGGACGGTGGCAGGCTTTTCTTCAGCACCAAATCACGGAACCCTGAGGTGTAGCCAAACCAGGAGCGTTCCTGCATCCAGCGTGGATCGACCTTCAAACGATCTTCCGGTCCGGTCAGGGAAATCAGCTTATGACCATTTTCGTCGAGAATGGTCACGCCCATCGGTAAGCTGCCCGGCGTGAAAAAATTCTCCATGCGGATCGTCTGCTCAGTGCCCAGCAGCGCCTGCAGGCGATTGGCCAGATACACCGGCGTCAGGGCATAGAAATACCCCACTCCCGGACGCGGCCCCTGGCTTATCCAGAAGATATTATTGCTGCGCTCATCCTGCGGCGCATTACGATATTTAAGAATACGCTCGTGCAGACTTTTCAGCGCATCTTCCCGCTCAACGGGCATATCCCGCAGGCCGAAATCAGCCATACACAGATTTTCGCTGCCGATGAGGAACACGCGGTTAAGGTCGTACGCAGCAGAAAAATTATCGCGCCAGTAGCGCATAAACCAGGACAGTGACTCAAGAGAGCCTCGCCACGCATTGCCCATCGCCGAGCAGTCTGAATCCGGGAACAAAGGCTCAAAGTCCGGAACTTCTGATTTGTCTTCCCGCCCACGCGTGGCAAGAATGCCGTTTTCCGCCGTCAGACGGTTTTCAGCAATGTACTTAAGCTCTTTCATCACATCAGACGTTCGCTGAATATAGCGTTGGGCCTGATCGGAGCTTAAGTTAAACTCCTGGCGGATCTCGGACTCCTTCTGATGCAGCGCGTTAACGATATAGAACACCGAGAACAGCGCGACCAGCAACCAAAGCAATAACGCCAGCGCCCGAAACAGATAGCGAGAGACTTTAAGCGTGGTACGAAAGGAGACGAGGTATTTCAAGGGGGCGAAGCTCCGCCAGCAGGGTCAAAAAGGAATGTGGTTAAGGTAGCGGTAAACGCGGCTTGCCGCAATGCTCGCTTGTCTGCAAAAAAGAAAGGGCCGGAAACCGGCCCTTTTTCTGTCAGGAGACATTACTCTTCGGCATCATCTGCCGCTTCATCATCGGCATCGGTATCAGCTTCCGGCGCGATTTCATCATCGCCTTCTGCCACACTTCCGTCGATAGAATCGAGTTCTTCGTCATCCACTGGTTCAGCTACACGTTGCAGACCCACAACGTTTTCGTCTTCCGCAGTACGGATGAGGATAACGCCCTGAGTATTACGACCGACGACGCTGATTTCAGAGACGCGTGTACGCACCAGCGTGCCCGCATCGGTGATCATCATTATCTGGTCACAATCATCAACCTGCACTGCGCCGACCACGGAGCCGTTACGCTCGGTCACTTTAATCGAGATAACGCCCTGCGTGCCGCGAGACTTGGTTGGGTATTCCCCTTCCGCCGTACGTTTACCGTAACCATTCTGCGTCACGGTGAGGATTGCGCCTTCGCCACGTGGAATAATCAGGGAAACAACGCTGTCTTCGCCCGCCAGTTTGATGCCGCGCACGCCGGTCGCCGTACGACCCATTGCGCGCACCGCGCTCTCTTTAAAGCGCACCACTTTACCGGCGGCAGAGAACAGCATGACCTCGTCAGTACCGGATGTCAGATCGACGCCAATCAGCTCATCGCCTTCGTTCAGGTTGACGGCAATGATGCCGGCAGAACGTGGACGGCTAAACTCTTTCAGCGCGGTTTTCTTCACGGTACCGCTGGCGGTTGCCATGAAGACGTTGACACCTTCTGCGTACTCACGCACCGGCAGAATCGCAGTAATACGCTCATTCGGCTCAAGCGGCAGCAGGTTGACGATTGGACGACCACGTGCCCCACGGCTCGCTTCCGGCAGCTGATAAACCTTCATCCAGTACAGACGACCACGGCTGGAGAAGCACAGGATCGTATCGTGGGTGTTGGCCACCAGCAGGCGGTCGATAAAGTCTTCTTCTTTGATACGTGCAGCAGATTTGCCTTTACCACCACGACGTTGAGCTTCGTAGTCGGTCAGAGGCTGATACTTCACGTAGCCCTGGTGAGACAGGGTTACAACCACATCTTCCTGGTTGATCAGATCTTCGATGTTGATATCAGCGGTGTTAGCGGTGATCTCAGTGCGACGCTCATCGCCAAACTGATCGCGGACCAGCTCCAGCTCTTCACGAATCACTTCCATCAGACGATCTGCGCTACCCAGGATGTGCAGCAGTTCAGCGATCTGTTCCAGCAACTCTTTGTACTCGTCGAGCAGTTTTTCATGCTCAAGGCCAGTCAGTTTCTGCAGACGCAGATCCAGAATCGCCTGTGCCTGCTGTTCAGTCAGGTAATACTGACCGTCACGCACACCGAACTCAGGTTCCAGCCACTCAGGACGCGCGGCGTCATCGCCCGCACGTTCCAGCATTGCAGAAACATTGCCCAGCTCCCACGAACGTGCAACCAGGCCCGCTTTTGCTTCCGCAGGCGTTGGCGCGCGACGGATCAGTTCGATGATCGGATCGATGTTCGCCAGTGCAACAGCAAGTGCTTCGAGAATGTGCGCACGATCGCGCGCTTTACGCAGTTCGAAAATGGTACGGCGCGTCACCACTTCACGGCGGTGACGGACGAACGCGCTCAGGATCTCTTTCAGGTTCATGATCTTCGGCTGACCATGGTGCAATGCCACCATGTTGATACCGAAGGAAACCTGCAGCTGAGTCTGGGAGTAAAGGTTGTTCAGAACCACTTCACCCACGGCGTCGCGTTTGATTTCAATCACGATGCGCATACCGTCTTTATCAGACTCGTCACGCAGCGCGCTGATGCCTTCAACGCGTTTATCTTTTACCAGCTCCGCGATTTTCTCGATCAGGCGCGCTTTGTTCACCTGATACGGAATTTCGTGGACGATAATGGTTTCGCGGCCAGTCTTCGCGTCAGCTTCCACTTCCGCGCGGGCACGAATATAAATTTTGCCGCGACCGGTACGGTACGCTTCTTCGATACCACGACGGCCATTGATGATGGCGGCAGTCGGGAAGTCCGGGCCAGGGATGTGTTCCATCAGCCCTTCAATGCTGATGTCTTCATCTTCAATAAAGGCCAGACAACCGTTGATCACTTCCGTGATGTTATGCGGCGGAATGTTGGTCGCCATACCCACGGCAATACCGGAAGAACCGTTCACCAGCAGGTTCGGGATCTTAGTTGGCATGACGTCTGGGATGCGCTCGGTGCCGTCGTAGTTATCGACGAAATCTACCGTCTCTTTTTCCAGGTCGGCCATCAGCTCATGGGCGATTTTCGACATACGGATTTCCGTATAACGCATCGCCGCAGCGGAGTCGCCATCGACAGAACCAAAGTTACCCTGGCCATCCACCAGCATGTAACGTAAGGAGAAAGGCTGCGCCATACGCACGATAGTGTCATAAACGGCGGTATCACCATGAGGGTGGTATTTACCGATTACGTCACCAACGACACGGGCAGATTTTTTGTAGGCTTTATTCCAGTCATTGCCCAATACGTTCATGGCGTATAGTACGCGACGGTGTACCGGCTTCAGGCCATCTCGGACGTCTGGCAGCGCACGGCCAACAATGACCGACATCGCATAGTCCAGATAGGAGCTCTTAAGCTCTTCCTCGATGTTAACCGGTGTAATTTCTCTCGCAAGGTCGCTCATCTAACCGCTATCCCTCTACTGTGTCCCGGATTCAAAGGTCGCAAATTATAACACAACCGCTCTCAGACAGGTAAACCTGTATGCTTTATTCATGGGGAGAGCCTGATATACTCGATCCTCTTGCGAAATAAGGAGTAAAAGCGCCCATGAATGCCGAAAAATCCCCGGTAGCTCACAACGTTGACCACAACGAGATCGCCAAATTTGAAGCGGTGGCATCCCGCTGGTGGGATCTCGAAGGTGAGTTCAAACCTCTGCACCGTATTAACCCGCTGCGTCTGGGCTATATCGCGGAGCGTTCCGGCGGTCTGTTCGGTAAAAAAGTGCTCGATGTCGGCTGTGGTGGTGGCATCCTGGCAGAAAGCATGGCGCGCGAAGGCGCAACGGTCACCGGGCTGGATATGGGTTTTGAGCCGTTACAGGTGGCGCGTCTGCACGCTTTAGAAACCGGTATTCAGGTGGAATATGTGCAGGAAACTGTAGAAGAACACGCGGCGAAACATGCGCATCAGTATGACGTCGTCACCTGCATGGAAATGCTGGAACACGTTCCTGATCCACAGTCGGTTGTCAAAGCCTGTGCCGCGCTGGTCAAACCCGGTGGACAGGTCTTCTTCTCGACCATTAACCGCAACGGCAAGGCGTGGCTGATGGCGGTGGTTGGCGCGGAATATGTGCTGCGGATGGTGCCAAAAGGCACCCATGACGTGAAAAAATTCATTAAACCAGCAGAGTTGTTAGGCTGGGTCGATGGCACCTGGCTCAAAGAGCAGCACATCACCGGTCTGCATTACAATCCGTTAACGGATAAATTCAAGCTGGCACCGGGCGTAGATGTTAATTATATGTTGCACACAACCGCAAAAAACGACTAACGTCATTCGATAATCTTATAAAGATTGCGCAGCATCATGTTGCGCAATTTTGACCTCTCGTTGAAGAAATCAGCACTCGATCAAATTTTGAATTTTTTTTCTTAAATATTGACATGTCGTCCAGGCCTTACAGTACGAGGACTTAGGCTTTTTTACCCTTTCACAACCTCAATTTAACGTCAAAATCAACCCTTGTACTGAAATGATTCGATACTAGAATACTCACCATATAGCGTTCTTCTAATCGCAAAACCCCTACATGTAGTATTTATCCACAGACTTAGTCACAAGACCATTCTGTGGATAAGCGGGGGATATTTCTATTTCACGGTAATTCACGGACAGGTAAAAACCCACATGAATCAGAGTCTGCTGGTGACAAAGCGCGACGGTACCACTGAGCGTATCAATCTCGATAAACTTCATCGAGTTCTCGACTGGGCAGCAGAAGGACTGAATAACGTATCTATCTCCCAGGTTGAGCTGCGTTCTCACATTCAGTTCTACGACGGCATCAAAACCTCTGACATCCACGAAACGATCATCAAGGCGGCGGCTGACCTCATCTCCCGCGAAGCGCCGGATTATCAGTATCTCGCGGCACGTCTGGCGATTTTCCACCTGCGTAAAAAAGCCTACGGCCAGTTTGAGCCGCCAAAGCTGTACGATCACGTGGTGAAAATGGTCGGACTGGGCAAATACGACACGCATCTGCTGGAAGACTACACGGAAGAAGAGTTCGAGCAGATGAACGGGTTTATCGACCACTGGCGCGATATGAACTTCTCTTACGCAGCGGTTAAACAGCTCGAAGGGAAATACCTGGTTCAGAACCGCGTCACCGGCGAAATCTACGAAAGCGCGCAGTTCCTGTACATTCTGGTTGCCGCATGCCTGTTCTCTGGCTATCCGCGTGAGACGCGTTTGAGCTACGTGAAGCGTTTTTATGATGCGGTTTCGACCTTCAAAATTTCTCTGCCTACGCCGATCATGTCTGGCGTGCGCACCCCGACTCGTCAGTTCAGCTCTTGCGTGCTGATCGAGTGCGGCGACAGCCTGGATTCTATCAACGCCACCTCCAGCGCCATTGTGAAATACGTCTCCCAGCGTGCCGGAATCGGCATCAACGCCGGTCGTATTCGTGCCCTGGGTAGCCCGATTCGCGGCGGTGAAGCGTTCCATACCGGCTGTATTCCGTTCTACAAACACTTCCAGACTGCGGTGAAGTCCTGCTCTCAGGGCGGCGTTCGCGGCGGTGCGGCCACTCTGTTCTACCCGATGTGGCATCTGGAAGTTGAAAGCCTGCTGGTTCTGAAAAACAACCGTGGCGTCGAAGGCAACCGCGTTCGTCACATGGACTATGGCGTACAAATCAACAAACTGATGTACACCCGTCTGCTGAAAGGCCAGGACATCACCCTGTTCAGCCCGTCTGACGTCCCTGGCCTGTACGATGCGTTCTTCGCCGATCAGGATGAGTTCGAGCGTCTGTACACCCAATACGAAAACGACGACAGCATCCGTAAGCAGCGTGTGAAAGCCGTGGACCTGTTCTCTCTGATGATGCAGGAACGTGCCTCAACGGGCCGTATCTACATCCAGAACGTCGACCACTGCAACACCCACAGCCCGTTTGATCCAGCCATCGCGCCAGTGCGCCAGTCCAACCTGTGCCTGGAAATCGCCCTGCCGACCAAACCGCTGTACGACGTTAACGACGAAAACGGCGAAATCGCGCTGTGTACGTTGTCCGCCTTCAACCTTGGCGCAATCAAAAGCCTGTCCGAGCTGGAAGAACTGGCTGTGCTGGCGGTTCGTGCGCTGGATGCGCTGCTGGATTATCAGGATTACCCAATTCCTGCGGCAAAACGTGGCGCAATGGGCCGCCGTACGCTGGGTATTGGTGTTATCAACTTCGCTTACTGGCTGGCGAAAAACGGCAAGCGTTACTCCGATGGCAGCGCCAACAATCTGACGCACGAAACCTTCGAAGCGATTCAGTATTACCTGATGAAAGCCTCGAACGAGCTGGCGAAAGAGCAAGGCGCGTGCCCGTGGTTCAACGAAACCACTTACGCGAAAGGCATTCTGCCGATCGACACTTACAAGAAAGATCTGGATGCTATCGTTAACGAACCGCTGCATCTCGACTGGGAAGCGTTACGTGAGTCCATTAAAACTCACGGCCTGCGTAACTCCACGCTCTCCGCACTGATGCCGTCTGAGACCTCTTCGCAGATCTCCAACGCCACCAACGGCATTGAGCCTCCGCGCGGCCACGTGAGCATTAAAGCGTCGAAAGATGGCGTGCTGCGTCAGGTCGTGCCGGATTACGAACTGCTGAAAGACAACTATGAACTGCTGTGGGAAATGCCGAATAACGACGGTTACCTGCAGCTGGTGGGCATCATGCAGAAATTTATCGACCAGTCGATCTCTGCGAACACCAACTACGATCCGACGCGCTTCCCGTCTGGCAAAGTGCCGATGCAGCAGTTGCTCAAAGATCTGCTGACCGCCTACAAATTTGGCGTCAAAACCCTGTACTATCACAACACCCGTGACGGTGCAGAAGATGCGCAGGATGATATGGCACCGTCCATTCAGGATGATGGCTGCGAAAGCGGCGCATGTAAGATCTAGTTTTGCCTTTTGCCGGATGGCGGCGTAAACGCCTTCTCCGGCCTACATAATTACGTGGTGTTGTAGGCCGGATAAGCGAAGCGCCATCCGGCATTACACTCCTACAGGACCCACATTAATGGCATATACCACCTTTTCACAGACGAAAAACGATCAGCTCAAAGAGCCAATGTTCTTTGGCCAGTCGGTCAACGTGGCACGCTACGATCAGCAAAAATATGACATCTTCGAAAAGCTGATCGAAAAGCAACTCTCCTTCTTCTGGCGTCCGGAAGAAGTCGATGTCTCACGCGATCGCATCGATTTCCAGGCGCTGCCTGACCATGAAAAACACATCTTCCTCAGCAACCTGAAATACCAGACGCTGCTGGATTCTATTCAGGGTCGTAGCCCGAACGTGGCGCTGCTGCCGCTGATCTCGATTCCTGAGCTGGAAACCTGGGTCGAAACCTGGGCGTTTTCTGAGACGATCCACTCGCGCTCTTACACTCACATCATCCGTAACATCGTCAACGATCCGGCGGTGGTGTTTGACGATATCGTCACCAACGAGCAGATCCAGAAACGCGCTGAGGGCATCGCCCATTACTACGATGAGCTGATCGAAATGACCAGCTACTGGCACCTGCTCGGCGAAGGGACGCACAACGTGAACGGTAAAACCGTCACCGTGAATCTGCGCGCGCTGAAAAAACAGCTGTATCTGTGCCTGATGAGCGTCAACGCGCTGGAAGCGATCCGTTTCTACGTCAGCTTCGCCTGCTCATTTGCCTTTGCCGAGCGTAAGCTGATGGAAGGTAACGCCAAAATTATCCGTCTAATCGCTCGCGACGAAGCCCTGCACCTGACCGGCACTCAGCACATGCTGAACCTACTGCGCAGCGGCATTGACGATCCGGAAATGGCAGAAATTGCTGAAGAGAGCAAACAGGAGTGCTATGACCTGTTCGTGCTGGCGGCTCAGCAGGAAAAAGAGTGGGCAGATTACCTGTTCCGCGACGGTTCGATGATCGGTCTGAATAAAGACATTCTGTGTCAGTACGTGGAATACATCACCAACATCCGCATGCAGGCGGTGGGCCTGGATCTGCCGTTCAAAACGCGTTCCAACCCAATTCCGTGGATCAACACCTGGCTGGTGTCCGATAACGTCCAGGTTGCGCCGCAGGAAGTGGAAGTGAGTTCGTACCTGGTCGGTCAGATTGATTCCGAAGTGAACACTGACGACCTGAGCGATTTCCAGCTCTGATGAGTCGTGTCACGCTAAGCCTTTCCGGCACAGAAGTTCTGTGCCGCGAAGAGCACCCTTCTCTGTTGGTCGCGCTCGAATCGCACCAGGTCGAGGTCGAATACCAGTGTCGCGCCGGTTACTGTGGCTCCTGCCGCTGTCGTTTGGTGGCAGGCCAGGTCGACTGGCTCACGGAGCCGCTGGCGTTTATCAGCGAAGGGGAAATTTTGCCCTGCTGTTGCCGGGCAAAAGGCGATATCGAAATCGAGATGTAATGCCTGAAAGACACGCCCGGCGGCGCTTCGCTTGCACGGGCCTACGGGTTTTGTAGGCCGGGTAAGCGCAGCGCCACCCGGCAATACATGCGTCTGATTATCCGCGTTTCTGCATCAACTCCGCATGATGACGCTTCTCACCAATCATCACCACAATCAACAACAGCACCGCCATAATGCTGCCGCCAATCATCACCATAAAGCCACCGTCCCAGCCGAAGAAATCGACCGTATAACCAACAATGGCGCTGGCCGCAACCGATCCACCGAGATAACCAAAGAGCCCGGTAAAGCCCGCAGCGGTTCCTGCGGCTTTCTTCGGTGCCAGTTCAAGGGCGTGCAGGCCAATCAGCATTACCGGACCGTAAATCAGGAAGCCGATGACGATCATACAGGCCATATCTACGCCCGGATTGCCCGGCGGGTTGAGCCAGTAAACGATGGTCGCAATGGTCACCAGCGTCATAAAGAACACGCCCGTTGCACCGCGATTACCCCGGAACACTTTGTCCGACATCCAGCCACACAGCAGCGTGCCCGGAATCCCGGCGTATTCGTACAGGAAATAAGCCCAGGATGACTTATCCAGCGCGAAGTGTTTCACCTCTTTCAGGTAGGTCGGAGACCAGTCGAGAATGCCGTAGCGCAGCAGATAGACAAACACGTTCGCCACCGCGATGTACCACAGCAGCTTGTTCGGCAACACGTATTTCATGAAGATCTGCTTTGCCGTCAGCTCTTCTTCATGCTCTTTGCTGTAATCATCCGGGTAGTCGTTTTTATACTCTTCAATCGGCGGAAGGCCACAGGACTGCGGCGTATCGCGCATTAGCGCAAAGGCAATCATCGCGACGACAATCGCGCCAAACGCCGGCATGTACAGCGCGGCTTTCCAGTCGTTAAACCACGCCATCCCCAGCAGGAACAGCAGCGGAGGGATACCGCCGCCGACGTTATGCGCACAGTTCCATACCGACACAATCCCGCCACGTTCTTTCTGTGACCACCAGTGAACCATGGTACGCCCACACGGCGGCCACCCCATCCCCTGGAACCAGCCGCAGAGGAACAGCAGAACAAACATCACCGCGATGCTCGATGTCGCCCACGGCACAAAGCCCATAAACAGCATCACCGCAGCGGCGAGAATCAACCCCGCGGGTAAGAAGACGCGCGGATTCGAACGGTCCGAAACGGACCCCATAATGAATTTGGAAAATCCATAGGCGATGGAAATACCCGACAGGGCAAAGCCTAAATCACCGCGCGAAAATCCCTGTTCGACCAGGTAAGGCATCGCCAGCGCGAAGTTTTTACGCACCAGATAGTAGGCGGCATAGCCGAAGAAAATCCCGAGGAATATTTGCCAGCGCAGGCGGCGATAGAGCGGGTCAACTTCTGCGTCAGGCAGACGCGCCCGATGCGGGGCAGGTTTGAAGATACTGAGCATAATAGCCTCCGTGGCCATATTTTGAATTGCCGGGGCGTATCACAGCACCCCAGCTCCAGAGAGGCGGCGATGTTAAATAATCACAACGATTGTTACTGTGAATCAACGCACGAATTGTTACAGAAATATGACATAGTGCGCAAAAAGGCGCACGGAATCACGTTTCAATTTCGTTTCATGCTCGAATGTGTTCGAAATCAAACAAACCACATTTTTGATGTGGCTAAATGGTAAAAAAACGAACATGAGGGAAGACAATGACAATCCGCGATCCCCGTTATAGCGATGTGATTATCATTGGTGGCGGCGCAACGGGTGCCGGAATGGCGCGGGACTGCGCCCTGCGAGGATTAAGCGTTACGTTGCTGGAACGCCACGATATTGCCACTGGCGCCACCGGACGCAATCATGGCCTGCTTCACAGCGGCGCGCGCTATGCCGTCACCGATAACGAATCGGCGCGCGAGTGCATTGCTGAAAACCAGATCCTCAAACGCATCGCCCGCCACTGCATCGAGCCGACCAGCGGCCTGTTTATCACCCTCCCCGAAGACGATCTCGCCTTTCAGAAAACCTTTATCACCGCCTGTACCGAAGCGGGTATTTCCGCCGAAGCGATCGCCCCTGAACTTGCGCGGCGTATCGAACCTGCCGTGAACCCTGCCCTGCTCGGCGCGGTCCGCGTTCCCGATGGCACCGTTGACCCCTTCCGTCTGACGGCCGCTAATATGCTCGATGCCCGCGAGCACGGCGCGACTATTCTAACCGCGCATGAAGTGACGGGGCTGATCCGCGAAGGCGACAGAGTGCGGGGCGTACGCGTCTACGACCACCTCTACGGCGAACACAGCGAGTTGTACGCCAGTGTGGTAGTGAACGCCGCGGGGATCTGGGGGCAGCGTATTGCCGAATATGCCGAGCTGTCCATTCGCATGTTCCCGGCCAAAGGCTCGCTGCTGATCCTCGATCACCGCATCAACAATCACGTCATCAACCGCTGCCGTAAGCCGTCCGACGCTGACATTCTGGTGCCCGGCGATACCATTTCCCTGATTGGGACCACCTCGACGCACATTGATTACAAGGATGTCGACAGCAACCGCGTCACCGCCGAAGAGGTGGACATCCTGCTGCGCGAAGGGGAAAAACTGGCGCCGATCATGGCGCAAACCCGCATTCTGCGGGCTTATTCCGGTGTGCGTCCGCTGGTCGCCAGCGATGACGATCCAAGCGGGCGTAACGTCAGCCGTGGCATTGTCTTGCTGGATCACGCCGCCCGCGACGGGCTGGAAGGGTTCATTACCATTACCGGCGGCAAGCTGATGACCTACCGTTTAATGGCCCAATGGGCGACGGACGCCGTGTGCCGCAAGCTTGGCAATACGCAGCCCTGCACCACCGCCGAACGCCCGCTGCCTGGCTCACAGGAGCCGACCGAAAAAACGCTGCAAAAAATCATCTCACTGCCCGCCCCACTGCGCGGCTCAGCCATTTATCGACACGGCGATCGCACGCCCGTCTGGCTTGGAGAGGGCCGTCTGAGCCGCAGCCTGGTGTGTGAGTGCGAGGCAGTGACGGCGGGCGAAGTGCAGTACGCGGTGGAAAATCTGACGGTCAACAATCTGCTCGATCTGCGCCGTCGCACCCGTGTAGGCATGGGGACCTGTCAGGGCGAACTGTGCGCCTGCCGCGCGGCGGGTCTGTTGCAACGGTTTAATGTCACCACGTCAGCGCAATCTCTGACGCAGCTCAGCGAGTTCCTCAATGAGCGCTGGAAAGGGGTGCAGCCTATCGCCTGGGGCGACGCGCTGCGCGAAAGCGAATTTACCCGCTGGGTCTATCAGGGGCTGTGCGGGCTGGAAAAGGAGCAGCACGATGAAGTTTGATACGGTGATTATCGGCGGCGGTCTGGCCGGACTGCTGTGTGGCCTGAAACTGACGCAAAATGGTCAGCGCTGCGCCATCATCACGCGCGGTCAAAGTGCGCTGCATTTTTCCTCCGGGTCACTGGACTTACTCGGCGCAATGGCCGACGGGTCCCCCGTGCAGAATCCACTCACCGCGCTGCAAAATCCACAGGCACTGCCGCCTGAACATCCTTATCGTCGGGTGGGTATCGACAAAATTTCCCGCCTGGCACTGGAAACCGAGGCGCTGCTCGCCCATTGCGGCACGCGCTTAAAGGGTCACGCCGGGAATAATCATCAGCGCGTCACACCGCTGGGCACATTGCGCAGTGCATGGCTCAGCCCGGAAGAGGTGCCTGTCGCACCCGCGCAAACTCAGCGCGTTCGTGTGGTTGGCATCAGCGGATTTCTCGATTTTCAGGCTCACCTCGCCGCTGCTTCTCTGCGACATCAGGGAATCGAGGCGGACACCGTAGAAATCGAGCTGCCGGAGCTGGATGTCCTGCGCGAAAACGCCAGCGAGTTTCGCGCGGTGAATATCGCCCGCTTGCTGGATAACGACGTTCACTGGACGATGCTGTTTGATGCCTTAAAACCGCTGGCTGCGGATGTCGATGCGCTGTATCTGCCCGCCTGCTTTGGCCTGACGGATAACCGTTTGTGGCGCTGGCTCTCCGACCGACTACCCTGCCCGCTGCATCTGTTGCCCACGCTTCCGCCGTCGGTGCCCGGAATCCGTCTGCATAATCAGCTCCAGCGCCAGTTTGTCGCGCAGGGCGGCGTGTGGATGGCAGGGGATGAAGTTAAAAAAGTGTCTCTGGAGGAGGGAAAAGCCCGCGCCGTCTGGACGCGAAATCACGACGATATTCCGCTTCGCGCACGTTTCGTGGTGCTGGCGAGCGGCAGTTTCTTCAGCAACGGTTTGCTCAGCACCCATGATGGGATTCGTGAGGCGGTGATGGGCCTCGACGTGCGCCAGAGCGCCTCCCGCGCCGACTGGTATCAGAGTGACTTCTTCACCCCGCAGCCGTGGCAACAGTTCGGCGTGATCACCGACGATCATTTACGCCCGCAGCTTTCCGGGGTAGCGGTAGATAATCTTTATGCCATTGGCTCAGTACTCGGCGGTTTTGATCCGATAGCCCAGGGCTGCGGCGGCGGCGTCTGCGCCATCACCGCACTGGCGGTTGCCGAACAGATTTGCCAGCGTGCGGGAGAACACCCATGAACGACACCCGATTTGAAAGCTGCATTAAGTGCACCGTTTGCACCACAGTCTGCCCGGTCAGCAGCGTGAATCCTCGCTATCCTGGCCCGAAACAGGCCGGGCCAGACGGGGAGCGCCTGCGCCTGAAAGATGGCGCGCTGTACGACGAAGCGCTCAAATACTGCATCAACTGCAAGCGCTGCGAAGTTGCCTGTCCGTCTGACGTGAAAATCGGCGACATTATTCAGCGCGCGCGGGCGCAGTACAGCACACAAAAGCCGACCCTGCGCGACGCCATTTTGAGCCACACGGATCTGATGGGCAGCGTCTCAACGCCGTTCGCTCCGCTGGTCAACGCCGCCACGGCGTTAAAACCCGTGCGCAAATTGCTCGACGTAGCGCTTAAAATTGACCATCATCGCAGCCTGCCAAAATACTCCCACGGCACCTTCCGCCGCTGGTATCAATCTGTCGCCGCTGAACAGGCGCAATACACCGACCAGGCCGCATTTTTCCACGGTTGTTACGTCAATTATAACCACCCGCAGTTGGGCAAAGATCTGCTCACGGTGCTGAATGCGATGGGAACCGGCGTGCAACTTCTGAATAAAGAGAAGTGCTGCGGGGTGCCGCTGATTGCCAACGGCTTTACCGACAAAGCACGTAAACAGGCGCAGCATAACGTGACCTCCCTGCGCGAAGCGATTGTCGACAAAGGCATTCCGGTGCTCGCCACCTCATCCACCTGCACTTTTACCCTTCGCGATGAGTATCCGCACCTGCTGGATGTCGATAACAGCGGCCTGCGCGAGCACATCGAGCTGGCAACGCGCTTTATCTGGCGCAAGCTCGATAATGGCCAGACGTTGCCGCTCAAACCCTTGCCGCTAAAAGTGGTGTATCACACGCCCTGTCATATGGAGAAAATGGGCTGGGCGATCTATACGCTGGAGCTGCTGCGCCTCATTCCGGGGCTGGAACTTACGGTGCTGGATTCGCGCTGCTGCGGGATTGCGGGAACCTACGGCTTTAAGAGCGAAAACTACCCGACCTCGCAGGCCATCGGCGCACCGCTGTTCCGGCAAATTGAAGAAAGCGGCGCCGACCTGGTGGTGACCGACTGCGAAACCTGTAAATGGCAGATTGAGATGTCCACCAGTAAGCGCTGCGAACATCCGATTTCGCTGCTGGCGAAGGCATTGCGTTGAAAACGCGAGTCCTTTTTAATAATAGTGGAATTGTTCCGTTCACTAACGTTTCCCTGCTTATTGTCTGTTTCTCTGCGGTGAACGTGTTAAGGGGGCTATCGCCGCCCCCTTAACTATCCCGGCTCCCGGCAATGAAAATCGCCGCTGCGCGGTGCCTTCGTCTTTCTCCTTCCGGCTGACGGGGACGGGCGCAGGTAACATCCCTGTAAGTCGCGCCCTCGACGCACATCCCTGTGCGTCGCCCCTACCTCCAGTCAACGCCTCAGCGATTTTCTGCCGGACTCACGTTCACTCCACCTTCACCGTCGCCTGAATGTGGCACTGGTGTTGGGTCCCCGCAGAAATCGGCGAACCGGAGGCCGGATGGCAAGGGCTGGACGCCAGGGATGGCGGCCAGAGGCGAAACGAGACAGGAAGTCGAGTCGAGCCGACCGCAGGCAGCAGGCCGGGAGGTGAACGCAGTGCGAAGCACCGATTTCATGGCGGGGCGCGGGGATTGATAAGGGGGCCGCGCAGCCCCCTTATCACGTTCACAGGTGATTGAGTGATTATATTCTGCTGAACATAAAGTGAACGGAAAAACCTTCGATGCTTATCTAATTGAGATGAAGGCATTCTGCCCACATACCCTCACTCAATAAACAACGTCTCCACCACATCAATCCAGCCGTGATCGCTCGCAACATCTTTGCCATTCAACCAGCGGCGCAGCATATTCAACGCCATCATCGCGCACACTTCCTGACGCACCGGCAGACTGTAGCGCGTCGCGCTCATTTTCACCCGCAGGGCATGAGTTCCCTGCGGCGTGGCGAGGGCAAAGTTGAGATGCTCGTCTTCAAGCCCACTGACCGACAGCGCCAGCCCGGCGAAATGATTCACCCGACGATCGGCTGCCCAGTGAGCGGTTTGTGCCAACGTCTCTTCCTGCGAGGGCACCACTTCGCTCGCCAGCAGCGACGCGTTTTCTCGCGAGAGTTGCAGCGCCAGTAAACCGCCAGTGAATTGCTCGCTTAAGGTCAGGCTTAGCTGACGCTCCTGCAAATGACGGGCAATTTGCGCCGGTAATCCTTCGGTGCCTTCGAAGATCAGGTTTTCACCCGCCACGCGCTGCACTTCCGGCCATGCCGCCAGCATGGCTGCCTTTTCGCTGGCCGGGCCGGTGAGTTTTAACTCAATGATTGGCATCAAAGAGCGATAACCCATAGACACGCTTTCCGGCAGCGCAAGATGGTCGAGGCTTTGCGCCAGATCGCTTTCCGAGCGGCCAAAAGTGGTCAGACGCAGGCAGATCGGCGGCTCAGGCAGCGTGAAACGCTCGCGCAGGCGCGGCATGATTTCTTGCTCGACCATCACTTTAAATTCAGAGGGAACGCCAGGCGTGAAGAACATCAGGCAGCGGTTCAGCTTAACGGCAAACCCGCAGGCCGTGCCGACCGGGTTATTAATAAATTCGGCGCTGGCGGGGATTTCCGCCTGTTTGCGGTTGCTGGGAGCCATCACCCGACCACGATCGTTGAAGAAACGCTCCATTTCTGCCAGCCACGGCTCATGCAGCACCAGCCCCTCACCTTTTGCCGTCGCGGCAGCCAGTGCGCTGAGATCGTCGCTGGTCGGCCCAAGCCCACCGTTGACGATCAGCACATCCGCATGTTCGCTGCGCTCGCGCAGAACGTTAACCAGCGATTCAAGACTGTCGCCAACGGTATTGCGGCGCGTTAACGGTAATCCCTGCTCAAAGAAAAAATTGGCCAGCCAGGCCGCATTGGTATCAGTAATTTGTCCATGCAGCACTTCGTCGCCAGTGGACAACATTTCCACGCTTATCATCGTGTTCTCCCACTTATTTAGTGGAAACACTATAGCGCAAACGGATGTGGGGGGAAGAGAGAAACAGGCGCAGCAGAACGCCGCGCCCTAAAATCAGAAACCTGCACTCACGCCAACGTACGGGCCATCGGCCAGCGCGTTGTCGCGGTTGCCGTCTTTACCGGCGAGGTTCAGGTAACGATAACCTGCTTCGATGGTGATTGGACGCATGATGGTCCAGCGCGCACCGGCGTTGGCTTCTTCGTAGCTGTCGATACCGCTGGAGAGTGAATCCGGAGAGTAGTAGTACTCACCAAACAGACCGAAGCTGTCGCCGATTTTCCACTGTAAACCGCCGCCCACTGCCGCCGCGTAGCCTTCGTCGCCATCGTTCGGATTGGTATAAATACCTTTCCCGCCAACGGTCGCCAGGAAGGGTCCCAGCGGAACATTCAGGCCCAGGCCGAGGCTTGCCGCATCGCCGTCGTCATCGTTGTGCGTCCAGCCGCCGGTCATCGCCAGGCCGGAGGTTTCCGTGCCCATGCCAAAACCGAGGTGGGTGTAATCCTGACCCGCCTGGCCGCTCACTGAAATCGCGTTTGCCGCCGCAGATACAACCATCAGGCCGAAGCCCAGTAATGCCACTTTTTTCATTGTCGTGATCCCGCACTTATTAAATATAGATGTCCCAAAACCGCGCGATTTTAACCCGAGCGTGCGTGGGATCAATGCGCTATCAGTGCGTATAACGTTTAGATTGTAACGATTTGAAACTTTCTGGCTTTTTTGCAAGCAGTGTTAAGGCCAGTTAACGGACTACCCTTTCAGAAAAGCGTTAACCCACTGCTGCAATGCCCGACGGGAGATTTTGATCCCCCCGCTTTTCAGCTCGGCGGGTAACACCAGCCAGTGTCGCGGCTGCTGGAATCGCGCCAGTTTGTCGCTCACCCACTCGGGGAACGTCGAGATGTCTGCATTTTCTGCACACTCGATCACCGCCACCGGGCGCTGACCGAATTCAATGTCATCCAGCGGAACAACAAACACCTGATGAATCAAAGGATGTGCGGCGATTACGCGCTCCAGCTCTTCCGGTTGGATGCCCTCGCCCCCGCTGAAAAACAGATTATCCATCCGTCCAACAATTGTCAGACGGCCATCGTGCAATTCCCCACGATCGCGGGTAGCGAACCAGCCCTGCTCGTTGGCAAGCGGCGCTAATCCCCCGTTGCGCCAGTAACCACTGGCCATGCTTTTCGCTTTCAGCCAGACTTCCCCATCAACAATCCTGACTTCGCGTCCTGGTAGCGCATACCCGACATCAGGTTGGCCGTCGGCTTCTTTCGCACAGACAGTCGACGCAAATTCCGTCAGCCCGTAGCCGCACCAGGTTCTGATGCCTTGCTGTTGCGCGTTGAGCGTTAACTCCACCGGAATGGCGGCACCGCCCAGCAGTACGGCTTTGAGGGCGACAGGCTCGTGATTATTCAGTAAGCGCCAGAGCTGCGTCGGCACCAGAGACGCATGCGTGCAGCCCTGTAGCATCTGCTCCAGCGGCTGTTTTTCACATACGGTTAAACGGGCACCGGCCCGCAGCCAGCGCCACAAAATCCCCTGACCGGAGACGTGAAATAGCGGGAGCGAGAGCAGCCAGTCGTCTTCTTCGGCGTACGGCATCAGGGAAAGCACGCCCTGTGCGCTGGCAAGATGCGCCTCACAGGTGTGTACCGCCGCTTTTGGCAGGCCAGTGGAGCCAGAGGTTAACGTCATGGACGCCAGCCGCTCAGGCTGCCATTGGGCTGCGTATTGGCCTGCGGATTCTTGCATTGAGAGTGACGATAATCCGTCGAACCCGCCGTCCAGCGCCAGCGCAAAGCGCAGAGTCATCTGCGGAAGTAACACATCCAGCAGCGGACGCGGAAGCTGCGGGTTGACGGGTAGAATCCGCGCGCCGCATTGCAGCAGCGCCAGCCAGGCGAGCAGCGTGCCGGGATGGTTTTGCGCCATCAGCATCACGCCGTCACCGTCCTGCACACCCTGCTGGTGGAAGCCGCTGGCCAGCGCATCGACGCGCTGACACAGCTGATGCCAGGTCAGGACTTCACTGTTCAGGCGCAACGCCGGTTTGTCGGCGTTTTGCCCGCGCCAGTGTCGCCACGGCCAGTCGGTAAAACTCATAGCAGCGGCTCCAGCACCTCAACGTCCACCAGTGGCAGCGAGTTGTCCGGCCAGCGACGCACCAGTTGAGCCTGCATCAGGTTAAGTGTGTCCAGTCCCGGAATGGTGTCTGGGGTCAGCCACGCAGCAATCCGCGCCAGTTGCGTCAGGCCGAGGCTCGATTCGATGGACGAACTGATCACTGCAGTCAAGCCCAGCGCGTGGGCCGCCGTGACCTGCTCGCGCACCTTGTCCAGACTGCCCGTGAGCGTTGGTTTGATCACCACTGCACTCACGCCAGGCTCGGTGATAAATTCGAAATCCGCCTCGCGCAGGCTTTCGTCCCAGGCAATCGCAATCCCGGTTTCGCGAGCGAACGCCCGTGAGTCGTCACGGGTTTTGCACGGTTCTTCCATAAAGGCGATGCGGTCGCGGTAATCCGGATTGACGTATTTCGCGAACTGCTGCGCTTTGAGCGGCGTCCAGGCGCGGTTGGCGTCCAGTCGCAGACGCAAATCGGGAATCGCTTCGAGCAGCAGGTTGACGACCATGCCGTCACGCACCGCTTCGTACAGGCCCACTTTGACCTTAGCGACTTTCTCGCCGGGCATGGCGGCAAGTGCGGCAAACAGCTCGTCCGGATCGCCGGAACAGAGCGGCGCGGCGCGATAATCTGCCGCCTCCGGCAGCGTGCCGTTAAGCTCCGCCAGCGCACAACTGATGCCGAACGCGGCAGACGGCACATCCGGCAGCGCCGGAGAAGCGCCGTCGCGCCAGGCGTTAACCCAGGTCAGCAGCGCCGCCTGGGCATCGTCCAGCGTTTCCAGGCTAAAGCCCGGCAGCGGCGAGACTTCGCCCCACCCCTGCTTTTCGCCCTGCTGCAAATGGACGAACAGACCGTCACGGGTTTTTAACCGCCGTTCACGCAGCACCACGCCCGCGTCCATCGGTATCTGCCAGCGGTAAACCTGCGCGCGACGCATTACGGGTTCCGTTTGTATTTGCTGAAGTCTGGCTGGCGTTTTTCGTTAAACGCGTTGCGACCTTCCTGCCCTTCTTCGGTCATGTAGAACAGCATGGTGGCGTTACCCGCCAGCTCCTGCAGGCCGGCCTGACCGTCGCAGTCGGCGTTCAGTGCGGCTTTCAGGCAGCGCAGCGCCATCGGGCTGTTTTGCAGCATTTCGCGACACCAGCGGACGGTCTCTTTTTCCAGATCGGCAATGGGCACCACGGTGTTAACAAGGCCCATATCCAGCGCCTCTTTGGCGTCGTACTGACGGCACAGGAACCAGATTTCACGCGCTTTTTTCTGGCCAACAATACGCGCCATATAGGAGGCGCCCCAGCCGCCGTCGAAGGAGCCGACTTTCGGGCCGGTCTGGCCGAAAATAGCGTTTTCAGCGGCAATCGTAAGGTCACACATCATGTGCAGCACGTGGCCGCCACCGATGGAGTAGCCCGCGACCATTGCGACAACAGGTTTTGGACAGGTGCGGATCTGGCGCTGGAAATCGAGCACGTTCAGGTGATGCACGCCGGAGTCGTCCTGGTATCCGCCGTAGTCGCCGCGCACTTTCTGATCGCCGCCCGCGCAGAAGGCTTTATCGCCTTCGCCGGTCAGAACGATCGCGCCGATGTTATCGTCGTAGCGCGCGTCGGCCATTGCCTGCATCATCTCTTTGACGGTCAGAGGACGAAACGCGTTACGCACCTGCGGACGGTTAATGGTGATTTTGGCAATACCGTCGGCAGATTTGTGATAACGAATATCCGTGTAGCCTTCGGAGCAGTCTTGCCATTCAACGGGTGCATACAGCATTTGTTCATCAGGGTAGATCATGGGATGTCCTTTATTCGAAGACGCAGTATCTGCGCCAGACACGCGGCGACCGCAGCGGGATTGTCCCGGTGGGCGTTGTGTCCGGCATTGGGAATCACATGGCGTTCGGCGTGAAGTTCAGCCGCGAGGGCTGCAAACTTGTGGTCACGTTCGCCATACAGGTAGTGAAAAGGTGCCGCGCACGCACTGAGCGCCGCGCGTAAATCGGGTTGTGCTGCAAGCGTCGTCGCTTGCAGCATAGCAGCCAGCGTCGCGCCGTTGTTTTGGCTACGCAGGGCAACCAGTTCGTCGCACTGCGCGTCGGTCAGAGAGGCAAAGACCGGCTGCTGATACCAGTCCTTGAAGACTGACGCCAGGGGTTCATCGCGAAAACGCATCGCCCAGCGGGTGTCGGAATCGGCTCGCGCCTCTCGCTCTGTGGCGTCGCGCAGGCCAGGATGTCCGCCCTCGACGATCAGCCCCGCCAATCCTTCCGGCTGCTGGCTGGCATGAAACATCGCCACGCGGCCACCGAGGGAGTACCCCACCAGCCAGTAGTTAAGTATGTTGTAACTAATCAGAGTTTTGCTCAGCAGCTGACTTACGTTTTTGAATCCTGTCACCGCGATATCCTGTGAACCGCCGTGGCCAGGGAGATCGAGATACAGCTGCGGATAGTCCGGCAGTTTCTTGCCTATATTTTGCCATCCACGGTTATCGCCGGAAAAACCGTGCAGGAACACCAGCCAGGGGAAACCTGGCTTTCCAGCGCGTGTTTCACCGGCGAGGATCATAGGTGGCTCACCTGGGCGAGAAGATTTTGCAGCTTCTGCGCGCCGTCAGAATCGTTCACCACCAGCTCAATCAGCGTGGCACCGGGCTGTTTCCAGGCGCGGTTCATGGCTTCATCCAGATCGGCCCAACTTTCCGGGCGGCGGTATTTGAGGCTAAACATTGCGGCGGCGTGCTCAAAATTCACGTTTTGCGGCATGAGGTAGAAACGCTCGCGCTCGCTTTGCGGCGTCGGCAGCAGGGAGAAAATCTGCCCGCCGTTATTGTTGACCACAATCAGCACGAACGGCGCGGAGACCTGGCGCAGCAGCGCCAGCGCGTTAAGGTCATACAGGGCCGATAAATCTCCGACAATCGCCAGTGTCGATTTCGCGCTCGCGCGCTGTACGCCTGCCGCCGTAGAGATCAATCCGTCGATACCGCTGGCGCCCCGGTTACTGTAGACCGGATATCCGGCAGGTAACTTAGACAGGGCATCAATCAGACGCACCACCAGGCTATTACCGACAAACAGTTGGCCCTGCTCAGGCAGATACTGGCGGATACGGTGCGCCAGTTCGGCCTCGCCAAAACCTTCGCACTGCTGAGCGGTTAACTCCCAGGCCTGGCGCGACAGCATCGGGATATCCGTCGCCCACGGCTGGCGTTTTTCCGCCGGATGAGCATCCAGCCAGTCGTCGATATTGCTGACCAGACGACGCCCGCGATGGTGCGCCGGATCGAGCCGACCTTCCAGCGGATCGACCAGCCAGTATTCTTCCGGCTCGCAGGTGGTTTGCCATTGCAGCACGCGCTTACCGGTGAGGCTCGATCCCAGTTGAACAACAATCTGCGCCTGCGCCAGTTCTGTCACTGCTTTGGCGTTACTCAGCCAAAGGTCGGCGCACGGCAGCGGCTGCCCGGTTTGCGAGAGCGCGTCGCCAATCAGCGGCCAGCCCAGGGTTTGCGCCCACTCCGCCACCTGTTTACCTTCAGCGGCAGTCATCCGCCCGGCGAGTACCACGCCGCGCTTTTGCCGCCAGAAGAACCAGTCACGCTGTTTTGCGCTTTCGAGATGGGTTTGTGCACGCAGCCAGGGTTTGTCGCTGCGCCACCAGTTGCCGAGGGTTTGCTGCCACTCCACGCCGGTGTTATCCATTTCGCCATACAACGGTTCAGCGAACGGGCAGTTGATGTGCAGCGCCCCGCTGTGCAGCGATCCCAGCGCGTTATCAATCGTTGAGACCAGCCAGCTGGCGGGGATGTCCTGGGTCGGGCGCGGTAACGCGATGGACTGAGACGGATGAGAGGCAAAAATGCCCGGCTGACGAATCGCCTGGTTGGCGCCGCAGTCGATCAGCTCAGGCGGACGGTCGGCGGTAAGCAGAATAAGCTTTTCGCCCGTCAACCCGGCTTCAATCAGCGCCGGATAGAGATTCGCGACCGCCGTACCGGACGTCACAATGACTGCCACGGGCGCCTGGCTGACTTTTGCCAGCCCCAGCGCCAGATGGCCAAGACCGCGCTCATCAAAATGGGTGTGATGAATAAACGCACGGTTTTCTGCCGCTGCCAGCGTCAGCGGCGTAGAACGTGAGCCCGGCGCAATACACACATGCCTGACGCCATGGCGAGTCAGGGCTTCAAGGATCACCGTCGCCCAGCGTCGGTTAAAAGAACTTACTGACATGAAATTGTCCGGTATCAATATTGAGACACAGTATAAATAATAGAGAGTGATTGAATTTTGATATGAATCGGGAATGCGCGACTCAGTCTTAATCATTAAGGAGCAGTGTCCTCAGCCCTGCGGCTTTGTTCTCTATCTCCTGCCACTCCTCCTCGGGCACGGAACCACTGACGATCCCCGCACCGGCGTAGAGTCTCACTGCACAATCAGTGATGCGCGCGCTGCGAAGCGCAACGCAAAACTCGCTTTGTGCGGGGGAAAGATATCCGGCAGAACCGGCGTACCATTCCCGGTCGAAGGGTTCAAACGCCTGAATAAAATCGCGCGCAGGCAGACGCGGCAAACCTGCGACGGCGGCCGTCGGCTGTAACAACTGCAAACACTGTTCGTCGTTGGCGTCGTGTAATTCAGTCCAGATACAGCGACGCAGGTGTTGTACCTTTCTCAGGCGAACAATTTGCGCCGGAAGCACTTCCAGCGCCTGCGTGTGGTGTTGTAACCGCTGGCAGATATCTTCCACCACCAGCATGTTTTCACGCTGGTTTTTGTCGTCCGCCAGCAGCCAGTCGCCAAGACGCTGAGCCTGACCGTCATCAGGATGGCTGGCCACGGTACCGGCCAGCGCTTCAGTGCGCAAATGCTTGCCACGCCTGCGCCATAAGCGCTCCGGCGAGGAGCCCATAAACGCGCTGTGGGCGTCGAATACCATGCAGAAATGGTAGCAGTTGAGATTCAAACGGCGGCTGGCGGCCATCAGCGCGATGGCGTTCACGCCGCGGTCGAAGTGCAGATCGGTCGCCCGCGCGAGTACTACTTTTTCAAACGCACCGCTGGCGATGGTATCGGTGGCCTGTGAAACCAGACGTAGCCATTCCGTCTTCGCTGGCTGATGGGTTTCGCGCACCTTATTCAGCGAAAGAGATGCAATAGGTTTGAGATTGCAGAGCTGCTGCACGAAATCACGGGCTTGTTGCGCATCATCCTGTAGCGAATGGTCGCTTGCCAGATTCAGGCGCAACGTCGCCACCCCACCGAGGCGCAGCCATAGCAGGCGCGGCAGAAACAGATGGCTTTTTTCCGGGGTAAACGCATTCAACCCGCAAATACGGGTATCGTCGGTAAGCGAAGGATTCTGCAAGAACTGGCGAGCGAGAGAAAGTGAGGAGAAGTGCTGCACCGCGCCGAGGGCGGCAAGTTCTTCTTCACCGTTACGCTGCTGCCAGTAAAATTGGGGATAACACGCCTGAGCGCCCAGCCAGGCCAGCGGGTCGAAGGCATCGTTTAACGGGAAAGTAATGTCGATATGGCGTACGCCGGGGGTTGCCGGAAAGTCTTGCGCCAGAAAGCTGCAAAGACGTTCCATCGCGACTGAAATCGAATGCACGCTGACCTCTCCCTGTTAAAACCTCACATTATACGGGGTACTTAGCCTAAAAAGCAGTACCCACGTTTAGGGAGGGGTCACCGTTTGTGCGCAGAATCAGCGGCGAGCGAGCAGAAGCCCTAACACTAAGCCTGCCGCAGCCCCAACACCAATGCCCTGCCACGGTTTTTCGTGTACATAATCATCGGCGCGATAGACTGCTTTTTTAGCCCGGTAATAGTAATTATCGGACGCATTGCTGACGCGGTTTTTCACCTCTTCCAGCGCCTGCTCCGCACGTGCTTTTAACTCAATGTACTTTTGGTCAGCCGGATCGCCTGAAGAACGCAGCACTTCTTCCAGCGTTTCGCTAAGCAGCGCCAGGTCGTCGTCGATACGGGAATCCCAGGATTGAAATGACATATTTTTCTCCATGTGAGTGCTTCAGTCCGCTAACTATAGACAACGACCGCGCATTACGCCTGTTTCGCTTCCCGCGCCATCCCGATGTGCGGAATGCCATCTTCGTCATACACTTCCGTGACGGGAGCGAAGCCAAAGTGAGCGTAGAACGGTTGCAGATGTGCCTGTGCGCCCAGATATAACGCCTTGTCTGGCCACTGATTTTCACAAGAAGCTAGCGTGTGCTCCATCAATGCATAGCCGAGTTTTTCGCCGCGCGCGTTGCCGCTGATAATCACCCGGCCAATGACGACAGGGTCATAATCGTCTTCGCTTTTCAGAATCCTCGCATACGCTACCAGCTCGTCATCTTTCCAGCCGAGGATATGGCGGTTCTCACCCACCAGGTCATCACCGTCGATGTCCTGATACGGGCAGGTTTGTTCCACGACGAATACTTCGCAGCGTAATTTGAGTAATGCATACAGGGCAGAAACGGTCAGTTCACTATGATGTAAATCTTGCCACTGGATCATGTCAGTCTCCTTCTTGGGTTTCATCCCGTTATACTAAACACTTCTCGGGAGTCATAGAGTTTGATGATGTTATGGAACTGATTTTTCTCGGTACGTCCGCGGGCGTGCCAACCCGATCACGAAATGTGACGGCAATTCTGCTCGATTTGCAGCACCCCACGCACGCCGGTTTATGGCTTTTCGACTGTGGTGAAGGGACGCAGCATCAGCTGTTACGCACCACCTATCACCCTGGCAAACTGGATAAGATTTTTATTACCCACCTGCACGGCGACCATCTGTTTGGTTTGCCGGGGCTGCTGTGCAGCCGTTCGATGGCCGGGAATGCAAATCCTTTGACGATTTACGGCCCGGCAGGAATTAAAGAGTTTGTTGAAACCACCCTGCGCCTCAGCGGGTCGTGGACCGATTATCCGCTGGAAGTCATTGAAATCACCGAAGGCGTGGTTTTTGCAGACCCGCGTTATACGGTCACTGCACAATCGCTGAATCATCCGGTGGAGTGTTACGGCTATCGCGTTGATGAGCACGATAAACCTGGCGCACTCGATGCCGCAGCGCTTATCAGGGACGGCATCAAGCCGGGTCCGCTGTTCCAGCAGTTGAAAAACGGTGAAACCGTGACGCTGGATGACGGGCGTGTCGTCAACGGACAGGACTATCTTGCGGTCCCTGTAGCTGGCAAAAAGGTGGCAATTTTTGGCGATACGGCCCCTTGTCCGCAGGCGCTGATTCTGGCTCACGGCGTCGATGTTCTGGTCCACGAGGCGACGCTTGAGGCGGCAATGGAAGAGAAAGCCAACAGCCGGGGACATAGCTCAACGCGACAGGCCGCCGCACTCGCGCAGGAAGCCGGCGTGAAGAAACTGATCGTCACCCACTTAAGCTCACGCTACGACGTGCAGGGCTGTGCCGCGCTACTGACTGAATGCCGGGATGTGTTCGCAGAGTGCGAGTTGGCCCACGATTTCTTGCAGGTTTGCGTTTAGCCCTTCACTTTTCCCTCGGCGTGCCGATAACGATTAAAAGGCAAGCATCTCACTTGAGGGTAAAATGGATAATTTCCAGAAAGATATTGATGACAGGGCGAATCTGACCCTGTCGAACCGGTTTGAGCTGTTGTTGTTCCGTCTCGGCACCTCGATGAATGAGAACAAGTCTGAGCTGTTTGGCATTAACGTCTTTAAGCTGCGCGAAATTGTTCCGATGCCGGAATTCACCAAACCCGCAGGCATGAAATCGCCACTCATGGGGATGGTGAATATCCGCGATCAGGTGATTCCGGTTATCGATCTGTCAGCAGTCGCGGGCTGTACACCCAAAACGGGTCTGAATATTTTGCTGATTACCGAATATGCCCGCAGCGTGCAGGCGTTTGCCGTGGAGTCGGTGGACAATATCATGCGACTGGACTGGAAGCAGGTACATGCGGCCGAAACCGCCGTCAGCGGGCGTTATATCACCAGCATCGCCAGCCTGGATGAAGGCGCCGATTCTAACAATCTGGCGATGGTCCTCGACGTCGAGCAGATTTTGTATGACATCACCCCGGCCAACCACGATTTGCACGCCACCAATCTGAAAACCAACAAATTCAACATCAAGCCTGGCGCGGTGGCGATTGTGGCTGAAGATTCAAAAGTCGCCCGTTCAATGCTGGAAAAAGGGCTGGAGGCGATGAATATTCCGGCCCAGCTGCATATCACCGGCAAAGAAGCGTGGGAAAAAATCGGCGTTCTGGCTGCACAGGCACAGGCTGAAGGCGTGCCGATTACCGATAAAATCGCACTGGTATTGACCGACCTTGAAATGCCGGAGATGGACGGATTTACGCTGACGCGCAAAATCAAATCAGACGAAATCCTCAAGCACATTCCGGTTGTCATTCACTCCTCCCTTTCCGGGAACGCCAACGAAGATCATATCCGCAAGGTGAAGGCCGACGGATATGTGGCGAAGTTTGAGCTTAACGAGCTGTCATCGGTGATTGAGGAAGTACTGGATCGTTCGATGAAGAAGATTGATGGGCCTTTGATCAGTCGTAAACAGTTAGCGTGATTTGTGCCTGATTGCCGGGTGGCGGCTTCGCCTTACCCGGCCTAAAAAGCGATAGGAACGTAGGCCGGGTAAGCGAAGCGACACCCGGCAATAAAAAACCCGCCGAAGCGGGTATTTTTATGTTTGTCACTCTTACATCAGCGGCATCGCGTGCTGTACCAGGGTAATCAGCGGCTGCGGATAGATACCGAAGATCAGCACCAGCAGCGCGGAGATCAGCACCACAATACCGCCAGCGCTGTACTGCCAGTTGGTTGGCGCATCGCGGTTCAACTGCTGCGGCGCGTTCAGATACAGGCTCACAGCAACACGCAGATAGTAGTACAGACCGATTGCGGAACCGATAACCACCGCAGCGGTCAGCCACCACAGGCCAGCCTGCACACCGACAGCCAGCACGTAGAACTTACCGATAAAGCCAAGCGTCATCGGGATACCCGCCAGAGAGAGCATCATCACGGTCATCACCGCAGACAGAATCGGACGATGCCAGAACAGACCACGGTAAGAGTACAGTGAATCTGCATCCGGACCACGGTACGGGCTGGACATCAGACTCACCACGCCGAACGCGCCGAGACTGCTGAACAGATAACCTGCCAGGTAAACGCCGACGGCTTCCATCGACATTGAGCCGCTCTGCAGCGCAATCAGTGCCACCAGCAGATAGCCCAGATGAGAGATAGACGAGTAACCCAGCAGACGCTTGATATTGGTCTGGCTCAGCGCCATCAGGTTACCGAAGATGATCGAGGCGAAGGCAATAATGCCCAGCACTACGCGTACCGCTTCGCTGTCGCCGACTGGCGCGTACAGGAACAGACGCATCACCACGCCGAAGATAGCGATTTTGCTCGCCGTCGCCAGGAAAGTGGAAACAGGAGCCGGAGCGCCCTGATACACGTCTGGCGTCCACAGGTGGAACGGAACCAGAGAAAGTTTAAAGCCGAGGCCAACAATCATCAGGCCCAGACCCGCCAGCAGCAGCGGTTCATGCAGCATGGTGTCGCCGAGGCTCTTACCGAGCGCCACGAAAGAGAGGTTACCGGACTGTGCATACAGCAGCGCCATACCAAACAGCAGGAAGGACGATGCCGCAGCAGACAGAATCATGTACTTGATAGCGGCTTCCAGAGAACGCTTCTGGCGGAATGCATAACCAATCAGGCCGAACAGCGGGAGAGAGATCAGCTCAATACCGAGGAACAGGGCCGCCAGATGGTTGGCATTCGCCAGCAGGATCCCGCCGAGAGCGGCAATCAAAACCAGCAGGTAAAACTCTTCTTTGTTGTCGTTGTAGCCTTCGAGCCACGGGTACGCAAAGGTACAAGTCGCCAGACTCGCCAGCAGAACCAGCCCGGTATAAAGCATCGCAAAGCCGTCAACGCGCATCAGCGGGGTGACATCCATTGCGCCCGCCTGGCCAACAAACCAGAGGGAAACTAACGCAGCGTTCAGTCCCAGAACCGACAGCGTCGCATTCAGGAAATGATTGCGTCGCCACGCAATGGAGAGCATCACAACCACCACCGTCAATCCGACGATCAGCAGCGGTAGCAGCGCAATCAGTTGTTGTGGAGTTATTGTCATGGCGATTTACGGCCTTGTAGTAGAAGCAGAATTAACAAACCACTGCTGGATGTTACCCATCGCGGAATGCGACGTATCCAGAATCGGCTGCGGATAGAAGCCCAGCAGCACCAGCAGTACAACAATCAGCAGAACGATGGACAGTTCGCGCGGTGACATCCCCGGCAGTTCCTGCGCCGCGATTTGGCTCTTCGCTTTACCGAAGTAAGCGCGATGCAGCATCGCCAGCGAGTAAACGGACGCGAAGACCAGGCCGAAGGTGGAGACAACCGTAATCACCGGAACCACTTTGAAGCTGCCGAACAGAATCATAAATTCGCCGACAAAGTTACCGGTGCCCGGCATCCCCAGCGTCGCCACTGCGAAGAACATCGACAGGGCTGGCAGCCACTTAATTTTGCTCCACAGACCGCCCATCATGCGCATGTCACGGGTATGCAGACGTTCGTACAACTGACCGCAGAGTATGAAGAGACCTGCCGCAGAGAGACCGTGCGCAATCATCTGAATCACCGCGCCCTGGTACGCCAGCTGGCTGCCGGTGTAGATGGCAATCAGCACGAAGCCCATGTGGGAAACGGAGGTATACGCGATAAGACGTTTGATGTCGTACTGCGTGAATGCCATCCATGCGCCGTAGAAGATGCCAATCACACCGAGCCACATCGCAATCGGGGCGAACTCAGCGGAAGCATTCGGGAACAGCGGCAGCGCAAAGCGCAGCAGACCGTAAGCCGCGGTTTTCAGCAAGATCCCCGCCAGGTCGACAGAACCCGCCGTTGGTGCCTGGGAGTGCGCGTCTGGCAGCCAGCCGTGCAGTGGAACCACCGGCATTTTCACCGCAAACGCGATGAAGAAGCCCAGCATCAGCAGGTATTCCACGCCGTGAGACATTGGCGTTTTCAGCAGGTCTTCGTAGTTGAAGGTCCAGATACCGGTCGCGTTGTGGTGAACAAATACCAGCCCCAGGATCGCAATCAACATCACCAGACCACTCGCCTGGGTGTAGATGAAGAACTTGGTCGCCGCCGTGATACGCGTTTTACCGTCGGATGCCTTGTGGCCCCACAGCGCGATCAGGAAGTACATCGGCACCAGCATCATTTCCCAGAAGAAGAAGAACAGGAACATGTCGATGGCAAGGAACACGCCGATCACGCCGCCCAGGATCCACATCAGGTTCAGGTGGAAGAATCCCTGGTATTTTTGAATCTCATTCCAGGAACACAGTACCGCCAGAACGCCGAGCAGGCCGGTCAGCACCACCATCAGCAGCGACAGTCCGTCGATGGCGAGGTGGATCGTGATACCAAAGCGCGGTATCCACGGCAGGATAAATTCAGACTGCCACTGCGGAATGCCCGCAGACTGGGTCAGTGAATAGCCGCCCTGCAACCAGAGTTGCAGACCAAGTGCAAGCGTCAATCCCATGGTGATCAGCGCAATCCAGCGCGGCATCTTCACGCCAAAGCGTTCGGTCTGCCAGCACAGGAACCCACCAATGAAGGGAATTAATATTAGCCAGGGTAGTAACATGGCGATTTTTATTCCTTTTTAAGGCCTCAGCAGAGGCCGATGTTCAACGAATTCTCACGGAAAATTCAGTTCGGATGGGGTTTGTTGTGTCGGGTGGCGCTTACGCTTACCCGACCTACGGTCTTGTAGGCCCGGTAAGCGCAGTGCCACCGGGCGAAACCCCATCTCAAATCAACGCAACACCATCAGCAGCGCCAGCACGACAACCGCACCAATGCTCATCGAAGCCACATACCAGCGCAGATAACCGTTCTCGCTCAACAGCAGGCCTTTACCTGCGAAGCGGGACAGCACCGCCGGGATGTTCATCATGGAGTTCATTGGATCGCGTTTCAGCAGCCACGCAATGCCGAGGAACGGCTTAACGAAGATCATGTCGTACAGCCAGTCGAAGCCCCACGCGTTGTACCACCAGGTGCCCAGCAGACGGCCCGGCGCACTGTTAGCCACCGCAGTGACCAGAGTACGTTTGCCCAGCCACAGCCATGCAGCGATCAGGATGCCCGCGATAGCGACCACACCCGAGGTGATTTCAAGCGTCAGAACGCGACCGTGCTCAAGCTCGGTGGTGTCTGGCAGTACGCCCTGCAGCGGTGGCACAATCATCGCGCCAACGAAGGTAGACAGCACCAGTAGCACCAGCAGCGGCATGTGGTGGGTAATCCCCTTCCCTGCGTGAGCGTGAATTTGTTCTTTACCGTGGAACACGATGAAAATCATTCGGAAGGTATACAGGGAGGTCATGAATGCACCGACCAGACCTGCCACCATCAGATTGATATGACCATTTGCCATCGCACCCGCAAGGATTTCGTCCTTACTGAAGAAGCCCGCGGTGATGATCGGCAGAGCCGACAGCGCCGCGCCACCCACCAGGAAGCAGATATAAACCAGCGGAATAGATTTGCGCAGACCGCCCATCTTGAAGATGTTCTGCTCGTGGTGGCACGCCAGAATGACGGAGCCGGACGAGAGGAACAGCAGCGCTTTGAAGAACGCGTGCGTCATCAGGTGGAAAATCGCCGCGTCCCATGCCTGTACGCCGAGCGCCAGGAACATGTAGCCAATCTGGCTCATGGTGGAGTAAGCGAGAACGCGTTTGATGTCGGTCTGAACCAGCGCGGCAAAGCCCGCCAGCACCAGCGTTACCGCACCCACGATACCGACCAGGTGCAGAATTTCCGGGGTCATCAGGAACAGGCCATGAGTACGCGCAATCAGATAAACACCGGCGGTCACCATGGTTGCCGCGTGGATCAGCGCGGAGACAGGCGTTGGGCCTGCCATCGCGTCCGCAAGCCAGGTCTGCAACGGCAGCTGTGCGGATTTACCCACAGCACCACCGAGGAGCATCAGCGTTGCCCACGTCAGCATGTTGTTGCCTGCTTCGAAGTGAGCCGGTGCCAGTTCCACCATTTCGCGGAAGTTCAGCGTGCCCAGTTCGTTGTAAAGAATGAACAGCGCGAAAGCGAGGAACACGTCACCCACACGGGTCACGATGAACGCTTTCATGGCCGCTGCGCCATTCTTCGGATCGGTGTAGTAGAAACCGATCAGCAGGTAAGAACAGAGACCCACGCCTTCCCAGCCGAGATACATCAACAGCAGGTTATCACCCAGCACCAGAACCACCATGCTGGCGATAAACAGGTTGGTGTAGGCGAAGAAGCGGGAGTAACCCTCTTCACCGCGCATATACCAGGAGGCGAACATGTGGATCAGGAAGCCGACACCGGTCACCACGGAGAGCATGGTCAGAGACAGACCATCTAGCACCAGACTGAAACCGATGTTGAAATCACCGACCGACATCCAGGTCCACAGCGGCAGGGTAAATGCCTGCTTGCCGTTGTTAAAGAAGTCGATACCCGCATACGCTGTCACCAACGCAGCCAGGCCGATTGAGCCAATCCCCACGGTGGCGGACAGATTTTCTGACCAGCGACCGCGAGAAAACGCCAGCAGCATAAAGCCGATCAGCGGGAAAATAATGGTAAAGGCGAGCATGTTCATCCACGCAACTCACTTACTGAATCGATGTTCAGGTTCTGGCGGCGACGATGGAGCTGCAGCAACAGCGCCAGGCCAATACTCGCTTCGGCAGCCGCAAGGCTGATGGCGAGAATGTACATTACCTGACCATCGGTCTGGCCCCAGTAGCTACCGGCGACCACAAAGGCCAGCGCGGAAGCGTTGATCATGATTTCCAGACCGATCAGCATAAACAGCAGATTGCGGCGGATAACCAGACCGGTTAAGCCCAGAACGAACAAAATCGCGGCGAGGATCAGTCCATGTGTTAAGGGGATCATGCGCGCTCCTCCGTTTTTCTTTTCGCGCTGTCATTCGCACGGTTGCTCAGCACTTCGCCAGCACGCTCTTCGCGACCGACGTGGAAGGCCACAACCAGACCCGCCAGCAGCAGCATCGACGCCAGTTCAACGGCCAGTACGTACGGGCCAAACAGCGTGATACCGACCGCTTTCGCGCTAATCGGCGTACCGTCGATGCCCTGATCGTTAACGCCGAGAATCGCGTAAACGATAACCGCTAACATGATGGCCGACAGAATCGCCGGGCCAATCCACACCTGCGGTTTTAACCACTGACGTTCTTGTTCAATTTCAGAGCCACCCAGGTTCAGCATCATCACCACGAAGACGAACAGAACCATAATGGCACCGGCGTAGACGATGATTTCCAGTGCGCCCGCAAAGTGGGCGCCCAGCGAGAAGAACACGCCGGAAATGGCCAGCAGCGAAATGATTAAATACAGCAGCGCATGCACCGGATTGGTGTGCGTAATCACTCGCAGCGTGGCCAGGATGGCGATAAGGCCACAGATATAAAAAGCGAATTCCATTGCCCCTCTCCTTACGGTAACAGGCTCTTGACGTCGATAGGCTTGGCTTCGTTCTCTGCTTCGCCCTTATCTTTGCCGTCGATTGCCATACCCGCCATCCGGTAGAAGTTATATTCCGGGTATTTGCCCGGACCGGAAATCAGCAGATCCTCTTTCTCGTACACCAGGTCCTGACGCTTGTACTCACCCAGTTCGAAATCTGGAGTCAGCTGAATCGCCGTGGTTGGGCACGCTTCTTCGCACAGACCGCAGAAAATGCAGCGTGAGAAGTTAATGCGGAAGAACTCAGGGTACCAGCGGCCATCTTTGGTCTCTGCTTTCTGCAAAGAGATACAGCCGACCGGACAGGCTACCGCACACAGGTTACAGGCCACGCAGCGCTCTTCGCCGTCCGGATCGCGGGTCAGCACGATACGGCCACGGTAGCGCGGCGGCAGATATACCGGCTCTTCCGGATACATCTGGGTTTCGCGTTTTGCAAACGCGTGCAGGCCGATCATCCAGATACTGCGAAGCTGGGTGCCAGTGCCTACCAATAATTCTTTTAAGGTCATGTTCTATAGCCCCTTATGGCTGCTGCCAGAGAATGACAGCCGCCGTTACCAACAAGTTGACGAGCGTCAGCGGCAGGCACACTTTCCAGCCGAAGGACATTACCTGGTCATAACGCGGACGCGGTAAGGACGCACGAATCAAAATGAACATCATCATGAAGAACGCGGTTTTCAGCGCGAACCAGATGAACGGCGGTAAGAACGGGCCATGCCAGCCACCAAAGAACAGCGTTACCATCAACGCGGAAATGGTGACGATACCGATGTACTCGCCCACGAAGAACAGACCGAATTTCATGCCGGAATATTCAATGTGGTAACCGTCGGCCAGTTCCTGTTCGGCTTCTGGCTGGTCAAACGGGTGACGGTGACACACCGCCACGCCCGCGATGGCAAAGGTGACAAAACCAAAGAACTGCGGAATGACGTTCCAGATATCAGCCTGGTTATTGACGATGTCGGTCATGTTGAATGAACCGGCCTGCGCCACCACGCCCATCAGGGAAAGACCGAGGAACACTTCGTAGCTCAGGGTCTGCGCAGACGCACGCATCGCACCCAGCAGGGAGTATTTGTTGTTACTCGACCAGCCCGCGAACAGGACCGCGTAAACCGCCAGGCCTGCCATCATCAGGAAGAACAGGATCCCGATGTTCAGGTCCGCTACCACCCAGGTCGGACTGACCGGGACGATAGCAAAAGCCAGCAGCAGCGAGGTAAAGGCGATCATTGGCGCCAGGGTAAAGATGACGCGATCCGAGAATTTCGGGATCCAGTCTTCTTTAAAGAACATCTTGATCATGTCCGCGACCAGCTGGAGTGAACCACCCCAGCCCACGCGGTTCGGTCCGTAACGGTTCTGGAACAGACCGAGCAGACGACGTTCACCAAAGCTCATGAACGCACCGCAGGTGACAACCACCAGCAGAATGACCACCGCCTTGAGAATGCTTAACAGAATTTCGATGAGATCCGGTGTTAACCAACTCATGCTTGTGCCTCCTGCAGATTATCAAGACGCGCGCCCGCCAGTACCGGAGCGATGCCCGGCAGCCCCATCGGCAGACCGACCTGCCCTGCTGTCAGACCGTCCGCAATAATCAGCGGCAGGCTGATGGTCTGGCCTTCATAGCTAAAGGAGACCTGGCTGCCCGCATTGACGCCAAGCTTCGCGGCATCCGCCGGATTGAGCTTGATGTACGGCTGCGGCATACGCGTCTGGAACACCGGAGAACGCTGGGACATCTCGTCACTACCAAACAGATGGTAGTAAGGCGCGATACGCCAGTTGCCTTCCTGCGCTTCGAAGCTTGCCGGAACGGTCGTGAAGTACTCCAGACCCGTTTCGCTCGCTTCAATCAGACGCACACCTGGATCGCCGTGGCGCAGAGAACCACCCACTTCGGCCTGGAACTTGTTCCATGCCTGCGGGGAGTTCCAGCCCGGTGCCCATGCGAACGGAATCTGAGAACGCGGTGCAGACGGCTGGTTGTTCCCTTCCATCGAGAAGGCGAACATGGTGTCTTTATCCTGCGGCTGACGCGGTTCGTGCACGCTGATATTCGCGCGCATCGCCGTACGGCCACTGTAACGGTGCGGTTCACGCGCCAGTTTCTGGCCGCGAATGCGGAAGTTCGCATCCGGCGCAGCATCTTTAATGCCTGCCAGTTGTGGCAGTTTGGCCACCACTGCGTCGATAACATCATCGAGCTGCGTCCAGTCCACCTGACGGTTTTCCACGGTGCTGTGCAGAGAGTGCAGCCAGCGCCAGCTTTCCAGCATCACGTTGTTGCTGTCGTAGTAAGACGGGTCATAAACCTGGAAGAAACGCTGTGCGCGGCCTTCGTTGTTGATAACCGTACCGTCGCTTTCAGCAAAACTTGCTGCCGACAGCACCAGATGCGCTTTGTCCATAATCGCCGTACGCTGATGGTCGATAACCATTACCAGCGGTGCTTTAGACAGGGCCGCATCTACGCGGGCCGCAGACGCATGACGATGCAGGTCGTTCTCAAGGACGATAACGCCGTCAGCCGCACCCGATTCGAGTTCGCTTAATGCTTCTTCCAGAGAACCGCCGCCAATCAGACCCAGGCCGACGCTGTTCACGGCGCGTGCAATCATGGTCACGCCCACGTCCGCTCCGCGCCCTTTCAGCGCTTTCGCGACGTTTGCCGCAGCCTGAATCACGTCCGGGCTACCGGCGTTAGTGCCGGAAATAATCAGCGGTTTTTTCGCTCCGGCCAAAGCCTGAACGATCACGTCGATCTTGTTTTGCAGGTCACGATCCAAGCCTTCAACGGCCGGAGCACTGTTATCCAGCGCGTGAGCAATGGCAAAACCGAGACGCGCCTGATCTTCTACCGGTGCGCGATAGGTCCACGCCGCGATGTCGTCCAGACGGGTGTTGTCGACGTTAGTGACAAACAGCGGATGCTTGGCGCGCTGGCCGATATTCAGGATCGCCGCAATCTGCCAGTCAGCCACTTTCTGGGCCGCTGCCATTTCACGTGCTTTACCTTTCACCGCCTGACGAACCGCCAGCGCAACGCGTGCCCCGGTCTGCGTCAGATCTTCGCCCAGCACCAGCACGGCGTCATAGGATTCGATTTCGCGCAGCGCAGGAGTACGAATACCGCCTTCGCGCAGCACTTTCAGCACCAGTTGCAGACGTTCCTGCTCGCCGTTGGCGATCCCGGTGTAGAAGTTATCCGCACCCACCAGCTCACGCAGCGCAAAGTTGCTTTCGACGCTGGCACGCGGGGAGCCGATACCGATCACTTTCTTCGACTGGCGCAGAATATCTGCTGCGCCCTGCATCGCTTGCTCAGCGTTGAGGGTGATCAGGTCATCGCCACGGCGCTGAACCGGCTGACGCGGACGGTCTTTCAGATTCACATAGCCATAGCCGAAACGACCACGGTCGCAGAGGAAGTAGTGGTTAACGGTACCGTTGTAACGGTTTTCGATACGACGCAGTTCGCCGTAGCGCTCACCCGGGCTGGTGTTACAGCCGAGGGAACATTGCTGGCAGATGCTTGGCGCAAACTGCATGTCCCACTTACGGTTATAACGCTCGGAGTGCGTTTTGTCGGTGAATACGCCGGTCGGGCAGATTTCTACCAGGTTGCCGGAGAATTCGCTTTCCAGCGTACCGTCTTCCGGACGACCAAAGTAGACGTTGTCATGTGCGCCATACACGCCCAGATCCTGACCGTCTGCATAATCTTTGTAGTAACGCACACAGCGGTAGCAGGCGATGCAGCGGTTCATTTCATGAGAGATGAACGGCCCCAGATCCTGATTGCGGTGGGTACGTTTGGTAAAGCGATAGCGACGGAAGCTGTGACCGGTCATGACGGTCATATCCTGAAGGTGGCAGTTACCGCCCTCTTCGCAGACCGGACAGTCGTGCGGGTGGTTGGTCATCAACCATTCCACAACGCTCTCGCGGAACTGTTTCGCTTCTTCGTCTTCAATCGAAATAAAGGTGCCTTCGGTCGCTGGTGTCATACAGGACATGACCAGGCGTCCACGCGTGTCTTCCGCGTTTTGATATTGCTTCACCGCACACTGGCGGCAAGCACCGACGCTGCCCAGCGCCGGATGCCAGCAAAAATACGGAATATCAAGGCCGAGAGACAGACAAGCTTCTAGCAGGTTGTCGGCCCCGTTGACCTCGTATTCTTTGCCGTCTACATGAATCGTAGCCATTAGCATGCTTCCAGTTGGCTCAGAATAAATCTGAGCGTTAATCAAAATTCAGTATCGCTACCAGCGCGCTTTCAGCAGGTTCGGCTGAATACCGTTAATCAAATGGGTATTGCTGAACTGCTGCTTGATGCCCGCTTCGAATTCGTCGCGGAAATATTTAATCGCGCTTTGCAATGGCTCAACGGCACCTGGTGCGTGGGCACAGAAGGTTTTACCCGGACCGAGGAATCGACACAGTTGCTCAAGTGTTTCGATGTCCCCAGGCTGGCCTTCACCGCGCTCGATGGCGCGCAGGATCTTCACGCTCCACGGTAAACCGTCACGGCATGGCGTACACCAGCCGCAGGATTCGCGGGCGAAGAACTCTTCCAGGTTACGCACCAGCGACACCATGCCAATTTCATGGTCAACGGCCATCGCCAGCGCCGTACCCAGACGGCTGCCTGCTTTACCAATGCTTTCGAATTCCATTGGCAGGTCGAGGTGCGCTTCGGTCAGGAAGTCAGTCCCCGCGCCGCCTGGCTGCCAGGCTTTGAATTTCAGGCCATCGCGCATGCCGCCCGCGTAGTCTTCGAGGATTTCACGTGCGGTAGTCCCAAACGGCAGTTCCCACAGACCCGGATTTTTAACGCGACCGGAGAAGCCCATCAGCTTGGTGCCAGCATCTTTACTGGTCGAGATGTTCTGATACCACTCCACGCCGTTGGCGAGGATAGCCGGCACGTTACACAGGGTTTCGACGTTGTTGACACAGGTCGGTTTACCCCATACGCCGGAGCTTGCCGGGAACGGAGGCTTGGAGCGCGGGTTCGCGCGGCGGCCTTCGAGGGAGTTGATCAGTGCGGTCTCTTCACCACAGATATAACGCCCTGCCCCGGTGTGCACGAACAGCTCAAAATCAAAACCGGTACCGAGAATATTTTTGCCCAGCAGGCCCGCTTCGGTCGCTTCCGCGATAGCACGACGCAGGTTTTCCGCTGCTTCAATGTATTCGCCGCGCAGGAAGATGTAGCCACGGTAGGCTTTCAGCGCGAACGCCGAGATCAGCATGCCTTCCACCAGCAGGTGCGGCAGCTGTTCCATCAGCAGACGGTCTTTATAGGTGCCGGGCTCCATTTCATCGGCGTTACACAGCAGGTAACGGATGTTCATGGATTCGTCTTTCGGCATCAGGCTCCACTTAAGACCGGTGGAAAAGCCTGCACCGCCGCGCCCTTTCAGGCCGGAATCTTTAACGGCATTAACGATTTCGTCCGGCGCCATGCCAGACAGCGCTTTACGCGCACCTTCGTAACCGTTTTTGCTCTGGTATTCGTCGAGCCATACTGGCTGTTTGTCATCGCGCAGACGCCAGGTCAGCGGATGAGTCTCAGCAGTGCGAATGACAGTTTTCATTTGTACCGCTCCAGCAGGTCAGGAATTGCTTCCGGCGTCAGATGGCTGTGAGTGTCCTCATCAATCATCATGCTCGGCCCCTTGTCGCAGTTACCCAGGCAGCAGGTTGGCAGCAGCGTGAAACGACCGTCGAAAGTCGTCTGTCCTGGCTTGATGTCGAGTTTTTTCTCGAGCGCGGCCTGGATGCCCTGATAACCGGTGATATGACACACCACGCTGTCGCAATAGCGGATCACATGACGGCCCACCGGCTGGCGGAAGATTTGGCTGTAGAATGTTGCCACCCCTTCCACGTCGCTTGCCGGGATACCCAGCACGTCGGCGATCGCGTAGATAGCGCCATCTGGAACCCAACCGCGCTGCTTCTGAACGATTTTCAGCGCTTCAATGGATGCCGCACGCGGGTCTTCGTAGTGATGCATTTCATGCTCAATTGCCGCACGTTCTGCCGCACTCAGCTCAAAAGCCTCGGTTTGTGGTTGTTGATTCTCGTGCATAATTAGCGGTCCACATCTGACATAACAAAATCGATACTACCCAGATACACAATCAGGTCGGAGACCAGACTGCCGCGAATGGCGGACGGGATCTGCTGCAGGTGCGCAAAGCTCGGCGTACGGATACGCGTACGGTAGCTCATGGTACTGCCGTCACTGGTCAGGTAGTAACTGTTAATACCCTTGGTCGCTTCAATCATCTGGAAGGATTCCTGGGCTGGCATGACCGGGCCCCATGAAACTTGCAGGAAGTGAGTGATCAGGGTTTCGATATGTTGCAGCGTGCGCTCTTTCGGTGGCGGCGTCGTCAGCGGGTGATCCGCTTTGAACGGGCCTTCCGGCATGTTGTTGAGGCACTGCTCAAGGATGCGCAGACTCTGGCGCAGCTCTTCCACTTTCAGCATCACGCGGGTGTAGCAGTCGGATACACCGCCGCCAACCGGGATTTCAAAGTCGAAGTTTTCGTAGCCAGAATATGGACGGGCTTTACGCACGTCGAAATCAATACCGGTCGCACGCAGGCCAGCACCGGTGGTGCCCCACTCCAGCGCTTCTTTCGCGCCGTAAGCCGCAACGCCTTTGGAACGGCCAATCAGAATGGTGTTGCGCAGCGCGGCTTTCTCGTAAGAAGCCAGACGCTTCGGCATCCAGTCGAGGAATTCACGCAGCAAGCGATCCCATCCGCGCGGCAGATCGTGTGCCACACCGCCGATACGGAACCAGGCCGGGTGCATACGGAAACCGGTAATCGCTTCAACCAGATCGTAGATTTTCTGACGGTCGGTAAACGCGAAGAACACCGGCGTCATCGCCCCGACGTCCTGAATGAACGTGGAGATGTAGAGCAGATGGCTGTTGATACGGAACAGTTCAGAGAGCATGACGCGGATAACATCAACGCGTTCAGGCACTTTGATACCGGCCAGTTTCTCTACGGCCAGCACGTAAGGCATTTCGTTCACGCAGCCGCCGAGGTACTCGATACGGTCGGTGTACGGAATGTAGCTGTGCCAGGACTGGCGCTCGCCCATCTTCTCAGCACCACGGTGGTGGTAACCGACGTCAGGAACGCAGTCGACAATCTCTTCGCCATCGAGCTGAAGAATAATACGGAATGCACCGTGCGCAGACGGGTGGTTTGGACCGAGGTTGAGGAACATGAAGTCCTCGTTTTCGGTGCCACGCTTCATGCCCCAATCTTCCGGCTTGAAGGTCAGCGCTTCCATCTCCAGATCCTGTTTGGCTTTGGTCAGCTCAAACGGGTCGAATTCGGTGGCGCGTGCCGGGTAGTCTTTACGCAGCGGGTGGCCGGTCCAGGTCTGCGGCATCATGATGCGCGTCAGGTGCGGGTGGCCATCGAAGGTCATACCGAACATTTCCCAGGTTTCACGCTCATACCAGTTCGCGTTCGGGAAAAGTTTGGTGATCGTCGGCAGATGCATGTCGTTTTCAGACAATGCCACCTTGAGCATGATATCCCGATTGCGGTCTATTGAGATCAGGTGGTAGAAAACGGAAAAATCCGCCGCGGGTAAACCGTGACGGTGGGTGCGTAGACGCTCATCCATGCCGTGTAAGTCAAACAGCATGACGTAAGGTTTAGGCAGTTTCTTTAAGAACTCTACTGCTTCCAGCAATTGTTCACGCTTGACCCAAACAACGGGTACCCCGGTGCGGGTGGCCTGAACAGTAAAGGCATCCGGCCCAAAACGGTTGCGCAGCTCGCCGATGACCGGGTCATCGAGATGATCCCTGGTCTGCCATGCGGCTTCTTGCGCGGTTAAGTCGGTCATATTGTTCACCATTGCAAATGGTCCGTGGTGACTGTTAAGCCTGGCTTCGCGCTATTTGTATAGTGATATGCGAAGGTTTTGCTCCAGGCCCACAGGCGCAAATTAAATTTCGTCAGGCGTACGCAGATTGGTTACTGCAATACGTTCTCCGCGTTTACGCTCGCGCTCAGACTGCATATTGGCGCGATACACGCCCTGGTCGCCAACCACCCAGGAAAGCGGACGGCGCTCTTTACCGATCGACTCCTGCAGCAGCATCAGCGCCTGCATGTAAGCTTCCGGGCGCGGCGGGCAGCCAGGGATGTAAACATCCACCGGGATGAACTTATCAACGCCCTGTACGACGGAATAAATGTCGTACATACCGCCCGAGTTTGCACAAGCCCCCATGGAGATTACCCATTTCGGCTCGAGCATCTGGTCGTAAAGACGCTGAATAACGGGCGCCATTTTGGTGAAGCAGGTTCCCGCAACCACCATTAGGTCAGCCTGACGAGGTGATGCACGCAGTACCTCGGCACCAAAACGCGCAACGTCATGCACCGCAGTGAATGACGTCACCATTTCAACGTAGCAGCAAGAAAGACCAAAGTTGTATGGCCAGATGGAGTTCTTACGACCCCAGTTGACCATATCGTGCATGGCATGTTCGAGCTTGCCCATGTACACGCTTTTGTTGACTTCTTGCTCCAGGGGATCGGTTACGATCTCCTGTTTTTGCAGGGGGTAACGGTCATTCTCACCGTTAGGATCTATGCGGGTGAGCGTATAATCCATCTTATTGCCTCGCTGTTACTGCTGACGATTAGAGTTACTGTTTTCCGGATTAACCAGTTCACGGCGTGAACGCACAGGTGTCCAGTCCAGCGCGCCGATGCGCACCAGATACACCAGGCCGGCCAGTAGCACTAAAATGAAAATTGCGGCTTCGACAAAGCCAATCCATCCACTTTCGCGGATTGAAGTTGACCATGCGAACAGGTAGAGCGCTTCAACGTCGAAGATGACGAAGAACATGGCCACCAGATAGAACTTGGCGGACAGGCGTAAGCGAGCGGTACCTACCGAATCGATACCCGATTCAAATGGGGTGTTTTTGTGCCTTGCGCGGGCGCGACCGCCCAGGAACCAGCCACCGATTAACATCAGGCAGCACAGACCAATGGCAACGATTAGAAAGATTGCGAATGCCCAATGATGAGCGACGACTTCTGTGGATGTTGACATACTCATTGCTTACTCATCAAAAGTGATATCTACAGCTCTGCTCTTGCTGGCAGATGGACATCACATCGATTCATGGGGAGGAACAAATAACCTTACACCGACTGTCAGAAATGAGACATAGACAGCAAAATGATGTGGTTTTTTACTCCTTTCTATAACCTTTTGTCAACTTTAACAAAGGTTTCTTCACATTAAATCACATAGATCGATTCTCATTAACATTTCATGCCCTTTAACCCTGGTGGGTTGATGACTTTACGTCAACTGCATGCTGTTGAATCGTGTCCGTTTTGAAGTAAAAGAAATATTACCCCCCTATTTTGACAGGATTTGCTGCTGATTCCTCCCCCTAAATGGGAGTATTTTCTTGATCTGAGACACGCTTTTGTTAATCCAATCAAAAAAACGGCAACATTTTTGCTGGTTTTTTAACATGAGCGCCTCCTGCAGGGTGTTCAAACGCACAATGGCTAAAATTCAAACAAACACACGTAACCACATGAAAATAAAAATCTATTTATAATCACCTTATATTTTATGTCGCTATTTTTGCTAAAAAAGAACCACTCCGCGAAAAATTCGCTCGAGTGGTTCTTTTTTACACTTACAAATTGTTACGAGAATTTTAGGCGCTGGATCACTCAAAATCCCCTTCAACCACCAGGGAATCGCCCCCCCCTTCGGGAGTAACATTCTCGAATTGCCACGGATTGTGGTAGTTCACCATCGCTTCAAAGACGATTTTTGCCAGCTCGTTATTGCTGGACGGATTGTGACACAGCAGGTATTCCGTATCAGGCAAAACGGGCAATCCTTCAGATTTACCTAATACACGTAAATCTGGGCTCATCATCTCAACAGGACGAGCGGTGACACCAAGGCCCGCTTTAACCGCCGCACGTACCGCAGGCAACGTGGAAGCAACATAAGCCAGTCGCCACGGAATATTCGCTTCATTCAGCGCTGATAACACCATATCGCGGAACGGGCTGGGATCATCCAGCAGTACCAGCGGAATAGGTTCACCTTTTTGCAGAACATATTCAGCTGCGCAATACCAGTGCGTCGGCGACGTTCGCAACGTCAGACAATCAAATTGCCCAGGACGGTGTGCCGTGACAACGAGGTCAACTTCATGGTCTTTTAGCATATCAACCATGAACGCATTTCGTTTGACACTGATGTCCAGCGCAAGCTTCGGATAAACCGAACTGATCCGGTTTAGTAAAAACGGCAATATCGTATCAGCGGATTCATCAGATGCGCCTAACGTTAAAACGCCCTGAAGATTGCTAAACATTAATGACATACATGCTTCATCATTGAAGCGTAAAATCTTCCGTGCGTAACCCAGTAGCTGGATCCCGTGCTCAGTTAAGAGCTTATTACGACCGTGGCGCGCAAAGAGTTCTTTGCCCACCAATTGTTCCAGTCGCTGCATTTGTTGACTGACTGCCGATTGGGTACGGCAGACAGCGGCTGCAGCGGCAGCAAAGGTATTGAGATCAGCGACCGCAACAAACGTTCTCAGCAGATCGAGGTCGAGATTCATTATCGGACGATTTGCATTTATCATATCTATTCACTTACAAGTTGCTCGTGCGGAGCTGCCCGACCGGCAGACTACATGACAGATAGTTATTGGCTGGTGTATAGCAGAAGTCAGAAACAACGTTCCATGACGATAATTTTATTCTCTTAAATGTTCAGGATATTTTGAGGTTTTACTGATTTAGGTAAATTCCATTAAAGAACTTACAAATCACTACCCTCTTTTCCCGCAACATGGGCACAGCAGTAAAGGCTTGCCTATCCAGTATAGTAGAGATAATTCTAACAATAACAATCAACTAATTCAGAAAAAGCAGCGTGAATTACACAGCAATGTAAACATTTCCCTCTTTTCCTGAGACAACATCTTAACCCAAATCCACTTTATTTATAAGTATTATTACACCATTCCTGATTAATCGATGTTGATTAATGGCTAAACTAATTTTATTAAAATTAACGAAAGTTAAGATTTACGCACCATTAATAAATAAAAATTAATTTAGAATAGGTTTATCCATTAATAATGCTTAACATTATTTTCACACGCGTAACCTTAAGCAAAATCAGACATTCACCAAAGATATTAAGAAGCATTCCGGTTTTACGAAAGATACCAGATGAAATCATTGCAATATCATCGTTTCTCGCGCGTAGCCTCTGATTTTATCAGGGTAAAATACAACAAATCCATCAACAAACAAAATAATAAACTGCCAAAGATGACTATCACGGCGCTATTGACGACAAAATAAGCTCATCTCCAGACAAATAGATTACCTCTCGTTTTCGCATTCCGGCAAAATCTTCTTCTGTACACCCTTCAAAACACCGCGCGGTGGGAGTACATTGTTCCGTGCTGACTTCCACGGCAGGGAGTGGCAATAACAGCTAAAAGGTCAACGATTCATGTCCCCAATCGAAAAATCCAGCAAATTAGATAACGTCTGTTACGACATCCGCGGTCCGGTTCTCAAAGAGGCAAAACGCCTGGAAGAGGAAGGCAATAAGGTCCTGAAACTCAACATTGGTAACCCTGCGCCATTTGGCTTTGACGCGCCGGATGAGATCCTGGTTGATGTGATCCGTAACTTGCCCACTGCGCAAGGCTATTGTGATTCAAAAGGTCTTTATTCCGCCCGTAAAGCCATCATGCAGCATTACCAGGCCCGTGGGATGCGCGATGTCACCGTTGAAGATATCTATATCGGCAACGGCGTTTCCGAACTGATCGTGCAGGCCATGCAGGCTTTGCTGAACAGCGGTGACGAGATGCTGGTACCTGCGCCGGACTATCCGCTGTGGACTGCCGCCGTATCCCTTTCCAGCGGCAAAGCGGTGCACTACCTGTGCGACGAATCGGCTGACTGGTTCCCTGATCTTGACGATATCCGTGCGAAAATTACCCCACGTACGCGCGGCATCGTCATTATCAACCCGAACAACCCAACGGGTGCGGTGTATTCCAAAGAGCTGTTAATGGAGATCGTCGAGATCGCCCGTCAGCACAACCTGATCATCTTTGCCGATGAGATTTACGACAAGATCCTCTACGACGCCGCACAGCATCACTCTATCGCCACGTTGGCCCCGGATCTGCTGACCGTGACCTTTAACGGCTTGTCGAAAACCTACCGCGTGGCCGGGTTCCGTCAGGGCTGGATGGTGCTGAATGGCCCGAAAAAACACGCCAAAGGCTACATCGAAGGGCTGGAAATGCTCGCGTCAATGCGCCTGTGCGCCAACGTTCCGGCACAGCATGCCATTCAGACTGCGCTCGGCGGCTACCAGAGCATCAGCGAATTTATCGTGCCGGGCGGTCGCCTGTACGAGCAGCGTAACCGCGCGTGGGAACTGATTAACGATATTCCTGGCGTCTCCTGCGTGAAACCTAACGGCGCGCTCTATATGTTCCCGAAAATTGACGCTAAACGTTTCAATATTCACGATGACCAGAAAATGGTGCTGGATTTCCTGTTGCAGGAAAAAGTGCTACTGGTTCAGGGAACCGCGTTTAACTGGCCGTGGCCAGACCACGTGCGTATCGTCACTCTGCCGCGCGAGGATGATCTGGAAATGGCGATTAGCCGGTTCGGACGATTCCTCTCCGGTTATCATCAGTAATCCTCCATCAGGCTGCCATCGGCAGCCTGATTTGCATCTTGCCTCCCCTCGCCGCACAATGAACGCTGTCGCAGTGCAAGACAAAAGGTATTCTATGAGTCAAAGTCATTTCTTCGCCCACCTCTCCCGCCTGAAACTCATTAACCGCTGGCCGCTGATGCGCAACGTGCGCACCGAAAACGTGTCGGAACACAGTTTGCAGGTGGCGATGGTTGCTCACGCCCTGGCCGCGATCAAAAACCGCAAATTCAACGGGCAGGTTAATCCTGAACGTATCGCCCTGCTGGCGATGTACCACGACGCTTCTGAAGTCCTGACCGGGGATTTACCGACACCGGTGAAATATTTCAACTCGCAGATTGCGCAGGAATACAAGGCCATCGAGAAGATCGCCCAACAGAAGCTGGTCGATATGGTGCCGGAAGAGCTGCGGGATATTTTTGCCCCACTGATTGATGAACATCAGTGCAGTGAAGAGGAAAGATTGCTGGTGAAACAGGCGGATGCCCTGTGCGCTTATCTTAAATGTCTGGAAGAGCTGTCTGCAGGAAATAACGAGTTTCTGCTGGCGAAAACGCGGCTGGAAAAAACCCTGGAGCAGCGCCGTAGCGCAGAGATGGATTACTTCATGGAGGTGTTTGTCCCAAGCTTCCATCTGTCGCTGGACGAGATTAGCCAGGATTCACCGCTTTAATCATCTGTTGTGCCCGGCGGCGCTACGCTTGCACGGGCCTACAAAACACCCAAATGTAGGCCGGGTAAGGCGCAGCCGCCACCCGGCACACCGATGTCAAAACGGGAACAGCACCGGAATTAACACTACGCATACCAGCATCACCAGAATCGTGAACGGCACGCCAAGCTTCACGAAATCGCTGAATTTATAGTTCCCCGGCCCCAGCACCAGCGTATTCACCGGTGAAGAAACCGGCGTCATAAACGCCGCCGATGCAGCCATCGCCACCATCATGGCAAACGGATACGGTGAGACGCCCATCGATTTTGCCATCGCCAGCGCAATCGGCGCCATTAGCACCGCCGTCGCGGTATTGGAAATAAACAGTCCGATACTCGCGCACATCACAAACAGACAAATCAGCATCATATAGGGACCATAGCCCCCGCCGACGTCCATCAGCCCTTTCACGACCAAATCCACGCCGCCAGTTTTTTGCAGTGCCAGCGCAAAAGGCATCATCCCGACGATCAGAATAATACTTGGCCAGTGAATGGCTTTATAAGCACTTTCCGCGTCGATACAGCGGAATTTACCCATCAGCAAGCAGGCAATAATTGCCGCTATCGGGTTGGGAATTTCATCTGTAAGCATCAACGCGACCATCAGCACCAGACAGAAAATGGCGTGCGGAGCCTGACTGTGCGCAGGTGATGCGTCACTCTCTTCGATGGGCATATTAAGCACCACAAAATCGCGCCCTTTTTGCCCGAGCTGGCTGATAAGCTTCCAGTTGCCCACCACCAGGAAGATATCGCCCAATTGCAGCGGCTCATCTACCACCGCCCCTTCCATCGCGACACCGTCGCGCTTCAGCCCGACAACGTTAAGACCGTAACGAGTTCGAAAGCCGATTTCGCGAACGGTTTTGCCCAACAGTTCAGATTCAGGAATCAAGGAGACTTCCGCCATCCCCACGTCCAGTGCCTGGTCGGAGAAATATTCACCGCGCAGCACCATCGGCTCAAGCAGCTGTTCCGTGCAAAACTCGCGCAAATCGACCTCCGCCGTCGACATGTCGATCAGCAAGACGTCGCGGGCACGGAATTCTGATACGCCGTTCACGTTGACAATGACCCGACGGAACCGCCGCCAGCGCTCAACCCCAATGATATTCGCGCCGTAGCGCTCACGCAGTTTGAGATCGTCAAGACGCTGACCAATCAGCGGTGAACCGGGGCGGATTGCCAGACGACGCGCGCGTCCGGTGAGGCGATACTCTTTGATCAAATCGCGGAAAGTGCGACGACGCCAGCCATCGCCTTTTTTGTGTTGTGTATCGCCCTTCAGCGCAAAGCGGGTCAGCAGCATGTAAACCACGCCAAGCACCAGCACCACCAGTCCAATTGGCGTTACGCTGAAAAAGCTAAATCCGGCGTAGCCTTCACGCAGCAGTTCACTGTTGACCACCAGGTTTGGCGGCGTGGCGACGAGAGTCATCATGCCACTGATTAACCCGGCAAAACTGAGTGGCATCATCAGGCGCGAAGGCGATATTTCCATACGCATCGAGACGCTTAATACCACCGGAATAAAGATCGCGACCACGCCGGTCGAGCTCATGAATGCACCAAGTCCGGCGACCGTCACCATGAGATAAACAAGCATTTTGGTTTCGCTGCTGCCCGCCACTTTTACCAGCCATGCCCCCATCACCGTGGCAACGCCGGTACGCACCAGCCCATCACCGATGATAAACAGCGCGGCAATCAAAATAACGTTGGGATCGCTAAAACCAGAAAAAGCTTCGGGAAGGGTCAAGGTACCGCTGAGGACAAATGCGACGATCACCAGCAAAGCAACGGCGTCCATGCGCACTTTGCCAGTTGCAAAGAGAATGATGGCGATAGCAAGCAGGCTGAGCACCCAAATCAGTTCACCGTTCACAACATATCCTTGTCAGGGAAAGGGAAGGAAATTTTGCCATAAAAAAGCCCCAACAATGTGGGGCTAAATCATGGGATTACATTTTCAGGGAGACAGTTACATTTCCGTCTGACGCTTTATGAACCGCAAGCGAAGCAAGCGACGTGAGCACAAAGTCCACCTCATCAAGCCGGGGCGAACCGGCCGGAACATTCACGGCAATCACATGACTTCCGGCGTTAAGTCCTGCCAGAACGCCTGCAGCGGCGTCTTCCACCACTACGCAATCAGCCGGATGAATACCCAGCAGTTCTGCGCCCAATAAGAAGGCATCCGGTTCCGGTTTGCCACGCTTCACACGCTCTGCGGTGACAAACACTTCAGGCGTCGGCAGGCCTGCCGCCTTGTGGCGTGCGTGGGCAACAGGAATCGAACCCGAGGTCACGATAGCCCAGGGGATCTGCATTTCATCAAGATGCTGGAGCAGCTCAAGCGCGCCCGGGAGCGCCGCAATACCTTCAACATCTGTCGCTTCGATCTGCTCCAGATACTTGAACTCCGCCTGAACCTCTTCTTCGCTTCTGCCCGGTAAGAAGTGTCGTAACGACGTAATGGCCTGTTTGCCGTGGATGAAATTCAATACTTCCTGATGGTCAATGCCATGCCTGTCGGCCCAATGGCACCACGAGCGCTCGACGACCGGCAGCGAATCCACCAGCGTACCGTCCAGATCAAACAGAAAACCTTTACACTGCACATTCACCCCCTCAGGCATTAATAATTTGCTGAATCTCATTGCTGCTTAAATGGTACTGACGCGGGCAAGCATGCCACGCGCTTAACATACGCTGATATTTTTCCCACATCGGCGTCTGAGAATTGAAGCCATGCGTACCGGCGTCGAAATGGGTATAACGCCCTTCGGTGTTGACCATGAAGCGCACGTAGCTCAGGTAACGCGATTCGGTCGCCACATCAAAGCCCAGGAACGTCACGCGGCGTTCATCAATTGTTTGAGCATCTTTGAGATTGGTCCAGGAAACATGCAGCGCGTGGTACATCTCCATGATGTCGATGACGGTGCGGCACGTCTCTTCTTTCAGCTCACCAAATTCGCGGTCCAGTTCGCGCATCTGCAAGCCAAAACCACGTTCAACGATAGTCTGTAAGCGGCGATAGCGCTCAGCGTTGTCGGGATCAAGCATAGTCATCATCTTGTACTGATTGGACAAAATCAGACGTTGAGCGTTGGTCATTTCCATCTTTCGACTCCTGTTGCGCGTTGCACTAAAAAAAAGACACGGTAACTGATTGTTACTGTGCCTTCTTTTCGTGACCGTTTCGATGATCAATCACAAGTCATCGAGGAATGTTTTATCAAGTTGCTTGAAAGCGCGCTTGAGCGTATCCGCTAACGCCTGGTAATCCGGTTTGCCTTCCACCGGGGCCAGCGCCTGCCCTGCTTCCTGAAGTTTCCCGCGCACTTCATAAAACCAGTGTAAAATAGTAGGTGGCAGCGGCGTGACTGAACGTTTGCCCAGCCACCACAGCCCTTGCATCGGCAACGTAAGCGCAAACAGCGCCGTCGCCACGGCCGGGCCGAGTTGACCGCCCAGCGCAATCTGCCAGCAAAGCGTAAACACAGCGATCGGCGGCATAAAGCGAATCGCATAACGGGTAATGCGAATCACGCGATTATCGATAAACACTGGCGCAAGGCGCTTTTCCAGAGGCCACGTCTTTGCGTAGAGCTGGCCCCGACGAAACAGACTAAAGAAGCTCACGGAGGGGTTTTCTGGTGTCGACATGGCTGTACCTCAACTTCACATATAAAAATTAAAATTTTCGTGCAAATCCACAACAAGCCATGACAACGTTCAAAATATTTTGTCATCGCTACCCAGTATCGGGTATTCTGTGCCAGCCTGATTGGGCCTTAGACGAGAATCGTTAACTCGTCAAATTATCGCATATTATGCCATTGTCTGAAAATCGTTCAAAATGGCATAGCATCATATGGATTTCTTTCATCATGCCAGAAAGTTGGTTTGGCATGATGTTAATCATAAATGTCTGGGTCATCTTGCGCTACGCTACGAGACTCACTGACGTTTTTTTAGCCACGTATCAATTATAGGTACTTCCATGTCGAGTAAGTTAGTACTGGTTCTGAACTGCGGTAGCTCCTCACTGAAATTCGCCATCATCGATGCGCTCAACGGTGAAGAATACCTCTCTGGTTTGGCCGAATGTTTCCATCTTCCTGAAGCACGCCTTAAGTGGAAAATGGACGGCAGCAAACAAGAAGCGGCTTTAGGTGCAGGCGCCGCTCACAGTGAAGCGCTGAACTTTATCGTTAACACTATTCTGGCACAAAAACCAGAACTGTCTGCTCAGCTGACGGCAATCGGTCACCGTGTTGTTCACGGCGGCGAGAAGTACACCGGTTCTGTCGTTATCGACGAATCTGTGATTCAGGGTATCAAAGACGCAGCCTCTTTTGCACCGCTGCACAACCCTGCACACCTGATCGGTATCGCAGAAGCCCTGAAATCCTTCCCGAATCTGAAAGACAAAAACGTGGCTGTGTTCGACACTGCGTTCCATCAGACCATGCCGGAAGAATCTTACCTCTACGCCCTGCCGTACAGCCTGTACAAAGAACACGGTGTACGTCGCTACGGCGCACACGGCACCAGCCACTTCTATGTGACTCAGGAAGCGGCCAAGGTTCTGAACAAACCAGTTGAAGAGCTGAACATCATCACTTGCCACCTGGGCAACGGTGGTTCTGTTTCTGCTATCCGCAACGGCGAATGTGTTGATACTTCTATGGGTCTGACCCCGCTGGAAGGCCTGGTGATGGGTACTCGTTCCGGTGACATCGACCCGGCGATCATCTTCCACCTGCACGACACCCTGGGCATGAGCGTTGATGCTATCAACAAAATGCTGACCAAAGAGTCTGGCCTGCTGGGTCTGACCGAAGTCACCAGCGACTGCCGTTATGTTGAAGACAACTACACCACCAAAGCTGACGCTAAACGTGCAATGGACGTTTATTGCCACCGTCTGGCGAAATACATCGGTTCTTACACTGCACTGATGGATGGTCGTCTGGACGCGGTTATCTTCACCGGTGGTATCGGTGAGAACGCGGCAATGGTTCGTGAACTGTCCCTGGGCAAACTGGGCGTTCTGGGCTTCGACGTTGATCACGAGCGTAACCTGGCTGCCCGTTTCGGCAAGTCTGGCTTCATCAACAAAGAAGGCACCCGCCCGGCTCTGGTTATCCCAACCAACGAAGAGCTGGTCATCGCGCAAGACGCGAACCGTCTGACTGCCTGATACCACACCGCCAGCCTAGCTGGCGGTGCTGTTTTGTACCCCGCCCGATGCGGCGGTAACCAAAAGAGGATAAACCGTGTCCCGTACTATTATGCTGATCCCTACCGGAACCAGCGTCGGCCTGACCAGCGTCAGCCTTGGCGTTATCCGTGCTATGGAACGCAAAGGCGTTCGCCTGAGCGTCTTTAAGCCTATCGCCCAGCCTCGTGCCGGTGGCGATGCGCCAGACCAGACCACTGCCATCGTGCGTGCTAATTCCGGTCTGCCAGCGGCTGAACCGCTGAAAATGAGCCACGTTGAATCTCTGCTCTCCAGCAATCAGTCCGATGTGCTGATGGAAGAGATCATTGCCAATTTCCACGCGAATGCGCAAGACGCAGAAGTGGTGCTGGTTGAAGGCCTGGTTCCGACGCGCAAACATCAGTTTGCTCAGTCCCTGAACTTCGAAATCGCCAAAACCCTGAACGCAGAAATCGTGTTCGTGATGTCCCAGGGTACCGATACCCCGGAACAGCTGAACGAGCGTATTGAGCTGACCCGCAGCAGCTTCGGCGGCACGAAAAACACCAACATCACCGGCGTTATCGTTAACAAACTGAACGCACCGGTAGATGAGCAAGGCCGTACTCGCCCTGACCTGTCCGAAATTTTCGACGATTCTTCCAAAGCGAAAATCGTGAAAGTGGACCCAGCTCAGCTGAGCGCAAGCAGCCCGCTGCCCGTTCTGGGCGCAGTGCCGTGGAGCTTTGACCTGATCGCCACCCGTGCGATCGACATGGCGCGTCACCTAAATGCGACCGTGGTCAACGAAGGCGACATCAATACCCGCCGCGTGAAATCAGTGACCTTCTGTGCGCGCAGCATTCCGCACATGCTGGAACATTTCCGCGCAGGCTCTCTGCTGGTGACTTCTGCTGACCGTCCTGACGTGCTGGTTGCAGCGTGTCTGGCCGCGATGAACGGCGTTGAAATCGGTGCGATCCTGCTGACTGGCGCATATGAAATGGACGCTCGCGTCAGCAAGCTGTGCGAACGTGCTTTCGCGACTGGCCTGCCGGTCTTCATGGTGAACACCAACACCTGGCAGACCTCTCTGAGCCTGCAAAGCTTCAACCTGGAAGTGCCGGTTGATGACCATGAACGTATCGAGAAAGTTCAGGAATACGTTGCAAGCTACATTAACGCTGACTGGGTTGAGTCTCTGACCGCAACCTCCGAGCGCAGCCGTCGTCTGTCTCCGCCAGCCTTCCGCTACCAGCTGACTGAGCTGGCGCGTAAAGCCGGTAAACGCGTGGTTCTGCCAGAAGGCGACGAACCGCGTACCGTTAAAGCAGCCGCAATTTGTGCAGAGCGCGGAATCGCGACCTGTGTGCTGCTCGGTAATCCAGATGAAATCACCCGCGTTGCGGCGTCTCAGGGCGTTGAACTGGGTTCAGGTATCGAAATCGTGGATCCAGAAGTGGTTCGCGAGAGCTATGTTGCGCGTCTGGTTGAGCTGCGTAAGAGCAAAGGCATGACCGAAGCCGTTGCCCGCGAACAGCTGGAAGACAACGTGGTTCTGGGTACCCTGATGCTGGAGCAGGACGAAGTTGACGGTCTGGTTTCTGGTGCTGTTCACACCACCGCGAACACCATCCGTCCACCGCTGCAGCTGATCAAAACCGCACCGGGCAGCTCTCTGGTCTCTTCCGTGTTCTTCATGCTGCTGCCAGAACAGGTTTACGTTTATGGCGACTGTGCGATTAACCCAGATCCAACCGCTGAACAGCTGGCTGAGATTGCTATCCAGTCTGCGGATTCCGCGATTGCCTTTGGTATCGAACCGCGCGTGGCGATGCTTTCCTACTCCACCGGCAACTCTGGTGCAGGTAGCGACGTAGAGAAAGTACGTGAAGCAACTCGTCTGGCTCAGGAAAAACGTCCTGACCTGATGATCGACGGTCCACTGCAGTACGATGCCGCTGTTATGGCTGATGTTGCGAAATCTAAAGCACCGAACTCTCCGGTTGCAGGTCGCGCGACCGTGTTCATCTTCCCAGATCTGAACACCGGTAACACCACCTACAAAGCGGTACAACGTTCTGCTGACCTGATCTCCATCGGGCCAATGCTGCAAGGTATGCGCAAGCCGGTGAACGACCTGTCCCGTGGCGCGCTGGTTGACGATATCGTCTACACCATCGCTCTGACCGCGATTCAGTCTTCACAGCAACAAGCGTAAGGCTAAAAAGCCCGGTGGCGCTTACGCTTGCCGGGCCTACGGTTTTGTAGGCCGGATAAGCGAAGCGCCATCCGGCAAAAAAAGGCGACCAATAAAATGGTCGCCTTTTTTATTTACAGTAGCTCTCGCGCCGCCGAGACAATATCGTGTGCCGTCAGGCCGTACTCTTTTTGCAGGAAATCCTGCGTTCCCACCTGGCCATAACGTTCCTTGACCCCCACTCGACGCATTGGTACCGGACAGGTTTCGACCAGCACCTCGGCAACAGCAGATCCTAATCCGTTGTGAATACTGTGGTTTTCACAGGTCACGATCCGCCCGGTTTTCTCAGCATAGTTTTTCACCAGCATTCGGTCGATAGGTTTGAGAGTAAACATATCGATAACCGCGGCACTCACGCCCTCCTGCTCCAGCTGACGTGCTGCTTCCAGCGCCTCAGCCACCATAATGCCGTTCGCAATCAGGGTGATATCGCTGCCTTCGCGCAGTACGTTACCCTTACCAATAGTAAACGTCGACCCCGGTGCGTACACGCTCGGTGCCTGCTTACGAATGGTGCGCACCCAATAGAACCCTTCGAGATCGATAAGCTGGCGCAGCACGTCTTCGAACATCACGGCATCGGTGACTTCCAGTACCACCGAATGCGCCAGACCACGCACAATCCCCATGTCCTCAAATGACATATGAGTGCCACCGTTGTGACAAGCTGTGACACCTGCATCCGAGGCGATCACTTTGACGTTATTACGCTGATAATCGAGCGACATAAACAGCTGATCAAAGCAGCGACGGCTGGCGAATGCCGTAAAGGTATGCACAAAAGGTTTGCGCCCGGTGAGCGATAAACCCGCCGCCGTGCCAATAACGTTGGCCTCCATAATGCCGCAGTTGATCACATGCTGTGGATAATCACGCGCCACGCCGTCCATCGCCATCGAACTCATCAGATCCGCTTCGAGGGCGATAATCTCGCTTCCAGCTTCAATCTGGCTGGCCACGAAACCGGCATACACTTTGCGCATCTCGATGGCGTCTTTTTGTCCTGCGGGTGCAACCTTAATCATGTGCGGCCTCCAGTTGGCGAATCGTCTCGTTAAGCGCGGCTTTGACATCGTCCGTCAGTCGCAGGTGGTGGGAGTTGCTTAACTGCTCCAGATACGGCACGCCCTGGCCTTTGATACTGTCGAGGATCACCACCCTAGGGCGTGCATCAGCGGCTGGCGGCTGCGAAACCGCGTCCAGCAGCCCTGGCACGTCATCTCCTTTGACCGTCACCACGTCAAAACCAAACGCGCGGAATTTCCCTTCCAGGTCAAACGCACAGATGATCTCATCCAGCTCACCATCGAGCTGCTGTTTGTTCCAGTCGACAAAAATAGTCAGATTGTTCAGTCGATGATGGGCGATAAACTGGAAAGCCTCCCAACACTGCCCTTCGTTCAGCTCGCCGTCGCCGACGATGCTAAACACCCGGTTTGGGCGCCCCGCCAGTTTGTGCGAGAGCGCCATGCCGCCCGCAATAGAAATCCCCTGCCCCAGCGAGCCAGTGGTAGCATCTACGCCGCGCGTTTTCAGGCGATCGGGATGGCTCGGCAGACGCGTACCGTTCTGATTCAGCGTGCTCAGCTCTTCCACCGGGAAATAGCCCTTAATCGCCAGCGTACTGTAGAGTGCCGGGCCAGCGTGGCCTTTGGACAATACAAAGTAGTCACGCTCAGGCCAGTCGGGATCGGCCGGATCGATTTTCATCACCGCGCCGTACAATACCGCCAGTGTTTCCACCACCGACATACTGCCGCCATAATGTCCGAACCCCAGCTGCGTCAGCGATTTGAGAGTTTCCACGCGGATCTCGCGCGCCAGTCGGGTCACTTCTTTTACATTCATGATTTGGCTCCGGTATTTTCCTGCGCGTTACCGCCCGCAGATTTGGTTTTAGCAAACACGTTGTACGCCACCAGCAGTGCGAATACCGCGACGACAAGGCCTGTGATAGCGAATGGCGACAGATAGCGCGCCAGGTTGCCCAGCACGATGCCCACGGCACCGAAATCGGCATCCGAGAACGTGGTGTTTGCAAAACCAATGGCGCCGAGAACAGGCAACAGCATCACCGGCAGGAAGGTAATCAGCAGGCCGTTGGCAAAAGCACCGATCATCGCCCCGCGACGCCCGCCGGTGGCATTACCAAATACCCCGGCGGTTGCGCCAGTGAAGAAGTGAGGAACGACGCCCGGCAGGATCAGCACCCAGCTAAACTGTCCGCACAGGAATAGCCCGACGATCCCGCCGAGGAAGCTGAACAAGAAGCCAATCAGCACTGCATTGGGCGCGTAAGGATAAACTACCGGGCAGTCCAAAGCCGGACGCGCATTGGGAACCAGTTTCTCAGAGAAGCCGGTAAAGGCCGGAACGATCTCCGCCAGAATCAGACGCACACCCTGCAAGATAATGAACACGCCCGCCGCGAAAGTGATCGCCATGATGATGGCGTAAACCAGATAGTTTTGACCGCCGCTGAACGTCGCTTCAACGTATTCACGACCGGCGCTCACCGCCATGATCAGGTAAATGATCATCATGGTCAGAGAGATAGAAATTGAACTGTCACGCAGGAAGCTCAAGTTCTTCGGCAGGTTCATCTCTTCAGTAGAACGAGAACCTTTCCCACATTTACTGCCGATCCAGCCGGAAAGCACGTAGCCCAGCGTACCAAAGTGACCAAAGGCGATATCGTCATTACCGGTGATACGCTTCATATAGCGCTGCGCCAGTGCCGGGAAAAACGCCATGATAAGACCCAAAATTAACGAGCCGGTAAAGACCAGACCGACGCCTTCAAAACCGGCAACCGTCAAGATTACACCGATCATACAGGCCATATAGAACGTGTGATGCCCTGTAAGGAAGATGTATTTCAGGCGCGTAAATCGAGCGACGATAATATTGGCTACCATCCCGAATGCCATAATCAGCGCCGTCGATGCACCATATTTCTCCAGCGCAATCGAAACAATCGCTTCGTTATTCGGAATAATTCCCTGAATACTAAAGGCGTGCTCGAACATTCCACCCAAAGGATTTAACGAGCCCACCAGCACCGTGGCACCACCGCCCAGCACAATAAAACCGAGGATCGTTTTAATGGTTCCTTTTACGACATCGGAGAACGGTTTTTTCTGCGCCACCAGGCCAATTAAGGCAATTAAGCCCACCAGCACTGAGGGGACTTTTAAAATATCAACAACGAAATTCAGCGTTTCAAGGATAAACATATCCACCTCGCCTAAACAGGGTTATTGTTTCGCGAACCAGGCGCTGAGCTGCGCTTCGAGTTCATTGATGTCGATAATATTGGTGATCACCACCAGCTGGCTTTCCGGTACGCTCGCACTGGCGGCAATATCTTTCGCCATCACGAAGAGATCGGCGGCCCCCGGCGTTGCTGATGACAAATCTGAGTGTTCTACTTCAGCTTCAATATTTAACTTCTTAAGGACTTTTTTGATGTTCATTTCGACCATAAAACTGCTGCCGAGGCCAGAGCCGCAAATCGCCATTATTTTCATTGTTATACCTTTTTTTGAGTAGAGTACGCCCGCATCACGAATACACGTAATGAGTTAATTTACGGGGATAGATAATTAATTCAGAAGCGTTCGATAATAGTTTTAATCTCCTCCCGCGTAGTGGCGTTGTGAAGCTCTATTAAATCCTCATCACTGGAAAATAATTCAGCCAGCGCGGAAATCATTTCTATATGGCTGTGTTTGTCAGGCGCAGCCAGCATGATGATAATATCCACCGGATCGAACTCTCCGGCACCAAATGCGACTCCCTGTTTCAGTTTTAATAATGAGAGGCCAAGCCCTTTCGCCCCTTCTTCTGGCCGCGCATGCGGCATCGCCAGCCCTGGTGCCAGCACGTAGTAAGGTCCTAACTTATGATGCTGTTCGACAATAGCCGTCACGTACTCCGGAGAGATGACGTTCATTTCCAGCAGCGGTCTGGCGCAAAGCTCCAGCGCCTGCGGCCAGTTTTCAACGCTCTCTTCCAACGTGATGGTGGCATCATATATCCAGCTTTTGAGCACTTTTTTCTCCCACCCTGATGTCAACAATGAACAAACTTTATGCAAGCCCATCGCGGATAGCTGCGATCAAGATCACAAAGATAGCGCTACCAATTTCTAACATTCAAAATTGTGATAGCGCTATCAAATCGTAATCCGCACGGGAAATCACAGTAAAAAAAGGGATTTAAGGCGTATACTCAAATTCATGTGTAGCGAAGGATGATAAGAAAAACGCGTCTGGTCACCAGGAATTTGTATGTCTCTAACCCGAAAACGACGTAGTACCGGCAAAGTGACGATCTCCGACGTCGCACAGCTTGCCGGAGTGGGTACTATGACGGTGTCCCGCGCATTGCGCACGCCTGAGCAGGTTTCCGATAAGCTGCGAGAAAAAATTGAAGCTGCGGTGCAAGAATTAGGGTACATGCCCAATCTTGCGGCGAGCGCATTGGCGTCGGCCTCGTCATGGACCATCGCGATGGTGGTTCCGAATCTTGCCGAAGACGGTTGTTCCGAGATGTTTGCCGGATTACAGCAAATCCTGCAACCTGCCGGATACCAGATTATGCTGGCAGAATCGCAACACCGGCCTGAACAGGAAGAAAAACTGCTCGAAACGCTGCTCGCCTCTAACATTGCAGCCGCGATTTTACTCAGCGCTGAACACACCGATACGGTTCGCCACTGGCTCAAAAACGCCTCCATTCCGGTGATGGAAATGGGTGCTATGCGCGCCGAGCCGCTGGATATGAATATCGGTATCGATAATGTTGCCGCGATGTATGAACTTACCGAACTGGTGATTCAGCGAGGTTATCAGAACATTGGGCTGCTATGTGCAAATCAGGAACAGTGGATTTTCAAGCAGCATTTGCAGGGCTGGTATAAAGCCATGTTGCGCCACCATATGTCGCCCAATCGAGTAATTAACGCCGCGCTGCCGCCGAATTTCTCAACGGGTGCATCGCAGTTGCCGGAGTTTTTACTCGCCTGGCCTGAACTGGATGCGCTGGTCTGCGTTTCTGATGAGCTGGCGTGCGGTGTGTTGTATGAATGCCAGCGCAGACGCATCAAAGTACCGGACGATCTGGCGGTGGTGGGATTTGGTGATAGCGACGTAAGCCGGGTCTGTCAGCCCCCCCTGACGACGATGGCAGTGCCACATCGGAAGATTGGTATTGAGGCCGGACGTGCGCTGCTGGAGCGGTTGAATGGCGGCGACTGGCGCGATCAGAAACCGATCGCTTCCAGTCTGTGCTTGCGGGAAAGCTGCTGAGTGTTACTCGGCTTGTTCCTGCTTTTCTGGTTTTGCAGATTCATTTTTGGCGTTGCGGCTCATCCACAGCGCCAGCGCTTTCAGTGAATCCGGCGTAAATTCGTCGCAACGCGCGGTGATCTCTTCCGGCGTCATCCAACTCACTTCACTTACTTCTTCTTCCTGAAGCGCAAATGGGCCGTGGGAAACACAGCTAAACAGCCCGCCCCAGACGCGACAGTGCTTGTCTTCGAAGTAGAACAGGCCGTGCTCGGCAAACGGCACACCGGCGATGCCTAACTCTTCTTCGGCCTCACGACGAGCGGAATCGAGTAGAACTTCATCAGCCTGAACAACTCCACCGGCAGTCGCATCGAGCATACCTGGGAGAAAATCTTTCGTGTCAGTACGTCGCTGTACCAGAATCTTGCCCATTCCATCGTGAACAACGATGTAAGTTGCGCGATGACGCAGGCGTTCTGCCCGCATTTGCTCGCGGCTCGCCTGTGCAATCACTTCATTGTCTTCGCTTACAATGTCAACCCACTCTGTACTTGCCAAATGACGCTGCTCCACCATCGGGAACCCTTCTCGTTAAGCGCTCTTGTGGCGCGTTTGACTTTGAGGTGTAACTTACGGATTAATGCTGACCTGCGCAATAACTTGCTGATCATTAAGTGCGATAACGCTCAATAGATTGTCCTCCAGCATACCGTAGCTGGGTACATTCCCGCCTTTAGGGATGCTGACGGAGCCTGGGTTGAAATGCACGACACCCTCGCGCTGTTCCGCCACCGGAATATGAGTATGACCGTAAACCAGCACATCGCCAGTCGAAAGCGGCGGCAGATTGTCCGGGCCAAAAAGATGCCCGTGGGTCAAAAACAGACGACGCTTTTCCAGCAGGATTTGCTGCCAGGGTGCGGTTATCGGGAAATGCAGTAACATCTGATCGACTTCGCTGTCGCAATTGCCGCGAACGGCGATGATTTTGTCAGCGTACTGATTCAGTTTTTCGGCCACCTGCGCAGGCGCATAGCCTTCCGGAAGCGCATTGCGCGGGCCGTGGTTGAGCACATCGCCCAGAACAATGAGCCACTGCGCACCACTCTGAACAAAGCGTGAAAGCACGCGTTCCGTAGCGGGCAGCGAGCCGTGAATATCCGATGCAAACATCAGTTTCATCTGTGACTCCTTTCAAATGATCGCTGCCCTATTATACCTGAACACACAGGGGTTATCAGCCTGCGCGCTTTGCCGAAAGCGCCACAAAACGCTGCACTGAAGCGCGCTGCCACTGGAACGAGGCATAATCCACCAACGTCTGCGGAACGGCATCGCCATTCAATACCAGACGGTTTAGCATGAGCGCCAAATCGGCATCGGCAATGCACCACTCACCAAATAAATTCGGATTACCGTGTTCCAGCAATCTCCCCGCCGTCTCAAACAACTTGCTGGCACTCGCGACGCCCGCTTCGTCTAAAGCGGGCTTTTTCGCCCCGCCAAAGATAACGTCCGTCGAGCGCTGTTCACGAATCGGTACCAGATCGCTTCTGATCCACGCCTGAATCTGACGCGCACGCGCACGTTTTTGCAGATCATGAGGATAAATTCGCTCCCACTCTGGAGGTGCAAAACGGTCTTCCAGATATTCAGCAATGGCAGAGGATTCACTGAGCTCAAACCCGTCAATTTCCAGCACCGGTACGCGACGCGTCAAAGCATAGCCCTGCCACTGTGGTTTGAGGTGCTCACCGCGATCCAGATCAACGGTTTTGAGATTAAATGTCAGCCCCTTTTCCGCCAGCGCAACATATACACTCATCACATAGGGTGAGAAAAAGTTGGCATCGGACCACAGGGTAATCGCAGGTTGGCTCATAATATCCTCATCAGCTGATCGGTTTTCATCCAACATATAATCTCTTTAGGTCCCTGTCACTTGATGAAAACTCACGATTTATCATCAGCACCTATACTCGTTTTTATGGCATGAAATAATGTAACGACAGGAGTTGAGATGATAGACCTCTATTTTGCCCCGACCCCCAACGGACACAAGATCACGCTATTTCTGGAAGAGACGCAGCTGGATTATCGCATTATCAAAGTGGATATCAGCAAGGGCGATCAGTTCCGGCCTGATTTTCTCGCCATCTCACCGAACAATAAAATCCCCGCCATTGTCGATGCCGCCCCGACGGACGGTGGTCGCCCCTTAAGCCTGTTTGAATCCGGTGAGATCCTGCTGTATCTGGCGGAGAAAACGGGAAAACTGCTGAGCGGCGAATTGCGTGAACGACATCACACATTGCAATGGTTATTCTGGCAATCAAGTGGTCTGGGTCCAATGCTCGGGCAAAACCACCACTTTAATCACTTTGCGCCGCAGACCATTCCTTATGCGATAGAACGTTATCAGGTTGAAACGCAACGACTGTATGGCGTGATGAACAAACGGCTGGAAAAATCCCCCTGGCTGGGTGGTGACCATTACAGCATCGCGGATATCGCCTGCTGGCCGTGGATAAACGCGCATGTGCGCCAGCGCATCGATCTCGCAAACTATCCAGCCGTAAACAACTGGTTCGAACGAATTCGCAACCGTCCGGCGACGGAACGAGCGATGCAGAAGGCTCAGCAAATTTAAGTATCCGCCAGATTGGGCGCGCCGAATATCCTCATGTATTATGGTGCGAATAATAAACAGAGGAAGCCTGCAATGTCACAGCAAGACGCTATTATTCGTATAAAAAACTTACGCTTACGTACCTTTATCGGCATCAAAGACGAAGAGATCGAAAATCGTCAGGACATCGTGATTAATGTCGTTATTCATTACCCGGCAGAGAAAGCGCGCGCCAGCGAAGATATTAACGATGCGCTGAACTATCGCACTATCACTAAGAACATCATTAAATATGTGGAGAATAACCGCTTCTCTTTGCTGGAGAAATTAACTCAGGATGTGCTCGATATCGCACGCGAACATCACTGGGTCACTTATGCTGAAGTGGAAATCGATAAACTTCACGCGCTGCGTTACGCCGACTCGGTGTCGATGACCCTAGGCTGGCAACGCTAAACGCAACCCTGGAGGTTGTATGAAGATTCTGGTGACTGGCGGTACGGGCCTGATTGGTCGTCATCTCATTTCGCGTTTGCAGGTGCTGAAACACGATGTCACCGTGGTGACACGTAATGCCGAAAAAGCCCGTCAACTGCTCGGCAATAGTGTGGGCATCTGGAAAGGGCTTGCAGAACACCAGAATCTGGACGGCTTCGACGCCGTCATCAACCTCGCCGGGGAGCCGATCGCCGACAAACGCTGGACCGAAGAACAAAAACAGCGCTTGTGCGACAGCCGCTGGAATATTACGCAAAAGCTGGTCGACTTGTTCCACGCCAGCGCCACGCCGCCGTCGGTGCTGATTTCCGGCTCGGCGGCCGGGTATTACGGCGACCTCGGTGAAGTGGTTGTCACCGAAGAAGAGCCGCCGCACAACGAATTCACTCACAAACTCTGCGCTCGCTGGGAGCAAATCGCCTGCGGCGCGCAAAGCGACACCACCCGCGTCTGCCTGCTTAGAACCGGCGTGGTGCTGGCCCCGAAAGGCGGAATTCTGGCGAAGATGTTACCCGTTTTTAAACTCGGACTGGGCGGCCCGATGGGCAGTGGCCGTCAGTATCTGGCGTGGATACATATCGACGATATGGTCAACGGTATTCTCTGGCTGCTGGATAACGATCTGCGCGGCCCGTTCAATATGGTTTCGCCCTATCCGGTGCGTAACGAGCAATTCGCCCATGCCCTGGGCCACGCTCTAAAACGCCCTGCGGTTTTGCGCGCGCCAGCTACGGCGATTCGCCTGATGATGGGGGAATCCTCGGTGCTCGTTTTAGGCGGACAACGCGCCCTGCCAAAACGGCTGGAGGCGTCGGGATTTGCCTTCCGCTGGTATGACTTAGAAGAAGCCCTGGGAGATGTAGTGGCTTAAATCTGCCGTGTCGCTTATGGTAGAGTTGTACGTCAGGCTCCCCAGAATGGCGACACTATGGCGACAATCACCACTCCCCGACTTCAGCTTTCCCCGTTTAAACCCTCCGACTGGGCGTTCTTTCGCTCGCTGCGCGAAGACCGCGCCATCATGCGCTATATGGCGGCCATCGCCCCTGAGAAAGAGACGCGACGGTTGTTTGCCATCCGCCTCACGGCGCCGCATACCTTTGTGATCCGTGCTCACGACGATGACACGCCGCTGGGCGACATTGGCCTGCAAATCAGTGCGAAGTATCGCGAAGAGGCAGATATCGGTTATACGGTAATTCCGCAGGCGCAGGGCAAAGGCTATGCCAGCGAAGCACTTCGCGCCATGTGTGACTATGCGTTTAATCAGACGGGCGTCAAAGCGATTAATGCTTACGTGCTGGCGGATAACGTCGGTTCGGTGCGGGTGCTGGAGAAGATGGGTTTTGTGCGCACTCAGGTGCTGGAACAAGCCTATGAAATTGACGGTGTACGGTATGACGACTGGGTTTATCGGCTGGAGGTTAATGCGGTCTAACTTGCCGGGCGGCACTACGTTTGCCCGGCCGACGGGTTATGTAGGCCCGGTAAGCGCAGCGCCACCGGGCAACAAAACTACTTGAGCGACCCCTTCAGGAACTGCTGCAGACGCGGACTCTTCGGGTTCGCCAGCACTTCGTCCGGATGCCCCTGCTCTTCAATCACGCCCTGATGCAGGAAAATCACATGGTTCGAGACGTTACGGGCAAAGCCCATCTCGTGCGTCACCACCACCATCGTTTTCCCCTCTTCGGCGAGCTTTTGCATAATGCGCAGCACTTCGCCCACCAGCTCTGGGTCGAGCGCCGAGGTCGGTTCATCAAACAGCAGCACTTCTGGCTCCATCGCCAGCGCACGGGCGATAGAGACGCGCTGCTGCTGACCGCCGGACAGATGCACCGGGTATTTAATCTGCTGGCGCTCGTCGATCCCCACTTTCGCCAGGTATTTCACCGCACGCTCGCGCGCTTCCTGTTTGCTTAAGCCGAGCACCTGAATCGGCGCTTCCATCACATTCTCCAGCACCGTCATATGGCTCCAGAGGTTGAAGTGCTGGAAGACCATCGTCAGACGCGTGCGCAGCAGACGCAGCTGATTTTTATCCGCCACTTTCAGCTGCCCGTCTTTGTCGCGCACCAGGTTGATGTTCTGCCCGCTGACAATAATCGAGCCTTCGCTCGGTTTTTCGAGGAAGTTAATGCAGCGCAGGAAGGTACTTTTTCCCGAACCGGATGAGCCGATAATGCTGATCACATCGCCCGCATTCGCCGTGAGCGATACCCCTTTCAGCACTTCATGTTCGCCGTAGCGTTTGTGCAGATCGATAACGTTTAATTTATTTTCAGACATCGTTTTCTCAGTGCGTCGAAGTAGGTTTCATGTGCTGCAACCAGCGTTTTTCTGCCTTACGGAACAGGCTAATCAGGACGTACGAAATCATCAAATACAGCACCGCGGCAATGCCGAAGGCGGTAAAGGGCTGGTAGGTCGCCGAGTTAATATCACGCGCGATTTTCAGCAGATCCGGCACGGTGGCGGTAAACGCCAGCGCGGTGGAGTGCAGCATCAAAATCACTTCGTTGCTGTACGCCGGGAGCGCGATACGCAGCGCCGAAGGCATAATAATGCAGCGATACAGTTTCACCGACGAGAAACCGTAAGCGCGCGCCGCTTCAATCTCACCGTACGGCACAGAGCGGATGGCCCCGGCGAAGATTTCGGTGGTATAGGCGCAGGTGTTGAGCGTCAGCGCCAGCACAGTACAGTTCAGCCCGCTGCGAAAGAAGGCGTTCAGCATTTCGGTGCCTTTTACGATCTCCAGCGTATACATCCCGGAGTAAAAGACCAGCAGCTGAACGTACAACGGCGTACCGCGAAACACATAGGTGAACAGCCAGATCGGGAAGCGAATGTATTTGTTTTCTGACACGCGGCCAATGGACAAAAACACCGCCAGAATCCCGCCCATCACCACAGACGAAATCAGCAGCCACAGGGTGATCGCCACGCCGGTAAAGCGATAGCCATCGGTCCACAGCAGCGATTTCCAGTATTCCTGAAGAATCTCAATCACAGGTCAGCCCTCTTCACACCCACGGAGTAGCGACGTTCGAGAAGAAGCAGCACACCATTGGAGACAGTGGTAAACACCAGATAAATCACGCCGCATACTACGGCAAAATAGAACGGTTCCCAGGTGCTCTTGCCCGCCAGCTGCGTGGCTTTCACCACATCTTCCAGCCCGAGAAGAGAAACCAGCGCCGTTGCTTTGAGGATAACCTGCCAGTTATTGCCGATGCCCGGTAAGGCAAAGCGCATCATGGCTGGGAACATAATCCGACGGAAGATTTGCGAGGAGGTGAAACCAAAGGCGGTCGCCGCCTCAATATGGCCCTTCGGTACGGCCATGTACGCGCCACGGAAGGTTTCGGTGAAATAGGCACCGTAGATAAAGCCGAGAGTGATAATACCGGCCACCATCGGGTCGATATCAATTTGCGACATGCCTACGGCATCCGTCACGCCGTTGAGCGCGATTTGCAGACCGTAGAAAATGAGCAGCATCAGTACCAGATCGGGCACACCGCGAATCAGCGTGGTGTAGCCTTCAAAAATCAGCGCCAGTACCCGATTACTTGAGAGTTTCGCTCCCGCACCCGCCAGGCCTATCAGCACCGCTAACACCACCGAACTGAGGGCCAGTTCAAGCGTGACAAGCGCGCCTTGTAAAATAACGCCAGAAAATCCGTACAGCATAAGGCCTGCCCTGTCGTGAGTGGTCACACCGTGTCTTTTCCCCTCCCGAAACGCTGGAGGGGCCGCACGTTATATGACGGGGCGATTAGCCGCCGTAGACATCAAAGTCGAAGTATTTCTTCGCCAGTTTTTCGTAAGTGCCGTCTGCACGCATTTCGGCAAACGCTTTATTCAGTGCTTCTCGCAGTTCGTTGTCTTCTTTACGCAGGCCCATGCCGGTGCCGACGCCAAAGAGTTTCTCGTCCTTAATGGACGGACCGCCGAACTTATAATCTTTTCCGACTGGCTGTTTCAGGAAACCTTCGCTGGCAGCCACTTCATCCTGGAACGCAGCGTCAATACGGCCTGCCGTCAGGTCAGCGTAGATGTTTTCCTGGCCCTGATAAGAGACGATTTCAATGCCTTTTGGTGCCCAGTGTTCATTGCCGTAGGTTTCCTGGGTCGTGCCCTGCAATACGCCGACGCGCTTACCTTTCAGGGACTCCAGGGTTGGCTGAATGTCAGAAGACTTTGCGACCACCAGACGAGAATCCGCTGCATAGAGTTTGTCGGTGAAGGCAATCTCCTGCTGGCGTTTTTCGGTGATCGAGAGGGAGGACATAATCACGTCGATTTTCTTCGCTTTCAGCGAGGGGATCAGCGCGTCCAGCGGGTTCTCAACGTAGGTACATTGCGTTTTGATGCGCTTGCACAGTTCATTGGCGATATCGATGTCAAAACCAACCAGTTCACCTTTCGAATTCTTTGATTCAAACGGGGCATAAGTCGGATCGGTACCGATACGCACTTTTTGCGGAATGGCGGCAAAAGCGGCGGTAGCGCTGGAAAAGGCCAGCACCAGAGAAAGCGACAACACCAGTTTTTTCATGTTTATCCTCAACAGACTGTCTTCTTACGGGATTTTACGACGGGGGAGTGTCGTTAATGTGCCATTAATTCCCCTGGCAAGGCAAAGCATAAAGCCCGTCAGATGGAAATTTTTGCATCATAAGTGCTTAACTATGCACTTGACGACCCAAAATGGTGCGTATTTTGCACCATTTTGGGGAGCACTACCCGTCAGTGATGGTTAATCACCGTAAACGTTGAAGTCGAAATATTTCTTCGCCAGTTTGTCGTAGGTTCCGTCTTTGCGCAGTTCAGCAAAGGCTTTATCGAACGCCGCTTTCAGCTCTTTATCGTCTTTACGCAGGCCAATCCCAGTGCCGTCACCGAAGTATTTTTTGTCTTTCACTGATGGACCGGCAAAGGCAAACTCTTTACCCGCAGGCTGTTTCAGGAAGCCTTCGCTCGCCGCGACTTCGTCCTGGAATGCCGCATCCAGACGCCCTGCTGCGAGGTCAGAATAGATCAGGTCCTGGTTCTGGTAAGCGACGACATCGACGCCTTTTTCACGCCAGTCGGCGTTAGCAAAGCCTTCCTGCGTGGAGCCCTGCAACACGCCAACGTGTTTGCCTTTCAGCGACTCAATGGTCGGCTGAATCGGGGAGCCTTTCGCTGCGATCAGACGGGAATCCGCTGCATAGAGCTTGTCAGAGAAGGCAATTTCCTGCTGACGTTTTTCAGTAATGGAGAGTGAAGAGATGATGGCATCGATTTTCTTGGCTTTCAGCGACGGAATTAACGCATCAAAATCGCTGCCCACCCATGTGCATTTCACCTGCATGCGCTTGCACATTTCATTGCCCAGATCGATATCAAAGCCAACGAAATCACCTTTCGCATCCTTGGACGAGAATGGCGCGTAAGTGGCGTCAGTACCGATACGCACAGTCTGAGGAAGTGCCGCATAGCTGCTCGCTGCCGCACTTAATCCCACCAGCAGAGACAGAGCCAGAACCGTCTTCTTCATACATTTACCCTCAAGTGTCGTGATTTTCTTATGGTTTATGTTGTGTGTTGTGTAACAGGCGTTCTCTTGCAGGTCTTATGCCATATTGCCGACTGGTCAAAAATTCGACGTTAAATATGTTAATAAAACGTTGCGATATTGCCTTAATAAGGAAAGATAGCAGGTCTGCCAAACGAACCGGAGAGGGATAAAGGGAAAAAACGAATTAAATGTCGAGGATATGATCGCGGTTGCATAATTGCCCCGCAACGGGGCAATCAGGCTTATCATGCACCCAAAACGGGCAACGGCCTATGCGCCCTGCCAGCGCGCGAACAGATCTTCCGGCAGGTCGATATCAAACTGATCCAGGACGCGATTGACGGTCTGGTTTATCACATCATCCAGCGTTTGCGGGCGATGATAGAACGCCGGGACCGGCGGCATAATCACCGCACCCAGCTCCGCCGCCTGGGTCATCAGACGCAAATGCCCCAGATGCAGCGGCGTTTCACGCACGCAAAGCACCAGCGTGCGGCGCTCTTTCAGCACCACATCTGCGGCACGCGTCACCAGGGTGTCGGTATAGCTGTTGACGATGCCAGAGAGCGTTTTAATCGAGCACGGCAGAATCACCATGCCGGCAGTTTTAAACGAACCGGAGGAGATGCTGGCAGCGATGTCGCGGGCGTCATGCACCACGTCGGCCAGCGCCTGTACGTCGCGCAGGGAGAGATCGGTTTCGAGAGCAAGGGTTTGACGCGCAGCCTGGCTCATCACCAGATGGGTCTGGACATCCGCCACGTCGCGCAGCACTTCCAGCAGACGTACGCCGTAAATGGCACCGCTGGCACCGGAGATCCCTACAATGAGTTGTTTCATGATTTCGCCCTTTCTCGATTCAGGGCAGACTGTGCAGGATTTTGCGAGGAGTTGCAAGTGAGGGCACCCGCCCTCACTTGCCGAAGACTTAGCCTTCGTTATGCATCTCTAAACTTTCGAGATCGTTTTGCATCTGCACGGCTTTCGCATCGTCGTTGCGCAGCGAGTCGAGATAGTCGAGATACTGCTGATCGACGTCTTTAGTCACGTAAATGCCGTTGAAGACCGAGCACTCAAACTGCTGAATATCCGGGTTCTCGGCGCGCACCGCATCAATCAGATCGCTCAGATCCTGGAAAATCAGACCGTCTGCGCCGATTATCTGGCGAATCTCATCCACTTCACGACCGTGAGCTATCAGCTCGTTAGCAGTTGGCATGTCGATACCGTAGACGTTAGGGAAACGAATTTCCGGTGCGGCGGAGGCCAGATAGACTTTTTTCGCCCCGGCTTCACGCGCCATCTCGATAATCTGCTCAGACGTGGTACCCCGCACGATGGAGTCATCCACCAGCAGCACGTTCTTATCGCGGAACTCAGCGCGGTTAGCGTTGAGCTTGCGGCGCACGGACTTACGACGCAGATGCTGGCCCGGCATGATAAAGGTGCGGCCCACGTAGCGGTTCTTCACGAAGCCCTGACGGTACGGTTTACCCAGGATTCGCGCCATTTCCAGGGCGATATCGCAGGAGGTTTCTGGAATCGGGATCACGACGTCGATATCCAGATCGTCCCACTCGCGGGCAATCTTTTCGCCGAGCTTGGTACCCATGTTCACGCGCGCGCTGTACACGGAAATTTTGTCGATGAACGAGTCCGGGCGTGCGAAGTAAACATATTCGAACAGGCACGGATTGCTGACCGGGTTTTCCGCGCACTGGCGGGTAAACAGCTGGCCTTTCTCGGTAATATAGACGGCTTCGCCCGGCGCGACATCGCGCAGGAACTCAAAGCCCAGGGTATCCAGCGCCACGCTTTCGGAGGCGACCATGTACTCGGTACGGCCATCGCCCAGATCGCGTTTACCCAGCACCAGCGGACGGATGCCGTTAGGGTCGCGGAACGCCACCATACCGTGGCCGATAATCATCGCCACGCAGGCATACGCGCCACGGATCAGGCGGTTAGTCGCGGCAATGGCGGCAAAAATGTTGTCTGCTTCCAGCGGATAATGGCGGAAGTTATCCAGCTCGCTGGCAAAGATATTGAGCAGAATTTCAGAATCAGAGGTGGTGTTAATGTGGCGACGTTTCTCTTCAAACAGCTTTTGACGCAGCTCATGCGCGTTGGTCAGGTTGCCATTGTGGGCAAGCGTGATGCCATATGGAGAGTTGACGTAGAAAGGCTGTGCTTCAGAGGCGCTGGAACTGCCAGCGGTAGGATAACGAACGTGGCCAATACCCATATTGCCTTGCAGGCGCTGCATATGGCGGGCTTCAAATACATCGTTGACCAGGCCATTCGCTTTGCGTAAACGGAAACAGTTATTGGCATCAATTGTGATGATGCCTGCTGCATCCTGCCCACGGTGCTGAAGCACCGACAACGCGTCATAAATAGACTGGTTTACCGGCATGAAACCGGCGATACCGACAATACCGCACATTCGTCTTTTCCTCGTTAAGCCACATCTCAAAGCGATTTACACTTTGGGCAAGAAACTCGACGAGCTTTGCAGATAGTCAAAGAACCATCTGATGATGAAGCTGAACTGTGGAATCAGCTGTGACTTGCTCCAGTCTTCGCTTTTTGAAAACCCGGTAAAGGTATCAAGGAAGAACAATATCGCTGCCACGATCAGCACGCCTCGCAGCGCACCAAAACAGATCCCTAACACTCTGTCCGTTCCTGACAGACCGGTTTTCTCGACCAGCTGGCCTATCACATAGTTAACGATAGCGCCGACGAGAAGTGTCGCGATAAACAGCACCGCGATGGCGATTCCATTCCGGACCAGTTCATCTTCAAAGCCCGTGAACCAGACAGACAGGTAAGTGTAGTAACGACTGGCAACAAAGAAAGCACAACCCCATGTCACCAGCGATAACGCTTCACGAACAAAGCCACGGATCAGGCTAACCAGACAGGAAAAACCTATCACCGCAATGATGGCGTAATCAATCCAGACCATATGTGTCCCACGATTAAACGCCCTGTCATCCAGTTCGGGGCGAATTCTAACAGAAAAAGAAAACGTTTGCGTAGGGATTTCCTTCCCGCGCGTAAATAAAAAAGGCGCTGAAAAAATGCTCAACGCCGTCAGCCTTGTTGCCTTATCTGGCAATCTGGCGCACGCGAATTCCCCTCCCCCTAACCCTCTCCCCAAAGGGGCGAGAGGATGGTTTTCTCCCTCTCCCTGAGGGAGAGGGCCGGGGTGAGGGACTCATTAGTTCGCGCTATAATTCATCACCACGCCGCTCAGACCAGAGATTTGCTTCATGTCGCCAAGCGAACTTTTCAGCTTTTCTTTTGAGGCATCTGGGCCGACCAGAATACGGGTAATTTTACCCTGCACCGGGGTCGAAGGTGAAGTGTAAGCGCGATATCCCGCGGCGCGTAACTTACCGACCACTTCATTGACTTTATCGGCATTTTTGAGCGCACCGAGCTGGACGACATAAGCTTTGCCGGTTGGCGCTGCTTTGTCTTCCTGGACCGGTTTTTCCGGCGGTGCCTCTGTCGCGGCGGCAATTTGCTCGCTGGCTTTATCACGCTGCGGCTTCGGCTGCGGCTGAGGTTTTTCGGCCGGTTTTGTAACAGGCTTTGGCTGCACCACAGGTTCCGGGACAGGATCCAGTTCGCTATTGTTGTTCGCCGTTAAGCGCGAAGGATCGAGCGACGGGGCAGCTGCATCACCCGCACGTACCTCTTCCGCTGCGCCTTCCGGAGGCTGAGCGGGCAACGCCTGCGTGGCCGCAGGCAGCATGTCGGGCTCGTCGCGATCGCCAGGTTTTGGCACCAGCGGGATCGCCGCAAACTCATCCTGATAATGTTTTTTCTGCCCATCGAGCAGTCCTGGAAGGATAATCACTCCCAGCGCAACCAGCACAATGGTTCCTGTTAAACGGTTCTGAAACTTACTTGCCACCGGTTCTCCCCGCCTCCATCACTTCCATGACATGCGCCACGGTGTGAAATGATCCACACACCAGCACGGTATCTTCAGGTTTAGCATCCGCCATCGCGGCGTGCCATGCCAGCGCCACGTTTTCATAAGCTTCGCCCTGCGCGAGATGTTCCATCAACTGTTCGGCAGATGCGCCCCGTGGGCCTTCCAGTGGAGCACAATACCAGCAATCGACGACACTCTCCATGCAGGCCAGCGTGCCCGCAATATCTTTATCATGAAGCATACCGATAACCGCCAGCACTCGCCCGGTTTTTGGCAGGGATTTGAGTCGTTCTGCGAGGTAGGCCGCGGCATGGGGATTGTGCGCTACGTCCAGGATCAGACGAGGCGACTCGCTGATAATCTGAAAACGGCCCGGCAAAAGTGCATTCTGGATACCGTCACGTATCGCCTGCTCGCTCACCGCCAGCCCACTGGCGCGAATGGCCGCCAGTGCGGTTGCGGCGTTAGGCTGCGGAACCTGCGGCAGAGGCAGATTGTCCAGCACGCCCTGCGCGTCACTAAAGCGCCAGCCGTCAGCCGTCATCTCATACTGCCAGTCAACGCCGCAACGCATCAGATGCGCGCCCTTCTCCTGCGCTACATCGGCGATGGTGTGCGGCATATCCGGCTCACCCACCACGGCAGGCTTGTTCGCGCGGAACACGCCTGCTTTTTCACGGCCAATGCTTTCGCGATCCGGCCCCAGCCAGTCCGTATGATCGAGTGCAATACTGGTCACCACAGCGACGTCGGCATCGACCATGTTAGTGGCGTCCAGGCGTCCGCCCAGACCCACTTCGAGGATCACCACGTCCAGTTGCGCCTGCTTAAACAACCACAGAGCGGAAAGCGTCCCGAACTCAAAATAGGAAAGAGAAATCTCACCGCGCGCCGCTTCAATTTCGGCAAAAGAGGCCGTATGCGCCGATTCTGGCAGCTCGGTATTCTGCACGCGCACACGCTCGGTGTAGCGCACCAGATGCGGAGAGCTGTAAACGCCCACCTTGTAACCGGCGGCCATCAGCATCGATTCCAGCGTGCGGCAGGTGGTGCCTTTCCCGTTGGTTCCCGCCACCGTAAAGACGAACGGTGCAGGTTTGAGCACATCCAGACGCGCACCAACCTGGCTGACGCGTTCCAGTCCCATATCGATGGTTTTACTGTGCAGATTTTCCAGATAAGAAAGCCACGTGACCAGAGGTGACGTGGCTTGGGGGGCAATGTTTTTTTCCATGATACGCACTTTCATCTGAATCGAATAAGTGAAAAGGGCAGCGCCGTCTGGCCCTGCCCTTTTTGAGTTATCAGGCTTCGGGTTCCTGATCCGGCACAACCACGCCTTCACGCGGCTCGTCCGGGTTCGGCGACGGCAGATTCATCAGCTTCGCCAGGACGCTTGCCAGTTTCAGGCGCATTTCCGGGCGGCGAACGATCATATCGATAGCGCCTTTTTCAATAAGGAATTCACTGCGCTGGAAGCCCGGCGGCAGTTTCTCACGGACGGTCTGTTCGATAACGCGTGGACCAGCAAAGCCGATCAGCGCTTTCGGTTCAGCGATGTTCAGATCGCCCAGCATCGCGAAGCTCGCAGAGACACCACCCATTGTTGGGTCGGTCAGTACGGAGATATACGGCAGACCGCGTTCCTGCATTTTGCCCAGTGCCGCAGAGGTTTTCGCCATCTGCATCAGGGACATCAGCGCTTCCTGCATACGTGCACCACCGGAGGCGGAGAAGCAGATCAGCGGGCAGTTGTCTTCCAGAGCCTGCTCAACGGCACGGATGAAACGCGCACCAACCACAGAACCCATTGAGCCACCCATAAAGGAGAACTCAAAGGCCACAGCGACAACCGGCATCTCGTGCAGAGTGCCTTTCATCACGACAAGCGCGTCTTTCTCGCCGGTCTCTTTCTGAGCAGAAGCCAGTCTGTCTTTGTATTTCTTGGAGTCACGGAACTTCAGCACATCTTTAGGCTCAAGTTCACTACCCAGTTCTACCAGCGAACCTTCGTCCAGCACGCTGTGCAGGCGATTGCGCGCCGACATACGCATGTGGTGGTCACACTTCGGGCACACCTCAAGATTGCGTTCCAGCTCAGCGCGGTACAGGACCTGGCCGCAGCTGTCACACTTGGTCCACACCCCTTCAGGAATACTCGCCTTACGGGTTGGGGCTATGTTGCTTTTAATTCGTTCAATCCAGCTCATTGATAACCTTTCTGCCTGAACCTGGTCGTATGCCAGTTTTGCTGTAAGCGGCGCATAATGCCATTTTTGCCGCAAACAGACCATGAATGTTGCACATTAAAACATAACAGCCCGAAACTTTGGATAAAAAAGTGGTCGAACCGCAAATGCGTATTTATTTCGCTTGCTTCGCTGCCGCACGTTTATGGCGAATTATTTCGATAACGCCAGGCAGGATTGAGAGCACAATAATGGCAACAATCAGTAACTTAAGATTTTCCTGCACAATCGGCAGATCGCCAAACAGGTAGCCCGCGTAGGTAAACAGCAGCACCCACAGCAGCGCACCAATGACGTTATAGGCCGCGAAATGACGATAGGACATATGCCCCATTCCCGCCACAAACGGCGCAAACGTACGGACGATCGGCACAAAACGCGCCAGAATAATGGTTTTGCCGCCGTGGCGTTCGTAGAACGCATGCGTTTTGTCTAAATAGCTGCGACGGAAAATCTTCGAATTCGGATTACTAAACAACCGTTCACCGAACACCCGCCCAATAGTGTAGTTCACCGCATCGCCAACGATAGCCGCGATAATCATCAGCACCACCATCAGGTGAACGTTCAGATCGTTGGTCGGCAGCGCGGAAAGCGCACCCGCGACAAACAGCAGCGAATCGCCCGGCAGAAACGGCGTGACCACCAGACCGGTTTCACAGAACAAAATCAGGAACAGAATGGCATACACCCAGACGCCGTACTGCGCGACCAGCTCCGCCAGATGCACATCGATATGCAGGATGAAATCAATAATAAATCGTATTAAGTCCATATTATGAATAACCTTAATTGCAACTGCGTTAGTCCGCTAAAAACAGCGGGCCCATTGGCGGTTTTGGAAGGTCAAAGCGATCCGGGTAGTCTACCGACACCAGATACAGCCCTTCCGCCTTCGCCGTTGCTGCCGCAAGCGTTCTGTCCTTCGCTGCCAGCAGTTCTGCAATCCAGCTCTCCGGCTGGTGTCCGGCGCCTACTTCCATCAGGCTGCCCACAATATTCCGCACCATATGATGTACAAAGGCATTGGCTTTGATATCCACCACCACATACGCGCCATAACGACTGACGGTAATGTGCATCACGTTTCGCCACGGCGTGCGCGACTGGCACTGAACCGCACGAAACGAGGTAAAGTCATTTTCACCGAGCAGAAACTGCGCGGCACGATGCATACGTTCGGCATCCAGCGGCTCATAAAAATGGGTCACGCCCTGGCTTAACACTGCCGGTCGCAGACGCTGATTGTAAATAACGTAACGGTAGCGACGTGCCGTGGCGCTGAATCGCGCATGAAAATCATCCGGCACATCTTTCACCCAGCGCACCGCGATGTCACCAGGCAAATTCGCATTTACGCCCAGTGTCCATGCCGCATGTTTTCGCACCGCAGTGGTTTCGAAATGCACCACCTGGCCCGTTCCGTGTACGCCTGCATCGGTACGACCGGCGCACAGCACGCCGATCGGTTCGTTCGCCACCTGAGAGAGCGCTTTCTCCAGCTTTTCCTGAACGCTGCGCACTTCATTCTGACGCTGCCAGCCATAGTATTTGCTGCCGTCGTATTCAATGCCGAGGGCAATTCTATGAACGGGCTTTTGTTCCACTTCAGACATCCTTACAGGTACTCCTGCACCAGTTTCTCAGCGATTTTCACCGCCATCAGTGCGCCGCCAAAACGAACGTTATCGGCAACCGACCAGAACTGCACCTGTTCCGGCATTCCGTAATCGTTACGCACGCAGCCAATAGAGAGACGCGCATTGCCGGTAGCATCGCCGACCTGAGTCGGGAAGTCGGTTTCTTCACTTAATGAGATATCTTCGCCGCGCTCAAACGCATAACGCGCTTCTTCAGCAGCCAGCGGGCGCAGAGCTTCAAAGCTCACCATCTGCGCATGGCCGTAGAAGACCGGCGCACGCACGCAGGTGGCGGAAATTATCAGACCGTCATCCTGCAAGATCTTGCGCGTCTCATCGACGATACGACGCTCTTCACGCACGCTACCTTCGCGATCGGCCAGAATCGGCATCAGGTTGAAGGCTAACTGGCGACCAAAGAAATCGTCATCGTCTACTGGAATCCCGTTCAGCAGTTTGGCGCTTTGCCCAGCCAGCGCGTCGACGGCCTTTTTACCCTGCGCAGACACAGAAAGCAGGCTGGTCACATTAATGCGCGCTAAACCGCCATCGTCGATCAGCGGTTTCAGGGCGGTAAGCAACTGGCTGGTCAGGCTGTCCGGCACAGCGATGATGTTACGGTTACGGTAATCAGCCAGCACAAATGGATTCACGTCTGGCACCACCAGCGGCACGTCCGGCTCCAGTGAGAACAGACCGCTCAGGTCGATAACTAAACAGCCTGCGTTAGCCGCTTCTTCAGCGTAAGCTGCCGACGCTTCAGCGCCACCAGCAAAAAACGCCAGCTGCGCCTGCGTCCAGTCAAACTCCGCAACATCCTGCGCACGAACAGTTTTACCTTCATAGCGCAGGGACGTCCCGGCGCTCTCTGCGCGGGACAAAGCATAAATTTCTCCCACCGGGAACTGACGCTCCGCAAGTGTTTCGAGCAGGGCTTCGCCCACAGCGCCAGTGGCACCCAGTACGGCAATATTCCAGCCTTCAGACATGGTGGTTTACTCCAGAAGTGAAACGGCGTCCCTGCCAGATTATCTGGCAGGAAGCATTAAGAAGACATTAACGCGCCGGGTTATATGTGGCGTTGAACCCCAGTTGATTCAGTAACGTTGCAGCAGTGGCATCGTCACAGATGACATACAGGGAGGACCACTCGCGACGCTCAAGATAATTCTTGCGCAATTTGTCGAACTCGCCCGGAGTGCCCGCCACTTTACGCAGCAGCGCATCATCGCGGCGCACATCATACACTAAATGTACCAGCCTTTTTAGCGAAGACTCATCAAGCGATCCGTGCAATGTGATGCGGCCAAATTCCGGCGCAGGCAACAGTGAATCCAACGACACCTGTTGCGGATTACCGATAAAAGCGCTATAGGCTTCAAACACCTGCGTCGTGCCGCGTGCTTTGCCTTCCAGGGTATATCCCGCGATGTGTGCCGTAGCGACATCGACGTGATTGAGCAGCGTGACATTAAGATCCGGCTCCGGCTCCCAGACGTCCAGCACCACGCTCAGATCCTGCCCCTCTTCCAGGCATTTCAACAGCGCCGCATTATCCACTACCGGACCACGGCAGGCATTTATCAGAATAGTGCCAGGCTTTAGACGGCGAATAAACGCTTCATCAGCCAGATGCAGGGATTTATAAGAGCCGTCTTTGAACAGCGGCGTATGGAAAGTGATCACATCCGCCTGCTCGACCAGTTCATCCAGGGCGCGGAAATCGCCTTCATCACCACGATCGGCGCGCGGCGGATCGCACAGCAGCGTGCGGATGCCGAGCGCTTCTAGACGTTTTTGCAAACGCCCGCCGACGTTACCCACGCCAACAATACCCACGGTGCGATCTTTCAGCGCAAAGCCATCGCGCTCGCCTAACATCAGTAAAGAAGAGAAAACATATTCCACGACCGCAATCGCGTTACAGCCCGGCGCTGCTGAAAATCCGATACCGGCCTGTGCCAGCCAGGCATCGTCCACGTGATCAGTTCCTGCCGTCGCTGTACCGACAAACTTGACGCTTTTGCCCGACAACAGCGTCTCATTTACTTTGGTCACCGAGCGCACCATCAGGGCGTCGGCATCGTCAAGTTCCGCCAGCGGAATCGGGCGGCCGGGGACAGCCTTAACGTCACCCAGGCGGCTAAACAGCTCACGGGCGTAAGGCATATTTTCATCAACAAGGATTTTCACGACAGAGTACCTGTTTGAGAGGAAGTTAACCGGGCAAGTGTGCCATAATCTCGCCGCCAGGCATACCCGAACGCCTTGCCTGGTTTACGGTGAGTAACGACTTTAAGGATTTTGACCATGCAGCCCATTTCAGGTACGCCGCCGCGCCCTCCCGGTGAAGGCCCCGTGACAGCTTCCGCCATTGGCGAACAGCCTTTATCGACGCAGCAGCGCACCGTGCTGGAGCGACTGATCACCCGTCTGGTTGCGCTCACCTCGCAGCAGAATGCGGAAGTTTGGGCGGGAATGAAGCATGATTTAGGGCTGAAAAATGACACGCCGTTGTTGTCGCGTCACTTCCCGGCCGCCGAGCAAAATCTCAACCTGCGCCTGAATACCGCGCAGCAAAATCACACGACTCGCCAGATTGTGTCCCAGCTTACCGAGTTGTTAAGCCAGGGAAATAATCGCCAGGCAGTAAGTGATTTTATTCGTCAGCAATTTGGCCAGACGGCGCTGAGCCAGCTCACGCCAGATCAGCTGAAAACCGTGCTGACGCTGTTGCAAAGCAACCAGCTTTCTATCCCTCAGCCGCAGCAGCGCCCTGCTACCGAGCGCCCATTACAGCCAGCGGAGCATAATACGCTCAAGCAGATGGTCACACGGCTGGCCGCCGCCACGGGCGAATCGAACAAACTTATCTGGCAATCAATGCTGGAGCTTTCTGGCGTGAAAGCCGGAGAGCTGATCCCGGCGAAACAATTTACCCATCTGGTCACCTGGCTGCAGGCGCGCCAGACGTTGAGCACGCAAAGTGCACCGACGCTGCATACCCTGCAGGCGGCGCTCAAGCAGCCGCTGGAACCACGTGAATTTGAAGCGGTGCGCGAATATGCTCAGCAGAACTGGCAGGTGACGCCGCAAACGGTGCTGACCACCGCGCAGGTGCAGGATTTGCTCAATCAGATATTCATTCGCCGCGCCGAACGCGATGGCGGAGTGCCAGAAGCACGCAACATTCAGCCGATTTATAGCCCACTGTTTGCCCCGGTGGTCGAAACGATGAAATCGCTATCGGCACGTCCAGGGCTGATGTTCATTGCGCTGATGATTGCCCTGGCGCTCTTCTGGCTGGTTGCCTGAATCGTTAAACATCCAGCGGACGAATTAACGGGTTTTGTAGGTCGGGTAAGGCGCAGCCGCCACCCGACAACCCCGCTCAGCGCTTACGAAACGCGATAATCGTCACCACAATCCCCACCACCGCCGAAACCGCCCCGGCCAAAAACACCGACGGATAACCAAATGACGTTGCCAGTAAGCCCGCCAGCGGACCGGTGATACCGTAAGAGATATCCTGGAACGCCGCATAGCCGCCGAGCGCGGTTCCGCGAATCTGCGGCGCGACGCGTTTTACCACTTCCACGCCGAGTGCGGGGAAGATAAGCGAGCAGCCGCAGCCCGTTAACGCCGCGCCCAGTAACGCTATCCACGCCATCGGAGCTTGCCACAGGAGCAGCAGGCCGAGGGTTTCGATAACCAGTGAAACCACAGCCACTTTGACACCGCCAAAACGATCCGGCATCCAGCCGAACAACACGCGCATAAGAACGAATGCGCCACCGAATGCGGTCAGCGTGAAACCCGCCATCGCCCAGCCGCGACTCATAAAGTAGAGCGAGACAAAGGTGCCAATCACCGCGAAACCGACGCCCTGCAGCGCCAGTCCAAGACCCGGCTTCCAGATTTGCCCTACCACGCTCCACAGCGAAGGACGCTCGCCTTTGTGCGCGGGCACTTTACGCACCGTGCCATTAAAGGCCCACGCCACCAGCGGCAGGACCATCGTCGTTCCCGCCAGCGCGGCAAAACCGAAATGGCTGTGGATCAGCAGACCCAGCGGAGCGCCTGCGGCGAGTGCCCCGTAGATAGCCATCCCGTTCCAGGACATCACTTTTCCTGACCGCGTCGGCCCGACCAGCCCCATGCCCCAGGTGAGCGTCCCGGTCAGCAGCTGGCTTTCGCCAAAACCGAGAATTAAGCGCCCAACAATCAGCAGCGCGAACTTATAGAGGGCATCCACCGGCAATAGTGCCGCCAGAAGCCAGGCGCCGCCCGCCAGCCCACAGGCAAACATCCCCTGTAAGGCTGAGCGTTTTGCGCCATGCTGATCGGCCAGTCGCCCGGCATAGCCACGGGTTAGAACGGTGGCTAAAAACTGAATCCCCACCGCGACGCCCACCAGGGTATTGCCGTAGCCCAGCTCCTGATGCACAAATAAGGGGATTACCGGCAGCGGCAGGCCGACAGTCAAATAGGTAAGAAACACCGCGAACGCGATGCGAAACAGCGAGACATTCGCTGATGCCGTTTTTTCGGTTTGGGTTACTGCGGTCATGCGTTACTCCGAAATAAAGAGTAAGGCGGGGAAATGCCACGCCCCCTCTACCTGATGATCAGGATTAAGGTGCGTTGGTTGACGTTAAACGCTTACGCATTATCAAAATGATAATGTTGAAGCCGAAGTTTGCCTTTTCAGTCAACCGATTGTCAACGCATAAAAAAAGGAGCCCTCAGGCTCCTTTTTCACATCAGCGGAAAACTTACGCTTTCAGCTTACGCATGACCAGAGTGGCGTTGGTACCGCCGAAACCGAAGCTGTTAGACATGACGGTCGTCAGCGCCTGCTCAGTCGGTTTAGTGACGATGTTCAGGCCAGCAGCCTGCTCATCCAGCTCTTCAACGTTGATGCTTGGGGCGATAAAGCCGTGTTCCAGCATCAGCAGAGAGTAGATGGCTTCCTGCACGCCAGCGGCACCCAGAGAGTGACCGGTCATCGCTTTGGTTGCGGAGATTGCTGGGCTGTTGTCGCCGAAGACTTCGCGGATAGCACCCAGCTCTTTCACGTCGCCGACCGGAGTCGAGGTACCGTGGGAGTTCAGGTAGTCGATTGGGGTATCAACACCGTCCATCGCCAGCTTCATGCAGCGCACAGCGCCTTCACCTGATGGAGCAACCATATCTGCGCCATCGGACGTTGCGCCGTAGCCAACAACTTCTGCATAGATGTGTGCGCCACGCGCCAGAGCATGTTCCAGCTCTTCAACCACCACCATACCGCCGCCGCCAGCGATGATGAAACCATCACGGTGCGCATCATAAGTACGGGAGGCTTTTTCTGGTGTTTCGTTGTATTTGGTGGAGAGTGCGCCCATTGCGTCAAACTCACACGCCATTTCCCAGCACAGTTCTTCGCCGCCGCCAGCAAAGACGATGTCTTGTTTGCCCAGCTGGATTTGCTCAACCGCGCTGCCGATGCAGTGTGCAGAAGTTGCACACGCGGAGCTGATGGAGTAGTTCACACCGTGGATTTTGAACGGCGTTGCGAGGCACGCAGAAACTGCAGACGCCATCGCTTTGGTCACGACGTAAGGACCAACCGCTTTCAGGCCGCGCGGACTACGCATAGCGTCTGCGCCGAATACCTGAGATTTAGAAGAACCACCGGAACCTGCGATCAGGCCCACGCGCGGATTGTTCTGATAAACATCTTCTTTCAAACCAGCATCTTCAACAGCCTGCTGCATTGAGAGGTAAGCGTAGATAGAGGCATCGTTCATGAAACGGACCACTTTACGGTCAATCAGACCGGTGGTGTCCAGTTTGACGTTACCCCACACGTGGCTACGCATGCCTGAATCTTTGAATTCTTGAGAGAAAGTGATCCCCGAGCGTCCTTCACGCAGAGATTCCAGGACTTCCTGCTGGTTGTTACCGATGCTGGAAACGATGCCCAGGCCAGTAATCACTGCACGTTTCATTCAATACCTCTGTCATTCACACTAGTAAAGTTTCGAGTCGCACAATAGCGTACACTTGTACGCTGAACAAGTCCGATCAGCCAATTTCTGTGGAAATTTGCACCATCGGGCGCACATCGTTAAGATCGTGCCACTGCCTGTCAGACGAGTAACTTACGTGAAACAAAACGCCATACAACCCGCCAACCTTGAGTTCAATGCTGAGGGTACACCTGTTTCCCGAGATTTCGACGATGTCTACTTCTCTAATGATAACGGACTGGAAGAAACCCGTTATGTTTTCCTCGACGGTAACCAACTCAGTGCCCGCTTCCCTGTGCATCCGCGCAGCCAGTTTGTGGTCGCGGAGAGCGGTTTTGGCACCGGATTAAACTTCCTCACCCTCTGGCAGGCGTTTGATCAGTTCTGCGAGGCGCATCCCGACGCTACGCTACAAAGATTACATTTCATCAGTTTCGAGAAATTCCCCCTCACCGCCCAGGATTTGACGCTTGCTCATCAACACTGGCCGGAGCTGCGCGTCTGGGCCGAGCAGCTACAGGCCCGGTGGCCGCAGCCGATCGGCGGGTGCCATCGTTTAGTGCTGGACGATGGGCGAGTGACGCTCGATCTGTGGCTCGGGGATATCAACGATCTGACGGATAAACTCGACGATTCACTGAATCAGAAAGTCGACGCCTGGTTTTTAGATGGCTTTGCCCCGGCGAAAAACCCGGACATGTGGAGCGAGAATTTGTTCGCGGCGATGGCGCGACTGGCCCGCCCTGGTGCGACGCTTGCCACCTTTACCTGCGCCGGATTTGTGCGCCGTGGTTTGCAGGACGCCGGTTTCGCCATGCGTAAAACCAAAGGATTTGGCCGTAAGCGAGAGATGCTGACGGGCGTAATGGAACAGGACAATACTCAGCCTGCACGCACGCCGTGGTTTGCCCGCAGCGGCGCGGAAAAACGTGAAACGGCGATTATTGGCGGCGGTATTGCCAGCGTATTGTTGTCGCTCGCTCTGATTCAGCGCGGCTGGCAGGTGACTTTGTACTGCGCCGATCCCGCGCCCGCCGCAGGTGCCTCCGGCAATCGCCAGGGCGCGCTGTATCCCCTTCTGACCGCCCACGATCCGGCGCTCAGCCAGTTTTTCCCGGCGGCGTTTACCTTCGCCCGCCGTCTGTACGATGCCCTGCCGGTGAAATTTGATCATCAGTGGTGCGGCGTGACGCAGCTCGGCTGGGACGAAAAAAGCCAGCGCAAGATCGACCAGATGCTGAGCATGGGAATGCCCGCGCAAATTGCCACGGCAGTGGATGCGCAGCAGGTTCTGGAAAATAGCGGTTTGCCAACCGAATGCGGCGGTATTCATTATCCGCTGGGCGGCTGGCTGTGCCCGGCAGAGCTGACGGCGGCAACCATGACACTTGCGCAGTCGCAGGGGCTGACCGTGCATTTTGGCTATCAACTTGAGTCGTTCGAGCGTCGGGACGACAGCTGGCAGCTGCGTTTTAGCAGTGGCTCAGAAGCGCTGCATTCCAGCCTGGTACTGGCAAACGGTCATCGCATTGGCGACTTCCCGCAGACAGAAAATCTACCGGTGTATCCGGTTGGCGGCCAGGTCAGCCATATTCCCACGACGCCACAGCTGAAAAAACTACGCCAGGTTCTGTGCTACGACGGCTACCTGACACCGCAAAACCCGGCTAATGGTCATCACTGTATTGGCGCAAGCTATCATCGCGGTCAGACGGAAATTCAGTACAGCGAAGAAGATCAGCAGCAAAACCGCCAGCGCCTGATCGACTGCTTCCCGCAGGCGGAGTGGGTAAAAGAGGTCGATGTTAGCGACGCGAATGCGCGCTGCGGTATTCGCTGCGCCACCCGCGATCATCTGCCGATGATTGGCAATGTACCGGATTACGCCGCGACGCTGACCACCTATGAGGATCTGGCTGAAAACCAGGAATCAGCAGCCAGTGCACCTGTGCATCCAAACCTGTTTATGCTCGGTGCGCTGGGTTCGCGCGGATTGTGTACCGCCCCGCTGGCGGCAGAAATTCTGGCTTCGCAGATGAGTGAAGAACCGATCCCGATGGACGGCGTTACGCTGGCAGGACTGAACCCGAATCGACTGTGGGTACGGAAATTATTGAAGGGTAAGTTAGTTAAACTGGGTGCGGCCTGATGCCCTCACCCCGGCCCTCTCCCACGGGAGAGGGAGAAAACATTAAAAACGACAACTGGCGTTGCCGTTTTGCTTTTACCTTGTGCGGTTGGATGCTCTCACCCCGGCGCTCTCCCACGGGAGAGGGAGAAAACACTAAAAACGACAACCAAAGGTTGTCGTTT
>RCUN01000041.1_pt1 | contig 173929 bp, 164 predicted proteins | sample 2166181 | NCBI WGS metagenome assembly RCUN01 (sample SAMN09932603, study PRJNA488358) | compost metagenome | feature: garden; material: soil; isolation source: compost soil in crotononitrile-enriched culture | place: Germany: Experimental Botanical Garden Goettingen | collected 2016-01-27 | reverse complement strand
CTCCTCGGCCACGCGGGCCTTCTCGGCCTCGACGCGAGCGCGTTCTTCCTCGGCGGCGGCGCGCTGGGCGACCGCCTCGGCTTCCATGCGGTCGTTGGCGATAGCCGCGTCCTTGAAGGCCAGGACAGCGTCAGCCATGTGGCCGACCTCGTCCTTGCGACCGACGGCGGGCACTTCAATCGTCTTGTCCCCACCGGCCAGGCGACGCATGGCCGAGGTCATGGCGGTGATGGGCTTGGCGATCAGACCGGTCACGACGAAGCCCGACACGGCGGCGATCAGGGCGGCGGCGATCAGACCGATGATCAGGCTGAAGGTCGCGGTTTCCGTGGCGGCGCCCTGTTCGTCGCGCGCAGCCTGCAAGGCGATTTCGTTCTTGGCGCGCAGGGCTTCGACAGCCTCTTCAACCGGCGCGATAAAGCCGTCTGCAGGACCGTCCGGGCCGACCATGGCGATCGCTTCGGCGCGAGTCGCGGGGTTGCGAGCCAGGGCCGAGCCCTTGGTGACGATATTCTCGAACCAGGCGTCAGCAGCCTTGTCGGCTGCATCAAGGTGAACCGTACGATCCGGCCCGACGTCGGCGCGGATTTCGGCCAGCGCCTTCTTGAAGTTGGCGCGGTGGGAATCCAGTCGCTCCAGATAGTAGTTGTCAGTCGAGAGCAGGAAGCCGCGCAGGGCGTTCTCTTGCTTCGCCAGATAGAATTCGACCGTCGAGGTCTGGCGATTGATCGCGTTTTCCTCGCTCCGCTGCTTGTCGACGATTTCCAGTTGCCAGAGGCTGTAGCCGATCACAGCGCCCATGGTCGCAATCGCGACGAAGACGGCGGCAAAGGCTGCGAAGAGTTTCCGCGAAACCGGCAAGTTATTGATGAAGCTCATGATCATGTCCCCCCGAACTTAGAATGCGTAGCTCAGGGCGCCGACCAGGCGCCCGTCATAGTTTTCACCCAGGGCATGACTATCGGTGTCATACCAACGTACATCAGCGGCCAGCTTGTCGGTCAGCTTGTGCTTCACACCGACGTTCCAGGCGGCGTATTCGGCGCCGCCGTCGGCGGTGCGGTCAGCAATGGCGACCGAAGCCTTGGTCCTGGGTCCCACCGAAACCGTGCCTTGCAGTTCGACCCACCAGGCTTCCCTGGTCCCGGCGAATCCGTCGGGCGTATAGTTGACGCGCAGGCGGGTGTTGACCGGACCCAGCTTGCGCGAGGCGTCGGCCTGGTATTCCCAATAGTTGGAGTCGATCCCGGCGCGGTTGCCCTGCAGGTCGCGGTTCACGACCGAGAAATCGAACTTGTAGCCCGCCGCTTCGGGGCGCCAGCCGATGGCGCTGACGATTTCAGAGTCAGCGCCTTGCGACAGCTTGGCGGTCGAGGCGAAGACGCTGGCGTAAAAATCGCCGCTGGAAGCCTCGACCGAACCGTTGACGCTGGGATCGCCGGCGCTCTTGCCCAGGCCCTTGCCGATATATTCGCTGGCGACCCCGACCTGGACGTCGAATTTCAGAGTTTCAAAGGACTGCGCCTGAACGGCGCTGGCGCCCATCGCCAGGGCGAGGCCGGCGAGGAGCGGGATGATGGCGACGCCGTTCTGGCGCGTAACGCAACGCTGTTCGAGCATTTTTACCTCAGTGATCATGAGGTCTATCTGACCGAACAACCGTAGATTTCTGTAAATCAGAAGCTACGTAGAAATCCGCACTTGGTGAGATTCCACCGCCGTCGTCTCGCCTCGATCCAAGCCTTCGCATGGGGGCATGACGGGTGAAGCCTAATCCTTAACGTGCGGAAACCATGTTTACAGTAATTGACATTTTTTGGCCTTTATACAAAACGTCGATATCAATTAAGACTTAAACATGGCGGCAGATCATCATGGTTAACGGGCGGTTTGCGAAATACTCGACCAGTGTATAGAAGGCGCCCTTCGGCAGGATTCTGTAGATTGCTCTTCCGCAGCCTCACCGTTGGCGATCAAGAAGTGTGGGGGAAGGCCTATTCAACCAGTGATGGAAAGTATCCTGCGTCTCGCAGGCGCCATTTCCCGGCGCCGCTGGAGCGGTTTCGCGCTGGCGATTGTCGCGGTCGCCGGAGCGCTCGGCTTCAGAAGCCTGCTCGAAGGGCTGGGCCAGTTCTACTATCTGCCCATGCTTCCGGCGGTCCTGATTACTGCCTTGCTGGCACGGCGCGCCGCCACCGCACTGGCCATTATCCTGTCCATCGCCGTCAATCTGAGCCTGGTGCCGCGCGAAAGCCTGAGCGACGCCGCCACCAACGCCGCGCTGTTCGCCGTCGTGTCCTGGATTCTCGCTGAAATCTGCTGGTCGTTGCAGAGCCGGGCCCGGGAGCTGTCGCGACAGCTCGTGGCCAAGGACGCCATGCTCGACACCGCCCTGGCCTCGGTGCCGGTGGTGACCCTGAACGGCGTCGGCGAGGTGCGCCATCTCAACCGCGCCGCAGCCGCCCTGTTCGACCTGACGGAAGAAGCCGCCCTGGGACGACCGTTCGCCGAGTTGGCGCCGGGCTTCGACGTCGTCTCGATCACGGGGACCGACGCGACCGGCGGCGCGCTGGCGTCGAAGGAAGGCCACTGGACCGGACTTCGTCCGGACGGCGCGACCTTTCCCTTGAGCATCCAGTACGGCCTGGCCCCCGACGCGGACGGCCAGCCTCACATCGCCCTGTGCCTGACCGATCTCACCCGTTGGCACGCCGCCGACGCTCAGGCGCGTGAACTGCACGCCCAGTTGAACAAGGTCTGGCGCCTGAACTCGCTGGGCGAAATGGCGGCCACCCTGGCCCATGAACTGAACCAGCCCCTGAGCGCCGCCGCCACCTATCTGCACGCCAGCCAGGTGGACATGGAGCGGGCCGGCGTCTTGGGCGACAGCGCCCTGCGCACCGTCGAACTGGCCAAGGGCCAGTTGCTGCGCGCCGGCAAGATCATCCGCCGCATGCGCGAGCTTCTGACGCTGGAAGGCCGTGCCCTGGATCGTGAACGCGCCTCGTCCATGGTCGAGGACGTGGCGCCCATCCTGACCATGATCGGGTCCAGCAAGGCCGTGGCCATCCGCCTGGAGATCGCCGCCGACGACGACGGGGTCCAGGCGGAACGCATCCAGTTCCAGCAGGCCATGGTCAATCTGGTGCGCAACGCCGTGGAGGCCGTCAACGACCACGCCACGGCGCCCGAGGTGCTCATCGTCGGGAAGCCGATCTCCGATACGCACTACCGGATCAGCGTCGAGGATAACGGTCCCGGGATCGCCGACGATCAGATCGACCGGATCTTCCAGCCGATGACCACGACCAAGACAGGGGGGATGGGGCTGGGGCTGTCGGTCACGCGCACCATCGTCGAACGCCACGGCGGACGACTACAAGTCTCGAGAAGCGCGTTGGGGGGCGCAGCCTTCTCGTTCAACCTTAACCGAGAACCGGGCGTCGAGAACGCATGAGCCTCCATTCCGTCTTCATCATCGACGACGACGCCGCCGTCCGCGATTCCCTGCTGATGCTGTTGCGCGGCGAGGGCATTCGCGCGCGGGGCTTCGCCAGCGGGATCGACTTCTTCAACCTTCTGCCCGAGGACGCCACGGCCTGCGTCATCACCGACGTGCGCATGCCTGATATGGACGGTGACGAGATCGTGCGCCGTCTGGCCCAGATGCGCGGCCACGCCTGGCCCGTCATCGTCATCACCGGCCACGCCGACGTGCCGATGGCGGTGCAGATGATGAAGGCCGGCATCGTCGACTTCATCGAAAAGCCCTTCGACCCACGCCGCCTGATCGAGACGGTGCGCGGCTGCCTAGCGCGCCTGAACGACGTCGGACACGAGCAGGCCGCGCGCACCGCCACGGAACAGAGGCTCATCCGCCTGACCCCGCGCGAGCGTCAGGTCTTCGACGCCCTGATTCACGGCCATTCCAACAAGGCCATCGCCCTGGAGCTGGACATCAGCCCGCGCACGGTCGAGGTCTTCCGCGCCAAGGTCATGGCCAAGATGGAGGCCGACAGCCTGTCGTCGCTGGTGCGTATGGGGCTGACGCTCGGATAGACGTTTCGTCGTCTTGCAGCCGCAAGCCTTGCGGCGCGTTATGAAGGCTCCCCTCGCCTCAGGAGCCGCCCATGTCCGATCCCGCCCGCCTGCTTCGTCATCAGGCCTATATCGACGGCGGCTGGATCGACGCCGACAACGGCGCCGCCTTCGAGGTGACCAATCCGGCGACGGGCGAGGTTCTGGCCAGCGTACCCGACATGGGCGTCGCCGAGACCCGCCGCGCCGTCGCCGCCGCCGAGGTCGCGATGAAGCCCTGGACCGCGAAGACGGCAGGCGAGCGGGCGCGGATTCTGCGGCGCTGGTTCGACCTGATGGTGTCGGAACAGGAGGCCCTGGGCCGCCTGCTGACCCGCGAGCAGGGCAAGAGCCTGACCGAGGCGAAAGGCGAAATCGCCTACGCCGCCAGCTTCATCGAATGGTTCGCCGAGGAGGGCAAGCGCACCTATGGCGAGGTCATCCCCAGCCACGACGCGGGCAAGCGGCTGATGACGCTGCGCCAGCCGGTCGGGGTGGTGGGGGCGATCACGCCGTGGAACTTCCCCGCCGCCATGATCACCCGCAAGGTCGGCCCGGCCCTGGCCGCCGGCTGCGCCGTGGTGCTGAAGCCGGCCAGCCAGACGCCGCTGTCGGCCCTGGCCCTGGCGGTTCTGGCGGAGGAAGCGGGCCTGCCGCCCGGCCTGTTCAACGTCGTCACCGGCTCGGCCTCGGCCATCGGCGGCGAACTGACGTCCAACCCGACTGTGCGCAAGATCAGCTTCACCGGCTCGACCGAGATCGGCCGCCTGCTGATGAAGCAGTCGTCCGAAACCATCAAGAAGATGAGCCTGGAGCTGGGCGGCAACGCCCCCTTCCTGGTCTTCGACGACGCCGACGTGGACGCCGCGGTGGCGGGGGCCGTGGCCTCGAAATACCGCAACGCGGGCCAGACCTGCGTCTGCACCAACCGCTTCTACGTCCAGGCCGCCGTCCACGACGAATTCGTCGCCAAGCTGACCCAGGCCACCCAGGCCCTGAAGGTCGGAAACGGCCTGGATGAGGGCGTGCAGATCGGTCCCCTGATCGACGAAAAGGCTGTCAGGAAGGTCGAGGAACATATCGCCGACGCCGTGGCCAAGGGCGCGAGCCTGCTGACCGGAGGGGCGCGTCACGCCCTGGGCATGACCTTCTTCCAGCCGACGGTTCTGTCCGGCGTGACCCAGGACATGAAGATGTGCCGCGAGGAGACCTTCGGTCCCGTCTCGGGCGTCGTCCGTTTCGAGACGGAAGAAGAAGGGATCGCCCTGGCCAACGCCACCGAGTTCGGCCTGGCCGGATACTTCTACGCGCGCGACATCGGCCGCATCTGGCGCGTGGCCGAAGCGATGGAGACCGGCATGATCGGCGTCAACACCGGCCTGATCTCCACCGAGGTCGCGCCCTTTGGCGGGATCAAGCAATCCGGCCTGGGTCGCGAGGGCTCGAGCCACGGCATCGAGGACTACCTCGAGCTGAAATACATCTGCATGGGCCTGTAGGGCCCAAAAGCCGTCAGTCTTCGGACGGCGCTTCGTCGTCAGTTTCACCGTTGGCCTTGGCGGCTTTTTTGGCGGCCTTGGCCGCAGCCTTGGCTTCGGCCTTCTTGGCGTCGGCGCGCTCGCGCTCTTGCCGTTCGAAACTGTAGTTGGGCTTACGGGCCATTGATGTCCTCTCGCGCCGGGTCGCCAAACGGCGACGTCAAACCTTCATGTGGCCTCTGTCGCGCCTCACGACAACACGGAAACGCCCGTCGGGCCAAGTTTTGCGTTCAGTTTCGTCGATAGACGCCGCTGTTCGACCAAAGTCGCTCTCTGCAAATCCTTCACCCTGCTGTCAGTCTCACCTCCGACGATCCGGCAACAGGATCGCGAGGAAACGGTCGCGCCACGCGACCCAACAGGAAGGGACTGCCCATGACCGACCGCACCGTAGGTGCGGCGGAGGGCGCGGAGCACACGGTCGACAAGAACGACCGGCTCGTGATTCTGGCGTCGTCCGTCGGCACCGTCATCGAATGGTACGACTTCTATCTCTACGGCTCGCTGGCCGCGATCATCACCGTCCAGTTCTTCTCGGGCGTGAACGAGACCACCGGCTATATCTTCGCCCTGATGGCCTTCGCCGCAGGCTTTGCGGTCCGTCCGTTCGGGGCCATCGTCTTCGGGCGGCTGGGCGACCTGTGGGGACGCAAGAACACCTTCCTCGTCACCATGCTGCTGATGGGCCTGTCGACCTTCGTGGTCGGCCTGCTGCCGCCCTATGCGGCCATCGGCATCGCGGCACCGATCATCCTGGTGCTGATGCGCCTGATTCAGGGCCTGGCGCTGGGCGGTGAATACGGCGGCGCCGCCACCTACGTCGCCGAGCACGCCCCGCACGGCAAGCGCGGCTACTACACCTCCTTCATCCAGATCACGGCCACCGCCGGTCTGGTCCTCAGCCTGGCCGTCATCCTGGGCGTCCGCTACGCCGTCGGCGAGGAAGCCTTCGCCGCATGGGGCTGGCGCATTCCCTTCCTGGTCTCGATTCTCCTGCTGGGCGTCTCCTTGTGGATCCGTCTGAAGCTGGCCGAGAGCCCCTCGTTCAAGCGCATGAAGGCCGAAGGCAAGGGCTCGACCACGCCTCTGAAGGACAGCTTCATGAAGTGGCCCAACCTGAAGCTGGTGCTGATCGCCCTCGTCGGTCTTACGGCCGGTCAGGCGGTGATCTGGTACACGGGCCAGTTCTACGCCCTGTTCTTCCTTGAGCGCGTGCTGCGGGTCGACGCCACCCTGGTTTACGTCCTGCTGGCTGTCGCCCTGCTGCTGGCCTCGCCCTTCTTCATCTTCTGGGGCTGGCTGTCGGACAAGGTGGGGCGCAAGCCGATCATCCTGGCCGGCTGCCTGCTGGCGGCGATCACCTACTTCCCGCTGTTCAACGCCCTGACGGAAGCCGCCAACCCGCGTCTGGCCGCCGCCGCCGCCTCGGCCCCGGTCACGGTCTATGCCGATCCGGCCGACTGCCACCTGCAGTTCGATCCAGTGGGCAAGACGGTGTTCAACCACTCCTGCGACGTGGCCAAGTCCTATCTGGCCAAGGCTGGCGTGACCTACACCAATGTCGCCGCGCCCGCCGGGACCGTGGCCGAGGTTCGCATCGGCGATCAGGCGGTCGTCCCCAGCTTCCGCGGCGACGCCCTGAGCACCGCCGACTTCACCGCCCAGAAGAAGATCTGGGAAACGGGTCTGGGCGAGGCCCTGACCACCGCCGGCTATCCCGCCAAGGCCGACAGCGCCCTGGTCAACAAGCCGATGGTGGTGGGGATCCTCTTCATCCTCGGCTTCTATGTGACCATGGTCTACGGGCCGATCGCGGCGGCCCTGGTCGAGATGTTCCCGACCAATATCCGCTACACTTCGATGTCCCTGCCCTATCACATCGGCAACGGCTGGTTCGGCGGCTTCCTGCCGACCACGGCCTTCGCCATGGTCGCCGCCACAGGCAATATCTACTACGGCCTCTGGTATCCGATCGTGGTGGCGCTCGCGACGGTCGTGCTGGGCTTCCTGCTGGTCAAGGAAGGCAAGGACGTCGATCTGAACGCCTGATCCATAAGTTCGCCAACCTGCGGGCGGTTCGGCTTCGGTCGAGCCGCCCATTTTTTGTTCTTGTCCCCAAGCCCCGCTGCGTCCCACATGCCGGTCATGTTCAGCCTCGCGACCCTGGCCCTGGTGGCCGCCTATATGGCGACCCTGTTCGCGGTGGCCTGGTGGTACGAACGCCCGTCGATCAAGACGCGCGGCGGAGCCCTGGGGCCGTCGCTCTACGCCCTGTCACTGGCCATCTACTGCACCTCGTGGACCTATTACGGGGCGGTGGGGACGGCGGCGCGGTCGGCGTGGGAATACCTGCCCATCTATGTCGGCCCGGCCCTGGGGGTGACGGTGCTGTTTCCGCTGTGGAAGCGGATCGCGGCGGCGGCCCGGCGCGAGAACGTGGGCTCGATGGCCGACTTCATCTCCTCGCGCTACGGCAAAAGCCCGGCGCTCGGGGCCGCGGTGGCCGCTGTCGCCATCCTCGGCTCCCTGCCCTACATCGCGCTGCAGCTGAAATCCCTGTCGATGGCGGGCGAGATGCTGACCGAGGGGACGCCGGTGGCGGGGTCCGAGAGCCTGACGGTTCTGGTCATGGCCGGGGTGCTGGCCGGGTTCGCCATCCTGTTCGGCGCGCGCCGTCCTGACCTGACCGAGCACAATCGCGGCCTGATCCAGGCCATCGGCATCGAGTCCATCGTCAAGCTGGCCGCCCTGCTGGCTGTGGCGATCTTCGCCCTGGTGCTGCTGCGCCACGCCCCGGCCTCAGCGGATGTCACCGCCAGCCTGGGCGAACTGGCGCGCTGGCCCGATCTGGACGGGCGCTTCTGGGCCATCGTCCTGGTGGCGACGCTCGCCATCTTCTGCCTGCCGCGTCAGTTCCACGTCGCCTTCGTCGAGGGCGGCGATCCGGCCCAGGTGAAGCGGGCGCGCTGGATCTTTCCTCTCTATCTGCTGCTGACCAGTCTGGCGGTCCTGCCCCTGGTAGCGGCGGGCGGCCTGTTTGCGCCCAGCACCAACCCCGACCTGCTGGTGCTGGCCCTGCCGCTGAACAGCGGCCAGCCGGCCCTGACGGCCATCGTCTTCGTCGGCGGCTTCTCGGCGGCGACGGCCATGGTCATCGTAGAGGCCGTGGCCCTGTCGGCCATGGTGTCCAACAATCTGGTCCTGCCGTTATTGGCCGCCGAACGGCGTCGACGCGGCGAGCGCGCGGGCGACATGGCGCGCGCCATCCTGAACATCCGCCGCGTGGCCATCGTCGCCCTGCTGCTGATGGCCTGGGTCTATTATCAGGCCATGGACCGATCCAGCGGGCTGGCGGCCATGGGGCTGGTGTCGTTTGCGGCCTTGGCCCAGTTGGCCCCGGCCCTGTTCGGCGCGGTACTATGGCGCGGCGGGCGCTCGCGCGGGGCGCTGGCGGGGCTGGCGGTCGGGATGACGGTCTGGCTGGTCATGCTGGCGGCGCCGCAACTGGCGCCCGGTTTCGGCCTGAACGTGCCGGCCATGATCGGGTTGGACGACCCGTTCGCGGCGGGGGTCTTCCTCAGCCTTGCGCTCAACCTCGGGGTCTTCATCGCCGTGTCCAAGCTGGGCACGCCGCGCCTGATCGACCGGGTCCAGGCCCGCGCCTTTGTCGACCGGCTGGGGCCGGACTGGATGGAGGGGCGCGGCGGCCTGGCCGGCACCTCGGTCGGCGATCTGAAGGCCTTGGCGGCCCGCTTCATCGGCGACGAACGGGCCGAGCGCGCCTTCGCCGCCTGGGCGCGCGAGACGGAAATCAAGCTGCGTGACGCCGACCCCGCCGACGCAGGGCTCGCCCGCGCCGCCGAGCGGATGCTGGCGGGCGCCATCGGGGCCGCCTCGGCCCGCCGCGTCATCGCCGCCGCCCTGGCCGCCGGGGGCCGCGCGCCCGAGGACGTGGTGCGGATGCTGGACGAGGCCTCGCAGGCGGTCCAGTTCAACCGCGACCTGCTGCAGACCACCCTGGACAACATCGACCAGGGCGTCAGCGTGGTGGACGAGGACCTGCGCCTGACCGCCTGGAACCGGCGCTATGTCGAGATGTTCGGCCTGCCCGCCGGCTTCGTCCACATCGGTCTGCCCATCGCCGCCGTCTATCGTCTGAACGCCGAGCGCGGCGAGACCGACCCTGGCGACATCGAGGCCTGGATCGAGCGGCGGCTGGAGGCCCTGTCCCGCCGCATCCCTCACGATCATGAGCGCGAGCAGCCCGACGGGCGCATCCTGCGCTCCTCCGGCGCCCCCATCCCCGGCGGCGGCTACGCCACCAGCTATACCGACATCACCGCCCTGCGCCGCGCCGCCCGCGAGTTGGAGGAGGCCAATGAACGGCTGGAGGCCCGCGTCGCCGACCGCACCGAACGGCTGGAGGAAGCCCGGCGTCTGGCGGAGGACGCCACGGCCTCCAAGACCCGCTTCCTGGCCGCCGCCAGCCACGACCTGTTGCAGCCCCTGCACGCCGCGCGTCTGTTCATCGCCGCGTTGAAGGAGGAGCCGTCGCTGGCGCCGGGGTCGCCGGGGCGCGGACTGGCGACCAACGCCGACCGCTCCATCGACAGCGCCCACCGCCTGCTGACGGCCCTGCTGAACCTGTCCAAGCTGGAGGCGGGCGGGGTCCAGCCCGCAGTGGCCCCGCTGTCGCTGGACGGCCTGTTCGCCGAGTTGCGCCGCGAGTTCGCGCCCATGGCCCGCGCCAAGGGCCTGCGCTTAACGGTGGTGCCGTCGGGCCTGTGGGTCGCCTCCGACCACGACCTGCTGCGCTCCATGCTGCAAAACCTGGTCGGCAACGCCATCCGCTATACGGATAAGGGCCGGGTGCTGGTCGGCGCGCGGCGCGACGGCGACACAGTGCAGATGCTGGTCTGCGATACCGGGCGCGGCATCCCCGACGCCGACCGCGAAAGCGTCTTCGGCGAGTTCGTGCGTCTGCCCGGCGCGCCGGTGGACGAGCCGGGCGCGGGTCTGGGGCTGGCCATCGTGCAAAAGCTGTCGGACCTGCTGCGCCACCCGCTGTCGATGGCGTCGCGCGTCGGACGCGGCACGACCTTCCGCGTCAGCGCGCCGCGCGCCGCCGCCCAGGTCGTGATCGCCCCCCTCGCCGAGAGCGACGCCCGCCTGCCGCTGGCGGGCTTGCGGGTGCTGTGCGTGGACAATGAACCGGCCATCCTCGACGCCCTGACCGCCCTGCTGAGCCGCTGGGGGGCGCAGACGACCACGGCGCGGAGCGTGGCCGAAGGGATCGCGGCGAAGGGGCCGTTCGACGCGGCCCTGGTCGACCTGCACCTGGGCGACGGGGCGGACGGGCTGACGGTGGTGGACGCCCTGAGGGCGCGCGGCCTGCGCCGCATCGGGCTTGTGACCGCCGACACCCGCGAGGGGCTGAAGGAGACGGCCACGGCGGCGGGCGCGACCCTGTTGCCCAAGCCGGTCAAGCCGGCGGCGCTGAAGGCGTTTCTGTCGCGTTGATCTTTCCTACCTGTCGCGCAGCGATGGGGAGGTGGATCGGACGCGCAGCGGACGAGACGGAGGGGGCGGCGCCGCCCTTTCCGGTCAGGAGCCAGAACAGCTGACATCGCGTCGCCCCCTCCACCACTGCGTGGTCCCCCTCCCCATGAAATGGGGAGGAAAGAAGCGGCGTTACAGGTCGATCGACTGGGCCAAAATCACCGCCTGCGTCCGGTTATGCACGCCCAGCTTGCGGAAGACGCTGGTCAGGTGGGCCTTGATGGTGGCCTCGGTGACGCCGAGGTCGAAGGCGATCTGCTTGTTCAGCCGCCCGGCTCTCAGGCCTTCGAGAATGCGTAGCTGTGAAGGGGTCAGGCTGGCGATGCGGGCTTCCAGATCGCCTTCATCGGGTCCGGGCGCGCCGACGTCGGGCGCCCAGCCGTCGCCGGACAGGATGGCGGTGATGGCCTCGACCATGACCGGCAGGGCGGCGGATTTCGGGATGAAGCCGGCGGCGCCGAGCGCGAGCGCCCGCCTCACCGTCGGCGGTTCCTCGCTGGCCGAGACCACGGCGACCGGCACCGCCGGATGGTCGGCGCGGATGCGGCTCAGGCCCGCCATGCCTTCGCTGTCCGACAGCTTCAGGTCGAGCAGAAGCAGATCGGTCGGCGCTTCGGCCAAGGCCGTCTGAACCTCGGCCAGACTGGCGCATTCCGCAATCACGGCGCCGGGCGCGGCCTTTTCGACGGCCGATCTCAACGCCGCCCGAAACAGAGGGTGGTCGTCGGCGACGACGATGCGATCCATGAAAATCCTTCCCGCACGCGGTTCTTTTTCGGGTCGAGGCCGCGCTGTGACGACACCATGCCGCGCCTCGACTTTGGTCGAAACTAGACCAATGGCTAATGGCCGCATACCGCCCCCGCGCGGAATGCTGCGGTCTCGAGGTTCGCATCAGACGCACCCGGGAGGAAATGACATGGGAAGATACCGCCTGCTCGGCGGCGCTGCTGCGGCTGCGCTTCTGTTTGCGCCCGGCGCCGTCCTGGCCCAGGACGCCAATGCGGCCCTCGAGGCGCGCATCGCCCTGCTCGAAGCCGAACTGAACAGTCTGAAATCCGAGGTCGCCGCCGCGCGAACCCAGCAGACGACCCAGTCGCAGGCCATGGCGCAGGACATTATCCGTCTGGAGACCCGCCCCGCCGCCACGCCGGTTTCCGCCCCTGCCGCCCCGCGCGAGGAAGGCTTCCGCATCGGCGATCACACGGTGAAGTTCGGCGGCTTCATCAAGGTCGACGCCATGGCCTCGAACTATTCCGGCGGCGACCCGGCCAACGGCGACGCCCTGCGCGAATACCACCTGCCCGGCTCCATTCCCGTCGGCGGCGCGGACGAGGACACGGCCACGGACTTCAACGCCCGCCAGACCCGTTTCTGGCTGACCACCGACGGTCTGGTCGGCGGCCACAAGGTCGGCACGCGGCTGGAAATGGACTTCCAGAGTCTGCCCGGAACCGGCGACCAGCGCATCACCAGCGCCTCGAACCCCGCCCTGCGCCGCGCCTTCGTCACCATCGACAACTGGCTGATCGGTCAGGAGTGGACCAACTTCCAGAACACCGCCGTCCTGCCGGAATCGGCGGACTTCGTCGGCGCCGCCGAGGGCACGGTCTTCGCCCGCCAAGTGCAGGTCCGTTACACGCGCGGTCCCTTCTCGATCGCGGTCGAGAACCCCGAGACCACCGTCACCCCCTTCGGCGGCGGGACGCGCGTCATCGCCGACGACAACAGCCTGCCTGACCTGACGGCGCGCTACGCCATCAGCCGCCCTTGGGGCGACCTGCAGTTCGCGGGTCTGCTGCGTCAGCTCAAGTATGAGAATCCGGCCAGCGCCATCGACGACACGGCTGTCGGCTGGGGCCTGTCGGCCTCGACCAAGATCAAGGTCGGCGCCCAGGACGACATCCGCCTGATGCTGACCGGCGGCGAGGGCATTGGTCGCTACGTCGGGCTGAACTTCTCCAACGACGCGGTGCTGGACGCCTCGGGTCAGTTGGACGCCATCGGCGTGATCGCCGGCTTCGCCGCCTATCGCCATGTCTGGACGCCGGGCTGGCGCTCCAGCCTGATCTGGTCGGCGCAGAAGGTGGACAACGACGTCCTGCTGACCGGGACCGGGGCCAACCGCTCGGCCCAGAGCATCCACGCCAACCTGATCTGGTCGCCGGTCACGGCGTTTGATCTGGGCGCCGAACTGATGTTCGCTGACCGCAAGCTGGAGTCGGGGCTCGACGGCGACATGACCCGTCTGATCCTGTTCGCCAAATACGGCTTCTAAAAACAAGAAACTGGGAGGAAAGCGCGCGTGTCCACCGAACCGGAAATCTATCCCGTCCCCGCCGACCTGGCCGCCCGCGCCCACATGGACCGCGCCGGCTATGAAGCGGCCCGGATCGCGGCGCGCGAAACCCCGGACGCCTATTGGAGCGAACAGGCCAAACGCCTCGACTGGATGACCTTCCCGTCCAAGATCAAGGACGTGTCGTTCAACAAGGCCGACTTCCGCATCCGCTGGTTCGAGGACGGGGTGCTGAACGTCTCGGCCAACTGCATCGACCGCCACCTGCCCCACCGCGAAAACGACACGGCCATCATCTGGGAAGGCGACGAGCCGACCGACAGCGAGCACGTCACCTACGGTCAGCTTCATGAGCGCGTCTGCCGCATGGCCAATGTGCTCAAGGCCAACGGCGTCCGCAAAGGCGACCGCGTCACCATCTATCTGCCGATGATCCCCGAGGCCGCCTACGCCATGCTGGCCTGCGCCCGCATCGGCGCGGTCCACTCGGTCATCTTCGGCGGCTTCTCGCCCGACAGCATCGCCGGGCGCATCGAGGACTGCGGCTCCACCTTCGTCATCACCGCCGACGAGGGCTGTCGCGGCGGCAAGAAGGTCCCGCTGAAGGCCAATGTCGACAAGGCGCTGGAAAAGGTCTCGGGCGTCGACGGCGTCCTGCTGATCCGCCACACCGGGGCCGAGGTCGGCTTCGTCGAGGGCCGCGACCGGGACTATGAGACCGAGGCCGCCAAGGTCACAACCAGCTGCCACCCCGAGCCGATGCAGGCCGAGGACCCGCTCTTCATCCTCTACACCTCCGGCTCGACCGGCAAACCCAAGGGCGTGCTGCACACCACGGGCGGCTATCTGTTCTGGGCCAGCTACACCCACGAACTGGTCTTCGACTATCGTCCCGGCGAGGTCTTCTGGTGCACCGCCGACGTGGGCTGGGTGACCGGCCACTCCTATGGCGTCTATGGCCCCCTGGCCAATGGAGCCACGACCCTGATGTTCGAGGGCGTGCCCAACTATCCGACCGTCAGCCGCTTCTGGGAGGTCATCGACAAGCATCAGGTCGAGATCTTCTATACCGCCCCCACCGCCCTGCGCTCGCTGATGCGCGAAGGCGATGCGCCGGTGAAGGCCACCAGCCGCAAGTCCCTGCGCCTTCTGGGCAGCGTCGGCGAGCCGATCAATCCCGAGGCCTGGCGCTGGTATCACGAGGTCGTCGGCGACAGCCGCCTGCCCATCGTCGACACCTGGTGGCAGACCGAGACCGGCGGCGTTCTGGTCTCCCCCCTGCCGGGCGCGACGGACCTCAAGCCCGGCTCGGCGACCAAGCCCCTGCCCGGCGTCGAGTTGCAGATCGTGGACGCGGAAGGCGCAGTGCTGGAAGGCGCGACCGAGGGCAATCTGTGCATCACCGACAGCTGGCCGGGCCAGATGCGCACCGTCTATGGCGATCACGCGCGCTTCTTCGAGACCTATTTCTCGACCTATCCCGGCAAGTATTTCACCGGCGACGGCTGCCGCCGCGACGCCGACGGCTACTACTGGATCACCGGCCGGGTCGATGACGTCATCAACGTCTCGGGCCACCGCATGGGCACGGCCGAGGTCGAGAGCGCCCTGGTCCTGCACGACATCGTGGCCGAAGCGGCGGTCGTCGGCTTCCCTCACGATATCAAGGGCCAGGGCATCTACGCCTATGTCACCCTGGTGCGCGGCGTGGAGCCTACCGAGGCCCTGCGCAAGGAACTGGTCGCCCACGTCCGCACCGAGATCGGCCCCATCGCCGCCCCCGACGTTATCCAGTGGGCGCCCGGCCTGCCCAAGACGCGATCCGGCAAGATCATGCGGCGTATTTTGAGAAAGATCGCCGAGAACGAGCTGGGGGCGCTGGGCGATGTCTCCACCCTGGCCGACCCTTCGGTCGTCGATGACCTGGTGAAGAACCGGGCCGCCTGACGACCTTCCCCTCTCCTCCCCGGAGCAAGCGGCCGGCGTTCCTGAAAAGGAGCGTCGGCCGTTTCGTTATTGGAACCGGAGCCGCAGCGGCGCTAGACAACCGGCGACAGCGAACAGGAGCAGACCATGAGCGGAACCGTCCTCATCACCGGCGCCACGGCGGGCATCGGGCAGGCTGCGGCGCGGCGCTTCGCCTCGGCGGGCTGGAAGATCATCGCCACAGGCCGTCGCGCCGAGCGTCTGGACGAACTGGTCGCCGAGCTGGGCGCCGACGTGGTCCATCCCCTCGTCTTCGACATCCGCGACGAGGCCGCCATCGACGCGGCCCTGGACGCCCTGCCCGAAGGGTTTGGCGATATCGACGTCCTGATCAACAACGCCGGGCTGGCGCTGGGCACCGCCGCCGCCCAGGACGCCGATCTGGACCAGTGGCGTCAGATGATCGACACCAACATCACCGGCCTGGTCACCATCACGCGGCGCCTGCTGCCGCGCCTGATCGCGCGCAAGGGCGCCATCCTGAACATCAGCTCGGTGGCCGCGACCTATCCCTACAAGGGCGGCAACGCCTATGGCGGCACCAAGGCCTTCGTGCGCCAGTTCTCGCTGGGCCTGCGGTCTGACCTGCACGGGACGGGGGTGCGCGTCACCTCCATCGAACCGGGCATGACCGAGACTGAGTTCACCCTGGTCCGCACCAGCGGCGATCAGGCGGCGTCCGACGCCCTCTACGGCGGCGCGAAGCCGATGACGGGCGAGGACATCGCCGAGACCCTGTTCTGGGTCGCGACCCTGCCGCCGCACCTGAACATCAATGCGTTGGAACTGATGCCGGTCAGCCAGTCCTTCGCCGGCTTCCAGGTGGCGCGGGGCTGACCGGCCAATCCTCCCCCGTTTACGAAGGAGGGGGACCGCCGCAGGCGGTGGAGGGGGCGGATGCAAACACCCTCTTCGACAAATGATCCACGCCGTGCGGACGACTTCAACAGCAGCGCCCAATCCCGCCCCCTCCACCATGCTGCGCATGGTCCCCCTCCCCCGCTGCGCAGGGGAGGATCGCCCACGAGCTGCGCCGCTTCCGGGATGACGGCGAGAGGCGTAGGTTAGCCCCATGGCCGCGTCCGCAACCGAAACTGAACTGAAGTTCCGGCTCGGCCCCGGCGCGGTCGTGCGTCTGTCGGGGCACCCGGCCCTGCAAGGCGAGCAGACCAGCCAGTCCCTGCGCTCGGTCTATTTCGACACCCCCGACGGCGTCCTGCACGCGGCCGGATTCAGCCTGCGGGTGCGGACCACGCCCGGCGGCTTCGTCCAGACCCTGAAGCGCCAGACCGCCCCCGGCCAGACCGCGCGCGACGAGTGGGAGGTTCCTGTCCCCACAGAGGCCTTGGACCTTGCCGCGCTCAAGACCACGCCCGCCCACAAGCTGCTGAAAGGCCGCCGCCGCGACCTGTCGCCCCGCTTCGCCACCACGGTGGTGCGGCGCCTCCGTATGGTCGAGCTGAACGGCGCCCTGATCGAGGCCGCCTTCGACGCGGGCGAGCTGTCGGCCAGAGACCCGGAGGGGGGCGACCGCCGCGAGCCCATCTACGAGCTGGAGCTGGAGCTGAAGCGCGGCGACCCCGCCGTCCTCTTCATCCTGGCCCGCCGTCTGGCGCGCGACCTGACCATCGTTCCGGTGTTCGAGAGCAAGTCCGAGCGGGGCTGGCGCCTGGCCCAGAGCGAAAGCCGCAGCCCCCGACGCGCCACGTCCACGCCCCTGTCGCCCGAGGCCACGACCGGCGACGCATTCCGCACCATCGCCATGGCCTGCCTGGCCCAGGTCTCGGCCAACGCCGAACTGCTGCGAGTCGTGCGCCGACCCGAGGCGGTGCATCAGATGCGCGTCGGCCTGCGCCGCCTGCGCGCCGCCGTCGTCGTCTTCAAGCCCCTGCTGGCCGAGGCGGATCGCCGGCGCATCGAGACCGAGCTGAAATGGCTGGCGCACGAGACCGACGCCGCCCGCGATCTGGACGTCTTCATCCGCGACGTCTTTCACCCGACGGCGCTGGAAGCGCCCTCACCCGGTCTGGCGGCGCTGGGCCGTCATCTGCTGACCGCGCGGGGAGAGGCCTATGATCGCGTGCTGGCCGCCGTCGCCTCGCCGCGCTACGCCTTGTTGATGCTGGAGACGACCGCCTGGATCGAGACGGCCGCCCTCCCTGACGATCCGGTCGCCCCCTTCGCCGCCGAGGCCCTGAGCCGGCTGCACCATCAGGTCGAGAAACGCGCCCGCAACCTGGCCGATCTGGACGCCGAGACCCGCCACCATCTGCGCATCCGCGCCAAGCGCCTGCGCTACGCCGCCGAGTTTTTCGCCGACCTTTTCCCTGCTCGTCGTCGCCGCGCCCGCTATCTGAAGGCTTTGGAACGGGTGCAGGACAGGCTCGGCGAACTGAACGACCTGGCTGTGGCGCGCGACAAAATCCCCGGCGAGGCCGATCTGAACGACGCACAAACCGCTTTCGCCGCCGGGCGCGTCATCGGCCGGCGCGAGCGGGACGAGGCGACGCTGTTGAGCGCTGCGGTCAAGGCCTGCAGCCGTTTCCACGACGCCAAGCCCTTCTGGACCCGGCGCAAGTCACGTCAGAAACGGTCGTAGATCGCATTTTGTTCTCATCGCGCAAATGAGAACATCTTGTGAACCGGAACAAACCATGCACATAGTCCGTCTCACAGAGGGAGCGGGTCCTGGCGGGTCTCTCCCAAAGCCCAGAATGGAATCATGGCAAGGGAGAGAAAACCAATGGCACAGGCGGCATTGAAGCTCGTGGGTAAAGAAGACGGCGAAAAGCAACGCGCTCTGGAGGCGGCGATCGCGCAGATTGATCGCGCCTTCGGCAAGGGCTCGGTCATGAAGCTCGGCAAGGGCGGTCTGGTGAACGAGATCGACAGCGTCTCGACCGGGTCCCTGGGCCTGGACCTGGCGCTGGGCATCGGCGGCCTGCCGGTCGGTCGGGTGATCGAGGTGTTCGGCCCGGAATCCTCCGGCAAGACGACCCTGGCCCTGCACACCGTGGCCGAGGTCCAGAAGAAGGGCGGCGTGGCCGCCTTCGTCGACGCCGAGCACGCCCTGGACCCGGTCTATGCCCAGAAGCTGGGCGTCAACCTGGACGACCTGCTGGTGTCGCAGCCCGACACGGGCGAACAGGCGCTGGAGATCGTCGACACCCTGGTGCGCTCCGGCGCCGTGGACATCGTGGTCATCGACTCGGTCGCTGCGTTGACGCCGCGCGCCGAAATCGAGGGCGAGATGGGCGACAGCCTGCCCGGCCTTCAGGCCCGTCTGATGTCGCAGGCCCTGCGCAAGCTGACGGCCTCGATCTCCAAGTCGAAATGCATCGTCCTCTTCATCAACCAGATCCGCCACAAGATCGGCGTCATGTACGGCTCGCCGGAAACCACGACGGGCGGCAATGCGCTGAAGTTCTACGCCTCGGTCCGCCTCGACATCCGCCGCACCGGCGCGATCAAGAACCGCGACGAGGTCGTCGGCAACACCACCCGGGTCAAGGTGGTCAAGAACAAGGTCGCCCCGCCGTTCCGCGAGGTCATCTTCGACATCATGTACGGCGAGGGCATCTCCAAGATCGGCGAGATCATCGACCTGGGAGTCAAGGCCAACATCATCGAGAAGTCGGGTTCGTGGTTCTCCTACGACTCCACCCGCATCGGTCAGGGCCGCGAGAACGCCAAGGAATTCCTCAAGAACAACCCCGACATGGCGCTCGCCATCGAGAAGGCCGTGCGCCAGTCCACGGCCAAGATCGCCGACGACATGCTCGGCGCGCCCGAGCCCGATGAAGGTCAGGATCTGGAGGGCTGATCCAGCCGCTCCGCCAGAGCTTCCGTCCGTCGTCCCCGCGACCCGCCTACCGACCCCGCGAGGTCGGTCGGACGGAGCCGGCCCGCCCGAGTTTCTCGGGCGGGCCTCTTTTTATCTGAAGGCATGGCCGCCCGCCCCGCCAACATTCAGCGCCCCAAATCTCCGCTCGCGGAAGCGGGGTCCCAGCGCTTTGGCTTCAACGCTTCGCTTGAAGGGATAGCGCGTTGAAAATGCGCCGCCTCTTTTCTCGACCCGCCCCGCCGGGCAGACTTGCCCGCGAAGAACCGGAGCCTCCCCATGACCACCGCCACCGCCGATCTCTGCGACGCCCATCCCGACACGGTGAAGGTCTGCCAGATCCCGTTCCGCAGCTTTGGTCAGGTCACAGCCTTCCACGGCCCGATCCGCACCCTCAGCGTGCTGGACGACAACGCCTTGGTCCGTCAGGCGCTGGAGCGGCCGGGTCACGGCGCAGTGCTGGTGGTCAATGGCGGCGGCTCGCTGAAGCGCGCCCTGGTCGGCGACAACCTGGCCAGGCTGGCCATCGACAACGGCTGGGCCGGCGTCATCGTCCATGGCGCGATCCGCGACAGCGGCGTCATCAACAGCATGGGGATCGGCATCAAGGCCGTCGGAACCATCCCCCTGCGGGCCGACCGCGACGCCATCGGCGAGATCGACATTCCAACCGCCTTCGGCAGCGTCATCTTCACCCCCGGCGACTGGCTCTACGCCGACGCGGACGGGGTCATCGTCGCGCCGCACCGCCTGCACGATTAGAGCCCGCCGGGCGGGAAAAGCGTGCCCCGGCGCCCGCGATCACGCGCCAGTGATGCGCTCGGCGCAAAATCCCTATATGACGCCCGTTCCGATATTCTCCCCGCGCGCCCGAATTCCTTAGAGCGATACGCCATGACCAGCCTGAAACAGATCCGCTCCACCTTCCTCGACTACTTCGCGGCCGACGGCCACGAGAAGGTGCAGTCGGCTCCGCTGGTGCCGCAGAACGACCCGACCCTGCTGTTCGTCAACGCGGGCATGGTGCCGTTCAAGGACTATTTCACCGGCGCCGCGACCCCGCCCTACAAGCGCGCGACGTCGTCGCAGAAATGCGTGCGCGCCGGCGGCAAGCACAACGACCTGGACAACGTCGGCTACACCGCGCGTCACCACACCTTCTTTGAAATGCTGGGCAATTTCTCGTTCGGCGACTACTTCAAGGATCACGCCATCGAGAGCGCCTGGGGCCTGCTGACCAAGGAGTTCGGCCTTGATCCCGCCCGCCTGCTGGTCACCGTCTATCACACCGACGATGAAGCCTTCGACATCTGGAAGAAGGTCACCGGCTTCGCCGACGAGAAGATCATCCGCATCCCGACGGCCGACAACTTCTGGGCCATGGGCGACAACGGTCCGTGCGGTCCGTGCACCGAGATCTTCTACGACCACGGCGACCACATCTTCGGCGGCCCTCCCGGTTCGCCGGATGAGGACGGCGACCGCTTCGTGGAGATCTGGAACAACGTCTTCATGCAGTACGAGAAGGAGAACGATCAGATCGTTCGCGACCTTCCCAAGCCCAGCGTCGACACCGGCATGGGTCTGGAGCGGATCGCCGCCGTCCTGCAAGGCGTCCACTCCAACTATGAAGTCGATCTGTTCAAGAGCCTGATCGGCGCCTCGGAAGAACTGACCAGCACGAAGGCCGAGGGCGAGCGCGCCCCCAGCCACCGCGTCATCGCCGACCACCTGCGCTCGACCGCCTTCCTGATCGCCGACGGCGTGACCCCGTCGAACGAGGGCCGGGGCTATGTCCTGCGCCGCATCATGCGCCGCGCCATGCGCCACGCCCACCTGCTGGGCGCCGCCGACCCGCTGATGCACCGTCTGGTGCCGACCCTGGTGCAGGAAATGGGCGAGGCCTATCCCGAGCTGGGCCGCGCCCAGGCCTTCATCGAGGACACGCTGAAGCAGGAAGAGATCCGCTTCCGCACCACGCTCGGTCGCGGCATGAACCTGTTCGATCAGGCCACGACCGGCTTCAAGGCCGGCGACATGCTGGACGGCCAGACGGCCTTCACCCTCTATGACACCTACGGCTTCCCGCTGGACCTGACGCAGGACGAAGCCCGCCGTCGCGGCTTCTCGGTCAATGTCGACGGCTTCGAAAGCGCCATGGAAGAGCAGCGCGCCCGCTCCCGCGAGCACTGGACCGGCTCGGGCCAGACCGCCTCGGCCGGCGCCTGGCTGGCCCTGCGCGACCAGCACGGCGTGACCCAGTTCACCGGCTATGACAGCGAAACCGGCGAAGGCCAGGTCGTCGCCATCCTCAAGGACGGCGTGGCGGTCGAGACCGCCGAGGCCGGCGAGGTGGTCGAGGTCGTGCTGAACCAGACGCCCTTCTACGCCGAGGGCGGCGGTCAGGCCGGCGACAAGGGCGTCTTCGTCTGGACCAACGGCGAAGGCCGGGTGCTGGACACCAAGAAGCACGCCGACCTGTTCGTTCACACGGTCCAGGTGGCCCAGGGCGCGGCCCTGACGGTCGGCGCGACCGTGGCCGCCACGGTCGAGGTCGGCTCGCGTCCGACCACCCGCGCCAACCACTCGGCCGCTCACCTGCTGCACGCCGCGCTGAAGAACGTGCTCGGCCCGCACGTCGCCCAGAAGGGCCAGATGGTCGATTCTGAGCGCATGCGCTTCGACTTCAGCCACAACGCTCCCGTGACCGAGGACGAACTGGCCCGCATCGAGGACGAGGTGAACGCGGTCATCCGTCAGAATCTCCCGGCCACGACCCAGTTGATGGCGCCGGAACAGGCCATCGAGGCCGGCGCCGTCGCCCTGTTCGGCGAGAAGTATGGCGAGGAAGTCCGCGTCCTGACCTTGGGTCACGCCCTGACCGGCGACGGCGCCTATTCGGTGGAACTGTGCGGCGGCACCCACGTGGCCCGCACCGGCGACATCGCCCTGTTCAAGATCGTGTCGGAAGGCGGCGTCGCCGCCGGCGTGCGCCGCATCGAGGCCCTGACCGGCGAGGCGGCCCGCCGCTTCCTGCTGGATCAGGCCAATGTCGCCCGCCAACTGGCCCAGAGCTTCAAGATCCAGACCGCCGACGTCCCGGCCCGGGTCGAGGCCCTGACCGCTGAACGCAAGGCGTTGGAGAAGCAGGTCGCCGACCTGAAGAAGCAACTGGCCCTGGGCGGCGGCGCGGGCGCCAATGCGGCCCCGGAAGAGATCAACGGCGTCAAGCTGATCGCCCGCGTTCTGGACGGCGTGGACGGCAAGGGCCTGCGCGGCGTGGCCGAGGACTTCAAGAAGCAGCTCGGCTCGGGCGTCGTCGCCCTGGTCGGCGTCACCGACGGCAAGGCGGCCATCACCGTCGCCGCCACGCCGGACATGGCCGGTAAGGTCAATGCGGCTGACCTGGCGCGTGACGCCGTCATCGCCATGGGCGGCAAGGGCGCCGGCGGCAAACCCGACTTCGCCCAGGGCGGCGCCCCCGACGGGTCGAAGGCCGAAGCCGGTCTGGAGGCGATCCGGGCCGCGCTGAAGGGCTAGACCCTCTCAGAGCTGAAACAGGAAAGGGCGGTGCATCCGATGCACCGCCCTTTTTCTTTGACGGATGACCTGTAATCCGCTCATCCCCGCGGAGGCGGGGCCCCTGTGCTTTGGCTGCACGCAGACGGCCAGTGATGGTGCGTGAGGCTCTTACTGGGTCCCCGCCTCCGCGGGGATGAGCGGGTATTATTTACTCCGGCTTGCTCAGATCAATCCCCGCCAGCTTCCAGCTGAACAGGTTGCGGCGCTTCATCAGCAGGGAGACCTGCTCGTCCGGCTGGTCGTCGCGGGTCAGGGTGACGGCGAAGGTGTCGAGGTCGCGGTAGCCCCAGGACTGACGCACCTTCCTGCTCTTGGGTTTCGGACCCGCCTCCGGCTCGACCTTGGCCAGATCTGGCTTGGGTGCCTGTCCTTCCTGCACCATGACGGCGATGGCCTGGGGCGTGACGAAGGCGTCCACCGCGCCCGACACCAGGGTCGGGGCCAGCAGCATGCCCAGGCCTGACAGGCCGCCCAGACGGTCGTCCTTGCGCATCTCGGAGACCATGCGGGCGCTCAGCTCGTCTTTCAGGCTGGCGCGGAAGGCGGGAAAGTCGACCTGGCGCTCCAGCGCCTGTTCGTTTCCGGTTTTGGCGGCCTGCACCAGCGACCGCGCCGCCAGCAGGGGCGAAGCGGCATAGGCCAGGACGAACGCCGCCACGGCGGCGCCTCCCAGTCGAAGGATCAGTTTCTGGTTCATCGGCCCTCCCCTGCCTTACGAACGCGACGGGTAAGCGACATGCGCAACGACCTCGGAAATCCCCAAGGACATTAAGGGCATGGTTCGGGAGGGGGCTCAAGGGTGACGTTAACCCTTGGCGGAAATAGAAAAGGCCCGCCGGATTTCTCCGACGGGCCTCATTCTTGTCGCGCTAACGCGTTTCGCGCTGCTTGAGCGCGTCAGGCCGCGTCGGGTCGAAAAGGCGGAGCCTTTTGACCGCGGCCCAACAAACAGCCACTAACCAATGTGCGGCAGGGCCTTGCGCAGGTTTTCCGAGACCTTGTCCAGGAAGCCTTCGGTGGTCAGCCACGACTGCTGGTCGCCGACCAGCAGCGCCAGGTCCTTGGTCATGAAGCCCGACTCGACGGTCTCGACGACGACGCGTTCCAGCGTCTCGGCGAACTCGAGCAGCGCACCGTTGTCGTCCAGCTTGGCGCGGTGCTTGAAGCCGGCCGACCATGCGAAGATCGAAGCGATCGAGTTGGTCGAGGTCGCTTCACCCTTCTGGTGCTGACGGTAGTGACGGGTCACCGTGCCGTGGGCGGCTTCGGTTTCCATGATCTTGCCGTCCGGGGTCATCAGGACGGAAGTCATCAGGCCCAGCGAGCCGAAGCCTTGAGCCACGATATCCGACTGAACGTCGCCGTCGTAGTTCTTGCACGCCCAGACGAAACCACCCGACCACTTGATGGCGGCGGCCACCATGTCGTCGATCAGACGGTGTTCGTAGGTCAGGCCGCGCGCCTTGAACTCTTCGGCGTAGTCGGCGTCGAACACTTCCTGGAAGATGTCCTTGAAGCGACCGTCATAGGCTTTGAGGATGGTGTTCTTGGTCGACAGATAGACCGGGTAGTTGCGGGCCAGGCCGTAGCTGAACGAGGCGTGAGCGAAGTCACGAATCGACGAGTCGAGGTTGTACATGCCCATGGCCACGCCGGCCGAAGGCGCCTTGTAGACTTCATGCTCGATCACTGCGCCGTCTTCACCGACGAACTTGATCGACAGCGTGCCCTTGCCCGGGAACAGGAAGTCCGTGGCCTTGTACTGGTCGCCAAAGGCGTGACGGCCGACGACGATGGGCTGGGTCCAGCCCGGAACCAGACGCGGCACGTTCGAGCAGATGATCGGCTCGCGGAAGACGACGCCGCCGAGGATGTTGCGGATGGTGCCGTTCGGCGACTTCCACATCTTCTTCAGGCCGAATTCGGCGACGCGGGCTTCGTCCGGCGTGATGGTGGCGCACTTGACGCCGACCCCGTGCTTCTGGATGGCGTGAGCCGCGTCGATGGTGATCTGGTCGTCCGTGGCGTCACGGCTTTCCATGCCCAGATCGTAGTAGTCCAGCTCCAGATCGAGGTAAGGGAAGACCAGCTTGTCCTTGATCCACTGCCAGATGATCCGGGTCATTTCGTCGCCGTCGATGTCCACGATGGGATTGGCGACCTTGATCTTGGCCATGCTCTGCCTCTGTCTCTAAATTCAGGGAAGGAAATCGTGGGGGCGGTATAGCGAGGCGCGAGCGCGGGTGCAAAGGCGGACGACGTCCCGGACCTCGCTGTCGCGACATTCAGGGATTGAACCGAATGTCCATTCCGGCGCTCATGCTCCTCGTCGCCTTGTCAGGACCGCCCCATGACGCCTCCCCGCCTGCTGCCTTTCTCCGCCCTTCTTGTCGCCGCCCCTCTTCTGGTCGCGTGTCAGGGCGATGAGAGCGCCGCGACGCCGGCCGCCGGGGCTGAAGCGCCGGCACGCTCCGTCTCGGCCGCCACGGCGGCGAGGGAGTCCCGGCCCGAGACCCGCAAGTTCCGCGACTGGCTGGTCGTCTGCGACAACGGCGCCAGTTGTTCGGCCTTTGGTCCGGCCGCGGACGGCGCGACCGGCGGCTGGGTTCGCGTCACGCTCGACGCCGGTCCCGACGCTCGCCCGCAGGTTCACGCCGGTCTGGTGGACCGCGCGGCGGCCGCCGATGGCCTCGCCCTGATAGTGGACGGCCGCCGCCTTCCCATGACCTTGGACGGCGACAGCCTGGGCCATTTGCAAGCCGCCGGGCCGGAGGTGATTCTGGCCCTGAGCCAGGCCCAACGCCTCGGCCTGGGCGACGATATCGCCCTGTCGCCCAAGGGCGCAGCCGCCGCCCTGCTGTGGATCGACGAGCGCCAGGGCCGCCTCGGCACAACCACCGCCCTGGTGCGACGCGGGACCAGGCCTGCCGCGACCGTGCCCGCCGCCCCGGCCCTGCCGTCGCTGACGCCCGCTTCCGCCGTACCCCAGACCAACCTGCCCCAGCCGGTCCTGCCCGCCGCCTTCGAGGCGCGTGCCGACGTCAAACAGTGCCGCAGCGACACCGCCTTCAGCCCGAACTTGCAGAGGCAGATTACGGTCGATCGCCTGTCGCCGAACCAGGAGCTGTGGGGCGTCCCCTGCTTTGCGGGCGCCTATAATTTCGGCCTGCGCTACTTCGTGACCGGCCCAAACGGCGTCGATCCAAAGCCGGTGCGCTTCCCCACCTCGCGCGAGCCCGCCGACGAGGTGGTCAACGGCGAGTATGATCCCGGCAGCCGCACCCTGGGCGGTTTCAACAAGGGACGCGGCGTGGGCGACTGCGGCATCGCTTCGACATGGGTCTGGACGGGCCGCGACTTCGCCTTGCAGGCCGAGAACGAGATGCGCGAATGCTGGGGCGTGCCCTCCGACCAGTGGCCGGCGACCTGGCGCAGCCGCTGACAAGAAAAGCGGCCCGGGCGCGAAATGCCCGGACCGAGCCGACCCTCAGCCCCCCATCTGGGCTTCCAGCACCGCCAGCGGCAGCGAGCCGTTCATCAGCACCTTGTCGTGGAAGGCGCGCAGGTCGAAGCCGGGCCTGGCTTCGGCATCGGCGCGCAGGCGGGCGATGACCGTGTGGCCGACCTTGTAGGCGCAGGCCTGGCCCGGCCAGACGGTGTAGCGGTTGATCTCGCTGTTCGAGGCGTCCAGCGGCTTGGCGCCCGAAGCCGCCATGTACTCGACCGCCTGTTCGCGGCTCCACCGCTCGGAGTGCAGGCCGGTGTCGACCACCAGCCGCACGGCCCGGAACAGATAGGACATCAGGAAGCCGACACGGCCCAGCGGGTTGTCGGCATAGGCGTTCAGGTCGTTAGCCGCGACCGCCTCGGCATAGAGGGCCCAGCCCTCGTTGTAGGCCGAGAAGCCGCCCGCCCGGCGCCATTGCGGCAGCTCGCCCGACTCGCGTTGCAGGGCGACCTGCAGATGGTGGCCCGGCGAGGCCTCGTGATAGGTCAGGGTCGGCAGGGCGAACTTCGGCCAGTTCCCGCTGTCGCGCAGGTTGATGTAGTAGGCGCCCGGACGCGAGCCATCCAGCGGCGGCCCCTGATAATAACCGCCCGGCGCGCCCGACTGGATCGACACGGGCACACGGCGGATCTCGACGTGGGTCTTGGGCAGGCGGCCGAAGACGGTCGGCAGCTTGGGCTCGAGCGCCGCCACCTGTTCGTTCAGCCAGGCCAGGAGCTCCTCCTTGCCCGCGTCGGTATTGGGGAAGAGCTGGGCCGGGTCCTTGTTCAGGGCCTGGACGCGCTCGCCGACAGTCCCTTGCGTATAGCCCTGGGATTTCAGGATGAGGTCGATCTCGGCGCTGATCTCGGCCACCTGTTCCTGACCCATCTTGTGGATTTCAGCGGCGCTCAGGGTGGTGGTCGTGTTGGACTTCAGCCCGTTGGCGTAGAAGGCCTCGCCGTCGGGCAGGCGCCAGACCCCCGCGTCGTGGGTCGCCTGCGGGCGGATGGTCTCCAGCGCCGCGATCTGGCGGGCCAGCGCCGGCTTGACCTGCTGGTCGACGATGGCGGCGGCGCGGGCGTCATAGCCGGTCAGGTCCAGCGCGGCGGTCTTGCGGACCAGAGACCTGATCATGGCCATGTCGGCGGCGGGCGTATCGCGCAGGGTGCGCACCTGCGGCAGCATCCGGTCGATGATGAAATCCGGCGGGATGACGCCCAGACCAGCGTCCTCGCGCACCTTGTCTGTCTCGCCGTCCAGCACCCCGGCGAAGGCCTCCAGCCGCGACAGGAAGGCCTCGGCGCCCGCGGCGCCCTCGACGCGGTGCTGGTTGTCCATGAAGTCCGGCGTCTCGAAATAGGCGCCCGAGAGCTGGGTCACGATATAGGGCGACGGACGTCCCGGCCCCGCCCCATAGGCGAAGCGCGAGGTCTCAGCCGAGGTCTCGCGCCCGAAGGCGGCGATGGCGTAGTTCAGGGCGCCGGCCTGGCTGAGGCCCGTCTGATCGAAGGCGCGCAGGGTCGCCCAGCGGCTGATGGCCTTGTCACGGTCGTGACGGATGGCGTCGGGGCTGACCGACGTCAGCCTGGACGACAGGCCGGCGCGCGCGCCGCGGTCGAGGCCGAGGTTGGTGGCGTATTCAGGATTGTCGTCGATGTCGGCCTCGAACCAGCCGTCCAGCAGGGCGTTCAACCGCCCGTCCGCCTCATTGTTCGCCGCCCGCGCCAGCGAAGGCGCGAGGGCCGCCGTGGCGGCGGCGGTCAGCAGAAGGCGGCGGCGGTCGATCATGTGCAGGCTCCCTACGAGGCGGGCGCTACGCCGCGCGCCCGCTCTTCACTTACTGTGCCGGGCCGGCGCGCCCGCTACCAACGTCAGACAGGCGTCCAGGCGTTCATGGTGCGCTCCAGAACCGTCAGCGGCACTCCGCCCAGGTTCAGGCCGGCATCATGGAAGCCCTTGATGTCGAAGCGGTCGCCCAGACGACGCTTGGCGTCCTCGCGCAGCTTGACCCAGGTGGTGTGGCCGACCTTGTAGCTGGAGGCCTGACCCGGCCAGACGCAGTAGCGCTCGACCTCGGTGGCGACGCTGGATTCCTGATCGCCCAGGGTGTCGACCATGTAGCGGATGCCCTGTTCACGGCTCCAGCGCTTGTGGTGCAGGCCGGAGTCGACCACCAGACGCGCGGCGCGGAACATCAGCGACTGCAGATAGCCGATCTGGCCGAAGGGATCGTTCTCATAGGCCCCGATCTCGTCCGCCAGCTGCTCGGCGTACAGGCCCCAGCCCTCGGAATAGGCCGAGAAGCCCATGACCTTCATCAGCAGCGGCGTATCCGGCTGCTCCTGCTGCAGGGCGATCTGGAAGTGGTGACCCGGAACCGCCTCGTGGTAGGTCAGGGTCGGCAGGGTCCACTTGGGCCATTCCGCCGTGTCGCGCAGGTTGATGTAGTAGGCGCCCGGACGCGAGCCATCCAGGGCCGGCGACTGATAGTATCCGCCCGGCGCCCCGGCCTCGATAGCCACAGGCACACGTTTGATATCGCACGGCGACTTGGGCAGGCGGCCGAAGTAGTCCGGCATCCGCGCCTGCATGGCGACCATCTGGGCGTTGAGTTCCTGGATCAGCTCTTCCTTGGCTTCGTCCGTATTGGGATAGACAAAGCGCGGATCCTTGCCGAGGGCGCCGATGCGCTCGCCGACCGTGCCCTGCGTCATGCCTTGCGCCTTCAGCAGGGCGTCTGCGCGGGCCGAGATTTCCGCCACCTGCTCCAGCCCCATCTGGTGCACCTCGTCCGGCGTCATCGACGAGGTGGTGAAGTACTTCAAGCCGAAACGGTAGTAGTCCTCGCCTTGCGGCAAACGCCAGACGCCGCCGTCGTGAGTGGTGCCGGGACGCACGGTCTTCAGGGCGTCGGCCTGACGCTGAATCGCCGGATAGACCTCCGCCGTCAGGATGGCCTGGGCGCGCGCGGCCCAGTCGCCGGGGATGTTCTTCTCGGCCGTGCGGCGCGCCAGCGACTGGCTCATGACGGAGTCCGCCGGGGCCGTGCCGGTGATGGCGGCCATCTGGATCAGGGTGCGGTCGATGACGAAGTCGGGCGGCACGGCGCCGGCGGCGAAGTCGGCCTGCATCCGGGCTCGCTCGTCGTCCAGACCCTTGGCGAAGTCCGACAGGCGCGACAGATAGGCGTCGGCGTCATCCGCCGCCTCGATGCGGTGCTGGCTGTCGAGGAAGTCGGGGACCTGCGAATAGGCCCCGCCCAATTGGCTGACCGTATAGGGCGACGGGAACATGCCGCCGCCATAGGGGAACTTGTACCCCTCCTGCACCGTGTCGCCGAAGAACTCGAGCGAGTCGTAATAGGTCTGCTCGGTGGCTGTCAGCTTCGTCTTGTCGATGGCCTTCACGGCCTTCATGCCGTCGTTGAACCGGACCTTGTCGGCGTCGATCTTGGCCTGCGAGCGGTCGCTGAGCTTGAAGCGGGCGGCGGCCATCGGCCCCCGGTCCATGCCCAGCATGGTCAGGGTCTCGGGGTCGGACAGGATCATCTCCTGCGCGATCTTGTCCAGCAGGGCCAGGAACTGGGCCGAGGCGGGGCTGGCGGTCGCCGCAGCCGGCGCAGCGGCTTGCGCCAGAGCGCGGGCGGCGCCCGAGGTCGCGAACGCGCCTCCCAGGGCGGCGGTCATCAACAGGCGGCGACGGTCCATCATCGGGGCTTCCTCCCAAAAGCAATGGGAGGGGAGACTATCGAAGCGACGCCGCCCCGCAAGGCGTCACGGTCCCCGGCGCGGATGAAGTTCTGTCCATCCGCGCGATTAAACCGGATCAGCCCGGCTGGACGTGGGCCTTGAGGCAGTCGCGCACGGCCTTTTTCAGGTCGCCCGGCGCATTGGGCTCGTCCACGCCCTCGGCGGCCAGCACCGCCTTCATCGCCGCGTCCAGACCCTTGGGCAGGGCCGCGATCACCTTCTTCTGACCCTTGTCGTGCAGGCAGAAGCCGACCTCGCTGCACAGGGCGGCGAACAGGGAGTCGAAGTCCACGTGGTCAAAATTGGGGGCGGCGTCAGTCATAGTCTCAGGCTTTCAGGCGGGTCGCATGGAAGGCCACGTGGTCGTCCACGAAGCTGGCCATGAAGAAGTAGGAGTGATCATAGCCCGGCTGCATGCGAAGGGTAAGCCGCTGTCCCGCCGCCTGAGCCGCTGCGGCCAGAAGCTCGGGCTTCAACTGATCAGCCAGGAAGGGATCGGCGTCGCCCTGATCCACCAGAATGTCGTCGAACACGCCCGCCGCCGCACCGTTCTCGATCAGCAGGGCGGCGTCGTGGTTCGCCCATTCGGCGCGGTCTTCGCCCAGATAGGCCGAGAACGCCTTCTCGCCCCAGGCGCAGCGAGTCGGCGACGAGATGGGGGCAAAGGCTGAGACTGACTGGAACAGCTCGGGGTGGCGCAGGGCCAGGGTCAGCGCCCCGTGCCCGCCCATGGAGTGACCGAAGATCGAGCGGGTATTCGTCGTGGGGAACTCGGCGTCGATCAGGGCGATCAGCTCGTCCGTGACATAGGTCTCCATGCGGAAGTGCGGCGCCCACGGCGCTTGCGTCGCATCGACGTAGAAGCCAGCGCCCTGGCCCAGATCGTAGGCCGGATCGTCCGCCACCCCTTCGCCCCGCGGCGAGGTGTCCGGCGCAACGATGATGACGCCATGCTCGGCGGCGGCCTTGTAGGCTCCGGCCTTGGTGGTGAAATTATCCTCGGTGCAGGTCAGGCCCGACAGCCAGATCAGGACCGGGAACGGCCCCTCGCCCGCCGGGACGAAGACCGACAGGGTCATGGGCGTCCCGGTCGTCGCGCTGTCGTGCTTCAGATAGCGCAGCGTGCCGCCGTGGACGACGTGGGTCTTGGTGGTTTCCATCAACTCGGACTCCTGAAGATCAGTCAGGCCAGACGCGGGCCATGAAGGCGTCGTCCAGTCGGCCGCCGTCCTTCGCAAAATAGTTGTACCAGCCGCGCGGAATGGGCGGACTGGCCCCGGCGGGCGGCGCGCCGCCGCCCCAGGCGTCGAAGCCGACGCCGACCAGGATCGGCCCCTCGCGCACGGCGGGCGCGGGCACGGCCTCGACCGCCTTGACCACCGCCGCGACCGTCCCGGCGCTCGGCGCCGGATCGCCTGTGACGACCCAGGCTTTCGCCCGCCCGCCCGGCTTGACCATCAGCAGCAGCATGCCCGAGGCGCCGGGCTCGACCGGGGCGGCGCGCACCGCCCCCTCGGCCGCCGTCGCCGCCGCATTGACGTAGGGCGACAAGGCCGAGACCTCGACCCGCGCCTTCATGACCGGATCGGGCAGATAGAGGACCACGTCCTTGCCCACCCAGGCCTCGGCCTTGACCAAAGCGGGCGCGGGCTCACCCCGGTCACAGGCCGACAGGCTGATCGCCGCCAGCACCGTCAGTATCGCCGCCTTCGCCTTCATGGCTTCCGTCTCTCGATCCATGGCATGACCAGCGCCCAGTCTAGCGGTCTCAGCCCTCGGGCGTCACCACGCGGGTCGGCTGGCCGTTCTCGTCCCGGAACGTGATGCGTGCGCCGCCGTCGGCCGCCACGCTCAGCACCAGACGCGCCCGACCCGCGCCGTCTCGCAGCACCAACTCTGAGGCGCCGGAGCCCTGACGCCCGAGGAAGGCGCGGGGCTGGCCATCCATATTGGCCGCCATCATCGCCGCCTGCTGTTCCTCCGGCGTCATGCCGGCCAGCCGGGTCAGGACGTCATAGTCGATCGACTCTTCTGGCCGATCGTTGACGAAGACGCCGGACACCCGTCGCGCCCCTTGCTGGAAGCCCATGATCTGGACCGTCTGATCCTGTTCATAGCCGTCGAAGGTCAGACTGCCGCCCGACGTCTTGACGCCGTCGGCGTTCTTGCCGCCGAACACCAGGCCGCCGACTTCGGTGCCTTCCTCATTCATGAACAGCATCCCGGCCGAGTCCCGGCCCGGATGTGGGACCCGCGTCCGCGATAAGGGATTTCCGGGAAGGCCGTCTGGTTCGAAATCACCATCCGCAACGTGCCGTCCGGCTCGCGGACATTGATGCGCTGGACGTCGATCTCGGTGAAGCGGGCCGGGCCGGCGCCCGACACCGCCCCCGAGACCATCACCCCCACGAAGACGGCCGTCAGCACCCCCGAATAGGCGATCAGAGCCTTTTGCGCGTCGAACTTCATGATGATCCTCCCCTTGATCAGGGGCTGGTAGCGGATCATGCCGACGTCGCCCCGTGGTCAGTTGTCGCAAGCTCGACTTTATGACGGCCGATGAACGGCGCAGATCTTGTTGCCCGACGGATCGCGCAGATAGGCCAGATGCATGGTTCCGAACGGGGTTTCGCGCGGACCGGCCGGATCTTCAATCGCCGTGCCGCCCGCCTCGACGCCGGCCTTGGCGAAGGCGACGACGGCTTCCGGGCTGGCCGCCGCAAAACCGATGGTGCCGCCATTGGCGTGACAGGCGGTTTCGCCGTCGATGGGGCTGCCGACCGCAAAGGCGCCGCGCGCCGTCCGCCACCAGTAGCGGCCCTTGGGATCGGGCGCGCCCGGCTCCAGACCCAGAACGCCGAACACGGCGTCATAGAATTTGCGTGACGCCTCGACATCGTTGGCGCCGAGCGTGATGTGCGTGAACATGAGTTCTCTCCGTGAACTTCTCGATATGCGCGACGATAGACACGTCAGTTTCGATAGGCAACGAACCTGCTTGGTTGCACCTTACCATCCGTCATCCCCGGCCTTGCGCCGGGGATCCATAGACTCGACCTCAACCGACCCACCACGCCCTTCAACCGAGCGTTTCCGGATTCTCGGCACAAGGCCGAGAATGACGGATGGATAGGAGCTCGGTCGATCAGAACACGATCACCGAGCGGATGCTCTTGCCTTCATGCATAACGTCAAACGCCTCGTTGATGCGTTCCAGCGGCAGGGTGTGGGTGATCATCGGGTCGATCTCGATCTTGCCGTCCATGTACCAGTCGACGATCTTGGGCGTGTCGGTGCGCCCGCGCGCGCCGCCGAAGGCCGAGCCCTTCCAGACGCGGCCGGTGACCAGCTGGAACGGACGGGTGGCGATCTCCTTGCCCGCCTCGGCCACGCCGATGATGACGCTCTCGCCCCAGCCGCGGTGGCAGGCTTCCAGCGCCTGACGCATGACCACGGTGTTGCCGGTGCAGTCGAAGGTGTAGTCGGCGCCGCCGTCGGTCAGTTCGACCAGATGGGCCACTACGTCCGACACCTCCTTCGGGTTGACGAAGTGGGTCATGCCGAAGCGACGGCCCCACTCTTCCTTGTCGCCGTTGATGTCGACGCCGACGATCATGTCGGCCCCGACCAGCTTCAGCCCCTGGATGACGTTCAGGCCGATGCCGCCCAGACCGAAGACCACGGCCTTGGCGCCCGGCTCCACCTTGGCCGTGTTGACCACGGCGCCCACGCCCGTCGTCACGCCGCAGCCGATGTAGCAGGCCTTGTCGAACGGCGCGTCCTTGCGGATCTTGGCCAGGGCGATCTCGGGCAGGACCGTGTAGTTCGAGAAGGTCGAGCAGCCCATGTAGTGGGCGATCGGCTGGCCCTTGTAGGAAAAGCGCGAGGTGCCGTCGGGCATCAGACCCTTGCCCTGAGTGGCGCGGATCGAGGTGCACAGGTTGGTCTTGCGCGACAGGCACGACTTACACTGGCGACATTCCGGGGTGTAGAGCGGGATGACATGGTCGCCGACGGCGAGGCTGGTCACGCCCGGCCCGACCTCGACCACCACGCCCGCGCCTTCGTGGCCAAGAATGCTCGGGAAGATGCCCTCGGAGTCCAGACCGTCCAGGGTATAGGCGTCGGTGTGGCAGACGCCCGTGGCCTTGATCTCGACCAGCACCTCGCCGGCGCGCGGGCCCTCCAGATCAACCTCGACGATCTCGAGCGGGCGTTTGGCTTCGAAGGCGACGGCGGCGCGGGTTTTCATGGTCTCAGATCCTCCGGAGGCCCCTATCGCTCGCCGCGCGGCGGCTCGCTGCTTGAGGGGAATTTGCGCCACTTGTACGCCGCACCGCGCCTGGCCGAAACGGCGACAACCGCAAAACATTATTGTCGTGACGCAACAATCGTGATCGAACGTCCCCATGAGCCGCTGGGACGGGATCGACGAATTCACCGCTGTCGCCGAACAGGCCAGCTTCTCGGCCGCCGCCAAGCGGCTCGGCCTGTCGACCTCGGCGGTCAGTCGCGAGATCGCCCGGCTGGAGGATCGGCTGCAGACCCGCCTGCTCCACCGCACCACCCGCCGGGTCGAGCTGACGGACGCCGGCCGCGACTTCCTGGCCCGCTGCCGCCGCCTGATCGACGAACGCGACGAGGCCCTGGCCGCCGTCCAGCCTGATGATCAGGCCCCGCGCGGTCTGCTGCGCATGACCTGTTCCGTCTCCTATGGCGAGCGCTTCATCGCCCCGGCCGTCAACGCCTTCGCGCGCCAGAATCCGGAAATGAGGATCGAGATGGATCTGGACAACCGGCTGCGCGATCTGGTCGGCGACGGCTATGATCTGGCGGTGCGCTTCGGTCACCTGACCGACTCCCGGCTGATGGCGCGTCGGCTGGCCTCGCGGCGATTGATCCTGTGCGCCAGCCCCGATTATCTGGCGCGGCGGGGCGCCCCGCGCGACCTGTCCGAGATCGCCAGCCACGACGGCCTGATCGGCTCGGCCGAGCACTGGCGCTTCACCGAGGCCGGGCGCGAGGTCAGCCTTCGTCCCTCCGGCCGCTGGCGCTGCAACTCCGGCGCGGCCGTTCTGGACGCGGCCCTGCAGGGGCTCGGCCTGTGCCAGCTGCCCGACTTCTACGTGACGGAGGCCCTGACATCCGGCGCCCTCGTCTCTCTGCTGGACGACCAACGGCCACCGGATGAAGGCGTCTGGGCCGTCCACCCCCACCCCCGTCACGTCCCGCCCAAGGTCCGCGCCATGATCGACTGGCTGCACGGCCGTCTCGCCCAAAGGAGCCCCGCATGAACCTCGTCGTCCTGACCGGCGCCGGCGTTTCGGCCCAAAGCGGCGTGCCGACCTTCCGCGCCTCGGACGGGCTGTGGGAGGGGCATCGCATCGAGGCGGTGGCGACCCCCGAGGGGTTCGCGGCCAACCCAGCCCTTGTGCAGGACTTCTACAACCAGCGGCGGCGGCATCTGGCGCGCGTGCATCCCAATGCGGCGCATCGGGCGTTGGCCGATCTGGCGGCGCGGTGGCAGGGCGACTTCCTGTTGGTGACGCAGAACGTCGACGACCTGCACGACCGGGCGCAACTGCAAACGCCGCCTGCCTCCGGCTTCGAGCTGATCCATATGCACGGCGAGCTGCTGAAGGCGCGCTGCACCGCATCGGGCGTCGTCTGCGACTGGACCGGCGATCTGGAGGCCCGGCACGCCTCGTCGCATCATCCGCGCGGGGTCCTGCGCCCGCACATCGTCTGGTTCGGGGAGATGCCGCTGGCGATGGAGCGGATCGAGGCGGCGCTGGACGCCTGCGACCTGTTCGTCTCCATCGGCACCTCGGGCGCGGTCTATCCGGCGGCGGGCTTCGTGCAACAGGCACGCATGGCCGGGGCGCGGACGGTGGAGGTCAATCTGGAGCCGACCCAAGGGCGCCGGCTGTTCGACGAGGGCGTGTATGGCCCCGCCACCGAGGCCGTGCCCGCCTTCTTCGCGGGCCTCTAACCGCGCGGGCCGAACAGGATCACTGCCGCCCCGATCAGGCAGATCGCTCCGCCGATCAGGTCCCAGCGGTCCGGCGTCGTCTTCTCGACCAGCGCCATCCAGGCCAGCGACGCGCAGATATAGACCCCGCCATAGGCCGCAAACGCCCGCCCCGCCGTCTCGGCCGGAACAAGCGTCAGCAGCCAGGCGAAAGCGATCAGGCTGAGCACGCCCGGAACCAGCCACCACGGCGAGCGATCCAGCTTCAGCCAGGCCCAGAAGGCGAAGCAGCCGCCGATCTCGGCCAGGGCGGCGAGAGGGTAGATGAGGGCGAGTTTCATGCGATTCCCAATAGCGCCGTCATCCTCGGGCTTGACCCGAGGATCGAGCGGAGCGGCGCGCGCATCCTTGCCGACCTCGAGCGGGCGGACAACCTGATCCTCGGGTCCAGCCCGAGGATGACGGAGGGTGGTTGCCCTACTCGCCCTTCTTCGCTTCCGCCGCGCGCTTCTCGGCCAGCTTGGCCAACACCCGACCGCGGCCCTTGGCCAAGGCGTGGATGGCGCCGCGCATGGTGGCGACTTCCTGCTCGGTGAAGGCGGCGCGGCCCAGCATGACGCGCAGGTTCTGGCTCATCGAGGGCTTCTTCTCGGGCGGATGGAAGAAGCCGCCGGCGTCCAGTTCCGCCTCGAAATGCTCGTACATGCCGACCAGCAGTTCGTTCGAGGCAGGCGGATCGCCTTCCCTGAATCTCGGCGGCGGGGCGTCGAGGATAAGGGTGCGCCACTCATAGGCGTTGATGGCCACGGCCTGGGCTAGGTTCAGCGAGTGGTGGCGCGGGTCGATGGGGATGGTGGTGATCCCGGCGCACAGGGCGATGTCGGTCGTCTCCAGCCCCGCGCGCTCGCCGCCGAACAGCAGGCCGGTCTTCAGCCCCGAGGCCGTGTCGTCATAGAGGATGCGGGCGCTTTCACGCGGGGTGCGCACCGGCTGGCGCGTCTCGCGCGGGCGGGCGGTGGTGGCGAAGACGGTGTTCAGGTCGTGGATCGCCTCGGCCACTCTATCGAAGACCTTGACGCTCTCCAGCACCCAGTCGGCGCCCGAAGCGGTGGCCCAGGCGCGCTCCTGCGGCCAGCCGTCACGCGGACTGACCAGCCGCAGTTCCGACAGGCCGAAGTTCGCCATGACGCGGGCGACCGCGCCGATGTTCTCGGCCATCTGGGACTTGTCGAGGATGACGACGGGGGGCGTGAGTTCAGTCATGGGCGTCCCCTACCCCTCCGCGCCGTCTCGCGAAAGTCAGTCCTCGCCGATCATCGAGGTCCAGGGATCGACCGCGCCGGCCTCGACCTCGGCCACCTTGACGGCGGGCCAGCCGATGGCGGCCGTGCCGCTCTCGCGCCAGCTGAGGATGATCAGGTCGCGCAGTTCCGAGGCGCCCGCCGCCAGACGTTCGTTGACGAAGGCCGCGCCGCGCGGGTCGGCGTCGCGGAAGCCGCCCGCCTTTTCCAGGCGATAGAAGGGAATGACCGTGCCTAGCGTCGTCTTCAGATAGCCGGCGGTGCGGGCGCGCAGGTCCAGACCCGACACCTGCGGCTGGCTCATCGCCGCCTCGACCGTGTCCAGACGGGCGACGCGCGACGTGAATTCGCCCTCGAAGATCGCATGGGTGCGGCGCGAGTTGGTGAAACCCTCGGGGTTGGGATAGTCGCCCCAGCCGTTGAAGTGGATCGACATGTGGTGCGGCTGCGAGCCGTCGCCGACGTAGTGGGCCAGCACGCCGATGTCGCGCAGGATCAGAGCCTCGCGGCGCTCGCGGTCGGCGCGATACCAGGCCTTCTTGCCGGGGTCCGTCTCGCGCCCCTCGGCAGCGGTCAGCACGCGCCAGTAGGCGAAGTCGCGGCCCAGGTTCTGGTACGCGTCCATCAGGGCATAGGGCAGATAGCCGACCTCGTCGATCTTGATGCCCGCCTGCACCAGGGCCGTGTCGAAGTCCGATTTCAGGCGAGGCAGGGCGTCGATATGCGGGCCGTTCGCCGTCATCGCATGGCCGTTGTCGTCGAAGTCGATGAAGTGGGCCGTGTCGCGCTCGCGGTCATGCGGCTGGCCTGCGCCCTTCCAGCGGTCGGGCTCGCGCGCCAGTTCGCCGACGTCGGCGATCGAGGCCGGGGTCCGCAGGAAGGCGGGCAGGTCGTCGCTCAAGGCGCGCATGGCGGCGACGCCGATCAGGCGGTGGCCGGTATTTCCCCAGGCGTCGACCTGAACGGCGGGGGCCGCGACCAGCATCAGGGCGGCGGCGGAGATCATCAGGCGTTTGACTTGACGCTTCATCGGAGGACACCGGCGGAAAATTTCGAAGGGAAACGACCGCTTATCCCATTCCCGCCGCCGCCTCCACCCGTGGCGCACGCAGCGTGGCCGCGCGATCACGCCGCCGTTATCTTGAACCGAAACGCAGATTCTCTTCGCAATAAAGTGTTACATAGACAGACGCAGGTGTTAATCGGACAGCTGATCCGCAAAGTATAGAAGCCGCATTCAGCCAATACTGTTTTCGTTGCTGACACATATGCTGTGACATTTGCACGATATGCTCATTCACCTGTGGACTAATCGAACGATGATCGTGTGAGAGCGTCGCGCCTGATTTCAAGAGACACGATTTCGCCACAATTGACGGTCAAAAACCCGTCGCCGGATCGTGTCGGGACCGGTGCTTCCTGAGTTTGTTCGATGCTGAACACAGCCGCTGCGCTTGCCATGTTCTGGGCCATGGCCTTCTCCGGTTCCGGAGAGCCTCAACCCTATGAAGCCGTTGTCGCGCTCGATACGGCTGCAATGGAAACCGCCGCGGCGGCTGAAAGTTCCCTCGACGCGTCCGCCCTCTCCGCCGAACAGGCGGAGCTGATGGCGGGCGATCCCGACTGGCGCGCCTCGGCCCGCCTTTATCATGCAGGCGGTGGCGGCGCGACGGGCAATGATTCGCTCGGTTGCCGTCCGATCGCCATGCGCACGGTCGCTGTCGATCCCCGCGTCATCCCGCGCCGCACCAAGCTGTTCATCCGCGAAACGGTCGGCCTGCGCATGAGCGACGGCACCGTCCACGACGGCTACTGGTACGCCTCGGACACCGGCGGCGCGATCAAGGGCGCCAAGATCGACCTCTATACCGGCCACGGCCGCGGCTCGATGCGCCAGGCCATGAACCTGAACATGAAAACCCTGACCATCGCTGACGCCGGCGATTTCGACGGCTGCCCGCCGGCCTGGGAAACCGCCTCCAACTAACGGACGGCAAGTCCCCGACAAAAAAGGCGACCGGAGCGATCCGGTCGCCTTTTTGCTGCGTCACACAGGCCCCGTCAGACCTTGAAGGACAGGAAGCCGTCATCCACCGCGACCGTCGAGCCGTTCACCGCGCTGGCTGCATCGGTGAACAGGAAGGCGACCACGCTGGCCACCTTCTCCGGCTGGATCAGACGGTTATGCATGTGTTGCGCGGCCAGAGGGGCCTTGGCCGCAGGATCATCCCCCAGGATCGGCGTGTCGATGAAGCCGGGCGCCACGCCGACGACGCGAATGCCGTGCTCGGCCAGTTCCAGCGCGCCCGACCGGCTCATCGAGACCACCGCCGCCTTGGCCGCATTATAGTTGAAGCTGCCGCGCGCGGCGATCGAACCGTAGATGGAGGCGGTGTTGACGAAGGCGCCCTTCACCCCCAATTCGACCATCTTCCGCGCGCCGTACAGCAGGCCGTAGTAGACGCTGTGCTGATCGACCTCGATCACCTTCAGATAATCGGCCGGCTCCATTTCAAGGAAGGGTTTCACCAGACCGATGCCGGCGTTGTTGAACATGCCGTTCAACGTCCCGAGCCGGTCCACGGCGAAGTCGACCATGGCCTTGACCTCTTCAGCCTTCGAGACATCGACCTTGAAGGCATGAGCCCTGCGCCCCAGGGCCTGAACCTCGCCGGCGACGGCTTCGGCGCCCGAAAGATTGAAGTCAGCGACGATCAGGTCCGCGCCCTTGCGCGCCAGCGCCAGACAGGCTTCACGCCCGATGCCGCTGGCGCCGCCGGTGACGATAATGACCTGGTTCTCGAGTTCCATTACGCGATCTCCTTCGACTGAAAGCGTGACCGGCATATGGGCGCCCAAGGCGACGCTTCGACCCTTCCGCACGCGGACGTGATCAGAATCTGCGCTGGCCGCTGACCGTCTCGAAGAACAGGCGGAAATCGCCCATCAGGCTCCACAGCGGATATTTGAAGGTCGCCGGTCGGTTCTTCTCGAAGAAGAAATGCCCGACCCAGGCGAAGCCGTAGCCGAGCAGCGGCATGGCCAGCAGCCACCAGGCGTTCAGCGTGATGCAGAAGGCCGCAAAGACGGCGATCACCAGCCCTGTGCCGACCACATGGATGCGACGGCAGGTCCGGTTGGAATGTTCGTGGATGTAATAGGGATAGAAGGCCGCAAAGGAGGCGTATCGCTCTCCAGGGTCGCGGCCAGTCGGGGGATCGCCTGCGGTCATGGCCGCAGCCTGCCCCCGGATCCGACCGGGGGCAAGTCAGCGATCATGGATCAGTCGAAGCGCTTGCCGGCCTTGCCGGCCTTGTTGAACGGCTTGGCGCCGGCCGGCTTGCCGCCGGGCTTGAACCCGCCCGGCTTCGCGCCGAAGGGCTTCTTGGCGTAAGGCTTGTCGCCGTCCGCGCGCGGGGCGCTGCGCTCGGCGTCGGTGCGCGGGGCGTAGGGCTTCTTCTTGAAGTCCGGGCGCGGGCCGTCGCCGGTGCGCTCGTCGCGGTTGAAGGGCTTCTTGGCGTAGGGGCGGTCGCCGCCACGGTCCCCACCGCGCTCGTCGTCGCGCTTCTTGAACGGCTTCTTGAAGCCGCCGCCGCCGCCCGGCGTCGGGGCTTCCGACGGGGTGATGGTGACGTCGTCGCGCGGGCTGTTCTTCAGGGCGTCACGGAACAGGCCTTCATGGGTCTTGGCGATCTCGAAGCGGGTCTCATCGGGGAAGGTCCGGATCGCGCCGATTTCCTTCTTGGTGATGTGACCGACGCGGCAGATCAGCGGGATCAGCCATTTCGGGTCGGCGTTCTTGTTGCGGCCCACATCCATGCGGAACCAGACGACTTCGTCAGCCTGCAGGCGGTCGCCCGGCCACGGCGTCGGCGAGAAGTCCTCGCCGCCGGCGCTGCGCTCGCCGCGCTCGCGACGCGGCTGATGGATCGCGCCCGGATCGAGCAGTTCTTCCGGCGCCGGCAGGTCCTTCTTGATCACGCGGATCAGGGCGGCGGCGATTTCGTCGGCGGTGCGCTCGCTCATCAGGCGGCGCGCCAGGACCATGTCCTCTTCGGTCACGGCCTGTTCAAAGATGTCGCCGCCCAGCAGGCGGGTTTCGTCCTTGGCCAGGATTTCATCGGCGGTCGGGGCGCCGGCCCAGGTCGCCTCGACGCCGGCCGAGTTCAGCAGCATCTCGGCCTTGCGGCGGCGGGTGTGCGGCACCAGCAGGATCGAGACGCCCTTCTTGCCCGCGCGGCCGGTACGGCCCGAACGGTGCAGCATGGTCGCCTTGTTGATCGGCAGTTCGGCATGGATCACCAGACCCAGGTCGGGCAGGTCCAGACCGCGCGCGGCCACGTCGGTGGCGACGCAGACGCGGGCGCGGCCGTCGCGCAGGGCCTGCAGGGCGTCGGTGCGCTCGCGCTGGCCCATTTCACCGGACAGTGAGACGGTCGAGAAGCCGCGCTCCAGCAGCGACGACTGCAGGTGACGCACGCTGTCGCGCGTCGAGCAGAAGACCAGGGCGCCCGGCGCTTCATAGAAGCGCAGCACGTTGACGACGGCGTGCTCGATCTCGTTCGGGGCGATGCGCAGGGCGCGATACTCGATGTCGCTGTGCGGGGCGCTGCGGTCGACGGTGTCGATGCGCACGGCGTCGCGCTGATAGCGCTTGGCCAGGGTGGCGATGTCGCGGGCGATGGTGGCCGAGAACAGCAGGGTGCGGCGCTCGGGCGGCGACTGCTCGAGGATGTATTCCAGGTCCTCGCGGAAGCCCATGTCGAGCATCTCGTCGGCCTCGTCCAGCACCAGCACCTTCAGCGCCGACAGGTCGAGGTTGCCGCGGTCGATGTGGTCCTTCAGGCGGCCGGGCGTGCCGACCACGATGTGGATGCCGAAGTTCAGCGCGCGGGCTTCCTTGCGGGCGTCCATGCCGCCTACGCAGGTGGTGATCTTGGCGCCGGACTGCCCGTACAGCCATTCCAGCTCGGCCGAGACCTGCAGCGCCAGTTCGCGCGTCGGGGCGATCGCCAGCATCAGCGGCGCGTCGGCGGGGCCGAACTTTTCGTCAGCGCCCAGCAGGGTCGAGGCGGCCGCCAGGCCGAAGGCCACCGTCTTGCCCGATCCGGTCTGGGCCGAGACCAGCATGTCGGCTTCGCCGTGGCCGTCCAGAACCGCCGCCTGGACGGGCGTGGGCTCAGCATAGCCCTTGTTGACGAGAGCGCGGTCTAGCGCGGGGTGGATCGCGGGAAAGGGCATATACGACCTGAAAAAGAGCAATGCGGCCGCCGAAACGACCGCGCCCGGCCAAGGCGAACAGCCGGCCGGGCGAGGAGAAGACCGCCTCTATACACCAATATTGGCCCCGATGCGGCGCGTTTTGGCAAAAAGACCGTCGTTCACCACGCTTGTTCAGGCGCCGTTGACCGCAAAGCCACGATCCTGATCGCTCGCCGCCTTCACTTCAGCCGGAGACCGCCCCGGAGAGCCCCCATGACGATCCCGCCCCTGAGCATCGCCGCCGCCGGAATGCAGAACGCCGCCAACCGCTTCGAGGCCAGCGCCCGTCGCACGGCCTCTGGCTCGCTGGATAATCTGGCGGTTGAGGCGGTCGAGCAGATCCGCGCCAGGCAGGACTTCTCGGCCAATGCTGCTGTGGCGCGCACGGCGGACGACATGATGGGCACGTTGTTGGACGTGCTGGTCTAATCCTATTCCGCTCATCCCCGCGGAGGCGGGGACCCAGGCGTTGGCTGCGAGCGCGCGGTTCAATCAGGCGCGCATTTGAGCGTGGCGCGCGTGGCACTCACTGGGTCCCCGCCTCCGCGGGGATGAGCGGGTGGTTGTGGCTCACCCCGCCTTTTCCGGCAGATGGAAGAAGTCGATGAAGCGGGCGAAGACGGCGCGGTCGCCCTCGATGGTCATCGCCCCCTCGCCTTCCAGCGCCGTCAGCGGAACCTTGCCATAGACGGCGGCGGCCACGATCGGCGGGGCGGCGCGCACCACGACGTCGCAGCCCTCGACCTCGCCGCGCCGCGTCTCAATAACGCCGTCCGCCACGGTCACGACCATCCGATCCTCGTCCATCGCAAAGCCCAGGCGCATGGCCGTCTCGCCCGCCCGCCCGGCGTCGAACATGGTCTCGAACGACTGCATGACCGAGACCGCACTGATCGGCAGGGTCGGGTCGTGCTGCGGCGAGCGCGCGGCCCAGCGGCCCAGCACCATGAAGACCGGCTTGATCTCATAGCCCCAGTCGGTCAGCTCATAGACCTGGACCGAGGCGGGCGGCGCAAGCTTGCGGCGCTGGACGATGCCGGAGGCCTCCAGCCCCTCCAATCGCTGAGTCAGGACGTTGGCCGACAGGCCGCACAAGTCCTTTCGCAGGTCGCTGAAACGCCGTGGCCCCATCATGAGTTCTCGTATCACCAGCAGCGCCCAGCGCTCGCCGATCAGGTCGAGCCCGTGCGCCGCGCCGCAGGCGTCGTGATAGCGGCGGCTGCGACCGCCCGACTCTTTAGTTACTTTTTCTAACTTCATGGTTGACTAACATAACATCGAGACGCAAGACTTGCATCATCAGAGAGAGGGAGAAGGCCATGTCGAAGATGATTTTCGTAAACCTGCCCGTGACGGACCTGCCCCGTTCGGTCGCCTTTTACGAGGCCGTCGGGGCCGCCAAGAACCCGATGTTCTCGGACGACACGGCCGCCTGCCTGGTGTTCTCGGACACCATCCACGCCATGCTGCTGACCCACGAGAAGTTCTCCAGCTTCACCGACCGGGCCATTCCTGACGCCCACAAAACGGCTCAGGTGCTGATCTGCGTGTCCGAAGACAGTCGCGACGCCGTCGATGCTGTGATCGACCGCGCCGCCGTGGCCGGTGGTCAGGCCGATCCCAATCCGAAACAGGACTACGGCTTCATGTACGGGCGCAGCTACGCCGACCCGGACGGCCACATCTGGGAGGTCATGTGGATGGATGCGGAAGCCGCCGCCGAAGGTCCCGAGGCCTTCGCCGCCCAGGTCGGAGGCGGTTGAGCCATGACCGAAAAGGTCATCCCCTGCATCTGGTACGACCTGGGCCAGGCCAGAAAGGCCGCCGAATTCTACGTCTCTCTGGGCCTGCCCAACAGCCGTATCGACCGCATCACGGCCAGTCCCGCCGACAATCCGTCCAGTGCCGAGGGCGCAGAACTGGTGGTCGAGTTCACCCTGGCTGGACGATCCTACGTCGGTCTGAACGGCGGGCCGATCTTCCCCCAGACCGAAGCCGTCTCGTTCATGATCATGACCGATGATCAGGCCGAAACCGACCGCCTGTGGGACGCCATCGTCGGCAACGGCGGTCAGGAAAGCGCCTGCGGCTGGTGCAAGGACCGCTGGGGCGTCAGTTGGCAGATCACGCCTCGCCGCCTGATGGCCTTCTACGACGACCCCGATCCGGCCCGCTCCAGGGCCGCCTTTCAGGCCATGATGACCATGAAGAAGATCGACATAGCCGCGCTGGAAGCCGCTGCTGACAAGATCGGGTGAAGAACAGGGCTAGGAACGCGACTTCAAATTCTGTCGTTTCCCGCCCAGACATGATCAGCGCAGACCGACAACCATCCAACCTCGCCCTTATAGCAGCGAGCCGCCGCGCGGCGAGCCAAGGGGCCAACTTCTAAAGGAGAAACCCAGATGTCCTACGTCACCGGCTTCCTGACCCCGGTAAAGGCCGAGAACAAGGAGCGCTATATCGAATCCGCCCGTAAATCCTGGCCCCTGTTCCAGAAATACGGCGCCCTGGAACAGGTCGAGACCTGGGGCGAGGACATCCCTCCCGGCAAGGTCACGGGCTTCGATCTGGCGGTAAAACTCGAGGAAGGCGAAGTAGTTGTCTTCTCCTGGCTGAAATGGCCGGACCGCGCCACTGCCGACGCCTGCTGGGAGAAGATGCAGAACGACCCCGACTTCTCCGACATGGACATGCCGTTCGACGGCAAGCGCATGATGTGGGGCGGCTTCCAGCCCATCTTCGAGAGCTGATTGCGGATACCTGATCCGCCTGCGGGCGGCGGTCAGCGGCAGAACCGCGTGTCCGTCGCCTCCAGGTGCAGGTGATCGCGGTGCACGGCGTTATAGTCCGGGCTCAGCACCGTGCCGAAGATGCGGCAGGCGTCGTCGCGGATGCGGCGCAGGAACCGGGCTTCGGGCGCATCGCCTCGCCAGTTGTCGGTCAGGGTGATGCGGCGCCCGTCGCGCAGACGCACGCCGGAGACATCCAGCGCCATCGCCTGCGCGTGGCTGCTGACGCGGTTGCTGACGCCGCCATTGTTCACGTTGCGACAGGCGTAGGCGCCGAAGTGGTCGATCTGGACCACGTCCGAGCCCAGGAGCTCGCGCGCGGCCGGTTCCAGCGACTGTCGCCGCCAGATGCTGACCGCCAAAGCCAGACGGCAGGTCATCTCGGGCTCAGCCGGCGCCATCCGCGCCACCGTGCCCAGATCGGCGCCCAGCAAACCGCCCTGGCTCAGACCGCAGGTCGAGGTGTTCTGGCGGTCGGGCACTGGGCTGAACCGCACTCGCGCGGCGTTCAGCTCGGCGAGGCATTGGCCGAGATTGCTCCCATCGCGCACGACCGCAGCCTGGGTTCCGCCGTCGATCGCCCGATCAATCAGTCCCCCGATCAGCGGCGCTTCCGTCCGCGCGGGATAGGACGGCCGCAAGGGCTCGGACGGGCGCCGCACGCAGCTGCTGAGAACCAGCACGACGCCGAGGCAGACCAGGAGGGACGAGACGCGAGGCGGGAACGACATTGGAGAACGCTATCTGATTCCTTCATCGCCTGCGGTCACGAGCCGGCGAGCCGGCTATCGCCCGTCCTCGTTCGCCCCTCTGGACCGGCAGCGATCCGAGCAGAAGCGAACCTGATCCCAGTCCCGCGCCCACTTCCTGCGCCACGCAAAGGGCAGGCCGCAGGCGACGCATCGCTTTTGCGGCAGGTCGCCCTTGGCTGGCGCAATGCCCAGATTGACGTGCTTGCGCGCCATGACGTCTCGCAATGAAGAAGGGCGGCCCCGTCGGAGCCGCCCCTGATCGTCTTCAGCTGTCCAGGAAGGACCGCAACTTCCGCGACCGACTGGGGTGCTTCAGCTTGCGCAGGGCCTTGGCCTCGATCTGACGGATGCGTTCGCGGGTCACGCTGAACTGCTGGCCGACTTCTTCCAGGGTGTGGTCGGTGTTCATGCCGATGCCGAAACGCATCCGCAGAACCCGCTCTTCCCGCGGGGTCAGCGAAGCCAGGACGCGGGTCGTGGTTTCGCGCAGGTTCGACTGGATGGCGGCGTCGATGGGCAGGACGGCGTTCTTGTCCTCGATGAAGTCGCCCAGGTGGCTGTCTTCCTCGTCGCCGATGGGCGTTTCGAGGCTGATCGGCTCCTTGGCGATCTTCAGGACCTTGCGCACCTTCTCCAGCGGCATGGCCAGCTTCTCGGCCAGCTCTTCCGGGGTCGGCTCGCGGCCGATCTCGTGCAGCATCTGACGGCTGGTGCGGACGATCTTGTTGATCGTCTCGATCATGTGGACCGGGATACGGATGGTCCGCGCCTGGTCGGCGATGGAGCGGGTGATCGCCTGACGAATCCACCAGGTGGCGTAGGTCGAGAACTTGTAGCCGCGACGGTACTCGAACTTGTCGACCGCCTTCATCAGACCGATGTTGCCTTCCTGGATCAGGTCCAGGAACTGCAGGCCGCGGTTGGTGTATTTCTTGGCGATGGAGATAACGAGGCGCAGGTTGGCCTCGACCATTTCCTTCTTGGCCTGACGGGCTTCGCGTTCGCCCTTCTGGACCGTCTGGACGATGCGGCGATAGTCGTCGATCGGCAGACCGGCCTCGGTCGCCACGGCGGCGATGTCGGTGCGGATCCTGGCGATCTGGGCGGCTTCATTGTCGCTGAACTTGGTCCAGCGCACGCCCATTTCCTTGACGCGCTCGGCCCAGTTGGGGTCCAGCTCCGAACCGAAGTAGGCTTTCAGGAATTCCGGACGCGAGATGCCGTAGCTGTCGGCCAGGCGCAGCAGACGGCCTTCCAGACCGATCAGACGCTTGTTGATGGCGTAAAGCTGCTCAACCAGGGCCTCGATGCGGTTGTTGTTCAGCTTCATCGTCTTCAGACGATCCGAGATCGTCGTCGTCAGCGTCTCATAGGCCTTGTGGTCCTTGGCGCTGAGCACCTCGCCCTTCAGGCGGGCCTCGACCAGCTTGTCCTGCAACTTGCGGAAGCCGCCGAAGTCCGCGGCGATCGCGTCCAGCACTTCCATGACGCCGTCGCGCAGCTCGGCTTCCAGAGCCGAGATGGACATGCCGCCGCCGTCGTCGAAGTCGTCTTCGTCGTCGTCTTCGCCCTCAGGCTTGTCGGCATCGCTGGGAGCGGGGGCGGCGCCCGGCAGGGCGGCGGGCGGCTGATTGTGCGGCAGCGACGACGGATTCAGGATGCCGTAGGTGGCGTCCAGGTCGATCACTTCGCGCAGCAGGATGCGGTTGTTGGCCAGTTCCTCGCGCCAGACCATGATGGCTTCGAAGGTCAGGGCGCTTTCGCACAGACCCGAGATCATGGCGTCGCGGCCGGCTTCGATCCGCTTGGCGATGGCGATTTCGCCCTCGCGGCTCAGCAGTTCGACCGAACCCATTTCGCGCAGATACATGCGCACGGGGTCGTCGGTGCGGTCATAGGCGGCCTTGGCCGGGGCCTCGGCGACCGAGGTCTCGGCGGCGGCGGCCACGTCGGTGCCGGTCGATTCAGCCGCGTCTTCCTCGGCCTCGACGACGTTGACGCCCATTTCCGACAGCATGGCCAGCGTGTCTTCGATGGCGTCGGGGGTGACTTCTTCGCTGGGGAGGACCTTGTTCAGCTCCTCCATCGTGACATAGCCGCGCGCCTTGGCCTGCTTGATGAACTTCTTGACGCCGGCGTCCGTCAGATCGAGCAGGGGCCCGTCGGTATTGGCTTCAGTATCCTGCGTCTCGGTCTGCGCGCTCATTCAGTCAGTCTCCACGACCGCTCGGGGGTGATCAGTCCCCTGCGGCGAAAATACAACGCCCGACAACTTCGTTGGTTACGAAGAAGCCGCGTCTTCCCAAATCGTTCCGGTCTTGATGGCCCGTCGCAAAGCATCGCGCTCGGCTTTCACCAGGGTGAAGGCCGAGTTATCGAACGCCTGATGGGCGCCCGACTTTGCTGACGCCAGCGCCTGCTCCAACGCCGCTACGCGGGTCAGAGCGTCAAACGCCTGCGACCACCGGGTCCTCGCCTCGCCGAGGGGCTTGTCTGCAGCCAGGAATGGCGCGCCGGACTTTGCCGCCGCCTTCTCGACCTCGTGCATCAAGGCATCATGACCCGAGTGGGCCAGATGGCGTCGGATCGCGGCAGAGTCAAGGCTCTGGCCGGAAAACCGTAGCCGCACCAGTTCCTGAGCCAATCCGTCCAGCGCCGGATCGCCGAAACCATGGCGAGCGATGGCCTCCAGATGGTCGTCCATCCGCTCGGGATCATCGACCGCCCCGTGGGCCAAAGCCGCCGCCACCGGCTCAATGGAGCGGAACAGGGCGTGCATGGCCTGGGCGCCCTCGCTGGTCTGACCCAGCTTGGGCGGCGGACCGCGCCAGCGCCCGCCGGGACCGGGTCGGCCCCCGCCCTGCTGATAGGGCTGGCCCTGCTGTTGTTGAGACTGGCGAGGGAACAGGGCGTCGAAGCGCTCGAACAGGTCGCGGCGGTATTGCTCGGCCAGGTCCTTGTCCTGAATGGCGGAGGCCGCCTGACGCAGCCGCCCCTTCAGCCCCGCCTTGCGCTCGGGCGTGTCCAGCGGTTCGGCCTCGGCCTCGCGGCGGAACAGGACCTCGACGAAGGGCCGCGTCTCGCTGATCGCGTGGCGCAGGGCGGGCGCCCCCTTGTCGCGCAGGATGTCGTCCGGGTCCTGACCGGCCTCCAGCAGGGCGAAGCGGAACGACCGCCCCGACTTCAGCAGGGGCAGCGACCGCTCGATCGAGCGATAGGCGGCCCGCAGCCCCGCCGCATCCCCGTCGAAGCACAGCACCGGCTCAGCCGACACCCGCCATAGGCGCTCCATCTGCTCTTCGGTCAGGGCGGTGCCCATGGGCGCCACGGCCGGCAGGCCCGCGCGCTGACAGGCGATGACGTCCATATAGCCTTCGACGACGATGATGCCCTGCTCGCCACGGCTCTCGGCCCCCAGGATGCGGCGCGCCTCGGGCAGGCCGTAGAGGGTGGCGCCCTTGTGAAACAGCGGACTTTCCGGCCCGTTCAGATACTTGGCCCGGTCGTCGGGGTTCATGGCCCGCCCGCCGAAGCTGACGATCCGTCCGCGCGCGTCCAGGATGGGGAACATCAGCCGGTCGCGGAACCGATCATAGGGGGCGCCGCCGCTCTCCGGCGCGATCAGCATCCCGGCCTCGACCAGATCGCCCGGCCTGGCCCCGCGCTGAATCAGGGCGTTCTTCAAGCCCTCGCGGTCGTTGGGGGCGTAACCAAGGCCGAAACGCTCCCACTGATCCTCGGGCAGGCCGCGCTTTTCCAGATATTCGCGCGCCGCCTTGCCGACCGAGCGGCGCAGGTTGGCGGCGAACCATTTCTGGGACAGGTCCATCCAGTCGGTCAGGCCCTGCTTCCTGGCCTCGCGCTCGGCCGACTGCGGGTCCTCTGCGGGCAGTTGCATCCCCGCCTCGCCCGCCAGCCGCTGCACCGCCTCGACGAAGCTGAGACGCTCGGTCTCCTGCAGGAAGCTGATGATGTCGCCGTGCTTGCCGGAGCTGAAATCGTGGAAGAAGCCCTTGTCGTCGTTGACGAAGAAGCTGGGCGACCGCTCCTTCGAGAAGGGGCTGAGGCCCACATACTCGCGCCCCTGCCGCTTGAGCTTCACCGTCCGGCCGATGACATCGGACGGGCGAAGGCGGGCCTTCAGTTCTTCAAGGAAACGATCGTCGAAACGCACGATCTCAGACACTCCGGCGCGACGATGAGGGGAAGAGCCGCCGCGTCGTCAGACATGGCCATCCCCGACTATGTTTTCCACAGCCTGTGAACATTGAGGATGGAATAGGCCGTGTCCGCCGCCGGCCTACTTCCACGCCTCGCCGGATCGGCCCAGGGCCTCGCCCAGGTCATAGACGGCCTGCATCGAGGTCTGATTGAAGTCCAGGCTGTCGGCGCCGTCGAAATCCTCCGGGATGGCGGCGACGTGGAACTCCAGCCCGTTGCGGCTGGCGAAGGCCCGGTTGGCCGCGATGGTGGCGCGCAACTGCCCGCCCAGCACCGCATCCAGACTACGGGTCAGAACCGGGATGGCGGCGTCACGCGTCACGGCGAAACGCGGCGCGTCCTTGCCGTTGACCACGACGTGCAGACGCGCGCCCTGAAACACCCCGGCCACGTCGTCCCAGTTCCACATGATCTGCGGCAGGGCCACAAAGGGGTTCATCACCCCGCCATCGACATGCATCTCCTCGAACACCGCGCCGTGCCCCTGCGAGCGGATCATGACGGGGGGAAAGGCGCCGGGAATGCTGGCCGAAGCGATCAGGACGTCGCGGAACAGGGCCAGAGCCTCCGGCCCGCCGCGCTCGGCGATGGCGCCCATGTTCCAGATGACGCCGCGCTGGGCGTCCAGATCGGTGGTCGCGACCAGCAGCATTCGCCCCTTGGCGTGCTCGGCGGCGATCTCGGCCAGCAGGACCTCATCGACATTGCTCTCGACCAGTTCACGCAGGGGCTCGCCGCTGAACACGCCCGATCCGACCAGGGCGCGCAGCCCCCGGCTTTTCAGCAAGCCGGTCGCCTGACCGCCGGTGTAAGCCTCCTTGAGACGCCCATCCCAGCGCGGGCCGAGGAAGACGAAGGGCGCCGCCAAGGCCCCGGTGGACACCCCCGTCACCACTTCGAAGTCAGGTCGCTTGCCGCTGGCGGTCCAGCCGTTGATCAGGCCGGCGGTGAAGGCGCCGTTGGCTCCCCCGCCGGACAGGGCGATCAGGTCGAAATGACCGTCCGGCCCCTTGGGCACGCCCTCGCCCAGTTGCTGCTCGATCTGCTGCGCCGCCGCCTCGTCCTCGATAGAGAAGCGAACATTGGGGAAGCCCACGGGCGAGGCCGCATCACGCTCGTTCAGGCCGAAGTCGCTGCGGGCGCCGCTGGCGCAGGCCGACAACAGCAGACCGGCGCTCAGGACGGCGGCGACCGTCCGCATCAGGCTGAAACTCATAGGCGTCCTCCAGGCAGCGTCACCTTAGGCCCTTTCCGTGACAGGAGGAAAAGCCTCGCACCTGAAAAACCGCGTTAGGTTTTCATTAACCAAGAAGGCGGCCCTGGCCTCGCCGTCGTCCGAATGCGAACGAAATCGCGCGCGACAACAGGTTATCCACAGACTGTGGATGATTAGTCTGAAGGACGCTCCATGTTCATCGCCATCGCCCGCCCGGCGGTGGAGCCCCAAGGCCCCGACGCCGTCGCCGTCCCCGGCTCCCCCGCTGTTCCGTTCCTGACGCCCCGCGCCCTGCATGCGCGCCTGCTGGACAACGCCGCCGCGCGTCGTCGCCGCGGCCTGGAGCGAAAGCAGGCCCGCCGCGCCGACGACGCCGCCTACTGGATCTCGGCGGCCCCCATGGCGGTTCGGAAGGCCTGCGCCCTGCGTCAAACGGACTTCGTCGCCCTGCCCTGAGCCTTTCGGAGGCAAGCAAAAGGCGCCGGCCGCAAGGTCCGGCGCCTCACGCTTTGGAGCGTCAGGTCAGAGGCCGGCGCCGCCCATCTTGTAGGTCAGTTGGAAGTAGAAGCTGCGCCCGACGGAATCGAACCACGAGATGTCGTAGTAGGGATAGGCGCTGTAGGTCGGGTCCTTGACCGGTCCCTCGTCGAACAGGTTGTTGATGGTGCCCGACAGGCGCACGCGGTCGTTCACATCGTACTGGACCGAGGCGTTGAACATCCAGCTGGCGTCGATGTAGGCGTCCTCGTCGTAGTTCGGGAGCTTGCCGAGATACTGGCCCTGGATCGTCCCGGTCAGACGGTCGTTCGTCCAGCTGACGCTGGCCGTGCCCTTCTCGCGCGGGATGTAATAGCCGCTGTCGAAGGCCAGCTTGTCGATGGTCGGATCGCCCGGATATTGCTGGAAGTCGTGGTTATCTACCCAGGTGTAGGCGGCGGACAGGCTGAAGCGGCCGAAGGTCTCGGTCGGGATGCGCCAGCGGGCGGCGACATCGACGCCCGACGTGGTTTCCTTGGCGATGTTGATCGGGTTGATGAAGACGCCCAGCAATTCGCCCGCCGGATTGCGCTCGACCCGGGCGATGGCGTCCAGACAGGTCGGCGATGCGGGATCGACCGTCGACCCGCCCGCGGTCTGGCCGATGCGGCAGTCGGCCTCGTCGCGCAGGACGGCGTCGATGCTCATGTCGCGGACCTGATTGGTCAGCTCGACCTTGAAGTAGTCGATCGACAGGTCGAAGTTGCGGATCGGCTGCCAGACCAGACCCGCGTTGAAGGACTTGCTGGTTTCGGGGTTCAGATCGCGATTGCCGTTGCGGTGAGCGACAATGCCCTCGCCCGAATAGGAGCAGTCCCCGATATCCTCGTCCGGCTCCTCGGTGCGGCAGCGATAGTAGTCGTCGCCCGACGGGTGGGTGTTGCCTGGCCCCGAGAAGACATAGTGCAGGTCCGGCGCGCGGAAGCCGGTGCCATAGGCGCCGCGGAACATCAGGGTCTCGATCGGGCGATATTCCAGACCGAGGTTGTAGGTGAACTTGCCGAAGCCCTTGTCCGCGAACTCGTAGTGATCATAGCGACCGGCCGTGCTGAACTCGAGGTTGCTGAGCAGCGGCGCGCGCAGCTCATAGCCGACGCCCCAATGGTCGCGGTCGCCCTTGCCGTCTGAATCGATCAGGCCGACGTAATAGGGGATTAGAGCCAGGGGATCGGGGTTCAGCTCATAGGCCTGATTGCCGGCCTCGATGACGGCGGCGAAGCCCACCGGCCCCGCCGGCAGCTGGAACAGATCGCTGGTGCTGAGGCTGGCCGACAGGCTGTCGGTGCGCGAACGCGGCTCATAGACCGCATGCTGGGCGATCTGGTCGTATTCGGCCGGGGTCAGGGGTTGATACAGGCGGTCCGCGTCCGCGCCGACCGCGAAGATGGCCAGTCCGCTGTCAGGATCGACGCCGAGGGACTCTCCGAGGAAGAAATCGTTGGCCGCGCTGGCGATAATCTGGGGGAAGCGGACCTTCGACCGGTATTCGGCGTGGTTGAAGGCAAGCTCATAGGCCCATTTGTCGCCGTCGCCGAACACGCCCTTGATCCCCGGCGTGATGTTGAACGAAGTCGAGCGATTGTGAGTGAAGCCCTTGGCCAGACCGCCCATTTCCTCGGGCGAGAACTGACGCTGCCAGCCCTCGATCAGGCCGGTGTCGGCGTTGAAGAAGAGGCCGTCCTCGCTGCCGTTTTCGTCCTGATAGAGCCAGGTCTGGACGTCGCGGAACAGCTTCAGATTGCTCTGGCTGAACTGGAGGTCGAGGAACAGCTCGGCCCGGTCGTTCAGGGTGTAGCCGATAGCCGAATAGGCGTTCACGCCCTGGCGCTCGCTCAGGATGGTGCCGTAACCGATCGATTCGTCGCTGCCGCAGAAGTTCCCGTAGCGCGGGCGGTTGGCGTAGTAGGTGGTGCCGCCGTTGAGCGAGGACAGGGCCGCGCAGGTGGCCGCGCCCGGGTCGAGGTAGTCATCGACGTCGTCGAACCGCAGGAAGGCGCGACGGGCCGTGGTGTTGACCGGGCTGTCCTTGGTCGAATCCTGGATCTCGCGGTCGTAGGCCCACAGGGGTTCCTGGTTCAGCAGCTCGACGCCGACCACGCCGTGGAAGGCCCCGCGATCCCAGCCGGTGGTAACGGTCAGACGCTGAGATTCGCCGCCGCCGTCCTCGGTGAAGCCGGTGCGGAAATCAAAGCGGGTGCCGTCCGCCGACTTCTTGAGCACGAAGTTGACCACCCCGGCGATGGCGTCCGAGCCATAGACCGCCGAGGCGCTGCCGCTGAGGATTTCGACCCGCTCGATCAGGCCGACCGGGATGTTCGACACGTCGGTGAAGTTGCTCTGCCCCTGGAAGGGCAGAGGGAAGTCGGCGATGCGGCGACCGTTGACCAGCACCAGGGTGTGGTTGGGCCCCAGACCACGCAGGTCCACCTGCTGGGCGCCCGGGGTGAAGGAGGCGCCCGACGAGGACTGCTGGCTCTGCGTCTCTCCGCCGTTCTGGGTCACGGCCCGCAGGACGTCCGGCACGCTCTGGTAGCCGTTGCGCAGGATGTCGTCGGCGGTGATGGCGGTCACGGGCGCCGGGCCCTCGGTGTCGATCCGGCGCGGAATCCGCGAGCCGAGCACCACCACCTCGTCGACCGTGGTCGCCTGATCGTTCGGGTTCGCGGGCGCAGACGTGGTCTGCGCTGCCGCCGCCAGAGCGATCAGACTGCTTCCGGCGCCCAGCGCCCAGATAATGGATTTGATGCGTCGCATGACGGTTCCCCCCGTGTCCCTCAAGCGTCACCTTGCTACTGATTTCACTGTTTTAGAAGAGCAAAAACCACCGTTCATCTCGCTTCATTCGACGAAATGTGCGCCTATGCCGGCATCATTGCCGAACACGGGGTTTCTTCATGCGACAGGCGGTTCTCGCCCTTCTTTGCGGCCTCGCGATCGCCCTGGGTTCAGGCCCCCTGCAGGCGGCGGCGCACACGCCGGACGGCTACACCTATTTCTCGGTCGGCGACGTCTCCAGCCCGACGCCGGGCCAGACCGAGGCCGCCCTGCTGCTGATGGGCGGGGGCGACTGGGACTACCGCGCCTTCCGCTGGTTCCTGGGCAAGGCGGGCAATGGCCACATCGTCATCCTGCGCGCCTCGGGCGACGGCGAGGGGGGCGAGGAGATCTATCGCGACATCGGCGGCGCCGCCTCGGTGCAGACCCTGCTGTTCGATGACAGGAAGGCGGCCTCAGACTCGCGCGTCCTGGCGATTCTGGACCGCGCCGACGGCGTCTTCCTGGCCGGCGGCGATCAGGCGAAATACGTCCGCTTCTGGAAGGACACCCCGGTCGAGACGGCCCTGAACGCCCACGTCGCGCGCGGTCGCCCGATCGGCGGCACCAGCGCCGGCCTCGCCATTCTGGGCGGCGCCGGATATGGCGCGATGGACGACGGCAGCGTCGATTCCGAGACGGCTCTGAAGGACCCGATGGGGGCCGAAGTCACCATGGTGCGCGACTTCCTCAGCATGCCCTATCTGGCTCATGTCGTGACCGACACCCACTTCTCGGTGCGCGACCGCATGGGCCGCCTGATCGCCTTCGTGGCCCAGACCCGCGCCACCGACGACCCGCAGGCGGTCGGCCTGGGCGTCGATGAGGACGGCGCCCTGTGCGTCGAGGCCGACGGCGTCGGCCGCTTCTTCACCGCCAGCAGCGGCTACGCCTGGCTGGTGCAGCCCGACGGCGCTCCGGGCGCCAAACCCGGCCATCCGCTGGACTATGCCTCCATCAAGGTCACCGCCCTGGGGTCCGACGGCGAGATCGACCTGAAGACCATGCAGATCACCCGCCCCGCCTTCTCGGGCACGGCCTCGGTCAAGGCCGGTCGCCTGCTGGACCTGCCCGCGCCCCCGACGCAGGCCGCGCCATAATTTTCCCACCGGGGCCTCTGGGGGCGGCTATATTGGCCGCTCCCGCATCCCCGCTGATCGAGCGTTCATGAGCTTCCCTTCGGACCACCCGAAACGCCCCGCCGTCCTGGTCGCGGGCGGCGCCGGCTATATCGGCAGCCATGTCTGCGAGTCCCTGGCGCAAGCCGGTTACCGGCCGGTCGTCCTGGACAACCTGTCGACCGGCCATGCCGAGTTCGTGCGCTGGGGGCCGCTGGTCAAGGGCGATGTCGCCGACGCCGACCTGGTGCGCCGCACCCTGGTCGCGCATGACGCGGCCGCCGTCATGCAGTTCGCCGCCTCATCGGTCGTCAGCGAGTCGGCCACAGCCCCGCTGGACTATTACCGCAACAATGTCGGCGGCCTGCTGGGTCTGGTCGAGGGGATGCGGGCGGCGAGCGTGGACAAGCTGGTCTTCTCCAGCACCTGCGCCGTCTATGGCGATCCGAAAGGCGCGGTGATCCGCGAGGACCTGATCCCCGCCCCGATCAGCCCCTACGGCCGATCCAAGCTGATGTGCGAAACCGTGCTGAGCGACGCCGCCGAAGCCCATGGGCTGAAGGCCGTCGCCTTGCGCTATTTCAACGCCTGCGGGGCCTCCGAAACCGCCGACATCGGCGAGTTCCGTCCGGTCGAGACCCATCTGATTCCCCGCGCCATGATGGCCGCCCTGGGCGAGATCGACGACTTTCAGGTCTGCGGCGCCGACTATGACACCCCCGACGGCACGGCGGTGCGCGACTATATCCACGTCGCCGATCTGGCCGCCGGACATCTGTCCGCGCTGGAGCAGTTGCTGGACGGACGCGAGGGCTTTTCCGCCTTCAACCTGGGCACCGGCGAAGGCCGGTCGGTGCGTGAAGTGCTGGACGCCGTCGCCGCCGCCTCGGGCATACCGGCGCCGAACGCGGTCGGGCCGCGCCGAGCAGGCGATCCGCCCAGTCTGGTGGCCGATCCGTCGCTGGCGCGGCGGGAGCTGGGCTTTGAGACCCGCCATTCGGACCTGACGACCGTGGTGGCCAGCGCCTGGGCCTGGCACAGCCGGCATCATGGGCGCGGCAATATTCTGACAGCCTAGCTCCCAGGGAAAAAGGCGGGGCTTTCACCCCGCCTCTTGATGTCGCTCTAGGCCTTCAGCGAGTCCGCAAAACGATCAAACAGGTAGAGGCTGTCTATCGGGCCGGAAGAGGCTTCCGGGTGATGCTGGACGCTGAACACCGGCTGGCCCTTCAGGGCGATGCCGCAGTTGGTGCCGTCGAACAGGCTGACGTGGGTTTCCTCCACGGTCTCCGGCAGGCTGTCGCGGTCGACCGAGAACTCGTGGTTCATCGACACGATCTCGACCTTGCCCGTGGTCAGGTCCTTGACCGGGTGGTTGGCGCCGTGGTGGCCCTGATCCATCTTGATGGTCTTGGCGCCCAGGGCGATGGCCAGCATCTGGTGGCCCAGGCAGATGCCCAGGATCGGCTTGCCGCTGGCGACCAGTTTCTGGATTTCCGGCACGGCGTAGGCGCCGGTCGCAGCCGGATCGCCCGGACCGTTGGACAGGACGACGCCGTCGGGATTGCGGGCCAGGATGTCCTCGGCCGAGGTCGTCGCCGGCACCACGGTGATCTTGACGCCGGTGGAGGCCAGGGCCCGCAGGATGTTGCGCTTCACGCCATAGTCGATGACCACCACCGACCTGGCGCCGGCCTCAGGCCTGGCGTAACCGGCGGGCCAGTCCCAGACGCCCTCGGTCCAGTCAAAGGCCTGGGTGGTCGAGGCTTCCTGAGCCAGGTCCAGCCCGACCAGACCCTTCCAGTCGCGGGCCTGGGCGACCAGGGCGTCGAGGTCGAACTGGCCTTCAGGGTTGTGGGCGATGACGGCGTGCGGGGCGCCCTTGTCGCGGATGATCTTGGTCAGGGCGCGGGTGTCCACCCCGGCCAGGCCGACCACGCCGCGCGACGCCATCCAGGCGTCCAGGCTGCCGGTGGCGCGCCAGTTGGCGGGCTCGGTCGGAACGTCGCGGAAGATGGCGCCGCGGGCCGCGCGCTCGGGCGAGGCGCCGATCTGCTCGACGTCTTCGTGGTTCACGCCGACGTTGCCGACGTGGGGGAAGGTGAAGGCCAGGATCTGGCTCATGTAGGAGGGGTCGGTCAGGATTTCCTGATAGCCCGTCATCGAGGTGTTGAAGACCACCTCGCCGAGGACCGAGCCGACGGCGCCGACGCCGACGCCTTGCAGGATGGTGCCGTCAGCGAGCGCGAGGACGCCAGTGGCGCCGGACAGAATCTGGGTCGTCATGGCGCAGGCTCCTAACAATGAATACGGGCAGACAAACGGCGGGGTGACTAAAGAGATGCCGGGTCGGGGTCAACCGCCCTTAGCCCTTTAGATCTTCTGGGACCTTTAGACCTTCTGGGTTTTGCGCACCCAGACCCAGGCCAGGCTGGTCAGGGCGAAGAATCCGACGCTGGGCAGGATATAGCCGCCCGCCGCCGCCGCCACCGCAAAGGCCGAGAAGACTACGCCGACCACCGCCAGGATGCGCCACCCCGTCTTCCGGGTCAGCTTCCACAGCGTCATCGAGCACAGGGCGTAAAGACACAGCGTCAGCACCGAAGTCACGCCGATCAGGACGCCGAACTGCTGGCCCAGGGTCGGCTGGGCGCTGGCGACGACCATGACGCTCATGATGACGCAGTTGAGGACGGGGTTGCTCAGGGGCGTCTTGCCCTTGTCGGCGCCGCCGAACCAGCGCGGCATCCAGCCGGCCTCGGCCGAGCCGCGCGCGGTTTCGCCCGCCAGCATGGTCCAGCCGGCGATGGTGCCCAGCACCTTGATCACGGCGCAGGCCGCGACCAGACCGGCCACGGACGAGCCCATGACCCGCGCCACCAGATCGGCGTAGGGGCTGGTCGAATGCACCAGAACATCCGCCGGAATGACGCCGAAGACGGCGATGCTGGCGGCGACATAGACGATGAAGGCCAGAGCCACGCCGCCCAGCGAGGCGCGCCCCACGTCGACCGAGGGATTCCGGACCAGACTGGACAGGGCGGCGGCGCTCTCGACGCCCAGGAAGGCCCAGAAGATGATGGCAAGCGAGGCCGGGACCGTCTTCAACAGGGGTTGGTCGCCGGGGCTCCACGAGGCCGCGAAGGTGTCGCCGCTGAAGGCCATGGTCCCGGCGATGATGGCCAGAACAATGGGGATCAGGCCGAGGCCCAGGGTAATGGCGCCGAACCGCGCCGCGGTGCGCGCGCCGCTGGCATAGGCCGCTGTCGTCAGCCAGATCAGGGCCAGATTGCTGACCGCCGCCCACAGCGGCTCCTTCAGCGCCGGAATAAAGAAGGCCAGATAGCCGGTGCCCGCCACCGCCAGCGCCACATTGCCCGCCAGACAGGCGGCCCAGTAGGCCAGACCCGTCTGATAGCCGATGAAGCGGCCCATGCCGCGGCGCGTGAAGTCCGACAGACCGTCGGCGTCCGGCTGCATCCGGCCCAGACCGCCGAACACCAGGGCCAGGGTCACGGCGCCCAAGCCGCAGATCAGCCAGCCGATGATGCTGGAACTGCCCGTCGGCGCCAGGGTCGCAGGCAGCAGATAGACGCCCGAACCGATCATATTGCCGGCCACCACCAGAGCGGCGAGCGCCCAGCCAATGCGGTGCGGCGGGTCGGGCAGGATTTCCGTCTGGGTCATCCGCGCCGCATAGACCGAAATGTCGCACCCGTCGCGTGATATCGCGCCGAGCTTCCGCTAGAAGCCGCCGCAGACGACGGAGCCTCCCCCATGACCATCACCACGGTCGGCCTCGATGCCGACGACACCCTTTGGCACAACGAGACCATCTTCCGCCTGAGCCAGAAGCGGTTCGTGGACCTGCTGGCCGACCACGCCGACGAGCCGGTGATGATGGGGCGTCTGGCCGAGGTCGAGCGGCGTAACCTTCGTCTTTATGGCTACGGCGTGAAGGGCTTCACCCTGTCGATGCTGGAGACGGCGATGGAGCTGTGCGACGGCGCCGCCCCGCCCCACATCATCCGCGAAATCCTGGCCGCCGGCCGCGAGATGCTGGCCCATCCGGTCGAGACCCTGCCCGGCGTCGACGAGGTTCTGGCCGAACTGTCCGAGAAGTACCGCCTGGTCCTGATCACCAAGGGCGACCTGATGGATCAGGAGCGCAAGCTGGCCGCCTCGGGTCTGGGCGACCTGTTCGCCGCCGTCGAGATCGTCTCCGAGAAGGACCGCTCGACCTATGACCGCGTCTTCGCCCGCCACGGCTCGGGCGCCGCCGAGGCCGTGATGGCCGGCAACTCGATGAAGTCCGACGTCCTGCCCGCCATCGAGGCCGGGGCCTTCGCCTGCCACATCCCCTACCACATCACCTGGGCGCACGAACTGGCCGACGCGCCCGAAGGCCACCCCCGCTATGTCTCGCTCAGCCGCATCGGCGAACTGCCCGACTGGATCTCGACGATAGACCGGCGGGATTGAATCCACAGCCGCCTCATTCCGGCCCTTGCCCCTCCGGCCCCGCATCTCTAAACGGGCCGCTTAACCGACAACCTGAACGGATCGGTCGCGGGGGCTCGCCCTGCGTCCGGTTTCTTCGCGCGCGTGGAGCCCGCCGCTGACCAGTCATGAGGAAAAGGATGCTATGGTGCGCGCTGCTCTGGCTGAGCAGGGCGACAGCGGGATCACCCCGCGCCATACGCTGTTCTACTTCTACGGCGACGGCGACCACGGCGACCTCAACGAGGTGGCTCGCCGCGCCGGGTTTCTGACGCGGGGCCAGGACGACATGACCGTCCTGGAGACCACCATAGCGGTCGACGAGGCGTCGTTTTCGCCTGTGTCGGCCATGATGCAATCCTGGGCTGCGGCCTTCCAGCTCGATTACGACGGCTGGGAGTGCGCGGTCGTGACGAACTGAGTAGCAGCCGATGCCCAAGCGCACAGACATCCAGTCCATCCTGATCATCGGCGCCGGCCCGATCGTCATCGGCCAGGCGTGTGAGTTCGACTATTCCGGGGTTCAGGCCTGCAAGGCGCTGAAGGCCGAGGGCTACCGGGTCATCCTGGTCAACTCGAACCCCGCCACCATCATGACCGACCCGGAGGTGGCCGACGCCACCTATATCGAGCCGATCACCCCGGATATCGTCGAGAAGATCATCGCCAAGGAGCGCCCCGACGCCCTTCTGCCGACCATGGGCGGCCAGACCGCGCTGAACACGGCCCTGGCCCTGAACGCCTCGGGCGCCCTGGCCAAGTACGGCGTCGAGATGATCGGCGCCAAGGCGGAGGTGATCGACAAGGCCGAGGACCGTCAGAAGTTCCGCGACGCCATGGACAAGCTGGGCCTTGAATCGCCCCGCTCGCGCGCCGTCCACCACATCGAGGAAGCCGACGACGCCCTGGCCTTCGTCGGCCTGCCCGCCATCATCCGCCCCAGCTTCACCCTGGCCGGCACCGGCGGCGGCATCGCCTACAACATCGAAGAGTTCCACGAGATCGTGGAGCGCGGTCTGGACCTGTCCCCGACCACCGAGGTCCTGATCGAAGAGTCGGTCCTGGGCTGGAAGGAATACGAGATGGAGGTGGTCCGCGACACGGCGGACAACTGCATCATCATCTGCTCGATCGAGAACATCGACCCGATGGGCGTCCACACCGGCGACAGCATCACCGTCGCCCCGGCCCTGACGCTGACGGATAAAGAATATCAGCTGATGCGGACGGGCTCGATCAACGTCCTGCGCGAGATCGGCGTCGAGACCGGCGGATCGAACGTCCAGTGGGCGATCAACCCGGCCGACGGCCGCATGGTCGTGATCGAGATGAACCCGCGCGTGTCGCGCTCCTCGGCCCTGGCGTCCAAGGCCACCGGCTTCCCCATCGCCAAGGTCGCCGCCCGTCTGGCCGTCGGCTACACCCTGGACGAGCTGCAGAACGACATCACCATGGTGACGCCGGCCAGCTTCGAGCCGAGCATCGACTATGTCGTCACCAAGATCCCGCGCTTCGCCTTCGAGAAGTATCCGGGTTCGGAGCCGTCGCTGACCACGGCCATGAAGTCGGTCGGCGAGGTCATGGCCATCGGCCGCACCTTCCAGGAATCCATGCAGAAGGCCCTGCGCGGCCTGGAAACCGGGCTGAACGGCTTTGACGACATCGAGATCGAAGGCGTGGCCGACGCGGAGGACGACGCCAGCGCCCGCGCCGCCGTCATCCGCGCCCTGGGCCAGCCGACCCCGGACCGCATCCGCGTCATCGCCCAGGCCTTCCGCCACGGCCTGACGGTCGAGGAGGTCAACGCCGCCTGCGCGTATGAGCCCTGGTTCCTGCGCCAGATCGCCGACCTGATCCGCACCGAGGGCCACGTCCGCGTCCAGGGCCTGCCCACGACCGAGACCGAGTTCCGCAAGCTGAAGGCCAAGGGCTTCTCCGACGCCCGCCTGGCCGAGTTGACCGGCAAGACCGAGGTCGCCGTGCGCCAGGCCCGTCGCGCCATGAATGTCCGCCCGGTATTCAAGCGCATCGACACCTGCGCCGCCGAGTTCGCCTCGGCCACCGCCTATATGTATTCGACCTATGAGACCGGCGCCCTCGGCCAGATCCCCGAGTGCGAAGCCGCGCCGTCGGACAAGAAGAAGGCCATCATCCTCGGCGGCGGTCCCAACCGCATCGGCCAGGGCATCGAGTTCGACTACTGCTGCTGCCACGCGGCCTTCGCCTTCGCCGACATCGGCGTGGAGTCGATCATGGTCAACTGCAACCCCGAGACCGTCTCGACCGACTACGACACCTCCGACCGCCTCTACTTCGAGCCCCTGACGGGCGAGGACGTGCTGGAGTTGATCGACGTCGAGCGCTCGAAAGGCGACCTGATCGGCGTCGTGGTGCAGTTCGGCGGCCAGACCCCGCTGAAGCTGGCCCACGCCCTGCAGGAAGACGGCGTGCCGATCCTGGGCACCAGCGTCGACAGCATCGACCTGGCCGAGGACCGCGAGCGCTTCCAGCAGATGCTGCAGGCGATCGGCCTGCAACAGCCGCCGAACGGTCTGGCCCGCTCGGCCGAGGAAGCCGCGCAGAAGGCCGAGGAAGTCGGCTATCCCGTCGTCCTGCGCCCCTCCTACGTCCTGGGCGGGCGCGGCATGATGATCGTCCACGACCGCGAGCAGCTGGATCGCTACGTCCATGAGGCCATGCGCGTCTCGGGCAGCGACCCCGTCCTGATCGACCACTATCTGAACCGCGCCACCGAGGTGGACGTGGACGCCCTGTGCGATGACGAAGACGTCTTCGTCGCCGGCGTGCTGGAGCACATCGAGGAAGCCGGCGTCCACTCGGGCGACAGCGCCTGCTCCATGCCGCCCTTCTCGCTGCGCCCCGAGATCGTGGCCGAGCTGAAGCGTCAGACCACCGCGATGGCCAAGGCCCTGAAGGTGCGCGGCCTTATGAACGTCCAGTTCGCCATCGAGGAGCCGCACAGCGAAAACCCGCGCATCTTCGTGCTGGAAGTAAACCCGCGCGCCAGCCGCACGGCGCCCTTCGTGGCCAAGACCATCGGCCAGCCGGTCGCCGCCATCGCCGCCAAGGTCATGGCCGGGGTTCCGCTGAAGTCCTTCGGTCTGGTGGACAAGGAACTGGAGCATATCGCGGTCAAGGAAGCCGTCTTCCCGTTCGCGCGCTTTGCCGGCGTGGACACCATTCTCGGCCCGGAAATGCGTTCGACCGGCGAGGTCATGGGTCTGGACTGGAAACGTGAGGGCGAGGCCGATCTGGCCCCCGCCTTCGCCCGCGCCTTCGCCAAGTCGCAGATCGGCGGCGGCACCGTCCTGCCGACCGAAGGCTGCGCCTTCGTCTCGGTCAAGGAAGCCGACAAGCCCTTCATCGTCGAGGCCGTCCGCTCGTTGCTGGAGCAAGGCTTCTCGGTGATCGCCACCTCGGGCACCCACGATTACCTGAAGGCCCAGGGTCTTGAGGTCGGTCTGGTCAAGAAGGTGCTGGAAGGCCGCCCGAACATCGTCGATGCGATGAAGAACGGCGAGGTCCAGCTGGTCTTCAACACTACGGACGGCAAGCAGGCCCTGGCCGACAGCTTCTCGATCCGCCGCACGGCCCTGATGATGAAGATTCCCTACTACACCACCGCCGCCGGTTCGCTGGCCGCGGCGCAGGGGATCGCCGCCATCCGCGCCGGCGAACTGGATGTCCGCCCGGTGCAGTCCTACAACTGAGCCTCGGCCCGGTTCTGAAACGGCCCCCGGAGCTTTGGCGCCGGGGGCTTTTTCGTGCCCGCCCCCCCTGCCCGCTCACCCAGCCGAACCGGATAAGCAGGATAGAGACACATTCTTGGTATCCGCCGAGTCACGATGCGCTCCCAAGACCTCAACGTCGGAGTCTGAATGCCTCTCGTCTACATTGACCTCATCCTGTGGCTTCTGCTGGTCGGCAACCTGATCGCCTTCCTCCTGTTTTGGCTGGACAAGGAACAAGCGCGGACTGGCGGCTGGCGCATCTCGGAACGCAGCCTGCTGCTGGCGGTCCTGTTTGGCGGCCTTGGGGCCTGGATGGGTCAGCACATCCTGCGCCACAAGACCCGCAAACAGCCCTTCGCGACATGGCTGGGTCTGATCGCCAGCCTCTATGTCGGCGTCCTGTTGACGGGCGCCGCCTTCGTCATATGGACCGCCCTCGCCGGCTGATCTCTCGCCGTGCAGATGGCGCCGGAACGGCCTGCTGCCCGAAGCGCTGATGCCGAAGACCTGAGGCCGTGAGCCTGCCTCCTGAACCGTCGGACGGATAACCCGTTCAGCCTGCAGTCGCCTGACTGTCACGGAGTTCCTCCCCATGCGTCTGCCCCGCATCGCCACTGTTCTCGGCGGCCTCTTGCTGTCCCGCCGTGGAGGCGGTTTCGCCGGTCGCCATGCGGGCAAGCTGGCCCTCGTCACCCTGGCCTACGAGATGTGGCGGCGCCATCAGGCCAAGAAACCCGGCGCCGCCCCCCCCCGCACGCAACCCCATGGCCGTAGCCGCTGGAGCGGTCGTGCTCGACGCTGATCGGCGCGGAACCTCTGGACGTCCCCCAGGTAAAGCGCCCAAGCTGGACCTGCATCAGACGGAGCGCGCCCATGATCATCGTCCATCACCTGAACAACTCCCGCTCGCAGCGCGTGCTCTGGCTGCTGGAGGAGCTGGGCCTGCCCTATGAGGTCAAGCGCTATGAGCGCAATCCGGCCACCATGCTGGCCCCGCCCGAGCTGAGAGCCGTCCACCCCCTGGGCAAGTCGCCGGTGCTGGACGATGGCGACATTCGCGTGGCCGAGACCGGCGCCATCGTCGAATACCTGCTGGACGCCCACGATCCCGAGGGACGGCTGCGCCCGGCGCGCGGCACGGCGGACGGGCGGCGCTTCAGCTACTGGATGCACTATGCCGAGGGTTCGGCCATGCCGCCCCTATTGCTGAAACTCGTCTTCGCCCAGATGCCGAAACGCGCGCCGGGCGTGCTGCGTCCCATCGTCAACGGCATCGCCGCCAAGGCCCAGCGCACCTTCATCGACCCTCAGTTGAAAGCCCACGCCGACTGGCAGGAAAAGGAACTGGCCGCCACCGGCTGGTTCGCCGGGCCTGACTTCAGCGCCGCCGATATCATGATGAGCTTCCCGCTGGAGGCCGCCGCCAGCCGGGCCATCGACCTGGCGGCCTATCCCAACATCGCCCGATTCCTGCAGGCCATCCACGCCCGTCCCGCCTGGAAGCGGGCCTTGGAGCGCGGTGGAGACTACGCCTACGCCTGATGCCGCCGTTCCCTGATCACGGCTTCGGGAGGGCGCAACCCCCGCGAGGCGCCGACGTTTACGAGCCCATGCGCCTTTCAGTCATTCAAGTCATCGCAGCCCTGGCCGCCGCCATCTGCGTCGTTATCGCCTTCATCGCCGCGGGGGTGGGACTGATTTCCAGCGTCTTCATGCTGCTGGCCGTGGCGGCGTTGGGCTTTATCGCCTGGACCGCGATCCGTCGAGCCATGGGGCAGACCAAGCCCTGATCCGTCCCGCCGATCATGCTCTTGAGTTTGGCGAAAGGGCGCCCTAGGCTCTTGACCCCGATCACGCGCGCCCCGTGATCGCGTCTGTGCTGATTACGTCTCTCATTAGTCTCAGGGCGAAACAAGAAATTCACGACACAATGGAAAAAGTGCCGATGACGGCCGAGGGCTACCGTGTCCTCGACGAACAGTTGAAGCAATTGAAGCAGGTCGAACGGCCGAGCGTCATCGCGGCCATCTCCGAGGCCCGCGAACACGGCGACCTGTCCGAAAACGCCGAGTATCACGCCGCCAAAGAACGCCAGGGCTGGATCGAAGGCTCGATCGCCGACATCGAGGACAAGCTGTCCCGCGCCCAGGTGATCGACGTGTCCAAGCTGTCGGGCGACCAGGTCAAGTTCGGCGCCACCGTCACCTTCGTGGACGAGGACACCGAGGAAGAAGGCGTCTATCAGATCGTCGGCGAACACGAAGCCGACGTGAAGCTGGGCAAGATCTCCATCGCCTCGCCGATCGCCCGCGCCCTGATCTCCAAGGAGGTCGGCGACGTGGTCGAGGTCAACACGCCCGGCGGCGTGAAGGCCTATGAGATCCTCAAGGTCGAGTGGAAGTAAGCCCCTCTCCCTTTGAGAAGGCCACAGGGGCGCGCGGTTCTGCCGCGCGCCCTCTGTCTGTCTGGGTGGTGTCCGACGGCCGCACCGGCATCCAGAACCAGGCCCTGGGTCTGGCCGAGGCGGTCGCCCGCCTGACCTCCGCCGACATCGACATCAAGATCGTCCGCTGGCGGCCCCTGTTCGACCGCTGGCCCTCAGGGCTGAAGACCCCCTCCATGCTGGCGCCGGAGTCGTTCGACCCGCGCACCGTGACCGACTGGCCCGACCTGTGGATCGCCACGGGCCGCGCCACCCTGCCCCTGTCAGCCAGGGTCCGCGAGTGGAGCGGCGGCCAGACCTTTACGGTCCAGACCCAGGACCCGCGCTGGAAAAACAGCGCCTATGACCTGATCGTCGCCCCCGCCCATGACGGCCTGTCGGGCGACAATGTCTTCGAGATCGTCGGCAGCCCCCACCGCATCACGCCGTCAAAACTGGCCGAGGCCGCGCCTGCGTTCGCGGGCCGCATCGCCCCCCTGCCCCATCCGCGCGTCACGGTCATGATCGGCGGCAAGTCGAAGGCCTTTGACCTGCCCGAGGCCCATGCCGCGGCTCTGGCCGAGCAGATCAAGGCGGCGGTTCAGGCCGCTGGCGGCTCGCTGCTGCTGACCTTCTCACGCCGCACGCCGGAAGCCGCCAAGGAGATCATGACCGCGCGCCTGTCGGCCCTGCCCGGCTGGATCTGGGACGGAAGCGGCGCCAACCCCCTGTTCGCCATGCTGCACGCCGCCGACCACGTCCTGGTCACCGAGGACAGCGCCAACATGGCGACAGAGGCCGCCGCGACCGGCAAGCCGGTCCATGTCCTGCCGATGATCCCGCTCAAACCCGCAGGAAAGTTCGCCCGCCTGCACGCGGACCTCGCCGCTCACGGCGCCGCCCGTCCGTTTGACGGCGATCTGGAGCCCTGGACCTACGCCCCGCTCAACGAAACCGAGCGCACGGCGCGCGCCGTCCTGGAGGCGATGCGTACGCGCTAGTCTCCGCCGCCGCAGCTCCCGCCGTCCGAGGCACAACTGGCGTCGCTGCCGCTCGACGCGCCCCCGTCGGAAATGACGCCGCCAGCGCCGTCGCCCTTCTTTTTCGAGGCGCCGCCGTCGCTCAGGCCCATCATGGCCACACCCAGACCCGAGCCGATGGCGATGCCTAACGACAGCCACAGCGCCAGGTTGTCGGTCGCCGTCCCCACAGCGACGCCGATCCCAACGCCCGTGCCCACGCCGATCGGCAGAAAGACCGCCTTGTTTTTTCCGCCCATGAATCCCTCCAACTCAGCCTGAAACCGCGATCCTAGCATCGCGATTCGGGGAATCAGCGCCTAAATAGGCGCCATGACCCAAGCCTCCGCCCAAGTTCGCACCGTCCGCCTCGCCGTCATCGGTTCCGGTCCCGCCGGCTGGACCGCCGCCATCTACGCCGCCCGCGCCTCGCTGAACCCGGTGGTCATCGCCGGTCTGCAGCCCGGCGGACAGCTGACCATCACCACGGATGTCGAGAACTATCCCGGCTTCGCCGAGACCATCCAGGGTCCCTGGCTGATGGAGCAGATGCAGGCCCAGGCCGAGCACGTCGGCACCGAGGTCCTCCACGACATCGTGGTCAAGGCCGACCTGTCGCAGCGTCCCTTCCGCCTGACGCTGGATTCTGGGACGGAGCTTCTGGCCGAAACCGTCATCATCTCGACCGGCGCCCAGGCCAAGTGGCTGGGTCTGGAAAGCGAGCAGAAATATCAGGGCTTCGGCGTCTCGGCCTGCGCCACCTGCGACGGCTTCTTCTATCGCGGCAAGCAGGTCGCGGTCGTCGGCGGCGGCAACACCGCCGTTGAAGAAGCGCTGTTCCTGACCAACTTCGCCGAGAAGGTCACGGTCATCCACCGCAAGAATGAGTTCCGCGCCGAGAAGATCCTGCAGGACCGCCTGTTCGCCCATCCCAAGATCGAGGTGATCTGGGACGTGGCCGTCGATGAAATCCTCGGCGTCGTCGACGGCGTGGCGCGCAACGTCACCGGCGTGCGCCTGACGAACGTCAAGACCGGCGACCTGTCGGAAATCCCCGCCGACGGCGTCTTCATCGCCATCGGCCACGCCCCGTCGTCGGAGCTGTTCGCCGGCCAGTTGGAGATCAACTCCGGCGGCTATCTGCGGGTCAAGCCGGGCACGGCCTCGACCGCCATCGAGGGGGTCTACGCCGCCGGCGACGTCACCGACGACGTCTATCGCCAGGCCGTCACCGCCGCCGGCATGGGCTGCATGGCCGCGCTGGAAGCCGCCCGCTTCCTGGCCGAGGAAGACCACAAGGCCGCTAACAACCCCATCAGCCACGCTGAAGCCGAGAAGATCGGCGCCTGGTAAGAGCGCCGATCGGCGAGGGCGTCAGCCCTCGCTGGCCTCGGTCAATTCCGTCAGATCATCAACCGACAGGGTCAGGTCGGCGGCTTTCAGCGTATCCGACAACTGTTCCAGGCTGGTGGCGCTGACGATGGGGGCGGCCACGCCGGGACGGCTCAACAGCCAGGCCAGGGCGGCCTGGGCCGGGGTCGCTTCGTTGCGGTCGGCCACGGCGCGCAGGGTCGCCAGAATCCTCAGTCCGCGCGCGTTGAACCTGTCCTTCAATGCGCCCTCGCGCGGGGTCCCGATCACCTGGTCGGCAGTCAGATACTTGCCACTCAGAAAACCGGATTCCAGGCTGTAATAGGTGATGGCGCCGACGCCTTCCTTGACCGCCAGGTCCTGTAACGGTCCTTCGAAGGTCGTGCGGCTGTAGAGGTTGTAGTGCGGCTGCATCGCCGAGTAGCGGGCCAGACCCTCGCGGTCGGAAATCGCCAGGGCCTCACGCACTCGGGACGCCTCATGATTGGACACGCCGATAGCGCGGACCTTGCCAGCCTGTATCAAGCGATCAAAGGCGCGCAGGGTCTCCTCCTGCGGCGTATGTGGATCGGGCCAGTGCGCCTGATAGAGGTCGATGACATCAGTGTTGAGACGACGGAGCGAATCTTCGACCGCCCTCTCGATCCAGCCTGGGGACAGGTCATTGCGTCCCTGCCCCATGTCCGCGCCGACCTTGGTCAGCAGCTTGACCTGATGCCGCTTGCCGGTAGAGCGCAACCATTCGCCGATAAGGCTCTCGCTTTCGCCGCCGATATTCCCCGGAACCCAGCGCGAATAGACATCCGCCGTATCGATGGCGTCGAAACCCGCATCCACGAAGGCGTCCAGCAACTGGAACGACCGCTCACGATCCGCCGTCCAGCCAAAAACATTGCCGCCGAAAACCAGCGGGGCGATGCTCAGACCGCTGTTTCCAAGGGCGCGCTTCTTCATGAGAGGATCTTCCGTTTCGAGAAGGCCCTGACATGGGACGAAAGCGCCCGTGCGCAACTGTGATGCTGGAAATCAGGCGGCTGGTTTGCCGACTTCCTCGACGGCCATGGCGGTGACGCCGGGCGGAGACGCGACCGCGACGTCGGGCGCGGGCGCCGCCTCATAGGCTTTCAGCCGCTCGTTGATGGCGGCGATCTCGTCCTTGCTGGCCTGACGGCGACCGCCCAGGCTGGCGATGCCGACGACGCGGGTCTGGCCGTCGATCTCTACGGTGCGCAGTTGGTTCGGCGCGGCGCCGGCCAGGGCTTCCTCGACGCTGTCGGCGGCCAGCAGGATGCGGGGCCGGGCGAAGCGGGCCTCGTCGATGACCGGCTCGCGGCCCGCCGACCTCTGGACGAAGGCTTTGCTTTCGCCCGGCGCGCCCTTCCAGCGATAGAAGATGTGCGCCCCGACCTGGGTGATCTTGGCCAGAGTCGGCGACCACCAGGGGTGGACGTAGTCGGCGTGATAATGGGTCGCGGTGCCCACGCGCGTCGCCACATGGCCGGCCAGGGCGCGCTCGGCCACGCGGGCGGCTCGGCTCCAGGCCCAGGGGATGGGGGCGCGGCTCAGCGCGCCGTCGCAGGTGAAACTGAACTGGCAGCCGGTGGTCCGCTCGGCCCCCTGATAGACGACGCCGCAGACCGTGTTGGGATAGTTGGGGTCGCGCACGCGGTTCAGCACCACCTGGGCCACGCCTTCCTGCCCCTCGCTCGGTTCCAGCGCCGCCTCGTAATAGACGGCCTGGGTCAGGCAGCGCAGGGCCCGTTTGCGGTCGGCCTCGGTCGCGGGGCGCAGGTCGAAGGGCCGGGCGGGCTGCAGAGCGCCAAGAGCATTGGGCATGGCGGCGTTCAATTGCTGGGCGGCGACGCCCGAGACGCCGGCCTCCAGCGACGGCTTGCCGCCCAGGGTCAGGCTTTCCCACCCCGGCGTCAGATCGTAAAGCTCAGGCAGGTTGAGCGCGGGATCAAAGCGGCGCGCGACGGCCAGCTGACCGGGGTCCAGCCGCGCCATGATCAACTGCAACCCGTGCGGGGTCAAATCGCCGCCCGTGGCGCGGGCCACCGCCTCGGCGGTGCGATCCAGATCCGGACGGACGCTAGAGCTGGCCGACATAGCCAACCCCATGACCGCCAGACCGACAGCCACGACCATGGGCGTCGCGGCCAGGGCCTGACGTCCGGTCGTCTTCAGCTGCGGCAGTCGGCCTTTCAGCATCCAGCGTCCCATAGGCGGCGCTGGCGAGCGCCGGAGGAAGATCAGGATGATCGCCCAATCCGGCGCTTTTCAGGCCCGTTGATTACCGTTCCGTGAGCGACCGGGTTAGCGGTCGCCCAGACTGGACCGCAGCATCCAGGCGGCCTTTTCATGGGCGGCCAGCCGTTGGGTCATCAGATCGACCGAAGCTTCGTCCCCCACCTTGTCTGCGGCGTCCAGCGCGGCGCGGGCCGTGGCGATCAGCACGCCGTGGTCCTTGACCAATTCCTTGAGCATGGCGCCGGCGTCTTTTTCAGGATCGCCGTCCTTGATCGAGGTCAGGTTGGCGAAGGCCGAGGCGCTCTGCGGGGCCAGCTCGCCCAGGGCGCGGATGCGCTCGGCGATGTCGTCCAGCGCGGTCCAGATCTCAGTGTATTGCTGCTCCAGCAGCTTGTGCAGGCTGAAGAATTCCGGCCCCCGGACGTTCCAGTGATAGCCGTGCGTCTTCTGATAGACGGCGAAGCTGTCAGCCAGGACCTTGGACAGCTCCTGCGCGACATCGCCGCGCTCCTTGGGTTTCAGGCCGGTGTCGATGGAAGCGGTCATGGAGACTCCTGGTGCGTGACGAACGAAAGATCCAGCTTTGCAGTTAGGTCTTTTCACGCGCCCGCCAAGGGGCGGCGACGATCTGCGCCCATGAATCTTCGTTGTGCCTAACGCCGAGGATGCCGGAGCGTTGCAACAGGATGCTTCTCCCTTGCGGGAGAGGGGTTTCGCCACGGCGGACCTGGGCTGCGGTTTAAACGTCGCACAAGCCCTCATCCGTCCGGCTTCGCCGTCCACCTTCTCCCGCAAGGGGAGAAGGATTTTGGAATGCTGAAAGCCTAGCGCTGACGCGCCTTGCGGGCGGCGTAGCGGGCGTCGCGCGCGGCCTTCTGTTCTTCCTTGGTCAACTGCTTGCGCTCCTTGCGGGCGGCGCGCTTGGCGGCGTCGACTTCTTCCTGGGCTTCCTGCTCAGCGGCCAGGCGAGCCGCTTCCTTATCGGCCTTTTCGCGTCGCTGTTCAGCCTTCTCCAGCTCGAACTGCTGACGCAGGGCTTCCTTCTCGGCGGCGCGCTTGAGGGCCAGCTTCTCGAACTCAGGATCCTGGACCGTCGGCTTGGGCTTGAACTTGGCCAGCAGCGCCTTCTTGGCCTCTTGCTGGGCGGTGATGCGGTCGTTGAAGCCGGTTTGTTTGAGGTCTCGCATGCGTAGAGGCGGTCTTCCTTGAAACTCTGATGAGGGGCGACGCCGATCAATGGCGGCCCGGCGGGCGTGCAGATGCGCGAACGGCCCGGCGCGCTGGCAAAGCGGAATCCGGCGCAAAAAGCAAGCTCTGCGGTCGTTCCTGACCTCTAAACGCGCAATTTAGAGCGATATCGCGTCCAGGACAGCTGGCGTGCAGCGCGGCCCCGCAGACAAAGCGGGGCCGCGCACAGGCTCGACTAACGGTGCGGCTTGTCGATATGGCCGGCGGCGGCGCCGGCCGCTCCGCCGACCGCGGCCCCTACCGGCCCGGCCACCACGGCGCCGGCGATGGCGCCGGTCGCCGCCTTCTGTTCGACCGAGTGGCCGCAGGCGGACAAGACCAGGGCCGAAACCCCGAGGGCGAGAACGGCGGCGGCGCGGATCGGGGATCGGGTCATGAGACAGAGAACTCCTTGAAATGGTTCAGCTTGCAACGCCCTCGGCGCCTGAAAGTTCCCCTCTCAAGCGAAAGCCCCTGGAAGAGTAAAGCGACCCGTACGAATAGCGTTTAGAATCCCAATGCCCCCATCCTGAAATCATACCTGTGTATCAGAATACAGATTTCGGAAGATGTTCTGAAGCATAAACATAGACTGCTCATGCTCGGATGAAACGCCATCTGTAGGCGCGCGACGAATTGCTGCGGCGCAGCGATATCTGGCGAATCAACCACATTGAGGTCATAAACAGATGGCTTAAGGCCCGCCTTCCGGAGGTCGGCCGTTCGTCGATCTCTGGTCCGGAGCCGGTTCGCGACGCGTCATGTCGCCTGGGTTCGTTGAGTACAGGGGCGGCATCCTCGCCCTGCTGAACAGGACTACGCCTTTGAGTTTCTCTTCGCAGACGCGTGCGCTGATGCACGCCGCCCAATCGATTCGCCTGCGCCCCAAGACGGCGGCTGCGGCGTTCGGCGGCGTCGTCAGCCTTGCTGTCGGTGGAGCCTATCTGGGCGGCGTCGCCGCCCAGGCTTCAACCGTTCGCGCCCAGGCTGAGCGCCTGCAGGGCGCCGGCTCCGAGGGCTATACCCAGGAAGCCATGGCCGCCGCGGCCGGCGGCCTGGACGCCAGCGCCCTGGCCATCGCCGATCGTCACGACCCCTATTCCGTCGCCGGCGCCGCCCAGCGCGACCGCCAGGCGGAACTGCTGACCGCCCGCCTGGAAGAGACCCATAACGGCCTGCGTCGCGCCGACCTGACCAATCCCGCCGCCAGACCCTTCCGCATGGGCAGCGCTCTGGATCAGTCGCGCGATCTCGATTGCCTGACCAAGGCCGCCTACTATGAAGCGCGCGGCGAAGGCTCGGACGGCATGAAGGCCGTGGCCCAGGTGGTTCTGAACCGCGCCCGTCACGCCGCCTTTCCCAATACGGTCTGCGCCGTGGTTTTCCAGGGCTCGAACCGCAGCACCGGCTGTCAGTTCAGCTTCACCTGCAACGGCGCCATGCGCGGCGCCGTCAACCGCGCCGCCTGGAACCGCGCCCGCGACGTGGCCTCCAAAGCCCTGTCGGGTCAGGTCTATGCGCCCGTCGGCAACGCCACCCACTTCCACACCACGGGCGTTTCGCCCCGCTGGCGCAATAACCTGGTGAAGGTCGGCCAGGTCGGCGATCACCTGTTCTATCGTTTCGGCGGGCGCTCGGGATCCAGCGACGCCTTCCGCTACACGCCGCGCCCCTCGACCGTCGCCGAAGCGCCGCGCCTGATCCAGGCCAGTCTCAAGACGACCGAGGCGTCAAGCGGACCGGTGCCCTATAACCAGATCGTGTCGGAATCCCCCGTCGCCGGATAATCGTCCGGCGACGGACCGCGATAAGGGTCTGCGTCTTCCGCCCCCGCGTCCTATTCTGCTTCAGATGGCCGAACCGGATCTGTTGGCCCGTATTGACGTCCATGCAGCCCGTTTGACCTGACGGGGCGTCAGCGGCCAGATCGCGCGGACTCGGGGCAGGAAAGGCCGTGGCGGCTTTCTTTCACCCGCAATGAATGCGCTCGGCGCCAGGATGTTCCCGGCCCGCTTCTTGCTGGGACCCGTGCCGAAAGCCCCCGACGTCCCGGAAGCCGCCGCATGACCCTGACCTCCGCCGCCCCGTCCGCCGCCTCGAAGACCCGCGGCGGCGCGCTAGACGCCCTGAGATTTGTCGCCGCCCTCTTCGTGGTCGTGTTCCATTTCGGGGATACGGCGCCGATCTCGCTTCAGTCGATGCACGGCTTTCTCGGACGCGGCTATCTGGCCACCGATTTCTTCCTCATCCTGTCGGGCTTTGTCCTGGCCAAGGCCTATGGCGCGGGCGTCGCCAGCGGCAGGGTGACCCTGGCCCGCTTCTGGCTCAAGCGGCTGGCGCGCTGCTATCCTACGCACCTCATCACCCTGGCCATGCTGGTCGTCATGGTGCTGGCCGCCGGAGCCCTGGGCATGCAGGCCAGTAATGAGGGCCGGTTCGACCTGTCCGGCCTGCCCGCCCAGATCCTGCTGCTGCACGCCTTCGGCCTGGGCGGCGGTCACTGGAACATTCCCAGCTGGACCATCTCGACCCTGCTGATCTGCTACGCCTTCTTCCCCATGCTGTGGCGCGCCATGCTGAGGATCAACAGCGTCTGGATCAGCCTGGGTCTGGCGGCCGCCATCGTCGTCGGCGCCAACGCTCTCAGCCTGGCCCTGCTGGGCGAGCAGCAGTTCAGTCTGCCCTTCCAGTGGTGCATGTTCCGCGCCGCGCCGCTCTTCCTCGTCGGACTTACGCTGGCGCGCGCGGTGCAGACAGGCCGCTGGACAGCCGGCTCGGCGCGTCTCGTCGGCTTTGGCGGCGGGGCGATCCTGCTGGCCAACGCCTGGCTGGTCGGGCCGGACCTGATCAACATCCTGGCCATCTGCGCCATCATCATCGGCTGCGGCGCCTCGCCGGTGACCAGACCCATCCCCGGCGCCGAATGGGGCGCCAAGGTCAGCTTCTGCCTGTTCATGATCCACACCATCACCGGCGCCGTCTGGTTCGACGTGGTCGAGCCCCTGGCCGCCCGCCTGCACCCGGCGGTCGAGACCGTGGCCTGGGAGGCCTGGGCCATGTGGCTGGGCGCCCTGGTCTTCACCCTGATCGCCTCGGACCTCTACAACCGCATCATCGACGAACCGATCCAGAAATGGATCGGCCGCAAATGGTTCGCCCGACCGGTCAGTTCGCGTCCAGACCCACATCCAGCTGCGGAACAGAGTGCGTAAGGGCGCCGACCGAGATCACGTCCACCCCGGTCGCGGCGATGGCCCCCACGGTCGTCAGGTTGACCCCGCCTGACGCCTCCAGCGTCACCGGACCAAAGGCGCTGGCCTTCACCCGGCGCACGGCCTCCGCCATGTCAGCGGTGTTGAAGTTGTCGAGCATGATGACGTCGGGGCGCTCGGCCATGACCTCGTCCAGCTGATCCAGCCCGTCGACCTCGACCTCGACCTTCATCAGGTGCGGGGCGAAGGCCCTGGCGCGGCGCACCGCCTCGCCCGCCCCGCCGCAGACGGCTACGTGGTTGTCCTTGATCAGGATGGCGTCATCCAGCCCGAAGCGATGGTTCAGCCCGCCGCCGCAAGCCACGGCGTGCTTCTCCAGCGCGCGCAGGCCGGGCGTGGTCTTGCGGGTGTCGGCGATGCGGGCGCTGGTCCCCGCCACGGCCTGCACATAGGTCCGCGTCAGGGTGGCGATGCCGCACATCCGGCCCAGCAGGTTCAGCGCCGTGCGTTCCGCCGCCAGCAGGGCGCGCGCATTGGCTTCGACCTCGACCAGCACAGTCCCGACCTCAAAGGCTTCGCCGTCAGCGACCTTCACCTTGACCTTGGCGTGAGCGTCCATGGCGTGGACCGCGATCCGCACCACGGCGCCGCCGGCCATCACCCCGGCTTGGCGGGCGGCGAAAACGGCGCTCATGCGTGCGCCCTCAGGAATGCAGGCCTGAGCCGTCACGTCGCCGGTGCGGCCCAGATCCTCGGCCAGGGCCATCCGCACCACAGGTTCGATCAGCAGGTCCGGCAGGGTTCGAGTCACGCAGGCGTCCTTTGAAATCAGATAGTGGCGGCGAGCACGGCGATGATCGCCGCCTCGTCATCATCAGTGCGGACGGGCGTCAGCCGCATCCGCGTATGTTCCGCCGTCGGCAGGCTGTCGGGATAGTCGGCGCGGAAATGCCCGCCCCGGCTTTCGCGCCGGTTCAGCGCCCCCTCGGCGATCAGCCGCGCGGCGGTCAGGACCACGGCGTCGTGGTTCGCCTTGGCCAGCCGGTCGATCAGCGCGATCAGGGCCGTCAGCCCCTCTTCGTCCCGCACCACGCCTGCGTACCGGGTCATCGCGGCGCGCAGTTCGGCCATGGCTTCGGGCGGCAGGTCCTTGGACGCCCGCGCCGGCCTCAGGTCGACTTTGGGGGGCTGAACCTCCAACGCCGTCGCCCGCCCCGCCCGACGCCCGAAGGCGCCCGCTTCCAGCAGGGAGTTGGAGGCCAGACGGTTGGCGCCATGCACACCCGTCGCCGCGCATTCGCCGATGGCGTAGAGGCCCGGAACTGTGGTCCGTCCCTCGTCGTCGGCGACGATGCCGCCCATGTGGTAATGCGCCGCCGCCGCCACCGGAATAGGGCTGACGCGCGGGTCCAGCCCGGCGCGCATGCAGGCGGAGAACACCGCCGGAAACTCGTGCGGGAAGGCCTCGCCCACCGCCTGGGTCGCGTCCAGAAACGACCCGCGCCCGTCGGCCCTTGCTGCGTGCACCGCCCGCGCCACGATGTCGCGCGGGGCCAGATCGGCGTCTTCGTCCTCGCCCAGCAGGAAGGCGCCGGTCCCGTCGATCAGCCGCGCCCCCTCCCCGCGCAGGGCCTCGGTCGCCAGCGGAGCCGGGTCCAGCCCCACGTCGATGGCGGTGGGATGGAACTGTACGAACTCCGGGTCGAGGATTTCAGCCCCCGCGCCATAGGCCAGGGCCAGTCCCTCGCCGCGCAGGGCCGAGGGGTTGGTCGTCACCTCATAAAGTCCGCCGACGCCGCCGGTGGCCAGAACCACGGCGGGCGCGAAGACCTCGTCCACCCGACCGCCGCTGCGTTCGATCAGGGCGCCGCGCACCCGGCCGTCCGCGTCCTGAATCAGGCCGCGCAGCCGCCCGTCTTCCCAGATTTCGATATGTTTGGAGGCCCGTGCGGCGGCCACCACCGCCGACAGGATGGCCCGCCCGGCGCCGTCCCCGCCGACCCGCGCCACGCGCGGCAGGCTGTGCGCCGCCTCCAGCGACACGGAGAAGCCCCCCGCCTCGTCGCGGTCAAAGGGCGCGCCCAGCGAAGCCAGCCATTCCACCGTCTCGCGACCGCGCTCGGTCAGGGCCCGTGCCGCCCCGGGGTCGACCAGACCGGCGCCCGCGCCTTCGGTGTCCCTGGCGTGCAGGACGGCGCTGTCCTTGGGCGACAAGGCCGCCGCCAGCCCGCCCTGGGCCCAGGCCGAGGAGCAGGCGTTCAGCAGGGGCTCCGGCGTCACCACCAGGGCTTTCGCCGGCCCGGCCTCCAGCGCGGCCGACAGCCCCGCCAGTCCGCCGCCTATGATCAGCGGCCCGTCATGCCGGATGCGCGCCATGCTTCTAGCGGCCTCCCACGCCGATGAATCGCAGACCCATATCGAAGGCCGGCTCCACCGCCCCGCCGGTCAGCGGCAGCAGGGCGCCGATGGCCGCCGCCGCACAGACCGCTGCTGTCCCCAGATAGAGGGCCAGACTGCGGCCCGCCTCGGGCCAGCTCAACTGACCCCAGGCCGCGCGCCAGACGCCGCGCTTCAGATGGCTGAACACGGCGATGCCGAGGAAGACCGCCAGAATGAACCGCCCGGTCGACAGGCCCCACCAGACGGCCAGACCGCCGACAGCCAGCAGCGCCACCTGTTCCAGGCGCGGATGCACCCGCGTCAGCACCGGACCGAGCGCCTTGGACCCGTCCAGCGGCGGGGCGGGCAGCAGGTTCACCAGATTGATCATGGCGATGAAGAAGGCCCCCATCAGCCACTCGGGCGACTTCAACGCCAGCCCGACGGCCACGAAGGGGATCATGGCGATCAGGCCGAAGGCCGGTCCCGCCAGCGACACCAGCACGCCGTGCCACTCGCTCTTGGGCTCGCGCTGCGCCTTGGCCATGCCGCCGAGGAAGGGAATGATGTAGATGCGCGCCGGCCCCATGCCGAGGCGGTTCATCGCCAGCACGTGTCCATACTCATGCACGAACAGGCCGAACAGCACCGCCCCCGCCACGATGAAGCTGCCCGTGATCCACCACAGAAACCCCGCCATCAGCAGGGTCGAGCCGATGGCCCAGGCCGGATGCTGGCCCTTGTCCTCCAGCGGCGCGGACTGGCGCGCGCGCACAGGCTCGGACGCCGCCTGTTCCGGCGGCAGGTCCCAGGGACCGGGACGGCGTGTGGTGTTGTCGATGTCGCTCATAGCGTCGAACTGGGCTTGCAGCGCGCAACCCGCAACGGGCCGCATCGCCGCAGCACCTCAGATCAGCTCCACATCGACGTGATGCCTGGCCTTGATCAGGTCATAGCGCGCAGGGATCACGGGCGGCGGCAGGTCGATCATCCGCTGCACGGCCAGACGCCCGCGCTCGGCCATCTCGGGCTCCACCGTCACCTCGAACTGCATGTATTTCAGGCAGTCGCGGATGTTCTCCAGCGTGATGCGCTTCATGTGCGGGCACAGATTGCACGGGCCGATGAAGTCGACGCCGGGCACGTCGCCCTTGACGTTCGAGGCCATCGAGCACTCGGTGATCATCACCACCTGCTTCGGCTTGCGCGCCTCGACATAGTCGATCATCGCCGCCGTCGATCCGGCGAAGTCGGACGCCGCCAGCACCTCTTCCGGGCATTCCGGGTGGGCCAGGATTTCCGCGCCCGGATAGGCGGCGCGCATCTCGGCGATGTCGGCGGCGGTGAAGCGCTCATGCACCTCGCAGCGGCCCTTCCAGGCGATGATGCCGACATTGGTCTGGGCCGCGACGTTGCGCGCCAGATATTCGTCGGGGATCAGGATGACCTTGTCGACGCCCCATTCCCTGGCCGCCCATTCGACGACCTGAACGGCGTTGGCGCTGGTGCAGCAGATGTCGGTCTCGGCCTTCACGTCGGCGGTGGTGTTCACATAGGTGACGACGGGCAGACCGGGATAGCGCTGCTTGATCAGGCGCACGTCGGCCCCCGTGATCGACGAGGCCAGCGAGCAGCCCGCGCGCAGGTCGGGGATCAGCACGGTCTTTTCCGGCGACAGGATCTTGGACGTCTCGGCCATGAAGTGCACGCCCGCCTGGACGATCACCTTCGCCTTCGACTTCGCGGCCTCCTTGGCAAGACCCAGGCTGTCGCCGACATAGTCGCCGACCCCGTGGAAGATTTCCGGCGTCATATAGTTGTGGGCCAGGATGACGGCGTCGCGATCTTTTTTCAGCGCATTGATCTCACTGATCAGTTTCGCCTGTTCCGGCCACTCCAGCGGCGTCACCAGACCCTTGACCTTCTCCCAGACAGGAGCGGTCTCTTCCGCCAATTCCTTCGACAGACCGAAAGCGCCGTCCGCCATCGCCTCAACTCCCTTGCGGCCGTCTTCGCGGCCCCGACTTATGCTCAAAGTTAGCATAAGCAGGCGCAATGTAGGCCGTTCCGCACACGGCGCAAGGGAAAAGGGCGCGGAGCCGCCTTACAGCGCCTCCGCCTCCAGCCGCGCGATCCACAGAGCGGCGCGTTTCTTCAGCTCGTCCTTGCGGGCCATGTCGGACAGGTCGGGCGACAGGCGGTCAAGTTGCTCGAAGCGGAAGCTGTCGGCGCCGTGGGCGGCCCATTCGGCCTGCAGCGACTTGAACGGGCTGCCGCCCATCTTCAACGCGAACCACAGGCCGTTCTGCTGGGTGTCGATGTGGCGGCTCTGTCCCACCCAGGCGCGGCCGGTGGCGGAACAGATGACGGCGAAGACCCCGGCGATGGTTTCACGGTCCTTGTAGTCGTTGATGAGCGCCTTGCGGTCTGCGGACGTCATGGACGCCTCCTTTTGTTTTACCCGGGTCAAATATCAGAAGTTATTACCCGGGTAAATATAGCCGCGCGGCGATGGCTCCTAAGGCAGCGTCGCGGGCGCCGCGCTCCGGGCGAAGCGGTAGCGGGTCACGGAGCGATCCACGAAGGTCCAGGGCAGGAGGCCGATCTGTCGGCGCTCGCTCCACAGATCCAGCAGCAGGGCGTCGGGCGTGGAGGTCAGAACGCCGACGTGGCTGTTGGCGGTATAGCTCTCATACTGGGTGCGCACGCTCTCGGTGGCGATCCACAGCTTGCCCCGCGCGCAGCCGTTGGCGCGCGATAGCAGATCGGCGGTGTAGGGCGGCTCGTTGGGTTCAGGATCGGGGGCGCCGTTCAGAAGCGGCAGGCGACCTTCGACATTCGCGCCCCGGCCATTGTCGGCCACGATCCGCCAGACCCCGTCCTGCTGCGACAGAGCGACCGTGGTCGGGGCTCCGTCGCGCCAGAGGTCCGGCGCCTGTGACAGGTCGCGCACCGCCAGCGGGCGAGCCAGCAGGGCGTTCAGATCGGGATCAGCCGTGGGCTTGCCCCGACGGCTGAGGATCTCGCCCTGGGCCTGATAGGCGCCGCTGATGTCCGGGCACTGGGCCAGGTCCGAGGGCGTGTTCCTGATCGGCAGGCCGCCGACCGTGGTGGTGCAGGCGCCGAGCATCAGCCCGGCGAGGGCAAGGGCGGCGAGGCGAAAGCTCATCATGCTGAACCCTAGCCTTCGCCGCCCCGCCTGAACATCGGTGCTAGCGGCGGTCCTCGTCGTTGCCGCCCGACGTATGCGCCGGACCGCGGAAGACGGCGTTGAGGAAGAGCGGCTTCAGCCCCTCCAGGAAGGCGCGCATGGTCACGTCCTGGGTGAAGGCCACGACCTGTCCCCGGCCCAGTTCCGAGGCCATGGCCACCGGCTTGTAGGCTAGCTGACGCCGATTCTCGGCCCAGAGCTGGCCCGAGGCCAGAACTTGATCCGGCCCGGCCAGACGCACCACATTGGTCCCCTCGCCACGGGTCAGCGGCGTATAGATGTCCGCGCCCCGCACCATGACGCTGAGGTCGCGCGCAACCCCGGCGCCCAGCCAGTGCTCCTGATCCACGACGGCGTGTGCCAGGACGCCGGCCACGGAGTCGGGCGAGCCGTGATGGTTGGTGCGGTCCAGATAGTCGGCCTCCGACGGGATTTCGACGCCGGGAACGGTGGCGCCTTCGCCCGCGTCCTTCTTGTCGCCCTCAGGGGCCACGGCGGTTTCGCGGCGGCTGTCCAGCAGCTTGGCGTCAGGGTCCGTCAGCAGACGGCTGGCCGAGCCGACGCCGATCAGGACGCCCCCGCCCTCGACCCAGGCGCGCAAGCTGGCGACGCCGTCGGTGCCCAGAATCTTCTTATAATTGCCGCCCGAGGGCAGGATCAGCACCTCAAAGTGCGACAGGTCGGCGCTGCCGAGGCGGCGGGTGCGGACCGCCGTCACCGGCCAGCCGTATTCGCGTTCCAGCACATGGCGGATCGACCCGGCGGATTCGGCGTCGGTGGGGTCGTCCCAGGCCATGGCCACGCGCGGCGCCTTGATGGTGAAGGCGTAGTCCGAGCCGACGTTGGGTCCGCTGGACACCCATGACGTCGCCAGGGCCGTAACTTCGGCCCCGCTGTCGGCGGCGATGCGGCGCACCTGGTCGTCAAGGTCGGCGGGGCTGCCGCTGCGCGGCACGATGAAGGCGCCGCCCGCATAGGCCTTGCCGTCCAGGGTGAAGGCCTCCTCGATCGAGCGGACCGGCAGCTTCTCCTTCAGGGCGGCGGTCAGGAAGCGCATCCCCGCCGTGCCCGGATTGACCGCATAACCATAGGTCGCGTCCGATCCGGCGATGGCGACCGGGCGGATCAGTTCGGGGCCGACCGCCGTGGTCTGGACCGAGGGCGCGCCCGCGCACTTCTGGCTGGGCACGTTGAACAGCAGCGGCAGGGACCAGCCGGTCAGGTCATAGATCTCGTCGCCCAGGCCGCGCGCGCGGCGGGCCTCTTGCTCCGCCAGGAATTTCGGGTCCAGCGGCACGTCCTTGGCCAGCAGGACCTCGGCCATGCGGCGCTGGGGCTGGGACAGGTTCACCACATAGTCGCCGGCGCGATAATTCTGACCGCAGGCGGAGAAGGAGGCCGTGGCGCGCCCGACCTCTAGCCCGGAGCGCACCAGCAGGCCCGCCAACTTGTCGGCGGCGGCCGGGTCGACGGCGGCGGACCGTGACAGGACATAGGCGCCGCGTCCCGCCACCCCGTCGCGGTGGAAGGCGTAGAAGTCGTTCAGCAGCTTCTCGCGGTCGCGGGCGGCGGTCTCGATGGTCGACAGGCTGGCGGTCAGGTGGCCCTTGACCGTGTCGGCGTAGGTGATGACCTCGCCGGTGCGCCTGCGCGCCATCAGGCCGCGCGACGACCCCTGCTCATAGGTCATGGAGACGGCGCCGAAATAGGCGGGCCAGCCGTCGCCGTATCCGGGATAGAAGGCGTCGTAGGTCTCACGCGTGAAATAGGCCAGACCAGCCTGATCGAAGCGCGCGCCGTTGTTGCGACCGAAGCGTTCGCGGGCGTCCAGAATCTGAGGATAGATCCACGGGTTCAGCGGATTGGCCTCGGGCGGGAAGAAGAAGCTCGAATCCGTGCCCATCTCGTGGGAATCGACCAGCACCTGAGGCCGCCAGTCGCGGATCAGGGCGGCGTGGCCCTGGGTTTCCGGCTGGGACTGGATGAACCAGTCGCGGTTCAGGTCGAACAGGTTGTGGTTATAGCGGCCCGAGGGCCAGGGTTCGGACCGTTCCGCCGACAGGGGGTCGGGGTTGGGCTGGGCGCCCAGGCCGGCCTCGAAGGTGGTGATGAAGCGGTCGCGCCCGTCCGGGTTCTGGGTCGGGACGAAGACGACCACGGCGTTCTGCATCCAGCCCTGCGCTTCAGCGTCGGCGGCGTCCATCAGGCGGCGCGCGGCGGCCATGGCGGCGTCGGCGGGGCTGATCTCGTTGCCGTGCACAGAATAGGCCATCCAGACGATGACCGGGGTGTTCGCGATCAGGGCGCGGGCCTGATCCGGCGAGGTGCGGCGCGGGTCGCCGAGCGCCCGCGTCGCGGCCTTGATCGCATCCAGCCGGGCGATGTTGGCGGGCGAGCCGACGGCGGCCCAGAACAGGGGGCGGCCTTCCCAGGTCGTGCCGTAGTCGCCCATGACCATGCGGTCGGGAGCGGCGGCGTGCAGGGCCTCGAAATAGCGGCGCACCTCGGCGGGCCGGGTGATGCGCGTGCCCGGCGCATGGCCCAGGACGGCCTCCTGAGTCGGCGGGCTCTGCTGGGCCAGAACAGGGCCGGCGGCGGCGGCCAGAACCAGGCTGAGCGCGAGCAACGGACGCGCGGCGATACGACGACGTGACATGAGAACTTCCCCCTACTGGCGGACAGCTTAACCGCCGTTTTGCGAGGAAGGAAAGTCACTGGCGGCGTCACGACGATTTCAGAGTCCCGGCCCCGCCCAGCGGCGCGCGCACCATTCTGGAACCAAGCCAAATATGGCCCGTTTGTGGCTCGGCTGTGCTGTGAGGGCTGTCCGATGCATGTCGATGTCATCGAGGGGTTCGCCGCGCTCGAAGGCGTGCGCAACGACTGGGAGGCGGTCTATGCGGCCGACCCGGAAGCCAGCATCTTCATGTCATGGCGCTGGATCGCCGACTGCCTGGCGACGCACCGCACCGTCTGGCTGGTGCTCGCAGCCAGGCCCAACCGGGCCGACGACCGCTATGTCGCCTTCCTGCCTCTGAGAATGCAGGTGCATTTCGACCCTGTGAACGGCTTCTTCAACGAGTTGTCCCTGGCCGGCGGCGGATACTCCGACCACGCCGGGCTCCTGGCCCATCCTGACTTCGAGATCGGGGCGGTGGCGGCCTTTAGCGACCACCTGCGGAAAAAGCTGCACTGGGCCAGGCTGACCCTGGCCAGCCTGTGGATGTCCGACCGGCGACGTCGGCTTTTCCTGTCCGGGTTCGACGCGCATCGCTTCGTTCACAAGGACATCGCCTACATCGACCCGGTCACGCACACCGACAACAATGTCTGTCCGTGGGTCGCCCTGCCGGCGGACTGGGACGCCTATCTGGCGCGACTCAGCGCCAACCACCGGCAAAAGATCCGACGCGGGCTGCGCAAGGTGGATGCAGCCGCGCACTACGCCATCACCTCCGCCGACGCTGAAAGCCAGGACGATGACATCGACGCCCTGCTGGGCCTGTGGAAGGCTAAATGGGCGGGCCGCAAGAGAGGCAAGGCCGAAGCCATCGTCAACCGGAACCGCGCCATGCTGACCCGTTGCGCCCGGAACGGGACCCTGTTCCTGCCCGTCTTCCGCCACAGGGATCAGGACGGAGAGCGGCCCGTGGCCGCCCTGGCCATCCTGGTCGATCCCGTCAAGAAGGCGATGCTCTTCTTCATCGGCGGGCGGGACGAAACCTATGCCGACGCGCCGGCGGGATACCTGCTGCACGCCTACAGCCTCCGCCACGCCATCGCCCAGGGCTTCTCCACCTATCATTTCCTGCTGGGCAATGAGCCGTACAAGTATGTGTTCGCCTCGCAGGAACAACGGCTTAAGGCCTGCTCCGTGACCACACGGAGCGGGCGCAATCTGGGCGAGGCGCTGGACCCCAGAGGGCTGGCGGCCATGCGGGAGACGGCGTTCAATCTGGAAAGGAAAGGCGAAATCCCGGCCGCGGAGCGCGCCTATCGCCAGACCCTGACGATGCAGCCGGACGACGCGCTGACCCTCTACCGCCTAGGCCGCCTGCGGGCGGCGACGGGGGATCACGAAGAGGCGGCGCGGCTCTTCGCCCGTTCGGCGGCGCTTGAACCCCGGGGCGCCAACGCCTGGCTCAAGCTTGCGCGTTCGCTGCACGCCCTCGGCGACGTCGCCGGCGCAGGCGAAGCCTGTCGCGAGGTCGTGCGCCTGCGGCCCACCGACGAAGACGCCAAGGCCCTGATTTTGCAACTCGCCCTGTCCGCCCGGCGGGCGGCGCCTACCCGCATGTGGCGCGATCAGGACGCCAGGCCCCCGTCCGGCGCCCCCGGCGTTCAAGGGGATATGACGGCGCGCGCCTTCGCTCCACGCGCCGATGGCGTAGCCATGCTCGCAGGCCGACCGTAAGGACCATCACAGCGTAGCCAGGAAGGCCGCCAGGGCCTCTCGATCTTCGGGCGTCAGGTCCAGACGACGAAGCAAGGGGTCGGTCGCTGGAAACAGGGGGTCTTTTTCCTGACCAGCGCGGGCGCGAGGATGCGCGCCCCCGGCCGTGTAGAAGTTCACCGTGGCCTCCACGGAGGGAAACAGGCCGTTGTGCATATAGGGTCCGGTCTGCGGCAGGCCGCGCAGGCTGGGCGTGCGGAAGCGTCCCACATCCTCGGACGCCTGCGTCACCTCATAGCGCCCCAGATCCTGAAGCTCGCGACCATAGAAGTGCAGGCCGAGATTGTGGAACCTCATGTCCGTGAGCAACGGCCCGTTGTGGCAGTTGGCGCAGCCCCCCCGGGTTCTGAAGAGGTGCAGCCCCTTTAACTGCTGGTCGTTGAGGGCGCGGCTGTCGCCCCTCACGAACCGTTCGAACCGGCCTCCGCGCGGACGCAGGGTGCGTTGGAAGGTCGCCAGCGCCATAGAGATGCGCCGCACCGTCACCTGTTCATCGCCGAAGGCCGCCTTGAAATCCGCTGCATAGGCTGGTTCGCTGGCGACGCGTTGCTCGACCTCAAGCAGGTCTGCGGCGGCCATCTCCTTCGGATCGATGAGGGGATGAAGCGCCTGATCCTCAAGGTCAGGACTGCGCCCGTCCCAGAAAAGCGGCTTCACCCAGGCGACCGTGAACAGGGATTGCGCATTACGGCGTCCGCGTTGCCGGTCGTGGCCGAAGGAGGTTCGGACGCCGTCGCCGAAGCCCAGCTCCCGCGCATGGCATGAAGCACAGGCGATCTGCCCCGACTTCGACAGCCCGGGATCGTCGAACAGACGCTGGCCCAGGGCGGCCTTGGCTTCGCTGAACGGATTGTCCGCCGGGTGCTCGACCGGCGGCAGGGGAGCGAATTCGGTGAAGACGGCGCCCTCGTGCAGGGTCGGTCGCGGCCAGGTCTCCGGCGGCCCGGCATAGGCGAGGCGAAGCTCCGCCGCCGTCTCGGGCGCCTGGACCCTGGACACGGCGGCCCCGGCGACCAGATGGGCCGCCAGAACCACGGCGCCGACCGCCGCCACATCCTTGAGAAAGGCCGCCACCATCAGCCGTCAGTAGCGGTACTTGAGGCTGACCCAGGCGTTCCGCCCCAGCTGATAGGGCTGGGAGCTGGTCGTGTAGCCTTGGTCCAGAACCGTGTTGAACAGGTTGTTGACCCGCACGTCGAGCGAGGCGGCTCCATAGCGGGTCCTGGCCAGCTCCACCGTGGCCGACAGATTCACATCGACCGAGGACTCGAACTGGACCTTGTCGAAGACGTCATAGCGCACGCCATCGAGCGTGATGTTGACTCCGGTGTCGTCGACGCGCTCGAAGCTGTCGCGCCAGCGCGCGTTGACGTTAGTCCGCAACCGACCGTCAAACCAGCGCGCCGCCCAGTCAGCATTGATGATGAAGGGGTTGGCGTAGTCCTCGAGCTGATTGTCCGCCAAGGCCTTCAGCTTGGGCACGACCGCCCCTTGATAATAGACGAGTTGCCCCTCGAACTCCGTTTCATCCGCGAGGTCGAAATAGCTGATGTTCGTGGCGTCGGTATGGGACAGGTTGGTGCTGAAGGAGACGGTGTGGTTGCGGCCGAAGTCGCGCACATATTCCAGCGACAACCCCTCATAGCTGCGCTCGCCGTCATTGGTGATGGTGCGCGTCGTGCGGCGCGCTGTCGTCCCGGTTTCGGTGTCGTAGAAGCTGGTTACAGCCACAGAACTGGCGAACTGGTCGCGGCTTTCGCGAACGATCCCCTTGATCCGGTATTCCCCGCCGATCCGGCCGACTGGCCCGTTCAGGGCGATGCTGAACTCGTCCGAATAAGGCGTCTCCAGACCAATGTTGGACCAGCGCGAGGTGTCCGAATGGCTGGTCAGAACCCAGTCGTCCGACCAGACCGTCTGGCCGTTCACGACGGTCGGGGTGCGGGTGTAGCCTCGCGTGACGCCCGCGCCCTCTCGCAGGGCGTAGCCGAGGAAACTGCGTCCGTAATAGCGGTTGGCGCCGACCGTCACATTGACCCCGGCCCAGGGCAGATCGCGCGACACCGACAGACGCGGCGCGACATTGTGGTTCTCCAGGAAGGTCTCGTAGTCGTAACGGCCGCCCGCCCGGATCATGAAACCCGCCCAGTCGAAATTATACTCTGCCCACAGGCCCAGGCTGTCGAGCGAGGCGCTGGCGTCGAAGGCCGCGTAACCGTTCCGGCGCGCCGCCGCATAGACGCCGGGAATGCAGCTCATGCCCTCGTTAATAGCGCAGGCCGTGGTCGGGCTGGAGGCGCCGCCCAGATAGGAATAGACGGTTTGGGATCGCGCCTTCTCCCCTTCGATATGAGCGTATTCAAAGCCGGCGCGCAGTTGCCCGGCGCCCAACTGCTGCTCCCATCGCCCCTTCAGGCCCGTGTCGCTCTGTTGTTGGGTCAACGGCCCGACGCTGCCCATCACGCAGCTCGAGCCCAGGGAACACTCTTCAAACCCGATAGCGCTCGTGGGGATCATGATGGTGCCGGCCGGACCGTCCCGGTCGTTGTCGGACCAGGCGTAGGTCAGATCGAGCGTCCAGTTCGCCATGCCGCGACGCCCCTCAAGCCCCAGCTTGGCCGTCAGCCCGCCACCATGTGATTCCAGCAGGTTGTCCCGACTGTTGATCGGGTGAAACTCGCTTTCGTACGGGCTGTAATTGACCTGACCGGTCAGCAACAAGTCCGAAGCCAGGTCATACTCGCCTTTCAGCAGGAAGTTGTCGCTGACGCTACGCTGGCTGAGATTGCCCAGGGCGACATAGTTGGTCGAGGGATAGTTGGTGACGCGCGCTTCTGACCGGTTGTAGGCGGCCAGCATCCTCAGCCGCTCGGACATTGGCAGATCGACGCTGAAGCCATAGCGCCGCTTGTCGTAGTCCGGTTTGACCGGCATGACGCTCAGAGCATCGCGCACGCGGTCCGAGACCCGGAAGCTGGTCATGTCGGTGCTGGTCAGGCCGTAATAGGCCTCGCCGCCATAGACACGCCCCGGCGCGCGCGTGGCGATTTCGACCACGCCGCCGGTAAACTGGCCATACTCGGCCGAGATGTTGGAATCGCGCAGGGTCACTTCGCCGATCAGGCTGGAATCCATCCAGACCGTCTGGGCCGACCCGTTGGCCACGTCGTCAAAGCCCGCAAAATTAGTGGCGCTGACGTCCAGGCGCGAGTTCACGCCGACGCCGTCCAGGACGAACAGGTTTTCGTAGGTCGAGCCCCCGGAAATCGAAATGTTCTCGGGCCGCAGGTCCTGCAATTCGGCCCGCGTCGCCCGCCCTTGGGTCGAGGTGAACTGCACCGTCGGCAGGGCCTTCAGGATCTCGTTCACGTCGCCGGATCCCGGGGCGCGAGCCTCGACGGAATCCCGTCTGAAGGTGCTGGTCCCGGAATCCTGAGCCTCCCCCATGCGATAACCGCGCGGCGCCGAACTCTCGCCTTCGACCACCACGGTGGGCGCCTCATCGCCCGGCGCCGAAGAGGCCGTTTGCGCGATCGCGGGGCTGACCGTGGTCAGAACGGCGGCGACGCCGACGGAGGTCAGCAGCAGAATACGCATTGGCGGGGGCCCCTTCATTGAACAGGAGCGCGGCCTAAACCTTCGCCTTAAAAATTGCAACTGACTCGCAGTTGCGATGAAACGCCAGCCTCGCTAGAAAGCCCGGGTGCATATTCCCGGCGCCGCAAAAACCAGATCGGCAACGACCGTTCGCGTCTTCGTCTGGCTGTCTGTGTTGATCCTGCACGGGGCGGCGCTGGCGGGTCTGGCCGCAAATGCGACCGAGCCGGCGGTCATGATCGGCGGCGCCCCGGTCATCCAGCTGACCCTCGTCCCCCGCGCCAGTTTCGACGGCGTCAACGCCCCTCAGACCTCGGCCGCCAGCACCGCGCCGTCGCGCCGCACCGACGACAGCCCCGCTCCGCAGCCGGTCGTCGCCCCCCCGGAACCGCCGACGATACGACGCCCGTTGCACGCCGCCCCCCACGCGACATCCCTCGCCGTCGCGGAGCAGGAACCCGCGCCCTCCGCCCTCTCCCGCCACACGCCGGGAAGCGGCGCCGCCAACACAGGAGCGGCCCGCCGCGCCTCCGAAGCCGGTCTGACCGAGGGCGGCGGGGCGCCGGTGGTCGGAGCGGGGGCGGCCTCGACCGCCGACGCCTATGAAGCCGCAGTCCTGGCCTGGATCGAGCGCCACAAGCAGCATCCGGGCGGACCGGCGGGCATCGTCACCGTGCGCTTCACCCTTGATCGTCGCGGCGCGCTCAGGGCGAGCGAAGTGTTGAGCAGCAGCGGCATGAGCAGCGTGGATCACGCCGCCCTGTCCCAGCTCAAGGACGCCGCCCCCTTCCCTCGGCCCGCCGCCCACACGCTATGGCGCACGCGCGACTTCGTCGTTCGCATAGATTTTCGTTCGCTCCGCGCACCCCGATAGGCCCGTCACCTGGCCTCGCCGTCGCCCCGCCCCAGGCATTGACCGACGGGGGCCTCAACAGGGACCCGCGCGTCTTTGTCAGGACCGACGCGTCAAAGGTGCGCCCCTTGGTCCTGAAGGCCCCGATCCCTGGACCTCAGGCAGGCCTTGCCCAGAAAAGGGCGTAGCGCGACGCTCGCTTCCCCGATCCTGACAGCATTAAGACTGAATTCGCACCGGGTTACTTGACGCTCCGGCCCCATCCCTCGCCCTCATGCCGCACACGGTCAGCCAACTGCGCCTGTCAAACATAGGCGATCGGAATGACGACCAAGAGCATATAGATGATCGCGCGGAGCGTGGCCCAGACCGCGATTGCAGCGGCCTTGATCCGCGGGATGTTGAGCTTCCTGGAGAACCAGGTCGACTGAACCGCCAGGAACCAAAGCACCCCGCCGCAAATGATGGTCGCACCGACGGCGTTGCTCAGTTCAGGACGCCGCAGGAAGACATCGCCGACCGCGACGAAGGCGGCGCAAAATGCAGCGAGATAGCATTGGGCGTAGAACGGGGGCCTCAATGTCTGGCGGCTGAGTTTCTTGCCTTGTCGGCGCACAAGGCTGGACGCCGCGATCAGAGGGATCAGGCTGAACAGCAGGGTGCGGAACAGCGTCAAATTCTGCTGCGTCGCGGTGATCGTCTTCAACATCGCCGTGGTCGCGTCCGGCGGCGCGATGTGCGCGGCCGCCGAGATCAGGTTCGACAGCAGGATGGTCACCATCAGCAGCAAGGGCGGGCTCAGGGCGTCGTCGTAGCGGTGATCGGTGTCTTCAGTCTGCTCCCGGTCGGAATACTCCATCGTCTTCAGCGGATGGAGCATGATGCGCCCCAGCGTCAGCGGATAGAAGATCAGCCAACTGGCCGCTTCGAAGATAAAATCCTCGAAGCTTTTCAACAGCTTCATGAAGTCCAAGATCGCCTCGCCGGTGGCCGCTCGATGGTCTCGAGCGGCCACAGTTGCAGAGCCTGAGCCGGTGCACAATCACAAGCCCGCCGAGAAGGGCAAGCCGCACAGGGCTATCAAAGGGGGTTGACGCTGAGCCCATGCTAGTCGCTGTTTCTTATGGCTTTCGCCTGCGGACATCTGCCGACCGCCTTTGTCAGGCCGGCCCTGGCTCAGAGCACGCCATCCGCTCAGAAGGTTTTGCGCAGACGCAGCGAATAGAAGGTGCGCGGGTCGATGTTGCGGGTCTCGATATAACTGATGGGGCGGGTCGCGCGGTCGGCATAGGCGATCCGAGTCTGGTGATATTCGTCCCAGAGGTTGATCTGGGCGCGGATCGCCAGAGTCGGGGTCGGCTTGTACTCGACCCAGCCCTCCAGAAAGTCGCGGCCCCGCCACGAGAACTGCACGTCCGGGTCATAGCTGGTTCGACCCAGCAGCGGGACCCAGGCCACATTCCACTGCAGGTTCCACGACTTGATGTCCTGGGCCAGAATAATGACCGCGTGGGTTTTCGGGACGTTGGAGATCGGGCGCGTCTTGCCGCTGGTCGGGTCCGTGACCTCGGTGTGGTTCCAGGTGTTTCGGGCGCTGATCCGGCCGCCGCTGATGCCGAAGCGGTCCAGCGGCGCCTGGATGTTCACGGCCAACCGATCCAGCGTGCCGTCGCCGATATTGCCGGTCGCCGACAGGCCGGCTTCCAGCGGGATGACATCGATGGCGTCGGTGATTTCGTCATGGCGCAGGGTGACGCTGACGACGCCGTCGCCCCAGAAGCGACGTTCATAGGCCAGTTCGCTGATCCAGCGCTGTTCCGGTTCCAGATCGATGTTGCCCCCGAGGACGTTCTCGTTCTGCAACTCGGCCGAGGCGGCGAAGGCGTTGAAGTCCAGTTGGCCCACTTCGCGCTCGAAGCGCAGGCGAAACTGGTTGGCGCCCCCCGGCGTCCAGGTCGCCAGCAGGCGCGGCTTGATGAAGGTGAAGGTCTTCTCGCTGTCGGCGTCGCCCGACTGGCTGATGGTCGAACCCTCCAGGCGCAGACCGCTTTCGATCGAGAGATTGTCGCCTATCCGCCAGGAGCCCTTGCCGAAGATCTCGCCCCGCGTCTCTTCCACCTTCACCGAAGCGGAGGGCAGGGGCACAGGCGCGCCGCCGACGCTGAAGGCCTGATCGGTTTCCAGCATGTTGTAGGCGACCTCGCCGCCGGACTCCCAGGTCAGATCAGCCGATTGCTCGAAACGGACCAGGCCGCGCAGGATGGTCTCGGACGCCTTGCTATCCGAGGCGAAACGCTGCTCCGGGCTGCCGACGCCAGACAGGGTGGTGCGATTGTGCGAAACGCCGTTGTTGTCGCTGAACTCGTGGATGAAGCGCGTCTCAGAGGTCAGGCGAACGCCGAGCGGGCGGGTGAAGACCGCGCCGAATTCGCCGCTGGAGCCGTCCTCCTGATATCGGGACTCGCGCCGCACGATCGGCGAGGTTTGCAGGGTCAGGTTTTCATAGTCGTTGACGCCGTAGCGGGCGGTCAGGTCGATCAGACCGCCCAGTAAAGGGCTGGCGTAGTTTAGTCGCAGGGCGTTGCCGCCGCTCTTCTGGTCGTTGGAAAATTCTTCGCGGCGCAGCAATCCGCCCTCCCCGTCGCGGCGCACGACGGGACCGACGCCGTTGGAATCGTTGACGTCGAACCCGTCGGAAAGCGTGAAGCCCCAGCTGCGTTCGCCGTCCCTCGCCGTGAACTGCCATGTGCCGCCGTAGGTGTCGTTGCCGCCCTCATAAAGGACGGCGTTGCCGGTGAAGATCGACTGGCGACTGGACTGGTCCCGCGTGACGACGTTGGCGACGATCGAGAAGCCCTGCATGTCGATGCCGGGTGCGCCGCCGCGAACCAGCTCTATGCGCTCGACCTGTGCGACGAGGGTGCGCGACAGCACGCTGGAGCCGGTGTCGTTCTTCGAGGCCGGGCGCGCGCCGTTGATCAGAACATTGCCGACCGAGCCCTGGAAGCCGCGGCTGCCGTCGCCGTCGATAACGCTGAAGCCCGGCACCCGGCTGACCATGTCCAGGGCCGTGACGGGGTGCTGGCTGGCGAAGAAGTCGGGCGTGAAGACCAGCACGCCCTGCGGGTCAGCCTCCATCTGCGACGCGGGAGGCGAAGGCGTGGTCTGCGCCAGCGCAGGCGCAGCCAGCGCCAGGGACAGAGGGGTCAGTACGAGCAGGCGGGCGTCGAGGATGCGCATGGGAAGGCTCTTCAAGGTGGCTGGTAATGTCCGCCGCGATAGAAGAGATTGACCTTCTGGGAGCGAGGGCGGGGGCCCGATCTTGAACCGATGATTTTCCGATGAACGACCTGTCAGCTCTGCTTCGCAGGCCGATCGAACTGGTGTCCGAACCGTCATTCGCTTTGGGGACGGGCGTGGTTCATCCCGCCTCTCTCGAGGTGGTCTGGCCCGATGGAAGCTGCAAGCTGGAACCCCGCGTCATGCAGGTTCTGGTCGCACTCAACCGTGGGCGCGGTGGCCCGCTGAGCCGGGAAGAACTGTCTCGCCTTTGCTGGGATGGACGGATCGTCGGTGAAGACGCCCTGGTGCGATGCATCAGCAAGTTGCGGAAGACCTTCCTGCGGGATCCCGCCGTAGAGATCGAAAGCATCGCCAAGGTCGGCTATCGCCTGCGCCTGGTCTCCGTCGCGCCGGAGACGACCGCGGCGTCGCCCTTCAAACCTTCGCCGCGACGGCTACGCTGGCTTCTGGCAGGCGGCCTAGGGGCGATCGCCGCGCTCGGCGTCGCCGCATTTGTCTTGATGAAGCCGCCGGGCGCGCTGGCGACCGAGGCCGTTCGCCCATTGACCTCCGACCCTGGCGTCGAGACCCACCCCGCGCTTTCGCCGGACGGCCGCATGATCGCCTATGCGGGCGGCGCCGGCTTTGGAACCCAGAGAGACATCTTCCTGCGCGGCGTCGCCGACGGCACGCCGATCCGGCTGACCAATACGGCGGAGGACGAAATGGCCCCCGCCTGGTCGCCCGACGGACGGCGCATCGCCTTCGTGCGCCGCATTCCTGGCGCGCCTTGCGAGATCCTGGTCGCGCCCGCGCCTCAGGGCGAACCGCGGATCGTCGGGCGTTGCTCTGTGGAAACCATGACGCGTCTGGCCTGGACGCGGGACGGCGAAATCCTGCTGTCCGACCGACCGACGCGCGAGGCCGTGCGCCGCATCCGCGCCCTGTCTCCCGACACCGGACGCATGCGCGAGGTCACCGCTCCGCCCGCAACCAGCCTCGGGGACCTTGATCCGGTCGTTACACACGGCGGCGACCACATGGTCTTCCGACGGGCCTTCTCCTACGGCGTCGCGGACCTCTACGCCGCCGAAGTGTCGGGCGCCGGGCTGAGGCCTCTGACCCGAGACGGCTGGAAGGCCATGGGTTACGCCTTTTCTGCGGATGATCGGACCCTGGTCTTCTCCAGCAACCGGGGCGGAGATTCCGGCCTGTGGTCTGTGGATTTCAAACGACCGGCGACGCCCGTCCGCCTGAGTCTGGGCCTGTTGGAGTTCGGGCGCCTGTCCGCCGACAGGACCGGCCTGCTGGCGGCCGAGGCCGGCGATTATCGATCCAACCTGTTCGCCTGGCGTGCAGGGGCCGCGCCGGTCGCCCTGACGAACGGCAACACCAGCGACTGGGACCCGGACCTGTCCGCGACCGGCCAACTGACCTTTGTCTCGGATCAGAACGGCGGGTCGGAAATCTGGAGCAAGAATGACGACGGCCAGCCGACGCGCCTGACCGACCTGAAGGCCAGCAGCGTCTTCTCGCCCAGATGGTCGCCAGACGGTCGGAGCATCGCCTTCGTCGCGGCGCGGGATGGCGGCACGGACGTCTATCTGATCAACGCTGGAGGCTCTGACCTGCGCAACCTCACTTCGGACGGAGCGGCGCGCGACGAACTGGCGTGGGATCGCAACGGCGACCTGCTGGTGCCTACGCTACGCGAAGGCGGGTGGCGGGTTGAACGGATCGACGCCCGAGGACGAGTCACGGTCGTCCCGAACAGCGCCGGGGTGCTGACGGTCAAGAGCGCTGGTGCTCCGGGGCTCTATGCGGTCAAGAAGGATGATGACCGGCTCTGGCGCCTGGACGCCGGGGGCGTCGTCCTGGCCTCGCCTTTGATCCGTATCGACCCGGAAGCGGCCTGGACGCCGACGGCCGCCGGTGTTTACCATCTGACAGGCGCGCCCGGCGGCGAGGCGATTCTGCGCCTGACCGCATGGTCCGGCGCGGGCCGGGATGTTCAGTCGTTGGGGACCTTCGGCCTGAAACACAGCCTGGCGGTCTCTCCGACGCAGGACATCGTCGCCGCCCGCGTGGTCCGCGATGAAGCCGACCTGCGCGCCATCAGGCTGACGCGTCGATAGACCACCGTGGAGTATCCATGCGCTCACTAGCCGCCAGGCGATGATGTCCAGATGCTCGCTATCGGCGCAACGCCGCTATTCCTGAATGGCCTTAGCGGCTGACGGGCTGACCGTTCAGGCTACGCCGTTTCAGGGGTTTGGCCGACCCAGGCGGTCCTGAGCGCCCCCTCGATAACAAAGGTCGTTGACAGGCTCGCGCACTATACTTCATACACTGTGCGTCACACACTATGTGACGGCAAGTGAGGCGTGGCGTGGACAAGGACCTGTTCGAGACGATGCGGCTGGAGCTGCGGCGCGGGTCGCTGGTGCTGGCGGTGCTCGCCTGCCTGCGGACCGAACGCTACGGCTACACCCTGCGTCAGGCCCTGGCGGCGGACGGGCTGGAGATGGAGGAATCCACCCTCTACCCCCTGCTGCGGCGGCTGGAAGGACAGGGGCTGCTGACGAGCGAATGGCGCGAGGAGGAGAAGCGCAAGAAGCGCTTCTATGTCCTGTCGCCCGGCGGCGAAGCCATGCTGGCCGCCCTGACCGACGAATGGCGCGGCATCAACGCCTCGCTGGACCGAATGCTGTGAAATCCCGGGGGAGGAAGACCGAAATGGACGTGATCGAACGCTATCTGGAGGCCGTGGCGGCCCAGTTGTCGACCGAGGACCGCGAGGACATCGTCGCCGAGCTGCGCGACCTGATCCTGAGCCGTGTCGAAGCCCGCGAAGAGGAACTGGGCCGGGTGTTGAGCGACGAGGAGAAGGAGGCGATCCTGCACGAGATCGGCCATCCGCTGGTGGTCGCCGCCCGCTATCGCAAGGGACCGGATAGCCTCATCGGGCCGGAGTTGCTTCCCTACTGGCTGTTCGGGGCCAAGGCCGGGCTGATCGTGATCGCCGCGGTGCAGGCGCTGGGCCTGCTGGTCCATGTGCTGGGCGATCCGGCCAATTTCGGTCAGTCGATCGGTCAGGCCTTCAACGGCTTCTTCTCCGGCGCCCTGACCCTGCTGGGGGCGCTGACCCTCGCCGGAGCGATCATGGAGCACTACGACATCAAGCCGACCTGGCTGACGAAATGGCGGGTGCGCGACCTGTCGGCCTTTGGTCTGGCCGACCCCGCGAAATGGGGGGCGTCGATGGCGGGAAGCGACAAGGCCAAGGCCGAATGGCTGCCCAAGGGCGCCAAGGTCTGGGGCGTGCGCGCCGAGACGCCGCGCGCCGCCGAGGCCCTGTGGTCCTTCATCGCCAGCGCCGTCTTCATCCTGTGGTGGATCGGCGTGATCCGCTTCACCGGCGTCGGCGACTTCGCCCTGCGCGGCGGCGACGTCAGCGTGACGGCGGCGCCGATCTGGTCGCTGCTGTTCGGGCTGATCCTGGCCTGGGCCGTGGCGGGCATGGCGGTGGACGGCGTCACCCTGTGGCGACCTGAGGCGCGGCGCTTGCAGGCCCTGCTGAAGATCCCGGTGGCGGCGGCGGGACTGTGGATCGGCTGGCGGTTGTTCCAGGCCGGTCACTGGGCCACCCTGACGCAAGGTGAGCAGACGGCGCGGGTCATGGGAGCCTCGCCGATCCACATGGACTTCGACGCTATCCACGCCATTCCCGAGGCCCAGCGCGGCCTGGCCGAGACGGCTTTGACCCTGGGCACGGTGCTGAGCTGGATGCTGGCGATCATCATGCTGTGCCTGGCGGTCGATATCCTGAAGGCCCTGTGGCGGATCGCGACGGCGCGGGACTGATCGGGCGCGGCGCCGCCATGTCCGAAAACCGCGAGACAGGGCGACGGCGAGGGATCATGTTGCGGGCATGGAAATCGCCCGCGACAGTCTGGATCAGGAGGCCTGCTACCGGGCCGTCCTGACGCGTGATCCGCGCTTTGACGGGCGGTTCTTCACCTGCGTGAAGACGACGGGGATCTATTGCCGTCCGGTCTGTCCGGCGCGAACGCCGAAGCGTGAGAACATGCGCTTTGTCGCCTCGGCGGCGGCGGCGGAGGAGGCCGGATTTCGGGCCTGTTTACGCTGTCGGCCCGAGACGGCTCCCGATCTCTATAGTTGGCGCGGCTCAGAGCCGCGCGGGGGGGCATGGCGCGGCACCTCGAATACGGTGAGCCGGGCGCTGGGCCTGATCGAGGCGGGGGCGCTCGATGAAGGCGACGTCGATGGTCTGGCCGCGCGGCTGGGCGTCGGTGAACGCCATCTGCGCCGTCTGTTCCGTCAGCATCTGGGCGCCGCCCCGGTCAGCGTGGCCCAGACGCGGCGGGTGCTGCTGGCCAAGGCCCTGATCCATCAGACCGATCTGGCCATGGCCGAGGTGGCTTTGGCGTCAGGGTTCGGCAGCGTGCGGCGCTTCAACGAGACGTTTCAGTCGCTTTATGGGCGGCCGCCCTCGGCGCTGCGGCGGCGGGCGGAGAAGGCGGGCGACGGAGGCGTGCGGCTGAGCCTGCCCTATCGTCCGCCCTACGAAATAGCCGCCATGCTGGCGGCGCTGACGGTGCGCGGCGAGACGGTCGAGGACGGGGTCTGGCGACGCGCGCTGACGCTCGATGTGGATGGCGCGACCGGCGAGGTCTCTGCCCGGTTCGAGAGCGGGAACCGGCTGGCGGTCACGGTGGCGGCCTCGGACCTGAAGGCCCTGCCCGGCATTCTGGCGCGGGTGCGGCGGGTGTTCGACCTGTCGGCGGACCCCGAGGCGATCCAGCGCGATCTGTCGGCCGATCTCCTGCTGGCGCCCCTGGTGCGGGCCCGGCCCGGCCTGCGCCTGCCCGGCGACTGGATCGACATCTCGCCGAATGGGGGCGCGGACATGGCCAGTGACCGATTGGCTGACACGCGGCTCGCGGCAAGAGCCGAGCAATGGCGGCCCTGGCGGGCCTATGGCGCGCTGCACCTGCGGGAAGCGGGGATCGACAGTGTGCGCATCATGGAGAGCGACGATGAAAAAGACGCAGCCTGAAACCTTTACGCTGGATTGCCTCGCCTCGCCGGTGGGCGAGGTCCTGCTGGTGACGGACGCCGAGGACGCGGTGCGGGCCTTCGACTTCGTGGATTATGAGGCGCGGATGCGAAAACTGCTGACCCGCCACTATGGCGAGGTCGTGCTGACGCCGGGCCGGGCGCCCGAGGCGGTTCGGGCGGCCATCTCGGCCTATTTCGGCGGCGACGCCAAGGCCCTTGACGGGATCGCGGTCAAGACTGGCGGCACAGACTTCCAGCGCTCGGTCTGGGCCGCCCTGCGCACCATTCCGGCGGGCGAAACCTGGTCCTATGGCCGGTTGGCCAGCGCCATCGGCAAGCCCAGCGCCGTGCGCGCCGTGGGCCTGGCCAACGGGGCCAATCCGGTCGGCGTCATCGTGCCCTGTCACCGCGTCGTCGGCGCCAACGGAACCCTGACCGGCTATGCGGGCGGGCTGGAGCGTAAGCGCTGGCTGCTGGCCCACGAAAAGGCCGAGGCGGGAACAGAGCAGGGCGCTTTTGCGCTAGACTAGGGCGCCTCTTCTCCGGCGCGCTCCCGGAGCCATGATGATGAACCTGCCCAATGGGGCTTTCGTCGCTGTCGTTGACGGCGAGAAGCTGAACCTGTTCCGCAACACCGGACACCTTCTCGACATCCAGTTGCAGTCGGTCGAGGCGCCTGAAATCCCCGAACGCCTGTCGGGCGCGCCGGGGCGCCGCTCCAGCGAGGCCAACCCCGACAACGACACCCAGGCCGAGGACGGCTTCGCCATGGGCGTGGCCGAAGCGCTGAACCACATGGCCCTGACCAACAAGCTGGAGGCCCTGATGGTCGTCGCCGCACCCAGGACCCTGGGTCAGTTGCGCAAGCACTGGCACAAGGCGCTGGAGGAAAAACTGGTCGGCGAAATCGCCAAGGACCTGACCGGCCGCCCGCCGGAAGCCGTGGCCGACGCCATCAGCAAGGCCTGAGCCTAGGCCGCCCCGTCCAGAAACAGGCGGCAGGCCGGATTGTCGGTCTCGTCCACATAGGGATAGCCCAGACCGTCCAGCGCGGCGGTCAGGGCCTTCGCCTGATCCGGCGGGACGCTGATCCCGGCCAGCACCCGGCCCACGTCGTCACCGTGGTTGCGATAGTGGAACAGGGTCAGGGCCCAGGCGGGCTGCAAACTGTTAAGGAAGCGCAGGAAGGCGCCGGGGCGCTCGGGGAACTCAAAGCGCAGCAGCCGCTCGTGCGGCAGGCCGATGGTGCGCCCGCCGACCATGTAGCGGACGTGCAGCTTGGCCGTCTCGTTGTCGCTCATGTCCTCGACGGCGTAACCGTCGGATTTGAGGCGGGCGATCAGGTTCTCGCGCTCGGCGGCGCCGTCGCGCAGGCCGACCCCGACGAAGATCTGCGCCCGGCCGTCGCCGGACCAGCGATAGTTGAACTCGGTGACGGAGCGGCCGTCCAGCGCTTGCAGGAAGCGGTGATAGTCGTCGCGGCAGTCGGGCATGGCCACGGCCAGCAGGGCCTCGGCGCCCTCGCCGATCTCGGCCCGTTCGGCGACGTGGCGCAAACGATCGAAGTTGACGTTGGCGCCCGAGTTGACCGCAACCAGGGCGCCCGCGCCCGGATTGCGCGCGGCCCAGACCTTCATCCCCGCCAGGGCCACGGCGCCCGAAGGCTCGGCCACCGCGCGGACGTCGTCGAAGATGTCCTTCACCGCGGCGCAGATAGCGTCGGTGTCGACCAGGACGATGTCGTCCAGCAGGTCGCGGCACAGGCGGAAGGTCTCGTCGCCGGCCCGGCGCACCGCCACCCCGTCGGCGAACAGGCCGACCTGATCCAGCGTCACGACATGGCCGGCGTCGATCGCGCTCTTCATCGTGGGCGCATCGGCGGGCTCTACGCCGATGATCTTCGTGTCGGGGCGCAAGAAGCGGACGATGGCCGCCACGCCCGCCGCCAGGCCGCCGCCGCCGATAGGCACGAAGACAGCGTCGATGGGGTCGGGGTGCTGGCGCAGAACCTCAAGCCCCACGGTCCCCTGCCCCGCGATCACGTCGGGGTCGTCGAAGGGGTGGACGAAGGCCGCGCCGGTTTCCTTCTCCAACTCGCGCGCATGGGCGTAGGCGTCGTCGAAGCTGTCGCCGTGCAGCACGACCTGCCCCCCCAGCGCCTTGACCGCCGCCACCTTGATGCCCGGCGTAGTGGTCGGCATGACGATGGTCGAGGCCGCGCCGCGTTTCGCCGCCGCCAGCGCCACGCCCTGCGCGTGATTGCCCGCCGAGGCGCAGATGACGCCGCGCGCCAGTTCGGCCTCGCTCAAGTTGGCGATACGGTTGTAGGCGCCGCGAATCTTGAACGAGAAAACCGGCTGCAGGTCCTCGCGTTTCAGCAGGACCGGGCGATCCAATCGCGCCGAAAGCCGCTTTAGCGGGTCCAGAGGGGTTTCCTCAGCCACGTCATAAACGCGAGCGGTCAGAATACGACGGACGGTGTCTTGCACGAAAATCTCAGCCAGGACAGGAACAAAGATAGATACGTGTGACCGTCTAGGCGACATCAACCAAAATGAGAATGGATTTTGCACACATCGCCATCACGACCGCCGTTCATGACTCTGGAGGGCTCTCGTCGCCAGAGGCGGCGCAACGGTGACGGCCTGAACGACGGGGGCCGCCAGCGCACGATTGCAGACCGCCTCGATCACCCGCCCCTCCGGCGTCCGGTAGCGCACGGGCAGCGAGACCGCGCACCGCGCCTGCACGGCGAGGAACATGGCTTCGCCCTCGGCCATCGGGTCGATATCCTCGATCAGGGCGATTTTCGGATCGCCTGACAAGAGGCCGCAACGGTCTTCGGTCGCCAGTTGCAGGCCGTCCACATTCTCGTAAAAGCCCATGTCGCCACGGCAATGCAGACCCGCCACATGGTGCAGGGCCGCGCGGCGATAGTCCCGCGCGTCAGGCTGGTTTCCCAAGGTCACGCCCAGCGCCGCGAGGCGAGCGTCCACGCCCGCCCAACGCGCCGGCCCGGGGCCGTCCAACAGCACTGCGACGGCGCTGTCGGGCCGCAACAGGGCGCGGAACTCGGCGACGCCGTAGCCCTCGCCGCCCCGCGCGGCGTCCAGCAGCGTCTTCCACAGATCGAACACGTCGCGCGTCCCGTTCGAGGCCTGACGTGTCTCCAGATCGACGAGCCACTGCACCACCACACCGCAGTCGTAGATGGCCGGACCACGCCGCAAACGCGCAGGATCATAGGCATCGTTCAGCAGCATGTCGCGACAAGCCCGCAACCGCTTTGTCAGCGCTGCGCGGCCCTGGGCCTCATCGACCACCCCGCTGGACACCGCCGCGACCAGGGCGCCATATTCGGCCATGCCCTCATGCAGCCAAGGGGCCGTGTCGCCGTCCTTCATCTTCACGCCATGGCCGTTCCACAGGTGAAGGGTCTCATGCCAGACGAATGTGCCGAGAGGCACGGCGACATCCGGCGGCGGCGAGGCCCAGTCGCCGTGGAACCGCAGGGAGATGACGCCCGTATCGGTCACGTCGCCGCGAAAGCCGCTCGGCCCCGGACTGTCGGTCGAGATGATCAGCGTCGGCTCGGTCGGCAGGACGCGGCCCAGCCTTGCGCCATAGAATTTCTGCGCGGAGAAGAAGCCGTCGCGCAGCAGGAGCGTCAGAGCGGGTGGGGCCGAAGCGCTGGTCACGACCACCGCCCCCTCACGACGCATCACCGCCTCCTGCGGCCCAAGATAGACATAGCCCCTGACCGCCTCGGTCGTCGGCAGGGTCGCCTCGCCCGCGCCCGGCCGGGCGGTCAGGAGGGCGTCCATGTCCCGCAGTTCCAGGCCGGGCCCATAGAGAACATGCCCGTTCCCCACGCGCGACAGTCCCATGTAGAGGCGATCCACCTCGGCGGCGTCAGGGGCGATCCGGATCTCGAAGGTGTCGAAGAGCGTCGCGCCCTCGACCGCGCCGTCCTTCAGCCTCAGCCCGGGTGTCGTCACCGTCCAGAGGTCGCGAATGACGCTGGGCGACAGGAAGGCCGCACGCGTCGTCGGCTGGGCCAGCCGCCAGGTCACCAGCACGCCGCCCGGCGCGCTACGCGCCTCAATCGTCGCGGCCTGCTGAGCCAGGGCGGGCGTCGCAGCGCCAAAGAATATCGCCAGCGCGAACAAGGCGCCCGTCAGTTTCTTGCTCATGAAGCCTTCCCTCCCGCGCCCCCGTGGAAGAAAGCTTGGCCTTAATGGCGGAATTTGGTCAACCGCCGGTCACTCGGTTTCAGCAACCTCGCCGCCCTGCACCATCCGCGTCACAGCCATGTCGGCGGTGACATTGCCCAAGGTGCGGAAGATGTCAGGGATGACCTCGACCGCCAGCAACAGGGGCAGCATCTCCAGCGGCACGCCCATGGCGATGCAGATGGGGGCGATGGAGGCGAAGAAGCTGGCCTGACCGGGCAAGCCGACGGTGCCGATCGAGATCAGCACCGCCGTCAACATGGCGGCGAACAACTGACCCGCCGAGGGCTCGATACCGAACAGTTGGGCGCAGTAGATGGCCACGCCCAGGTTGGCGACCGGGCTGGTGATGCGAAACACCGCCACCGCCAGCGGCAGGACCAGACCCGCCGTCGCCCGCTTGACGCCCAGCATGTCCACCGAGCGCTCGACCATGACCGGCAGACTGGCCAGCGACGACTGGGTCGAGAAGGCCACCACCTGAGCCGGCGCCGCCGCGCGGGCGAACCGCCCCAGGCTGACCCGGCCGAAGATGACCGCCAGCGGGTAGAAGATCAGGCCGATGCCGATGCAGGCGAGGGAGATCAGGGCCACATAGTGCAGCAGGACCCCCGCCGCGCTGGCCCCCGCCGTCAGCCCCACGCCGATCGACAGGGCGAAGACGCCCAGAGGCGCCGCCCGCAGCACCCAGCGGACGATGGTGATCATGGCCTCGCCGACCGCCTCGAAGAAGGTGATCAGCGGCGCGCGCAGCCGGTCGGGCAGGCCTGAGGCGGCGAAGCCGAAGAAGACGGCGAATACCACCATGCCCAGGATGGCGTCCTCGGCCGCGGCCCGGATCGGGTTTGAGGGAGCGATGGTCTTCACGAACTCGCTGAAAGGCGCGCCGGCCCCCAGGCCTTCCGCGCCCTCCGGCATGATTGCCAGCAGCAGACGCGCGCCCTCTGGGTCGATGGGCCACAGGGCGTGCAGGCCATAGGCCGCGCCTACGGCGTAGAGGGTGGCGAAAACGATCAGCCCCCCGAACCAGGCCACGGCCTTCATCGCCAGCCGCCCGGTCCGCGCCGCGTCGGCGATGGAGGCGATGCCCGTCACCAGAAGGCTGAACACCAGGGGAATGATCGTCATGCGCAGGGCGTTGAGCCACAACTGACCCAAGGCCTGCACAAAGTCCGCTGTCGCGTGTCCGCCCGGCAGGCCCCACTTCTCCGCCGCCGCCCCGGCCAGCAGGCCCAGCACGAGCGAAAGCAGCACCAGGGTGCTGAGGGAAGTCAGAAAGGAACGCGCCGTTTTCATGCGGCGACGCTAGCAGCGCTCATGAAACACGCCAGAGGAAATCGGCGACGCGCGCCGACCCCATGAGAAAGGCGGACCGGATCGCTCCGGCCCGCCTCCTTCATGTCGGTCCGCCTGAGGGCGGGCGATCAGTACTTGACGCGCAGGGTCACGCCGTAGGTGCGCGGCTGGCCCATGAAGGCGTTGTAGGTCTGGGTGTCCAGGGCCGGATTGAAATAGGTCCCGTTGGGCTGAACCGTCGTCTGGAAGGCGGAACCTTGCAGAGGGGCGTTGATGGCCACCTGCTTGTATTCCTCGTCCGTCAGATTCTGGGCCCAGATGTCCAGAGCCCAACGATCATCTTCCGAACCCAGGGTGACACGACCATTCAGCAGGGTGAAGGCGTCCTGCATCTTGTAGGGCAGCAGGTCGGAGCCGGTGTTGTATTCGGTCGAATACTTGGCCGACAGGTTGAACCCGATCTTCAGGCCCGCGCCGATCGAGCGGTCGAAGGCGACCGAACCCGTGGCCGACCATTCCGGTGCGAACGAGGCCCGCGCGCCCGGCAGAAGCGAAAGCTGCGGGAAGTTGCCCGGATTGGTCAGGTCGGCGGCGACGAAGTCTCCGTACTTGGTGTCGGTGTAGGTCAGGCCGCCGGTGAAGGACAGACCCTCAACCGGAGTGAACCAGACGAAGTCGGCGTCGAAGCCCTGCGACTTCAGCTCGGGAATGGACTCGACCACGAAGGCCGTGCCGAGGAAGGTGTTGAGCTGGAAGTCCTCGAAGGTCTGATGGAAGTAGGTCAGGTTCAGCAGGACGGTGCGGTCAAAGAGGGTGTTCTTCAGACCCAGCTCGTAGCTGTCGACGGTTTCCGAAGGAAACAGCAGCGAGGCCGTCGGCGTGACACCGGTCTGAACCCGATCCAGATTATAGCCGAACGACTTGTAGCCGCGAGCGTAGGAGCCGTAGGCCATGACCGAGTCGTTCAGACGATAGGCGGCCTTGATCGTACCGCTCAGTTCACCGTCGTCAGTCTCTTCCGAGATGCGGCGGTTGTCGAACAGCGGATTGGCCCACGGCAGACAGATGTTGCCGATCAGACGCGAGCCGATCGCTGCGCCGAACACGCCCTGAATCGCCGCGGCGTTGGCCAGGGTTCCGCCGCAGGCGGCGCCGTTGGTCCCAAGGTTGTCCTGAACCGCCAGCAGACGCTTGTTGTCCTGAGTATAGCGCAGGCCCAGGGTCACATCGAACTTGTCGGTGACATGCCAGGTGTTGTTGGTGAAGAAGGCCAGCGAGTCAGACCGCTGGCTGTAATGGTCCTGGACGCCATGGCCGACACCGAAGCCCGGGCCGGTGGCCGCGGTCGGACCGGCGGGAGCCATCCCCCCCGCGACGAGGCAGCCCTGCAGGCCCAGGGCCGTTTGTCCGGGGCGGCTGAAGCAGCCGATGTCCGCGCCGCTGACCGGGAAGGCCGGATTGGCGGCGTTCAGTTGCGACGAGAGCAGGATGGACAGGAAGGGGGTGTAGCCGGCGCCGTACCAGTAGCTGTCGCCACGACTGATGTTCTCACGCGTGGCGAAGACGCCGAACAGCCAGTCCAGCTTGTCGGTCGAACCCGCCAGGCGCAGCTCCTGGGTCAGGTTGTCCAGCTCGAAGCCGTAGCCGCCGTCATCGACGCGATACAGCAGGTCCGCCGTCGTATAGTCGAGATCCATGGCGTTGATCCCCTCCCAGTTCCGCCAGGAGCTGACCGAGGTCAGGGTGGCGTTCCACGAGGGGATGTCGATGTTGGCCTCGGCCGAGAAGCCCATGTCTTCCATGGTCTGGGCCGTGCTGCGGTTGGCGTAGGCCGTGCGCGAGAAGGGTAGTGCGCCAAAGCCCGGAGCCGGGGCCGCTTGCTGGCCGCCGACGGCGGTGACGGCGCCATAGGTCGGGCCGGTGCGGATCTGGGTCGAGACGCAGCAGTATTCGTCGCGCTTGGAGTAGTCGGCGATCAGACGGATCGAGACATCGTCCGACGGCAGGATCAGCAGTTGCCCGCGCGCGGTCCAGAAGTCCTGATTCTGATCGTCCTTTTCCTGACGAGGACCGGCGCCGGTGACGACGTCGTAGAAGCCGTCACGCTCGCGCTTGGCCACATACAGACGGCCCGCGATCTGATCGGTGATCGGACCGGTGACCGAGCCGGCGATCCCCCAGGCGTTGAAGTTGCCGTAGGTGGCCTCGGCGTTGAAGCCGGGGGTGAAGGACGGGGCCTCGGAAATGATGTTGATGACGCCGGCCGAGGTGTTCTTGCCGAAGAGGGTGCCCTGCGGCCCCTTCAGCACCTCGATGCGGCTCAGTTCGCCCAGGTCGCCGAAGCCGACGCCGTTGCGCGAGCGATAGACGCCGTCGATGACCACGCCGACCGAGCTTTCCAGACCGGGGTTGTCGCCGACCGTGCCGACGCCCCGGATACGGGCGGTGGTCGAGGCCTCTGACTGGGTCGAGGTGACGGTCATGCCCGGCGTCAGGATCTGCAGATCCTTGATGTCGCGCACCCCGGCGCCGTTCAGCGCTTCCTGCGACAGGGTCGTGACCACGATCGGCACGTCCTGAAGGTTCTGCTCTCGCTTCTGGGCGGTGACGATGATGTCGTCGATCGTGGTCGGCCCGTCCTGGGCCGACGCGGCGCCGGCGAAACCGAAGGCGACCGCACCGACAACGGCGACGGACGCCGTGCAGCGAAGGATGGTGTTGAAACGCATAAGGCGGCTCCCCGGCTCTATGCCCGATCACCCGCGGCGACCGTGGCGATTCCTGTCCCTGTCGATCCACGCTCATTGAACGGCGTGAATTCTCCAACGACAGGCGTAAGCCAGGGTTGAGACAGCGACAAGAAGTGGTGAGACGCCAAAACGGCGATTTCGTCCAACATCGCTCCATATGTGGCGGGAAAGCGACAAAAAACGGTTCCGCTAGGTCAATATTATCAGCGTTTACTGAGGCAAGCTGACAGAAGTTTCATCTTCTCTTTGCTGCTGATGACGCGCGGCGAGGTTGAGAATCACCGCCGCCGCCAGAGCCGACAGCACCGACCCGCCGATCACGCCCAGCTTGACTTCAATCTGCTCCGGCGAATCCACCGCGCCAGGGAAGGCCAGAACGCCGATGAACAGGCTCATGGTGAAGCCGATGCCGCACAGCAGGCTGACACCATAGAGTTGCAGCCAGCTGGAGCCCGAGGGCTTGTCGCCGAGACCCAGCCTGGCCGCCAGCCAGGCGGCGCCGAAGACCCCGACCTGCTTGCCGATGAACAGGCCCAGGGCGATGGCGATCACCAGGGGCGCGAAAGCCTGTTCCAGCGACAGGCCGGCGAAGGACACCCCGGCCTTGGCGAAGGCGAACAGCGGCAGGACCAGGAAGGCCACGTAGGGGTGCAGGTCGTGCATCGCCTCCTTCAGCGGGCTCTGCGAAGTCTCGCGGCGCGGCTCGACCGGCACGATCATGGCGAAGGCCACCGCCGTCAGCGAGGTCGACAGGCCGGACATCACGGTCAGATACCAGACCGCGCCGAAGCCCAGCACCCAGAAGGGTCCGGCCAGACGGCGACGCCCCAGCAAGGCGAAGGCCGCCAGCAGACCGGCCACGCCCAGCAGCGGCAGCCACTGCACCCCCTGGCTGAACAGGACAGCGATCAGGGCGATGGCTCCCAAGTCGTCGACGATGGCCAGGGTCAGCAGGAAGACCCGCAGCGACGACGGCAGCTTCTTGCCCACCACAGCAAAGACGGCGAGGGCGAAGGCGATGTCGGTGGCCAGGGGAATGGGCCAACCCTGCGACGGCCCGCCCAGCAGACCCGCGACCGCCAGATAGACCAGGCCGGGAACCGCCATGCCGCCCACGGCGGCGATGATCGGCAGGGCCAGCTTCTTGGGATTGCTCAGTTCGCCCTTGAGGATCTCGTACTTGATCTCCAGCCCGACCACGAGGAAGAAGACCGCCATCAGGCCTTCCTTGATCCAGTTGGAGGTCGTCTCCTCCAGCCGCAGCGGGCCGACCTGGAGCACGTGGACGCTCTTCAGCCAGGCGAAATAGTCGCCGGCCCAGGGCGAGTTTGCGACAATGAGGGCCGCGACGGCGGCGACGCCCAAGGCGGCGCCCGAGCCGGCCTCGGTCTTGAGGAATTCAAGGGTGGATTTTCTGGCCACGGCGGTCTCCGAAATCAAAAGGACTGTCGTGGCGTCAGGTTATCGACGGACGCCTGACCGGATTCGCTCCGACGGAGCGCCAGCCTGGCCCTGACGCGCCCATGGCGACGCAGGACCTGATCTCTGCGCGTGAAAATACCCAGGCCGCCCCGAGGTTCAACCCCGCCTTCGCGGTTGCGAAACGACAGGCGAACGCGCATCTGCCGCTTCATGCCCGTCTCCCCCGCCTATCGCCCCGATCCACGCTTCTTCGATCTCGGCCCCGAGTTCGGCGATCCGGTGCAGGCGGCGGACTTTCCCCAAACCCTCCTGCGCGTCCGCAACGACCGCGCGGCGGCGACCGTCGGGCTGGAGACGCTGAGCGACGAGGAATGGCTCGGCCATTTCGGCCGCTTCACCCCCCTGCCCGGCCAGCCCGGCCCGGTCGCCATGCGCTATCACGGTCACCAGTTTCGCACCTACAATCCCGACCTCGGCGACGGGCGCGGGTTTCTCGCGGCGCAAATGCGCGAAATCTCTCAAGCAGCCTCCCTCCGCGAGGGAGGCGATAGGGAAAACAAAAATGGTCGACTTCTCGACCTGGGAACGAAAGGCTCGGGCCAGACGCCGTGGTCACGACGCGGCGACGGGCGACTGACGCTGAAGGGCGGGGTGCGCGAGGTTCTGGCCGCCGCCGTGCTGGAAAGCCTGGGCGTCTCCACTTGTCGAATCCTGTCGCTGATCGAGACGGGCGAGGCGCTGGAACGCCACGACGAGCCCTCGCCGACCCGCGCTGCGGTCATGGTGCGGCTGTCGCACAGCCATATCCGTTTCGGGACCTTCCAGCGCGCCGCCTATCATGGCCGCAAGGACCAGATCGAAGTCCTGCTGGAGCACGCTCGCAGCCTCTATCACCCCTCGGTCGCGACCGGCGACGCGCCGGGCTTCCTCGCCGCCGTGGTCGAGGCCTCGGCGCGGCTGACGGCCGGCTGGATCGCGGCGGGCTTCGTCCACGGGGTGCTGAACACCGACAATCTGAACGTGACGGGCGAAAGCTTCGACTACGGCCCGTGGCGCTTTCTGCCCCACTACGACCCCGCCTTCACCGCCGCCTATTTCGACAGCGAAGGCCTCTACGCCTTCGCACGCCAGCCCGAGGCCGTGTTCTGGAACCTGACCCAGTTGGCCGGCTGCCTGAAGTTGATCGCCGAGGATCAAGTCGCGGCCCTGACCGAGGCGCTGAACGGCTTCGGCCCCGCCTATATCCGCCATCTGCGCGCCGCCTTCCTCAACCGATTGGGCGTCAAAAGCCTGGGCGAGGCGGCGGACCAGAGGCTGCTCGACGCCACGCTCGCCCTGCTGCGCGACAAGGGCGAGACCCTGCGTTGGGAACCGCTCTTCTTCGACTGGTTCTGCGGCTTCAGCTCTTCGGCGCGGGCGCTGGGCGGGGTGCGCGGCAAGACCTATCAGGGCGAGGCCTTCGACGCCTTCCGCTTCGCCCTGCTGGAGCACGAACCGGATCGGCCCGAACGGCTGGAGCATCCGATGTTCGCCGCCCCCGAGCCAGAAGAGCTGCTGATCGGCGAGGTCGAAGCCCTGTGGTCCGCCATCGAACAGGGCGACGACTGGGCGCCCCTGCACGCCAAACTGGCACGGCTGGACGCGGCCCGGAGCGCCTGGGGTCTATAGCTTTCCGCTCATCCCTGCGCAGGCGGGCTGGGGCGCACAATTCGATTAAGTCATCAACTGATGTCATCAAGCGTTGACAGACCGCCTCGCGCGGCCTAATGCCGTTTGACGATCACCGTCGGGTTACGGGGAATTGTGGTTTCAGCCACGCCGCCGCCGCAGGTCGCGCCTATCCCGTTTCACAGATTGTTACAGTTCCTTGAATGCGGGCGATGCAATCTGATATAGATACTGTTACCAATTAAACCCCTCCGGTTTCGGCCATGACCTCCACCACCTTGACTTCCCGCTCTCGCGCAAAAGCCGATTATCTGAACCTGACCCTGTGGACCTTTCAGGGCTGGATCGCGATGTTCTTCGTCGCCGCCGGCTACGCCAAGCTGACGGAATCGATGGAGAATCTGACCGTTCTGATGCACTGGCCGGCTATGGCCAGCGTCAACTTCGTGCGCGGCCTGGGCGTGGTCGAGATCGTGCTGGCGGCCATGATGCTGGCGCCCCTGATCTCGTGGCGTTTCGGACGCCCCCTGTTGCTGACCGCCAGCGTCGGCCTGCTGGCCCTGCAGAGCATCATGCTGATCCTGCACGCCACGGAGATGAACATTGGCCTGGCCCTGACCAACCTCTTCCTGATCGCCATCACAGCGCCGGTCTTCTGGTTCCGCCGCCACTGATCGGCTGACATGTTTCCTCCCCGGATCGGCCGCAGCGGGCGCAAGCTCGCTGCGGCCGATTTGCGTTTGCCCCCTGCCGTTCACAACTTGTCGAGGGACCAGCGAGAAGCTTCCCTTTACGTCCGCGTCAAGTTATGGATGACGCATGGCGACCGCTGATGATCACCGCACCTATTCCATCCGGCACCTGTGCCGCGAGTTCGGGGCCACCGCGCGGGCCCTGCGCTTCTATGAGGACAAGGGCCTGCTAACTCCGGCGCGCAAGGGTCAGACGCGGGTCTATGACAGCCGCGACCGCGCCCGGCTCAAGCTGATCCTGCGGGGGCGCCGTATCGGCTTCACCCTGCAGGAGATCCAGGACATGCTGGATCTGTATGACCGCAAGGATCACAACGTCCATCAGATGGCTGTGGCCCTGCGCCGTCACCGCGCCCAGGTCGAGGCGCTGAAACAGCAACTCGAAGATATCGAAGGCGCCATCCAGACGGCTGAGGAAGCCTGCGCCTGGATGGAGTCCAAGCTGGGCGAACACCGCCCCGATCTTCTGCCGGGGGCGGACGAATACGCCAACCTGCTGAGCGAGCGGCTCAACCCCGACACCCACTTCCAGCCTTTCAAAGCGAGAGCGTAATCCCATGGCCTACAAGGCGCCTGTCCGCGACCTGTCCTTCGTCCTGCACGACGTGCTGGAGGTCGAACGCTACGCCAACCACTTCGCCGACGCCGACCTGTCGCGCGACCTGATCGACCAGATCATCGAGGAAGGCGGCAAGTTCGCCGAGGAGGTCATCGCCCCGATCAACCGTCCGGGCGATCAGGAAGGCTGCACCATCCAGGGCGACGTCGTCACCACGCCCAAGGGTTGGAAGGAAGCCTATCATCAGATGGTCGAGGCCGGCTGGACCAGCCTGGCCTTCGGCACGGAATACGGCGGCCAGGGCCTGCCCTCCATCGTCTCCATGGCGGTGGGACAGTTCACGGCGGCGGCCTCGGCGGCGTTTTCCATGTATCCGGGCCTGACGGCGGGCGCCTATCACGGCATCGAAGCCTCGGCCTCGGATGAGCTGAAGCAGACCTATCTGCCCAGGATGGCGACCGGCGAGTGGACCGGCACCATGAACCTGACCGAGCCGCAGTGCGGCACCGACCTGGGCATGGTCCGCACGAAGGCCGTGCCCAACGGCGACGGCTCCTATTCGATCACCGGCCAGAAGATCTGGATCTCGGCCGGCGAGCACGACTTCGCCGACAACATCATCCACACGGTGCTGGCCCGCGTCGAAGGCGCGGTTCCGGGCATCAAGGGCCTGAGCCTGTTCGTGGTGCCCAAGTTCCTCGTGAACGAGGACGGCTCCATCGGCGAGCGCAACGGCGTCCAGTGCGCCGGCCTCGAGCACAAGATGGGCATCCATGGCAACGCCACCTGCGTCATGGCCTATGAAAACGCCAGGGGCTGGCTGATCGGCGAAGAAGGCCGCGGCATGAACAACATGTTCGTGGTCATGAACGAGGCCCGCCTCGGCACCGGCCTGCAAGGCCTGGCCATCGGCGACGCCGCCTATCAGGCCGCCGTCGAGTTCGCCAACGACCGTCTGCAGGGCCGCGCCCTGACCGGCGCCAAGAACCCGGATGGCCCGGCCGACCCCATCATGGTCCACCCCGACGTGCGCCGGATGCTGCTGGAATCGAAGGCCTTTGTCGAAGGCGGCCGCGCCTTCATCCTGTGGACCGCCCTGCAAGCCGACCTGCAGAAGTCCTCGGACGAGGCCACGGCGACCAAGGCCAAGGACTACATGGGCCTGATCACGCCCGTGCTGAAAGCCTATCTGACCGACAAGGGCTTCCATGTCGCCTCGCTGGCCATGCAGGTCCACGGCGGCTCGGGCTATACCGAACACTTCCCCGCCTCGCAGTATCTGCGCGATGCGCGCATCACCATGATCTATGAGGGCACCAACGGCATTCAGGCCCTGGACCTGGTGGGCCGCAAGCTGCCGTCGAACGGCGGCCGCGCCATCATGAGCTGGTTCGCCGACATCGACGCCTTCGTCAGCGAGAACGGCGAAGACGAGGCCATCAAGCCCTTCGTCGACGGCCTGGCCGACACCAAGAAGAAGCTGCAGGACGGCACCATGTGGCTGATGCAGAACGGCATGGCCAACCCGGACAACGCCGGCGCCGCCTCGACCGACTATCTGCACATCTTCGGCCTGACTGCGCTCGCTTATATGTGGGCGCAGATGGCCAAGTCGGCGTCGGCCAAGATCGCCGCCGGCGACGCCGACCCCTACTACGTCACCAAGCTGCAGACCGGCCGCTACTTCGTCGAGCGCATCCTGCCCGACGCCGCCGCCCATCTGGTGAAGATGAAGACGGGCGCCGAAGTGCTGATGCAGATGCCCGCCGAGGCGTTCTGATCCGGCACTGACTATCAGGGCCTCTCTCGCAAACGTGAGGGAGGCCCTTTCTCTATCGACCGCGCCCAGACGACCGCCAGAGTCCGAACCGCGCCAGCAGGAAACGCGACCATGAACGTGCTCAACACGCCCGAACCCGACTTCATGCAGGACGAGGAGATCACCCTCTTCTCCGACAGCGTCGGCAAATGGATCGACGAGCACGCGCCGCCCGAAAAGTTCCAGCAGTGGATCGCCAACTCGTCGGTGCCGCGCCAGCTGTGGAACGACGCGGGCGACGCCGGCCTGCTGGGCCTGTCCCTGCCCGAAGAAGACGGCGGCTTCGGCGGCGACTATCGCCATGAGGTCGTGCTGATGCGTCAGCTGGGCTGGAAGGGCGCGGACCACTTCGGCATTTCGCTGCACAACGCCATCGTCATGCCCTACATCTGGCACTACGGCACGGCCGAGCAGAAGGCGCGCTGGCTGCCGCGTCTGGCCTCGGGCGAGTTGGTCGGCGCCATCGCCATGACCGAGCCGGGCGCCGGCTCCGACCTGCAGGGCATCAAGACCACCGCCGTCAAATCCGGCGACCACTATGTCCTGAACGGCTCCAAGACCTTCATCACCAACGGCCAGTTGGCCAACTTCATCATCGTCGTCGCCAAGACCGACCCGGCCGAGGGCGCCAAGGGCACGTCGCTGATCGTGGTCGAAACCGACGGGGCCGAAGGCTTCGAGCGCGGCCGCAACCTGCACAAGATCGGCATGGAGGCCAACGACACCTCCGAGCTCTTCTTCAACGCCGTGAAGGTGCCGCTGGACAACGCCATCGGCGGCGGCGAGGGCCAGGGCTTCGTCCAGCTGATGCAGCAACTGCCGCAGGAGCGCCTGAACATCGCCGTTCAGGGCGTGGCCGCCGCCGAGCGCGGCCTTGAGGCGACGCTGGACTACGTCAAGCAGCGCAAGGCCTTCGGCAAACGGGTCATCGACTTCCAGAACACCCAGTTCAAGCTCGCCGAGGTCAAGACCAAGCTGACCGTCGCCAAGGTCTTCGTCGACCACTGCATCGGCCTGCACCTGAAGGGCCAACTGGACGCCGCCACCGCCTCCATGGCCAAATACTGGGTCACCGACATCCAGGGCGAGACTATCGACGAGATGCTGCAGCTCTTCGGCGGCTACGGCTACATGAACGAGTATCCGATCGCCCAGCTCTACAAGGACGCCCGCGTCCAGCGCATCTACGGCGGCACCAACGAGATCATGAAACTCTTGATCGCACGCACCCTCTGACCCCATTGAGCGGCATGATCCGTTTGCACGTTCAGGGCGACCTCGCCCCCGGCCTCGCTGTCGCTCCGACCCTCGACCAGTCGCGCTACCTCACCCAGGTGATGCGGCTGAAGGCGGGCGACGACCTGCTGGTCTTCAATGGCCGTCACGGCGAGTGGCGCGTCAGCGTCGCCGAGGTGCTGAAGAAGGGCGTCGTCCTGCGCGCCGAGGAGCAGGTGCGGTCGCAAACCTTCGGCCCCGACCTGGAGTTGATCGTCGCCGTGGTGAAGAAGGCGCGGATCGAAACCATCGTAGAGAAGGCGACCGAACTGGGCGCCGGTCGCGTCCGTCTGGCCCTGACCCACCGCACCAACGCCGACCGCCTACGCCTCGACCGGCTCGACGCCATCGCGGAAGAAGCCGCCGAACAGACCGGGCGTCTGGACGTGCCCCTGGTCGATGATCCGGTCAAGCTGGACGCCCTGCTGGACGGCTGGGACGCCTCGCGCCGTCTGATGTTCTGCGACGAAACCGGCGGCGCGCCCGCCGTGTCGGCGCTGACGGCTGTGGGCGGAGAAAAGTGGGCCATCCTGATCGGTCCCGAGGGCGGCTTCTCGCCCGAGGAAGGCGAGCGGTTGCGCAGCCTCCCCTTCACCACCGCCGTCTCTCTGGGCCCGCGCATTCTGCGCGCCGACACCGCCGCCATCGCCGCCCTGACCCTTTGGCAGGCCGCTATCGGCGACTGGGACCGATAGAAGTTTTGCGTCGCCCCTCTTGAGCGGGGCCGTATCCTCGCCCATCTAGCCGCGACAGCAGGGGTTACAGATGACCGACACGGCGCCGCTTTCCAGAGAGCAACTGATCCACGCCATGTCGAAGGGCGAGAAGCCCAAGGACCAATGGCGCATCGGCGCCGAACACGAGAAGTTCGGCTTCGACAAGTCCACCCTGCGTCGCCCCGCCTATGAGGGCGAAGGCGGCATCCTGGCCATGTTGACCGGGCTGCAACGCTTCGGCTGGTCGCCGGTTGAGGAAGCCGGCCATGTCATTGCCCTGGAGCGCAAGAACGCCGAGGGCTTCACCGCCTCCATCAGCCTGGAGCCGGGCGGTCAATTCGAGCTGTCGGGCGCGCCGCTGCAGACCATCCACGACATCTGTTCGGAGACCGGCCAGCATCTGATGGAGGTCAAGCAGGTCGCGGACCAGTTGAACCTCGGCTTCCTCGGCGCCGGTTTCGACCCCCTGTGGCGGCGCGAGGACGTGCCGGTCATGCCCAAGGGCCGCTACGGCATCATGCGCGCCTATATGCCCAAGAAGGGCTCGCTGGGCCTCGACATGATGCTGCGCACCTGCACCATCCAGGCCAACCTCGACTTCGATTCCGAAGCCGACATGGTCATGAAGTTCCGCACCTCGCTGGCGCTTCAGCCCATCGCCACGGCCCTGTTCGCCTGTTCGCCCTTCACCGAGGGCAAGCCTAACGGCTTCCTGTCGGCGCGCGCCAATGTCTGGACCGATACCGATCCCGACCGCACCGGCATGCTGGACTTCGTCTTCGCCGACGGTTTTGGCTACGAGCGCTACGCCGACTACGCCCTCGACACCCCCATGTATTTCGCCAAGCGCGGCGAGACCTATGTCGATCTGTCCGGCCAGTCGTTCCGCACGTTCATGACCGAGGGTCTGGACGCCCTGCCCGGCGAGCGCGCCACGGCCAAGGACTGGGCCGACCACCTGACCACCCTCTTCCCCGAAGTCCGGCTGAAACAGTATCTGGAGATGCGCGGCGCCGACGGCGGCCCGTGGAGCCGCATCTGCGCCCTGCCCGCCCTGTGGGCCGGCGTCCTGTACGACGCGCCGTCGCTGGCTGCGGCCTGGGACCTGTGCAAGGACTGGGACATCGCCGACCACGAGCGCCTGCGCCGCGACGTGACGCGCCTGGGCCTCAAGGCCGAGGTGGCGGGCCGCAGCGTGCGCGACATCGCCGTAGACCTGGTGGACATCGCCAAGCAGGGCCTGAAGAACCGCGCCCGGTTCAGCGGCGGCATGGTCGACGAGCGCGGCTATCTGTCGGAACTGGAAGACATCGCCGACAGCGGCGTGACCCCCGCCGACCGCCTGCTGGAGCTGTATCACGGCGAGTGGCAGGGCGACGTCAGCCGCATCTATCGCGACTTCGCCTACTGAAACGATGATCTCGTCACACTCCGGAAATGCGACCTTAACCGGAAGGGTCCTAGAGCTGAACGCCAGTTCTTGAGGATCGCCTATGCCTATCGCCCCGGCCGCCGCCCCTTCGCTGACCGGACTGTTACAGCCCGCGCTTGGCGAAGCGGCCGACCTGGCGACCTTCTTCGATGTGTCGCTGGACCTGCTGGTCATTCGCGACCTGGAAGGCGTGATCGTCAGGGTCAGCGCCTCATGGGCCGCGACACTGGGTTACGATCCCGACGATCTGGTCGGCATGGCCATCCTGACCCTGGTTCATCCCGACGATATGCCGGGCACGCTGGACAGCGTGGTCGAGGTCGAGACGCGTCGGCCGGATGCACCGGTCCTTGGCCACATCAACCGCTATCGTCACCGCAACGGCCATTACGTCACCCTGGAATGGCGCGCACAGAGGTTCGGCGATCGCGTTTACGCCGTAGCTCGTGATGTGACCGCCAAGATCGCGGCCGAACGCGCCCTGATCGAGGCCAAGGCCGCCGCCGAAGCCGCCAATCGCGCCAAGTCCGACTTCCTGGCCAACATGAGCCACGAAATCCGCACCCCGCTGAATGGGGTGATCGGTATTGTCGACGCTCTGTCTCGCACCCCTCTAACACCCGATCAGGCGGAGATGGTCGGCCTGATCGCCACGTCCGGGGTAACGCTGGAGCGGCTGGTGTCGGACGTGCTGGACGTGTCGCGCATCGAGGCCGGCAAATTGGCGCTGGAACTGCGCCACTTCGATCTGGACGAGGTCCTGGCCGCGCCGCTCGAAACCCTGCGACTGCGCGCCGAGGCCAAGGGACTGACCTTCCATGTCGAGCGCCCGGCCCACGTGCGCGGCGTCTTCGTCGGCGACAGCGTCCGTATCGGCCAGATCCTGGGCAACCTGCTGTCCAACGCCGTCAAATTCACCACTGAAGGTTCCATCTCCGTCCGCTTCGGCCTGAGCGAAGACGATGGCGCTCCGACCCTGCTGTCGTTCGTGATCGAGGACACCGGCGTCGGCTTTGACGCCGATCACGCCGCCCAGTTGTTCCAGCGCTTCAGCCAGGCCGACGCCAGCATCACCCGGCGTTTCGGCGGCACGGGCCTGGGCCTGTCGATCTGCCGCTCGCTGACCGAGATGATGGGTGGGCGCATCGACGGCGCCTCCACCCCCGGCGTCGGCAGCCGGTTCAGCGTCGTCCTGCCCCTGCCCCGCGCTGAACGCATTCAGGCCTGTGACGCGCACGCACGCACCATGACCAGCCTGTCGCGCCGTCTGCGCGTGCTGCTGGCGGAGGATCACCCCGTCAACCAGCGCGTGGTTCAGTTGATCCTGGCCGACCATGTGGCCGAACTGGTCATCGTTGACGACGGAGCCCAGGCCGTCGCCGCTGTTGAAGCCGGGGCCTTCGATGTCGTGCTGATGGACATGCAGATGCCCGGCATGGATGGGCTGACCGCAACCCGCGCCATCCGCGCCGTCGAGGCCGCGCGCGCCGCGGGTTCGCGCACGCCGGTCCTGATGCTGAGCGCCAACGCCATGGCGGAACACCGCGACGCCGCCAGCGAGGCCGGCGCCGATTGGCACCTGGCCAAGCCCGTCACCGCCCGCGACCTTCTGGCCGCCCTGGCTATGCTGACGCCCGATCCAACGGAAGCGCGGGACTAGCTGAACCAGCCCGCGACGACGACCCGCAGCGGATTGCCGGGATCGGACAACAGGCGCGCCGTGATGGCCAGGGAGATGATCACCAGCAGCGGCCGGATCAGGCGCGGCCCAAAGCGCATGGCCGCGTGGGAGCCCATCCGCCCGCCGACGAACTGCCCCACGGCCATGATGCCCGCCAGGGTCCAGACAATGTGCCCCCCGACCGCCAGCACCACGATGCCGACGACATTGCTCATCAGGTTCAGCGCCTTGGTATGGGCCGTGGCCCGCGTCAGCCCCATGCCCAGCAGCATGACCAGGCTAAGCGCAAAGAACGATCCCGTCCCCGGCCCGAAGAAGCCGTCATAAAAGCCGATCCCGCCCGCCACGAAGGCATAGGCCAGCGGCGTCAGCCGGGCGTGGGCGTCCTCGTCCGAGGCCTTGGGTCCAAGCAGGAAATAGAGAGCGATGCCGATCAGCAGGACGGGCAGCAGGATCATCAGCCACCGCGAATCCACCAGTGTCACGGCGAAGGCGCCCAGCCCGGCCCCGATTGCGACCAGAGCCAGGGGCCAGCGGATCAGTTTGAAATCCACCCGCCCCTTGCGCCAGAAGTTCCACAGGGCGCTGGCCGTCCCGACGCTGCCCTGCACCTTGTTGGTCGCAATGGCCGCGACCGGGTTCAGCCCCACCGACAGCAGGGCCGGCAGCGAGACCAGCCCCCCGCCCCCCGCGATGGCGTCGATGAAGCCGGCGATGACCGAGGCCAGCCCCAGAAGGGCGATGATTTCAGGCGTCAGTTCCGGCACGCGCAACACTCCCACGACGGCGCCGCTATAGCCCCGGCGGCTGACAACCGCCACCGCGTCGGCGGCCTGGATGGGATATCGGTCGCTGTCGGCGCCGAAGTCCAAGGCCGATAGCCACGCTTGAGCGAACTTCGCGTTCCCCTCCCTGGCGGACACCCGACTCCCGGTCCTCTGTGGACAAGACGGCGCCTCGCGACCAAGCTCCGCATTCCTCGGCGGAGAGGCTTCAATGGCGAACGATTTTCCTCATGGCGTCGTCCATGACGCGGGCGCGGATCTGCAGGCGGCCTTGCGGGCCGATCCTCAGGTGCTCGCGCTTTGGGAGGGGCTGACGCCCCTGGGGCGCAACGAGTTCATCTGCTGGGTCGAAGACGCCAAGCAGGCCAAGACCCGTCAGCGCCGCATCGAACGCACCGTCGAGGAACTGCAGGAGGGCAAGAAGCGCCCCTGCTGCTGGGTCGGCTGCATCCATCGCACCGACAAGGCGCCCAGCCCCTGGCAACAGGCCGTGCTGATCGACGGCAAGGCGAAGGGCGGTTCCTAGCCCTTGAACCCGTCCTTGGCCGCGCGTCGGGCGGCGAAATCGGCGACGTCGGCGGCGCGCAGGAAGGGGTTGAAGCGGCGCTCGACCGCGACCGTGGTCGGCACGGTCGGCTGGCCGCGTTCGCGGGCGGCGAAGACGGCCTCGGCATGGGCCTGCATCTCGGGCCGGTCATCGAGGCTGAGGGCGAAGCGGGCGTTGGACGCGGTGTATTCGTGCGCGCAATAGAGGGTGGTCGTGTCCGGCCAGGCGGCGATGCGGCTGAGGCTGTCCCACATCTGTTCGGGCGCCCCCTCGAACAGACGGCCGCAGCCCAGGGCGAAGATGACGTCGCCGACGAAGGCCAGATCGTCCTCAACCGACCGATAGACCAGATGGCCCAGGGTATGACCGGGCGACAGCACCGCCTCGAACACTGTCTCGCCCAGACGCACCAGGTCGCCGTCGACCACGACGCGGTCAAGAGGCGCGACCCGACGGACCTCTTCCGGGCCGACGATCTCGCAGCCCGTCTCGGCCTTCAGCCGTTCGTTACCGCCGGTGTGATCAGGGTGCCAGTGCGTGTTGAGGATCAGGTCCAGCCGCCCCCAGCCGGAGGCCTCGATCTCGGCCAGGATGGCGTCGGCGTCGGGCGTATCCACGGTCACGACCAGGCCGGTCGCCTCGTCGCGGATCAGGAAGCCGTAGTTGTCGGACAGGCAGGCGAACTGGCGCACGGTCAGGGTCATGGGCGCATCCTAGCAGCGAGGGCCGTCCCGGGACTATAGTGGCGCGAGAGAGCCAAGCTCGAACCTGCTGCCCAAAGCCCGACCGGGCGTCGGCGACCGTTCGCCGCCCCCACCGAGCGATGAGCACAGCGAATAGAGCGTGAGTGAGAAAAAATGCGCCGCAGCATCGACGATCTTCGCACCTTCTACGGCGAGCCGACCGGCGCGCTGGTGCGGCGTATGCTGGCGCGGCGGCTGGAGGACGCCTGGGGCGAGGCCGAGAACTGCGATGTCCTGGGTCTGGGCTACGCCACGCCCTGGCTGGACGATTTCGTCGGGGCGCGGCGGGTCATCGCCGCCATGCCGGGCGGACAGGGCGCCGAGCCGTGGACGGCGGGGGGCCGCAACCGGACCCTGCTGGTCGATGAGCAACGCCTGCCCTTCGCCGCAGGGACCTTCGACCGCATCCTGCTGGTCCATGCCCTGGAAGAGGCCGACGATGCGCGCGGCCTGCTGACCGAGGCGGTGCGGGCTCTGGCGCCCGCCGGCCGCATCATCCTGGCCACGGCGGCGCGCGGCGGCATGTGGGCGCGGGCCGAGACCACCCCCTTCGGCCACGGCCGCCCCTTCACGCGCGGCCAGCTGGAGCGGCTCGTGCGCGAGGTCGGACTGGAGCCCGCCGCCTGGTCCCAAGCCCTTTATGTCCCGCCGTGGCGACCCCTGCTGCCGATGGCGGACGGCATCGAACAGGTCGGCCGCTGGGTGTTTCCGGGAGCGGCGGGCCTGATCATGCTGGAAGCGACACGACAGTCTTATGCCCGCATCCGGCCGCAGGGTCTGGCCCAGACCGTACTGGCTGGACGACCGGCGCTTACGCCCTCGCCCGCCTCGCGCGACCATGGGCCGCCCGCCCATGCTCTGGTCGTCGAGCGCAAACGGCCTTAAGGCGAGCCCATGCAGCGACTGATCATCATGCGTCACGCCCAGGCCGAGAAGAGCGCGGACGGCGGCGACATCGACCGCCCCCTGTCCAAACACGGCCGCGCCGACGCCCTGGCCATGGGACAAGCCCTGGCCGAACGCGGCCTGCGCCCCGACACAGCCCTGGTGTCGAGCGCCCGGCGCACGCATCAGACCTGGGATGCGGTCAGCGAGGCCATGGGCGACGTCGATGTGCATCTGGCCCCGGCCCTCTACAACGCCTCATCCGACACCCTGCGCCGCGCCGTCGAGGCCGCCGAGGATCAGGCCGGTTGCCTTCTGCTGGTGGCCCACAATCCGGGCGTGCATCAACTGGCGGTCGAATACCTGATCGAAAGCGCCGCCTCTCCGGGCGTCATGGACAAGATGAGCGGCGGCTTCCCCACCGGGGCGGCGGCCATCTTCACCGTCGATGTCGCCGGACGCCCCTCCTATGAAGGCTGGCTGACGCCGCACGATCTCGACAAATGACCGACGCCCTGCCGACGACCGCCTTCAAGATCCTCAGCCGCGCCGACTGGCGTGCGACCCTGGCCGAGGGCGCCTATGACGGCTCGCCAGTCGACCACGCCGACGGCTATATCCACCTGTCCGCCGCCGACCAGTTGGCCGTGACCGCCGCCAAACACTATGCGGGCCAGAGCGACCTGATGCTGGTCGAGGTCGATCTCGAAGCCCTGGGCGAAACCCTCATCTGGGAGCCGTCGCGCGGCGGCGCCCTGTTTCCCCATATCTACGGCCCCCTGCCGGTCGCGGCGACCCGGGGCGCGCGCGGCCTGTCTGTGACGGCGGACGGCGACATGATCCTGAGCGGAAATCCATGAGCCTGACCGACCTCGGCGCCGTCCTGTTACGCCAGATGGACCCCGAGACGGCGCACCGGCTGGCCATCCGCGCCCTGCAGGTCACGCCCCTGCCCGCGCCCGGCGCCGATGACCCGATCCTGAAGACCCGTATCGCGGGATTGGAGATGTCCAACCCTGTCGGTCTGGCCGCCGGTCTGGACAAGAACGGCGAGGCGCTGGACGGCCTGTCGCGTCTGGGCTTCGGCGCTGTGGAGTGCGGCTCGGTCACGCCTCGGGCGCAGGCCGGAAATCCCAAGCCCCGCCTGTTCCGCCTGTCCGAAGACCGGGCCATCATCAACCGCATGGGCTTCAACAACGAGGGGCTGGAGCCTTTCGCGGCGCGTCTGGCCCACCGCCCCAAACGCACCCCGATCGGCGCCAATCTGGGGGCCAACAAGGATACTGACGACAAGGCGGCCGACTATGTCGCCGGTCTGGGCCGTCTGGCGGGTCTGGCCGACTATTTCACCATCAACATCTCCTCGCCCAATACGCCGGGCCTGCGCGCCCTGCAGGGCCGCGAAGCGCTGGACGACCTGCTGGGCCGCATAAACGAAGCCCGCCCGGCTGACGGCGCGCCGGTTTTCCTGAAGATCGCGCCGGACCTGATCGGCGAGGAGATCGGCATGATCGTCGAGGCCTCGCTGGCCCACGGCATCGACGCTCTGATCGTGTCCAACACCACCCTGGAACGACCCCTCACGCTGAAATCGGCCTTCGCAGGCCAGGCCGGGGGCCTGTCTGGCGCGCCGCTCAAGCCCTTCGCCCAGAAGGCTCTGGAAGCCGCCGCCGAGGCCGCCGGCGAACGTCTGCCCCTGATCGCGGTGGGGGGCATCGAGAGCGGCGCCGACGCCTGGGCGCGCATCCGCGCCGGCGCCTCTGCGGTGCAGGTCTATTCCGCCCTCATCTATGAGGGGCCGGGTCTGGTCGGAGCGATCAAGCGCGATCTGGCCGCCCGCTTGCGCGCCGAAGGTTTCGCCGCACTTTCCGACGCGGTCGGCGTCGGTCGTTGACGGAGCATTAGGGCAAGCGGCTGCATCATGGGCTCGATTGGCGAAATCGCCTGCTCGGAAAGTCGCATGACGCAACCCGCCGCCGACGCCTCGACCATCTGGGTGCCCGCTATTCGGCAACGCCGCAAGGCGATGCTGCAACGCATCGTCATGGGTGGCGCGACCGCCCTGGTGTTCAGCCCCATGCTGGGCTGGCGCTTCAGCGTGACCTGGGTGGTGCTCTACACCCTGATCCAGTTTCTGGAGGCGGAGGTCTTCGCCCCTGTCGTTGCGGGCAAGGTGACGGAACCGACAGGTTGGCGCGGTGTTTACGGCGATCTGGTGCTGATCCTGAACGCCGGCTTCTTCGGCGTCATGGCCGTGCCCCTGTGGATTGTCGGCGGGGCCATGGGCGGGGTTGCAGCCTCGGTTCTTTTGTCCGCCGGCATGATCAATTCGGTCATCATGTCGGCCGGGTCCATGCGAATCTTCGCCTGCACCGTCCTGCCTCAACTGGCGATCTTCGCCCTGACTCCCCTGTTCATGGCTCGCATGGGGGCTGCGCCCCATATTGTCACCGCCGTGTCGGTCGCCATTCTGTCCTACACTGTCTTCTGCCTGAACACGCGCAAGCACCTGTTTCGCGCCAACCGCGCCGAGACAGCCGCCCGCATCGAAGCTGACCGCAAACGGGTCGAGGCCGAGGTCGCCATGGCCAGCCGGGGCGCCTTTCTGGCAGCGGTCGCCCATGATCTGCGCACCCCGATCAGCGCCATCCTGACCGGCGCCGACGAGCTGGATCGCAGCGACAAGTCGGGTTCCTCTCGTCACCAGGTGGCGCTGATCACCGACGCCGGCCTGATGATGAAAGACCTGCTCGACGACCTGCTGGACCACGCCCGGCTCGACGCCGGGAGGATGAGCATCGACAGCCGCGATTTCGACCTGCGGGCCCTGTTGTCCCAGACGGCGCGTCTGTGGGCGGGACCCGCCCGCGCCAAGGGGCTGAGACTGCGCATGGAAGGGGCGCGTACCCTGCCGCAGATGGTGCGCGGCGACGCCATGCGCCTGCGTCAGGTGCTGAACAACCTGATCTCCAACGCCATGAAGTTCACCGACCAGGGGGCCATTACCCTGCGTCTGAACGCCTGGCCCGACGAACACGGCGCCCATGTCCTGCTGATCGACATCGCCGACACCGGCGCCGGCATGACGTCGGCCCAGCTGACCCGCCTCTTCACCGCCTTCGATCAGACCGCCGAGGGCGTGGCCGCTCGCTTCGGCGGCTCCGGCCTGGGCCTGAGCATCAGCCGCGATCTGATCGAACTGATGGGCGGGCGCTTGACGGTGCGCAGCACCCCGGGACAGGGCTCGACCTTCACCCTGTCCCTCATCCTGCCGCGCGGCGCGGCGCTGGACGCCCCGCTCGCAACCCTGGCGCCCGAAGCCCGCGCTACGATCACACGCCCCCTGCGTCAGCCGGCGGCGGCTGTTCCCGCCCATATCCCGGGGGTCCAGGCGGACGAGGCTGCAGCGCCTGTCGCTTCCGAGCCGCCATCGTTCGAGGAAGCGCCCCCCGAAGCGTCCCTGCGAGTCCTGGTCGTCGACGATCACGCTATCAACCGCCGCGCTATCCAGTTGATCCTTCAGTCAGTGGACTGCGAGATCACCATGGCCGAGGACGGTCTGGCCGCGCTCGAGGCCTGCGAGGGGAGCCCGTTCGACGTCGTCTTCATGGACGTGCGCATGCCTGAACTGGACGGGCGCGAGACCACGCGGCGCTTGCGCGCAGGCGGCGGGCCTAACGCCCGCGTTCCCGTCATCGCCGTCACCGCCGATACGGCCCCGGAGGACATCGCCGCCTGCACAGCCGCCGGAATGAACTATTTCGTCTCCAAGCCCCTGACGCCCGGATCGCTGCTCGGCGCCCTGTCCCAGGTGCTGGAGGAAGCGGCGGCGGCCGAGGCGGCGGAGAGCGCAGCGGCCTGACCGCGAACCTGCGCGACCAGTTCATCGGCGAAGCCCGACTGACGTAACTGGCACTCCCATACCGTCAGCACCCGCCAGCCTCCGGCGGTCAGCTCCGCCGCAACCCGGGCATCGCGAGCGCGGTTGCGGTCGATCTTGGCGATCCAGTAGTCGGCGTTGGCCTGGGGCTTTCGCGCCCCGCGCGGACAGTCGTGGCCATGCCAGAAACAACCATGGACGAAGACGGCCAGCTTGCGCCCCTTCATCACCACGTCGGGCCGTCCGGGCAGGCCGCAGCCGCCCAGACGGTAGCCGATCCCGGCGACGCGCAGCATCCGCCGGACCTTCCATTCGGGCGCGGTGTCGCGCCCCTTCACCCGGCGCATGACCGCGCTGCGTTTTTCCGGAGTGAAGACGTCGGTCATGGATCAGCCCATGACAGACAGGATCAGAGCTGGGCCAGCAGGTGCTCGGCCGAGGACACCTTGAACTCGCCGCCCTGTTCGATGTTCAGTTGATCGACCACGCCGTCCTTGACCAGCATCGAGTAGCGCTGCGAGCGCTCGCCCATGCCGAAGCCCTTGGCGTCCAGGGCCAGGCCTACGCTGCGGGTGAAATCGCCGTTGCCGTCGGCCAGCATGACCACGTCGTCCGTGCCGTTCAGGTCATTGGCCTGGGCCCAGGCGCCCATGACGAAGGCGTCGTTGACCGACAGGCAGGCGACGGTGTCCACGCCCTTGGCGGCCAGGTCGGCGCGGTTGTCGACATAGCCCGGCAGGTGACGCGCCGAGCAGGTCGGGGTGAAGGCGCCGGGGACGGCGAACAGGGCGACCGTCTTGCCGCCGAACAGTTCAGCCGTGGTGACCGGCTTGGGGCCGTCGGCGGTCATGGTGGTCAGGGTCGCGTCGGGAATACGGTCGCCGATCTTGATGGTCATGGATGTCTCCGAGGGCTGAAAGGCCCGGGGAATCCGGGCGGCGTTCGAATGTCAGATAGAGACGACAGGAAGGATCGCCAAGCGCCCTTCGTTCCCTCGCGCCTTGCGTCGTGGCGCTCCCCACCCGATGATAGAAGAATGACCGCCTTTTCCTCCCTGAGCGGGCGTCTTCTGGTGGCCATGCCGGGCATAGACGACGACCGTTTCCGCCACGCAGTGATCCTGATCTGCGCCCATGACGACGAACACGCCATGGGCCTGAGGCTGGATCAGCCGGCGCCGGGCGTCACCCTGTCCGAGGTGCTGAAGAAGCTGGACACGCCCGTCTCAGACGCCCTAGCGAAACAGGCGGTGCTGATCGGCGGGCCCGTGGAGCGCGAGCGCGGCTTCGTCCTGCACACCGACGACTGGACCAACGACGACATCAGCCTGAGCTTCGGCGAAGGCCTGGCCGTGACCGGCACCCGCGACGCCCTAGCGGCGATGAGCGACGAAGACGGGCCCCGCCGTTCGATGCTGCTGCTCGGCTACGCCGGCTGGGGCGAGGGTCAGTTGGAGGAGGAACTGGGCGAGAATGTCTGGCTGACCGCCGACGCCGATCCCGACCTGATCTTCGACGCCGACTATGCGACCAAGTGGAGCCGCGCCCTGGCCGGTCTCGGCGTCGACGCCGCCCGTCTGTCGGCCCAGAGCGGGCGGGCGTAACCCCCCTCTCCTGGTGGGATAGGGAAGGCGGACACCTACGCCGACCGGGCCTTGATCGGCGCAGACCCGTCGGCCAGCGACTCGTTCAGATAGACTTCGGCCTCCACGGCCGGAAGCGCCGGCGCATAGCCGAAGCCCTGGCCGTAGTGGCAGCTGGCGTCCAGCAACAGACCCGCCAGTTCGGCGTTCTCAACGCCCTCGGCCACGACTTCCAGCGACAGGTCGCGGCCCAGGTTGACGACGGATTTGACGATCTTGGCCGAACCCTCGTCCTTGTTCATCGTCAGAACGAAATAGCGGTCGATCTTCAGCGTGTCGAAGGGCAGGCGCGCCAGGTAGGATAGCGAAGAGAAACCGGTGCCGAAATCGTCCAGCGCCAGGCTGGCCCCGGCCTCGCGCAACTGGGTCAGGACCTCGGCGGCGTGCGCGGTGTCGCGCATGATGTCCCCCTCGGTGACTTCCAGCTTCAGCGCGCCGCGCGGCAGGCCGGTTTCCTTGATGATGCGGGCGACGTCCTCGACCAGGTGCGGCCGCTCGATCTCGCCCACCGAAAGGTTGACGCTGCAAAACAGCTTGCCTGCTGCGGGGTGGCGATGCAGCCACTCGGCCAACTGACGCGCCGCCTGCGTCATCATCAGCAGACCGAGCTCGTTCATCAGGCCCATTTCGTCGGCCAGGGTCAGGAATTCGTCGGGCGGCACCAGACCGCGCTGCGGGTGACGCCAGCGGACCAGAGCTTCAAATCCGGCGACGGCCCCGGTCTTCAGGTTGACGATGGGTTGATAGAAGGGCTCGATCTCCCCGCGCACGAAGGCGTTGCGCAGGTCGGATTCCAACGCCAGCCGAGACAGACTGTCGGATTCCAGCGCCCGACCATAGGCCGCCGCCCCGCCGCGACCGGCCGTCTTGGCCTGCTCCACCGCCAGTTCGACCCGGCGCAACAGTTCTGCGGGATCGGGCGCGTCCGGTCCGCCTTCAGCGGCGACCGCGCCGATCGAAACGGTCGGATAGATGTCGAAGCCCGCCACGCGCAGCGGCTGTTCCAGCGCCTCGCGTACGCGCTCGCTGCCGCCGGTCGCGCCGCGCCGCGTCAGGACGGCGAACTCGTCCTCGCCGATGCGGGCGGGCGAGCAGTCTTGCGAAAAGGCGCCCGCCAGCCGCGAACCCAGGGCCGACAGCACCAGATCCGCGCGCTCGTGGCCCAGCGCCTCGTTCAGACGGCGCAGGCGATCCACATCGGCAACCACCAGCTCGTAGTCCCCCGGCTGGGCCAGGGTCTCGGCCACGCGGACCAGGAAGGTGCGGCGATCCAGCAGGCCGGTCAGGGCGTCCCGGTCGGCCCCGGCGAACTTGGTCTCCAGCGCCACGACCCCCGCCGCGCGCAGGCCGTCCTCCAGCCAGACGCCGCGCCACAGGCAGGTCTCGCAGCCGCGCATGCGCAGCCGCACGGCGATTTCAGTGCCTTCAGCCTGCGGCTTGAGCAGGCGATCGGCCAGGGCGCGGTCCTGCGGCATGGCCAGGGCGGCGAAGGCGGCGCCCGAGCACTCCGGCGCCAAGGGCCCGAGACCCAGCGAGCGGGTCGCCCCGGTAAACCGGATCTGGTCGTCCGCGGGGGTCCAGATCCACAGGGCGGCGTCGGCCGCGGCCAGGGCCTCGATCGCCGTGGTCGGATCCCAGGCCAGCGCTCTGGATCGTGTGTTCAAAGCGTTTCCCGGGTGTAAGAACTGGACGCCGACGGGCCAGGAACGAACTCGTCCCTGATAACGCCGAACAGAAGATGATCTGCCCATGCGCCGTTAATTTTCAAATAAGCTTTCGCCAGACCTTCGTGGCGGAAGCCTGTCTTTTCAAGAACGCGGCGCGAGGCCTGGTTGGTCGGCACGCAGGCGGCCTCGACCCGGTGCAGCTTCAGCGCGCCGAAGGCGAAGTCCAGCATGGTGCGCGCCGACGCCGTGCCCACACCCTGCCCCGCATAGGGCTGGCCGATCCAGTAGCCGAGCGTCCCGGTCTCGGCCACGCCGCGCCGGATGTTGGACAGGGTGATCGCGCCCATCAGCCGCTCTTCTTCGGGGTCGAAGACGAACAGCGGCCAGGCCGTGCCCAGCTCCATCTCGCGGGCATAGACCCCAAGGCGCCGTCGAAAGGCCGCGCGGGTCAGATCGTCCTCGGCCCAGGCCGGCTCCCATGGCTGCAGATAGTCGCGCGATCCGCCACGCAACTCGGCCCATTCGGCGTGATCCGCCGGACGCGGCGGACGCAGCAGGACACCCTGTCCGCGCAGGACGGGTCCGGTCGCCTCGGCCATCCAGTCGAACAGGGCCATGCGGGCAGATTACCGAGATGCGCCGCCGACGCCAGCCACGACTTAGCGGTCGGCCAGACGCGCGGTGAAGGCCGCGCCCGCGGGCGCCGCCGCCTTGGGGCCCAGGACCGCCGTGGCCGAGCGACCGGCTTCGATCATGGCCCGTCCTACGGCGCGCAGGTCGTCGGCGTTCTGCGCCAGGATGCGCGCGGCGCTGTCCTCGGACGAGACCGGGGAGCCGAAGATGAGGGTCTGGGCGGCGTTGCGGCCCGCGCGGCTGGCGGGGCTTTCGTCGGCCATCCACAGGGTGGCGTTCAGCACGGCCTTGGCGCGCGACAGTTCGGAATCGGTCGGGCCCTTCTCGGCCAGATCCAGCAGTTCGGCGGCGCTGACCTCGGCCAGTTCCACCGCGCGGTCGGCGGCGGCCCCGGCGTAGACGCCCAGCAGGCCGGCGTCCTCATAGGCTTCCTGATAGGCGTCGATGGCGTAGGCCAGGCCCCGGTCCTCGCGCGCGCTCTGGAACAGGCGCGAGGCCATGCCGCCGCCGAGGATCTCGGTGAACAGACGCAGGGCCGGAAGGCGCGGGTCCAGCGCCCCCATGGTCGGCAACTGGAAGACCAGGTTGGCCTGTTCGATCTTGCGCGTCAGCTTGGCCTCGCCGCCGATAAAGACGGCGGGCGCGAGCGGGGCCAGCGGCGTCGCCGTCTCCTGCCCGAACCAGCGCTCGGCCAGGGCCAGAAGCTCGTTCTCGTCCACGGCGCCGGACACGGCCACGACCATGCGGTCGGGCGAATAGAGCCGGCCGCGCCAGTCGGCCACGGCGGCGCGGTCGGCGGCCTTCAGGCTGTCGACCGTGCCCAGAATGGGTCGACCCAGGGCCTGACCGGCATAGGCGCGCGTCTGGGCCATTTCGAAGACGTGGTCGTCGGGGGTGTCGAAGGCTTCGGCGATCTCCTGGGCCACGACGTCCTTCTCGCGGACGATCTCGGCGGGGTCGAGCGTGGGGCGGAAGACCAGGTCCGAGACGATCTGCATGGCCAGAGGCAGGGAGCCGTGTAGGGCGCGGATTTCAAAACTGGTGCGCTCATAGCCGGTGGCGGCGTTGATCGAGCCGCCCTCGGCCTCAATGCGTTCGACGATGTCGCGGGCGCCCATGTCGCCGGCGCCTTTGAACACCAGATGCTCCAGCAGGTGCGACCAGCCGGAGCGGGCCTCGTCCTCCATCCGCGCCCCGCCGCGCACAGCGACGGTCAGGGCGAAGGTCCGCAGACCGGGCATGGGATCGCAGACGACGCGGACGCCGTTGGACAGGGTGTGAAGGCGAGCAGTCAGGAGTCTGTGTCCTTGCGGGTCATGCGTCGGCGCAACAGCACCCCGTAGAAGGCGATCAGGGCGACGGCGAGACCGAACCAGGTCAGGGCGTACCCCAGGTGGTTGTTCGTAAAGGCGGCGGGCGGCGCCGAGGGCCTCAGCGCGGCCCAGTCGGGATTGGTCGAGGTCGTGGCGAAGACGGTGAAGGGCGAGATCGGCCCCTCGACCTTCAAGGCGCGGGCCATGGCCTCGGCGTCGCGGCCGTAGAAACGGCCCTCGGCGGGCGGCGGCGTCAGGGCGCTGGGGGCCGGGGCGCGGCGCAGGACGCCGGTGATGACCACAGGCATGGTGTCGTCGGCGTTCACCGGCGGCCGGGCCGAGATGTCGGCGGAGACGAAGCCGCGATCGACCAGGACGGGAGCGTCCTCTGTCCCTTCAGGGCGGCAGGCTGAAACCAGACGAACACCCGCATCGCTGTTCTCGATGGATTGCAGCTCGACAAAGGGCGCCGCCGCCAGACCGCGGCAGGTCAGAAGAACACGACGGAACTCGGGATTGTCGAGCTTGAGCGCCTCAGCCAGCGGCAGGGGCGGCTGGCTGGCGGCGGCCTCCGCCGAAGCAATCAAGCCTTCCTTCCATTGCATCCGCTGCACCTGCCAGGTCCCGAGGGCCAGCAGGACGCCCAGCAGCAGGACGGCGAGAACCGTCAGGACGACGGGGAAACGGGGGCGGGCGGCAGTCGTCATGTCGTGTCTCGGGTTCTCAGCATCTGCAAGGCGGTCATCAGCCCCTTGCCGGGGCGCATCAGGCCGAGCGCCAGGCCGGCGACCAGCGGCAGCCAGACGATCAGGTGCAGCCAGATGGGCGGATGCCAGGCGATCTCGACCGCCAGAGCCGAGAAGCCCACGATGAAGCCGGCGATCTGCATGATGAAGGTGGCCGCGCCGTCGCCGGTCTCGACCGAGGCAAGGTCGTAGCCGCAGGTTTCACAGACGGGGCGAACCTTGAGAAAGCCCTGGAAAAGACGCCCCTGCCCGCACTTCGGACAGCGGCCCCGGAGACCGGCGCGAACGGCCTGCCCGCCAAGCAAATCGGCGCGGGACTGTTCGTCCCGCGCCGTTTGAAGTGCAGAGGATGGTTCGCTCAACGTCAGCCGAAGGTGACGTAAACGAAGGCAAACAGGAACAGCCAGACCACGTCCACGAAGTGCCAGTACCAGGCGGCGGCCTCGAAGCCGAAATGCTTCTGCGGCGTCATCTGCCCGGCCTGCAGACGCAGCAGGCAGACGGCCAGGAAGATGGTGCCGATCAGCACGTGGAAGCCGTGGAAGCCAGTCGTCAGGAAGAAGACCGAACCATAGAGGCCCGATTGGGCGGCGGCTTCATTGAAGAAGAAGCCCTCGTGCAGGATGTGATGATACTCATAGGCCTGAACGCCCGTGAACAGCACGCCGAGAAGGACAGTGATCAGCAGACCCAGCTTGGCGGCCTTGCGGTCCCCGACTTGCAGCGCATGGTGCGCCCAGGTGACGGTCGTGCCCGACAGCAGCAGGATGACCGTGTTCAACAGCGGCAGGCCCCAGGGGTCCAGCAGCTCGACGCCCTTCGGCGGCCAGGTCTTCCAGGCGGCCGCGGTGTCAGCCCAGTTGCCGACTTCCGGGGTCAGGGCGCGCGACTCAGTGAAGAGCGCCATGTCGAAGAACATCCAGAAGAAGGCGACGAAGAACATCACTTCCGAAGCGATGAACAGGATCATGCCGTAACGCAGGCCGATCGACACGACCGGGGTGTGGTCGCCTTTCTGGCCTTCCTTGATCACGTCCGACCACCAGCCGAACATGGCGAACAGGACGCCCGCCAGACCGACGAAGAACAGCCACTTGGTGCCTTCCGGCAGGCCGAACAGGCCCTTCATCCACATGACCGCGCCCACGAACATGAGCACGCTGGCCAGGGACGAGACCAGCGGCCAGGGGCTCGGGTCCACAAGGTGGTAGTCGTGATGCGGTTTTGCGTGCGCGTCGGCCATTCCAGGGTCTCTGAATTAAGGCGAGAGATCGTTCTTATGAAGGGGCTATAGCCTCCGCTATCCGGCTTTGCCAGTAGCAGATTGACCAGATGCGGCCTGCTGGAAGCCCTTGGTGGGGAAGAAGGTGTAGCTCAGCGTGATTTCCCGGACGCCCTTCGATTCCGCGTCGGTCGCCATTTCGGGCGCGACAAAGTACTGGACGGGGAATTCCTTGGTCTCGCCCGGGCCGATTTCCTGCCCCTCGAAACAGAAGCACTGCAGCTTCTGGAAGTAGGGACCGGCGCGTTCAGGCACGACGTTATAGGCCGCCGTGGCGTGGATCGGCTGGTCCGAGGTGTTGGTCACCTTGAAATAGGCCATGCCGGTTTCACCGATTCGCACCCGCTGGCTGACCTGCTCGGCCTTGAAGTCCATCGGCAGGTTGCGGACGTTGGTGTCGAAACGGATCAGAACGCTCTGGTCCAGGATCTGGGTCGGGGCGGCCTCGGCCTTCTTCACCGTGCCGTCGAAGCCGGTGACCTGACAGAAGAGGCGGTAAAGCGGCACGGCGGCGAAGGCCGCGCCGGTCATGCCCATGACCACGGCCGCGCAGATCAGCGCGACAAAGTTCTTGCGGTCCTTCACGGCGCCGGCTCCGCGACCGGGGCCTCCGGAGCAGGCTGGGCCGGATCAGCACGTTCCAGCGTCGCAGCCGCAGCGGCCTCGGCCGCCTTGCGAGCCTCGGTGTTGCGCTGAAGGTTGGTCACCGTGACGATGAAGACCAGAACGATGAAGCCGACCAGGCCCAGGGCGATGGCCACGTTGCGGCGCTTGCGCGCGCGCACTTGTTCGTCGGTCAGGGTGATGAAGTTCGGACGGGTCACGCGGTCAGGCTCCCAGGCCCGGCAGCTGCTCGACCAGGAGGGCAGAGAACAGCGCCATCAGATACAGAATGGAGAAGGCGAACAGGTTACGGGCCGGTTTGGCCTCGGCCCGGACGTCATACAATGCGGCCTCTCGCCCCACCGCCTCGGCCTTGTCCGGCTGGTCGCCCGCGCGCGAGCGCCACAGGCGGAAGGCCAGGGCCAGGAAGAAGGCGCCGCCGGCCACCGACACCGCCAGATAGACGACGCCGCCGAGGCCGAGGAAGGCCGGGGCGATGGCCACCGGTACGAAGATCAGGGTGTAGATCAGAATCTGCAGGCGGGTCGACTTGGCGCCGCGCGCCACCGGCATCATCGGAATGCCCGCCTTGGCGTAGTCGCCGGCCGAATAGAGGGCCAGGGCCCAGGAATGCGGCGGGGTCCACAGGAAGATGATGAGGAACAGCAGCCAGGCCTGCCACGGCGCGTCGCCCGTCACCGCCGCCCAGCCGATCACGGGCGGGAAGGCGCCCGCGGCGCCGCCGATGACGATGTTCTGGGGCGTGCGGCGCTTGAGCAGCAGGGTGTAGAAGCCGGCGTAATAGACGATGGTCAGGGCCAGCAGGCCGCCGGCCAGCCAGTTGGTCGTCATGCCCAGCAGCATGACCGAGAAGATCGACAGGATGACGCCAAAGGCCATGGCGTCATTTTTCCGCACGCGGCCCGCTGCGACGGGACGTCCGCGCGTGCGGCGCATCAGGGCGTCGGTCTCGCCTTCCAGAGCCATGTTCAGGGCGCCGGCCGCCCCAGCCCCCACGGCGATGCACAGGACGGCGATGGCGGCCAGCAGCAGGTTGGGATGGCCCGGCGCCACCACCAGTCCGGTCACGGCGGTGAAGACCACCAGCGACATGACGCGCGGCTTCAGCAGCTGGAAGAAATCTTCCGGCTGGGAGGTGGTGACGAGGGGAGCTTCACGTTCGGTCATGGTCATTAAAAGCCAAAGGCCGCCCTTCCGGTGACGAAAGGGCGGCCTCTCTTGGGGTTATCCGGTTCGGATCAGTGGTTGTCCGCCTTGACCACCGGCAGTTCGTTGAACTGGTGGTGCGGCGGAGGCGACGACAGGGTCCACTCCAGGGTGGTGGCGCCTTCGCCCCACGGATTGGCCTCGCCCTTGCGGCGACGGATCGCCGCTTCTGCCAGCATGACCAGGAAGACGCCGACGCCGACGATGGTGATCAGGTAGCCGACCGACGAGATGTGGTTCCAGTAGGTGAAGGCTTCCGGATAGTCGATGTAACGACGCGGCATGCCCTGCAGACCCAGGAAGTGCTGCGGGAAGAAGACGAGGTTCACGCCGACGAACATGATCCAGAAGTGGGTCGCGCCGAGGAACTCGTTGTACTTCACGCCGAACATCTTCTCGAACCAGTAGTAGAAACCGGCGAAGATCGAGAAGACGGCGCCCAGCGACAGCACGTAGTGGAAGTGCGCCACGACGTAGTAGGTGTCGTGCAGGCTATAGTCGATGCCGGCGTTCGACAGGACCACGCCGGTCACGCCGCCGAGGGTGAACAGGAAGATGAAGCCCATCGCCCACAGCATGGGCGTCTTGAAGGTGATGGAGCCGCCCCACATGGTGGCGATCCAGCTGAAGATCTTCACGCCGGTCGGCACGGCGATGATCATCGTCGCGGCCACGAAGTAGGCGCGCAGGTTGATGCTCATGCCCACGGTGTACATGTGGTGCGCCCACACGATGAAGCCGATGAAGCCGATGGCGACCATGGCGTAGGCCATGGCGAGGTAGCCGAAGATCGGCTTCTTCGAGAAGGTCGAGACGATGTGCGAGATGATGCCGAAGCCCGGCAGGATCATGATGTAAACTTCGGGGTGGCCGAAGAACCAGAACAGGTGCTGGTACATCACCGGGTCGCCGCCGCCGGCCGGATCGAAGAAGCTGGTGCCGAAGTTGCGGTCCGTCAGCAGCATGGTGATGGCGCCCGCCAGAACCGGCAGCGACAGCAGCAGCAGGAAGGCCGTGATCAGCACGCCCCAGGCGAACAGCGGCATGCGGTGCAGGGTCATGCCCGGCGCGCGCATGTTGAAGATGGTGGTGATGAAGTTGATCGCGCCGAGGATCGACGAGGCGCCGGCGACGTGCAGCGAGAAGATCGCCAGGTCGAACGACGGCCCCGTGTGGCCCATGGTGGACAGCGGCGGATAGGCCGTCCAGCCGCCGCCGAAGCCCTTGCCCGGACCGCCATCGACGAACATCGAGATGCACAGCAGGACGAAGGCGGCGAACAGCAACCAGAACGAGATGTTGTTCAGGCGGGGGAAGGCCATGTCCGGCGCGCCGATCATGATCGGCGTGAAGTAGTTGGCGAAACCGCCCATGGTCGCCGGCATGACCACGAAGAAGACCATGATCAGGGCGTGGGCCGTGACCGTGACGTTATAGCCATGCTTGGAGGCTTCCACGATCCCCAGTTGCTGGATGATCGTGCCTTCCTTGAACAGCTGGATGCCCGGCTCGGCCAGTTCCCAGCGGATCAGGCCCGACAGGGCGCCGCCCACCAGACCGGTGAAGATGGCGAACATCAGGTACAGAAGACCGATGTCCTTGTGGTTCGTCGAGAAGAACCAGCGGGTAAAGAAACCCGGCTTGTGATCGTGATGATCGTCGTGTGTTGCGGCAGCGGTGGCCATGATCGTGGGGCTCTCGCGTCTTGTTACTGGGCGGCCGGCGCGACGGGCGCGGCAGCGGCTGCGGGGGCCGCGGGAGCGGCGGCGGTCGGGGCCGGAACGGCGGCGGCGGCGGCCGAAGCCGCGGCGTCGTCAACCACGGCGGCCGGAGCAGCAGCGGTCGTGGCGGCAGCGGCAGCGGCAGCGGCTTCGTCAACCTTCTTCGTCATGGAACCGCCCTTGGAGGCGACCCAGGCGGCGAACTCGGCCTCGGTGACGACGTTGATCTGCATCGGCATGAAGGCGTGGTCGACGCCGCACAGCTCCGAGCACTGACCATAGTAGATGCCGGTCTTCTCGGCGTTGAACCAGGTCTCGTTGACGCGGCCCGGAACGGCGTCGGTCTTCAGACCAAAGGCCGGCAGGGCGACAGCGTGGATCACGTCCGAGGCCGTGACCAGCAGGCGAACGGTCTTGCCGACCGGCACGACCATCGGCTCGTCGGCGGCCAGGCGATAGAGGTGAGCCGGCGCCTTGTCCTCGGGGGTCATGTTCGAGATGTACTCGGCGACGCCCTGGTCGGGATATTCGTAGGCCCAGTTCCACTGATTGCCGGTGACCTTCACCGTCAGGTCGGGGTCCGGCATGTCGTGGTAGGCGAACAGCAGGCGGAACGAGAAGAGCGAGATGCCGACCAGGATCAACACCGGCACCACGGTCCAGATGACCTCGATGACCGTGTTGTGGCTCCACTTGGCCGGAACCGGGTTGGCCTTCTTGTTGTAGCGGATGGCGATCCAGATCAGCAGGCCCAGCACCAGCAGGGTGATGATCGTGATGACGGGCATCAGCACCCAGTCATGGAAGAAGATCGCCTCGTGCTTCAGCGGCGCAGCGGCGGGTTGCAGGTTGATTCCGCCCGGGGTCGGTTGCCCCAGCAGATCCTGCGCCCATGCCGGCGCGGCGACGAAGGCGGCAAGGGCGGTCGCGGCGACACCGCCTCCGATCCGCGCCATGGCTCGCGTGCCCATCCCCATTCGAGTCCTCATAAACCGTTTCGCAGCCGATACTTGCGAGCAATTCGCAAACACCCCCGGGCCCTGGACGGACCTCGGCGTTTCAGGGCCGGTCCTTATCGGCTCGGGTAGCGCTTGCCAAGCGATCAAGACGCGCAAGTGACGGGATGAGGCGAAAGTTCGGCGGATTAATTCGCTGTCATGTAGCGACAGCTACCTTGCAGCGCACGATACCTTGCGATACCCATTCGTCATCAACGAAGGGAACGCCATGCCCGACTCCATCGACATCCAACTGAAGAAAGGCGTGCTGGGATTGTGCGTGCTGGCCCTGCTGGCCCGCGACGACAGCTACGCCTACGAGATCGCCAGCCGCCTGTCCGACGCCATCGGCATGGGGGAAGGCACCATCTATCCGCTGATGCGCCGCATGCAGACGGACGGTCTGGTCGAGACCTATCTGGTCGAATCGCCCAGCGGCCCGTCGCGCAAATACTATCGGCTGACCACCGCCGGCCGCGCCGCCCTGCAAGGCCAGACCGCCGAATGGCGGACCTTCGCCCAAGCGGTCGACGCCCTGGTGGCCAACACCGCGCCGCTCAGCGACGCCATAGCGGCGGGCGCCCCGGTCGAACCGGCCGTCCTGACCGATCAATCCGCAGACGCACAAAGGGGAGCTGAAAAATGAACCGCGCCGAATTCCTGGCCCGCCTGCAACGCGGCCTGGTCGGGCTGCCGACCACGACGGCGAACGAAATCGTCGCCGACTATGAAAGCCACTTCGCCGACGCCGCCGCCGCCGGTCGCACCGAGGCGCAGGTCGCCCAGGCCCTGGGTGATCCCGATCGTCTGGCCCGCGAACTGAAGGCCGAGGCCAGCGCCAAGCGCTGGGGACAGGAACAGACCGCCTCCTCGGCCGCCGGGGCCATCTTCGGCATCCTGGGCCTGGGCGCGATCGACATCCTGATCCTGCTGCCCATCGCCCTGCCGGTCTTCGGCACGGTGCTGTCGATCCTCATCGGCGGGATTGCGGTCTTCGTGGCCGGCGGCGCCGTCCTGGTGGTCGGCCCCTTCGTCGGGGTTCCGGGCGGCGCGCTGGCGGCGGCCCTGCTGGGCGTCGGCCTGATGGGCCTGGGCCTGTTCATGGGCGGCCTGATGGCCCTGCTGACCAAGTGGCTGATCGACGCCACCGTCTGGTACGCCCGCCTGCACTACCGCGTGGTCAAGCCCGCGCTCGAACCCCAATCGCACGTCTGAAGCCGGTTCTGAGGGAGGAACTGACATGATCCGCAATCTACTCATCATCTCCGGCGCCGGCCTGATCCTGGCCATCGTCGGCATCGGCGGGGCCTTCGCCGTCGGGGGCCGCGACCTGGCCCGCCACGACTGGACCTGGGTGGTCACCGACGACAACGCCGGCGACGACAGCTTCAAGATCGAGCGCGGCGCCGTCTCGCCCGACACCACCCGCACCCTCGCCTGGACCGGCGACCAGCGGCTGGCCATCAACCTGCCCGCCGACATCACCTACGACCAGCAGGCCGACGAGCCCGGCATCACCGTCATCGGCCCCAAGACCGTCGTGGACCGGGTCCGCTTCGCAAACGGCCGTCTGACGATGGACGACGCCCCGCGCGGCGACCGCAGCTACATCCGCTGGACCCGCACGGGCATTCACGGCTGGAGCGAGACCGACGTGCTGAAGGTCGTCATCAAGGCCCCTTCGGTGAAAGCCTTCGACCTTTCCGGGCCGACCGAACTGAACATCCGCGGCTACGACCAGCCGACGCTGGACCTGACCATGACCGGCAGCTCCGATGTTCAGGTCCAGGGCAAGACCCAGGCCGTAACCCTGGACATCTCGGGCTCGGGCAACGCCGAACTGGAAGAGCTGTTCGTCACCGACGCCAAACTGCGCGTCAGCGGCAGCGGCGACGCCGAGGTCGGTCCCACCGGCAGGGCCGAGGTCGATGTCTCGGGCAGCGGCTCGGTGCGCCTGACCCGCCGCCCGGCCCAGCTGCGTCAGGACATCAGCGGCTCGGGCGACGTCACCCAGGACTGATCTCCTCGCGCCGACGACGACCCACGGCCCCTTTCGCATCGCGAGAGGGGCCGTTCCGTATGCAGCCCCCGTGACGCGGGCGGGCCGAGCGCCTATCTAGCCTGCATGACCGCAACCGCCTCCCCCTCCCCCATCCTCGACGCCGCGGGCGTGACCCCTGACGAGGCCCTGACCATCCTGCAGACGGCCCTGGCCGGCGCCGACGACGGCGAGCTGTTTCTGGAGAAGACCGAGAGCGAATCCCTGGTCTTTGACGACGGGCGGCTAAAGGGCGCCTCCTACGACGCCGTCGAGGGCTTCGGCCTGCGCGTCGTGGCGGGCGAGACCGCCGGCTACGCCCACGCCAACGAAATCTCCGCCGCCGCCATCCGCCGCGCCGCCGAGAGCGCGTCTCTGGCCAAGCGCGGCTATTCCGGCCACTCGGCCGAGGCCCCGCGCGCCACGAACCAAAAGCTCTATGACGAGGTCGATCCCCTCGCCTCGCCCGGCTTCTCGGACAAGATCGAACTGCTGTCCGAAATCGACGCCTGGGCGCGCGCCCGCGACCCGCGCGTGGTTCAGGTCTCGGCCTCCATCACCGGCGAGCGCCGCGCCATCGAGATCCTGCGCGCCGACGGCCGACTGCTCAGCGACGTACGCCCTCTGGTCCGCCTGAATGTCTCGGTCACAGTCGAGCGCGACGGCAAGCGTGAAAGCGCCTCGTCCGGCGCCGGGGGCCGTGCGGGCTTTGAAGCCTGGATTGCGCCGGACCGCTGGCAGGGCCAGATCGACGAGGCCCTGCGCCAGGCCCTGGTCAACCTCGACGCCATCGACTGCCCGGCGGGCGAGATGGACGTGGTTCTGGGCGCCGGCTGGCCCGGCGTCCTGCTGCACGAGGCCATCGGCCACGGCTTCGAGGGCGATTTCCACCGCAAGGGCTCCTCGGTCTTCAGCGGCAAGATGGGCCAGCGCGTGGCCGCTCCGGGCGTGACGGTGGTGGACGACGGTTCCATCGCCGGGCGTCGCGGCTCGCTGTCGTTCGACGACGAAGGCACCCCGACCTCGCGCACCGTCCTGATCGAGGACGGCATCATGGTCGGCCTGATGCACGACCGCCTGTCGGCGCGTCAGCTGGGCGCGACGGCCACCGGCAACGGGCGGCGCCAGTCCTTCGCCCACATGCCCATGCCGCGCATGACCAATACCTTCATGGAAGGCGGCAAGGATTCGAAGGCCGACATGATCGCCTCGACCAAGCGCGGCCTCTACGCCGCCAACTTCGGCGGCGGCCAGGTGGACATCACCAACGGCAAGTTCGTCTTCCAGTGCACCGAGGCCTATCTGATCGAGGACGGCAGGATCACCGCCCCCGTGCGCGGCGCCACCCTGATCGGCGACGGGGCCACGGCCCTGACCCATATCCAGATGGTCGGCGACGACTTCGCCTTCGATCCCGGCGTCGGCGTCTGCGGCAAGGCCGGTCAGGGCGTCCCCGTCGGCATCGGCCAGCCCAGCCTCAAGATCGGCGGCCTGACGGTGGGCGGCACGGCGGTCTAGGGGGTCGCGACCTCGACCGGGGCCGCCTTCCACGCCGGTCCCTCGATCTCATAGCCCTGGGTCTCCAGCCGATCCAGCACGCCGTCCGGCTCGGCCAGGACCCGCAGTTGGGCCACGGCCATGGTCACGCCCGGATCGCCCAGGGCCGTCTGCACGGCCTCGGCCCACTGACGGCGCAGCAGGGGCGCGATCTCGGGATCGCCCCAGGGCCAGCACAGGCCCAGCGCCTGCTCCAGCGGCTGGGCCATGACCTCGGGCACGCGCCGGGCGCGCCAGTCTCTGATGCGGATGGCGGCGGCCTACGGCCCGGCCTCGGCGGCGGCCAGGGCGCGCTCCAGGCAGGTCGTATAGGTCGCGGGCGGCGCCGTGATCAGGCTGTCGACGATCTCGTCGCCACGCACCGTGCCGACCGGGCGCACCGGAATGCGGGCGTCGCGCGCCGCCTTCTTGATGATGTCGGCGGCCGTGCGCGTCCGTCCACGCTCATAGCCCGCCTTGTCGCTCATCAGGTCCATGCTCAGGATCATCAGGCTGTTGGTGCGCCAACTGTCGTTCTTCTGATCCGCCATCACCACCTCCAGCCGCGCCTGAACCTCGGGATCCAGATAGTCGGCGGTCGTGGTTCCCTTCGGCAGGCTGGCCACCGTGCGGATACGCCAGATCAAGCGGAAGACATCGGCGACAGAAGCGCGCCCCTCCTGCGGAAACAGGATGCGCTGCGAACGCCGTGTCGCCGCCTCCAGCGCCTCGGGCCGCCATTCGACGTCGCGCGGCACGCCGCTGATGGCGCCGACCAGGATCAGGGTGCTGTCGCCGCGCGTCACTTCCCAGATCGGCGCCTCGGTGCGGCGAGCGCTGACGATAATCTCGTCCACCGTGGTCACGGGCGTGGCCGACGCATCCTGGGCCTGCGCGGGCGATCCCATCGACAGGCCAAGAACAAGAGCTGAGATGACAAGGATACGAGTGGTCATATCTGATGGCGTAACAGTATCTAACCAGACTGTAATCTGACTAATCGGTAATGCTGTCCGCGATTTAATCCACCTGTCAGGCTTGTAACTGGAGACTTGAACCACACCCCGCCAAACCTCTCGCCACGACCGAGGGAGAGGACGACGCCATGACCAAGACCATTCTGCTGGCCACCACCGCCGCACTGGCGTTCGCCGCCGCCGCACCGGCTTTCGCCGAAACCGCGCCGACGGCCCCGCGCCAGACCGCCCAGGCCAGCGATCAGGGCGTCCTGATTTTCACGCCGGACTTCTTCAAGGACGCCCGCCCCAATACGGCGCTGGACATGGTCAACCGCGTGCCCGGCTTCTCGGTGAACGACGGCGACGGCGCCCGCGGTTTTGAAGGCGCGGTCGGCAACATCCTGATCAACGGTTCGCGTCCGGCCTCCAAGAACGACACCGGCTCCAACGTCCTGGGCCGCACCATCGCCAGCCAGGTCGAGCGCATCGAACTGGTCCGCGGCGGCGCGCCCGGCGTCGAAATGCAGGGCTATTCCGTTGTGGCCAACGTCATCCTGAAGACAACCTCCAGCCGCGAACACGTGCTGAGCTGGAACGCCAACCTGTTCGACGGCGGCCACGACACCTTTGGCGGCACCTATCAATTCACCGCCCGCGAAGGCGACCGCACATGGGGCGTCACGCTCGGCGACGGCTATGCCCTGAGCGATTCCAACGGCGCCGGTCGGGTGCTGCGCGTCGCCGCCGACGGGACGGTTCTGCGCGATGAAACCTATTTCAACGACAGTTGGGGCGGCGGCAACTCGATCCGAGGCAACTTCTCCAGCCCTCTTCTGGGCGGCAAGATCGACCTGACCGCGCGCTATGGCGTCAACGACTTCCACAGCCTGAGCCGACAGGCCGCGCCGGACATCCTGCGCGAGAACCTCTATGATGAGGACGGCCACAGCGGAGAACTCGGCGTCGTCTATACGCGCCCCCTGTCCCAGAAACTGAAGCTTGAAACGCGTTTCATCCACGAGTTCGGCGACTTCGACAATGTCTCGACCTCGCGCACCCGCCTCGGCGCCGTGGATAGCCCCGAACAACTGTTCAGCGGCGACGGAAACTCGTCCGAGACCATTCTGCGCGGTCTGGTCCGCTACGAGCGGTCGCCCGCCATGGACTTCGAGACGGGCGGCGAAATCGCTTACAACATGCTGGAGGTCCAACAGGCCTATTCGGTCGGCGGCGTCGACGTGCCCCTGCCCTCGGCCTCGGTCAAGGTCGAGGAAACCCGCGGCGAACTGTTCGGCAAGGCCACCTGGCGCATTAATCCCAAGTGGACGCTGGAAAGCGGCCTGCGGCTGGAATCCTCGACCATCAGCCAGTCGGGCGACGCCTCGCAGGAAAAGAGCTTCTTCTTCGCCAAGCCCCGCGTCCTGGCCACCTGGACCCCCATGGCCAACAGCCAGGTGCGTCTGCGCCTTGAACGCACGGTCGGACAGCTGGACTTCGGCGACTTCGCCGCCTCGGCCGAGTTCGCCGACGAGAACGTCTTCGGCGGGAATGTGAACCTGTCGCCGGAATCGCGCTGGGTCAGCGAACTGACCTTCGAGAAACGCTTCTGGGGCGACGGCATCGTCAGCCTGGGCCTGCGCCACGACGAGATCACCGATGTCATCGACCTGATCCCGCTGGACGGCGGCCTGGCTGCGGTGGGCAACATCGGCGACGGCGCCCTGGATCAGCTGGCCCTGAACGTGACCATTCCGACGGACAAGCTGGGCGTCTCGGGCGGCAAGTTCGGCTTCCGCAACACCTGGAACAAGACCGAGGTGACCGACCCGACCACCGGCGAGAAGCGCCCCATATCGGATGTGCGCGCCTCGCAGGCGACGATCACCTTCGAGCAGGACATCACGTCGTGGAAGCTGCAATGGGGCGGCGCCTGGATCCCGCTGTTGGGCCAGACGGGCTATCAGCCGGATCAGATCTCGGGGTGGCGCGGCACGGATTATTACGAGCTGTGGGCCGAGTACAAGCCGACCCCGACCCTGTCGATCCGCGGTCAGGTCAACATCTGGAACGACTTCAACGTGACCCGCACCGTCTTCGCCGATCGCGACACGCGGCCGATCGAGTTCGTCGAGAGCCGCGCCATTGACCCCCGCACCTTCTGGCAGATCCGTGTGCGCAAGACCTTCTAGACCTTCAGGACCAAGATTCCCGCCCTGCCGGTTCCCAACCCCGACAGGGACAGGACGGGCCTCAACGGCCCACTGAAAAGGGCGGCGCCTCTCGCGAGACGCCGCCCTTTCCTTGTCGAACGAAACGGTCAGGCGATCAGTGGACGCCCGCCATGCCCTTCTTCAGCAGCGGCGACAGCACCAGCAACACCACGCCGACGGCGACACCGGTCCAGCCGATGGTTCCGAAGATCGAGCCATAGGTCTGCAGCGCCAGCTCCGGGCTGGTCACAACGCCCGCGACCGTGTCGGTCGAGGTCGCCTGAGCGATGAAGCCGGCGGCGATGTGGGCCACCGAGCTGGACAGGAACCAGACGCCCATCATCAGACCCACCACGCGATCCACCGACAGCTTGGTGATCATCGACAGCCCCACCGGCGACAGGCAGAGCTCGCCCATCGTGTGCAGGAAGTAGGTCAGGAACAGGAAGAGCAGCGGCACGCGGAAGTCCAGGTTGGCCTGCGTCGCCGACGCCCAGGTCAGCAGCAGGAAGCCGGCGCCGACCAGAACCAGGGCGAAGGAGAACTTGACCGGGGTCGAGGGTTCCAGGTTGCGCTTGCCCAGCCAGACCCACAGGGCGGCGATGATCGGGCCGCCGATGACGATGATGCCCGGGTTGAACATCTGGGTCATGGGCGCATTGAACCAGGTCGGCATGGCCGTGGACTGGTCCGCGAACAGGGTCAGCGACGAACCGGCCTGTTCAAACAGGGCCCAGAACAGGACCGAGAAGAAGATCAGGGTCAGGGCGACCAGCATGCGGCTGCGCTCGGAGCCGCGCAGCTTGAACAGGACATAACCCACCACCGAGGCGAAGATGACGCCGGCCAGCCAGGGCAGGGCCGTCTCGATGATGTGGTGACGCTGCATCAGCAACCAGACCGGGAAGACCGTGACCAGGCCGCCAATCCAGAAGATGGCCTCGAACGGCAGGCCGAAGATCTTGCGAGTCTTGAGCATTTCCGGCTGCGGCGGGCCGCCGCGACCTTCCAGCCAGCTCTGGCCGAGGATGAAGGTGACCAGACCCAGAAGCATGCCGATGCCGGCCAGACCGAAGCCATAGGCCCAACCGTACTTGATGCCGAGGTAGGAACAGGCCGCCGTGGCCAGAACCGAACCCAGGTTGATGCCGACGTAGAAGATGGTGAAGCCGCCGTCGCGACGGGGATCATTCTCTTCGTACAGGGCGCCCACGACCGTCGAGATATTGGCCTTCAGGAAGCCGACGCCGACGATGATCAGCGACAGGGCGAAGAACAGGACCGGCTCCCCAAAGCCGAGGTCCCGAACGGTTTCCAGCTTGTAGCCTTCCGTGGCCGTGAAGGCCGGGAAGCCGCCCGCCGCCGGGGCTACGGCCGGAGCCGCCGCATCCGCCGCCATCGCCGCCGCCGGCTCGGCGCCGACCTTGGAAATGCCTTCCGGCGAAATCGTGATCTGGGTCCGCTCGTCGCCGTTGACGGCGAAGATGGTGCGGTTCTGATCGCGGCCCTCGACCTGAAGCTCATAGGTCGTGGCGCCGATGGTCAGGTTTTCCCGCCCGCCCGTGCCCTCGAAGGCCATCATGAAGTGACCGGCGACCAGCAGGACGGCGCCGATGATGACGGCCTTGCGCGAGCCCAGATACTTGTCGGCGATCATGCCGCCGACGACCGGCATCAGATAGACCAGCGCCGCATAGGCGGCGTAGATGCCTTGCGCCTCTTTCGGACCGAACAGGAAGTGCTGGGTCAGGTAGAGGACCAGCAGGGCCCGCATGCCGTAGTAGGAAAAGCGTTCCCACATCTCTGTAAGAAACAGGACCACCAGCCCCCGCGGGTGTCCCAGAAACGTCTTGCGAGGCGTCGCCGAAAGCGCGCCCCCCCCATCCGTCGTGCTCAACGGCGTTCTCCCAAATGCTGCGCCCTGACTGGCGCATTAAGGCCGCAGAAACAGCACGGCGAGGCCAAGCGGACAAGCGTTAACGCCGCGACTTGTCACCGCAACGACGCATTTTGCCTCACAGACCCTTCGCCTGTGGGTTGTTTTTTCGCAAAAAGGCCCGGTTTTCGCAACCTGAAGCTAGGTGCTGTCGTTGGATCTCAAGCTAAACAAGGGGTCTGACGCGCATGACGGTCCGCCGCTTTCTTCCCGCCGACGTCGCCGACGTGAATCGGCTGCACCGTGACGTCTGGTGGCCGGAGCGGTCTCATGAGGGCTGGCGCTGGCTGGAAAACAATCCGGCGCGCCTGGCGCTCGACGCGCCGGCCGGCTGGGTGATCGAGGGTGCAGAGGGCCGACCCGGGGCCTTTCTGGGCAACTTCATCCAGCGCTTCTGGTCGGGCGAGCGCCCTCTTTACGGGGCCACAGGCTTCTCCGTCATCGTGCCGCCAGACCACAGGGGCCGTAGCCGCGAGCTGATGGGAACCTTTGTCGGGCAGCCCGGCTGCTTCGCCCGCTACACCCTGAACGCCAACGCCCGCTCCAGCCCGCTCTACAAACGGTTCGGCATGCAGGCCTGGCCCGCGCAAACCCATGCCGTGAAACTGTCGTGGATCATCAACCCCGCCGCCTGCCTCTACAGCCGGGGGCTTCGGGCCGTGGTGGCGCGCGAGCCGCGCGCGGCGCGCTGGCTGGGCGAACAGCTGATGCCGGCACACTCCGCGAGGCCCGTCGACACGACGGGGTTGTCCGATGGGGTGACAGCCCTGAACGACCTGTCCGACACCTCGGCCTACGCCGGCTTCTGGACCGCCCTGCGCGACCAGGGACGCATCATCGGGGACCGCAGCCCGGCCATGATGCGCTGGCGTCTTACCGACCCCGACCTGACCACTCGCCCGCTGCATCTGGTGCGACGTCAAGGCGACGAAATCACCGGCCATGCGCTGGCCCTGCTGGGCAAGGGCAACTCGATCGAGCCGCCGACGCTGGAGATTCTGGATCTGGAGGCCCTGGATCGCGATCGGGCCGCTGTCCCTGCCCTGGTCGCCGCCCTGCTGAAGCTGGCGCCCGCGCTGGGCGCCGCCAAGGTGCGGTTGCAGGTGGTCACGGAGGCCATGCTGCATGATCTGGGCCATCTGGGGCGTCGAGCCCGGCGCGAGGGCGGCTGGGGCCACTGCCATGTCGCCTTCGCGCCTGCCTCCGAAGAGGACGCTCTGGAGGGGGCCCGCGACTGGCGTCCGACCCCGTTTGACGGCGACTATTCCTTCTGCACCCGTCCTCTACCCGTCTCGATCCCTCGGGCGCGCGGACGGTGGTTCCGTGACAAGGAAGCGCCGACCGGCTCGAAAGCCGGGGCCCTGGCCTAGGGGCGGGCCTTCAGCTCGTCGCGGATTTCCGCCAGCAGGGCCTCGGTGGGCGTCGGGGCGGCGGCCGCTTCGGGCGCTTGTTCGCGGCGCAGCTTGTTGATGCCCTTGACCAGCAGGAAGACCACGAAGGCCACGATCAGGAACTGGATCAGGGTGTTGATGAAGGCGCCGTACTGGATGGCCACCTTCTCGACCGCCTCGGTGGCCGGATTTTCGGGCACCAGGACCCATTCCAGCTTGGAGAAGTCGACCCGCCCCAGCAGCAGGCCGATCGGCGGCATGATGATCTGATCGACCAGGCTGGTGACGATCTTGCCGAACGAAGCCCCGATGATGACGCCGACCGCCAGGTCGACGACGTTGCCGCGCGCGGCGAATTCACGAAACTCGGTCAGCAGGCTCATTCTTCAGTCTTTCGTTCAGGCGTCGCCGGAAGCGTTCAGGCGTTCGCGAAGTTCCTTGCCGCTCTTGAAAAAGGGAACGGCCTTGGCCGGGACTTCGACCGTATCCCCGGTGCGGGGATTACGTCCGACACGCGCCGGGCGACTGCGCACCGAAAAAGCGCCGAAGCCCCGCAGCTCGACCCGTCCGCCGTCCGAGAGAGCCTCGGTCATCTGCCCCAGGATCACGTTGACGACCCGCTCCACCTCGGCGTGCGTGAGGTGAATGTTCTCGGCCGCCAGCTTCTCGATCAGTTCAGACTTGATCATTCAGGCCCCCGCCCGTGGCTGTTTCAGATGCAGTCGCTTCCGTTCAGGTCCGCACCCTAACCGTCTGACGCCACAGGAAGAAAGGGGTTTCGTCGGATTAGGAACGATTCTCACGGGCTAGCCTCGCCATTGGTGAGGCTTCTTGCCCGAGGCGCAAGAAAAAAGGCGGCTGGATTGCTCCAGCCGCCCCATTTTCTGGTCGATTTGGACGATTAGTCCTTCGAACCGGCCTTTTCGCGAAGCGCGGCGCCCAGGATGTCTCCCAGCGATGCGCCCGAGTCCGACGAACCGAACTGTTCGATGGCCTCGGCCTCGTCCTTCATTTCCAGCGCCTTGACCGACACCGAGACGCGGCGCGTGGCCTTGTCGATGCCGGTGATCATGGCGTCGATACGATCGCCGACGGCGAAGCGTTCCGGACGTTGCTCGTTGCGGTCGCGCGACAGGTCCGACTTGCGGACGAAGGCCGTGACCGGCGCGTCGTCTTCACCGAACTTGACTTCGATGCCGCCGGTTTCGATCGACGTCACGGTGACGGTGATCTGCTGGCCACGCTTGTAAACGTCGCCTTCCATCGGGTCGCCGCCGAGTTGCTTGACGCCCAGCGAGACGCGTTCCTTCTCGATGTCGACGTCCAGCACCTTGGCCTTGATCGTTTCACCCTTGCGGTAACGCTGGATGGCTTCTTCGCCCGACACGTTCCAGTCCAGGTCCGACAGGTGGACCATGCCGTCGATGTCGTTGTCCAGGCCGACGAACAGGCCGAACTCGGTGGCGTTCTTGACTTCGCCCTCGACGGTCGAACCGACCGGGTGAGCCTCGACGAAGGCTTCCCACGGGTTGTTCTGGGCTTGCTTCAGGCCCAGCGAGATGCGGCGCTTGGCGCTGTCGACGTCCAGGACGATGACTTCCACTTCCTGCGAGGTGGAGACGATCTTGCCCGGGTGGACGTTCTTCTTGGTCCAGGACATTTCCGAGACGTGGACCAGGCCTTCGACGCCGGCTTCCAGCTCAACGAACGCACCGTAGTCGGTGATGTTCGTGATGCGGCCGGTGTACTTGGCGTTGACCGGATACTTGGCTTCGACGCCGTCCCACGGGTCCGACTGCAGCTGCTTCATGCCGAGCGAGATGCGCTGGGTGTCCGGGTTGATCTTGACGATCTGGACCTTGACGGTGTCGCCGACGGCGAGAACCTGCGACGGGTGCGAGACGCGCTTCCACGACATGTCGGTGACGTGCAGCAGGCCGTCGATGCCGCCGAGGTCGACGAACGCGCCGTAGTCGGTGATGTTCTTGACGACGCCTTCGCGGACTTCACCCTCTTGCAGCTGGCCGACCAGCTCCGTGCGCTGTTCGGCGCGGGCTTCTTCCAGGATGGCGCGACGCGAGACGACGATGTTGCCGCGCGGACGGTCCATTTTCAGGATGGCGAAGGGCTGTTCCTTGCCCATCAGCGGGCCGACGTCGCGCACCGGGCGGATGTCGACTTGCGAGCCGGGCAGGAAGGCCGAGGCGCCGCCCAGGTCGACGGTGAAGCCGCCCTTGACGCGACCGACGATGGCGCCGTTGACCGGCTGGCCTTCGGCGAAGACGACTTCCAGACGGGTCCAGGCTTCTTCGCGGCGAGCCTTGTCGCGGCTGATGACGGCCTCACCCAGGGCGTTCTCGACGCGCTCCAGGTAGACTTCGACGTTGTCGCCGACCTTCGGGATGACAGCGCCTTCGCCGATGCCGAATTCACGGGCCGGGATACGGCCTTCGGTCTTCAGACCGACGTCGATGATCAGGATGTCTTTTTCGATGCCGACGACGCGGCCGTGAACAACCTGGCCTTCGCCGAGGTCGCGACCCTGAAGGGTCTCGTCGAGCAGCGCAGCGAAATCGTCACGCGAGGGGTTATGGGTGTCGGTCATATAGCTCTGGGGTTATGGCGCGCGACCGGGTCGGTCCCGCACGGGTGGATAAACAGGGAAAGGGAAAATCAGGTCGTCAGGACGCGAGGCCGGCGCAAGAGGCGCAAACAAATAAAGCCAGAACGCCCGCGGAAGCCGAGATCAGGAGCGTTGGATTTGTCCTGGAGGGTCTAAACCCCGGCCCGGACGCGCGCCGCCTCGACGATACGGCGGGCCGCATCGAAGGCGGCTTCTATACCCAGATCGGTCGTGTCCAGCAAGACCGCGTCGTCCGCCTGGACCATCGGCGCGGAATCCCGACCCGAATCCCGCGCGTCGCGACGGCGGATGTCCTCCAGCATGTCGGCGAAGGCGATGTCCTGGCCGCGAGCCGTCAGCTGCTTCCAGCGCCGCTCGGCGCGGACCTCCGGGGTGGCGGTGACATAGAGCTTGGCTGCGGCGTCGGGGGCGATGACCGTGCCGATGTCACGCCCGTCCAGAACCGCGCCGCCGGGCTGGCGGGCGAAGTCCTGTTGCAGTTTCAGAAGCGCGGCGCGCACGCCCGGATGGCTGGCGACCCGACTGGCCGCCTCGCCCGCGTCACGCTCGGTCAGGCGCGGATTGTCCGATAGGCCTGCGATATCCAGCGACAGGGCCGCCGCCTCGGCCGCAACCGCGTTGCCCAGGTCCTGCCCCGCGTCCAGCACCGCCAGACCCACAGCGCGATACAGCAGGCCCGTGTCCAGATGCGGCAGGCCGTAGTGCGTCGCCAGACGCGTGGCGATGGTGCCCTTGCCGGATGCGGCGGGGCCGTCGACGGCGATGACGAGCGCTTGGGTCAGGTCTTTGTCTTTCTAGTCACGTCACGAAGGGCGATCAGCAGGCAGAAGACGGCGAATCCGCCGCCAACCAGAACTGAGGTCCCGTAGAAGCCGCTCAAGCCCCAGAAGACAAGCGGCTTGTCGCTCAGGGCGACGTCCGGCCCCTTGCCGTGCAGCAGGATTCCGACCTGCCAGCTGCGCCACAGAAAGCGCCCGCCCTCAAGGCTGCACCATCCCACAAAGACGGCGGCGAGGACGAACTGAAGCCAGGACCAGAGCCCGGACTTCTTTCGCGCTTCAGCCACGTTCGTCGCCGATGTCGCCACCCAGCCCGTTCATCATTGTGACGAAGCCGGGGAAGCTGGTGGCGATCATTTCAGGGTCCAGAACCGATACGGGCTGCTCGGCGGCCAGCCCGAGGATCAGGTGGCTCATGGCGATGCGGTGATCGTGAGCGGTGGCGACGGTCGCGCCGCCGCGCACTGGTCCGCCAGTGACGATGAAGCCCTCGGCTTCTTCTTCCACCGCGACGCCGCAGGCGCTCAGGCCCGCGACCATCAGAGCGATGCGGTCGCTTTCCTTGACCCGCATCTCGCCGATGCCGCGCATGACGGTGCGGCCCTGGGCATAGGCGGCAACCGCCGACAAGATCGGGTATTCGTCGATCATCGAGGCGGCGCGGTCTTCCGGCACCACCACGCCCTTGAGCGCCGAATAGCGGGCGGTGACATCGCCTACGTCCTCGCCCCCGCTGGTGCGGCGATTGGAGATGGTCAGGTCAGCGCCCATCTCGATCCAGGTGTCGAACAGACCGGTGCGTTGCGGGTTCAGCATGACGCCCTCAACGGTGACTTCCGACCCCGGAACAATCAGGGCCGCCGCCAGAGGGAAGGCCGCCGACGACGGATCGCCCGGCACGGCCACGGCGGTTCCGGTGAGCGCCTGCCCGCCCTTCAGGCGAATACGCCAGCCCTCGCCCTCCTCGGTCACGTCCACCGTCGCGCCGAAGGCGCGCAGCATCCGCTCGGTGTGGTCGCGGCTCTTTTCCGGCTCGATAACGACGGTCTCGCCCGTCGCGTTCAGCCCGGCCAGCAGGATGGCCGACTTGATCTGGGCCGAGGCCACGGTCTGCACATACTCAATGGCCTTCAGACCGCCGCCGCGCAGGGTCAGGGGCACGCGATCCTCGGCGTCATTCCAGTCGAAGCGCGCGCCCATATCGGCCAGAGGCCCGGTGACGCGCTTCATCGGCCGCTTTCGCAGAGAGGCGTCGCCGTCGAAGGTCGCGCTCAGATCATAGCCGGCGGCGGCGCCCATCAGCAGCCGCACCCCGGTTCCGGCGTTGCCGCAGTCGATGACGGAGGCGGGCGTGCTGAACCCGCCCTGCCCGGTCACCCGCCAGCGCCCCTCGCCCAGCCGCTCGATGGCGGCGCCGAAGGCTTCGACCGCGCGCGCAGTGGCCAGGATGTCGTCGCCTTCCAGCAGGCCCTCGATCTCGGTCACGCCCTCGGCCATGCCGCCGAAAATCAGCGAGCGGTGCGACATGGACTTGTCGCCGGGCGCTCTCACGCGGCCCTTCAACGGTGCAGAGACAGGACGCGCAGTCAGGGTCGAGGGGGCAGTCACCTGGCCAAAAACTCCGATTGTTCAGGAAACGTCGCGCTGGGCGGAGAAGAAGGCTTTTGACAGCGGCCCCCTTGGGTGGCAAGGGAGCCGGCCTAATTCCGAAATTCAACTCCTGCCGAAGGTAATCCCGTGGCCAATCCCGAACTGGGCCAAAAGCAGGTCTGCCCGAACTGCCAGGCCAAATTCTACGACCTGAACCGTCGCCCGGCGCACTGCCCCAAGTGCGACACCGAGTTCGACCCGCTTGAAGAAGCCATGCGCAACCGTCGCGTTCGCGGCCGCACCGGCCCGGGCTTCGCCTCGGACGACGAGGCCGAGGATCAGGTCGCCGACAAGGCCGCCGACAGCGACGACGAGGAAGAGGACACCGAAGCCTCGACCCCCGAAATCGACGAGGAAGGCCACGAGCCGATCCTGACCCCCGACGACGACGACGATGCTGAACCCAGCGCCGACGACGCCGGCATGGGTTCGTCGGACGGCGACGACGACGACGCCCTGGGCGACGACGACGATGACTCCGTGCCCTTCATCGAAGACGAAGACGACGACAATCTCGACGACGAGATCGTCAAGCCCTCGCGCGACGACGACTGATACCAAGGGTCGGAAAAATAAGCGGAAAAAAAGTTGTCAGGGCGACTTGATCTCTCAAAGGCCCTGACATAGTTTCCGCCCCTCGCTGGGGACCACGATCTTCGGCGAGGCCGACCGAAAGGTTCGGGGCTTTAGCTCAGTTGGTAGAGCGCTTGCATGGCATGCAAGAGGTCAGCGGTTCGACTCCGCTAAGCTCCACCATCAAAGGCCTCGCGGAACCCCCGCGGGGCCTTTGTCCATTCCGGCCTCCGGTGACGCCGCATTAACCGACGCCGCCCTAGTCCCGGCCGCAGTATGCGTTTCCAGACCTTCGCCGCCGCCCTTGTCCTGATCGTGCTGCTGGCCGCCTGGCTGTCGCTGAACGACGACGGGTCTCCAGCAGATCGAGCCGCCGCCGCGCCGTCGCCGACCGCCGTGCCCCACGGCGCCGACCTGTCGTGCCGGGTCGCCTATGTCCATGACGGCGACAGCCTGAGGTGCGAGGACGGCGCGCGCATCCGTCTCCACGCCGTCGCAGCGCGCGAGACGGACGAGACCTGCGCCCCCGGCCACCCCTGCCCCGCCGCCTCGGCGGCCGCCGCCACCCGCACGCTGAAGCGCCTGACCGAGGGGCGCGACCTGGTCTGCCGGGCCACAGGCCGCAGCTATGACCGCGTCACCGCCATCTGCTGGACGCCGGAAGGCGCCGAGGTCAACTGCGCCATGATCCGCAGCGGCACGACCGTGATCTGGCCCCGCTACAATCGCCAGACGCCGCTCTGCGTCTGAGCGACAGATCATACGGCGCCAGACTGCCTTTTTCCGGCGATAGGGGGTATGGAAGCCGCCATATTTTCATTCAGAGGCATGATCCGCCCGTGAGCTCATCGCTGACCGCGTCCTCCGCCGAGGACCAGACCAAGACCCGCGCCATCGTCCCCGTGTCGATGCGGGGCTATGACGCCGACTTCCAGGCCTTCGCCGACGCCCTGGGCGCCTCGTTCTCGCGCTACGGCTTCGCCGTGATCGCCGACCACGGCCTGGATCAGGCAACGATCGACGCCGCCATCGCCGACGCCAAGGCCTTCTTCGCCCTGCCCGAGGATGTGAAGCGTCAGTATCACCAGGCCGGCACCGGCGGCGCGCGCGGCCTGACCCCCTTCGGCGTCGAAGCCGCCAAGGGCGCCGCCGCCGTCGACCTGAAAGAGTTCTGGCACGTCGGCCGCGAACTGCCCGCAGGCCACCCCTATCGCCAGTACATGCGCGACAACGTCTGGCCGACCGAGATCGAAGGTTTCCAGAGCCACCTCTACGGCATGTTCGAGGCCCTGGATCAGCTGGGACGCAAGATCCTCAAGGCCATCGCCCGCTACATGCAGCTGGGCGACGACTATTTCGAGGACAAGGTCGAGCTGGGCAACAGCGTCCTGCGCATGCTGCACTATCCGCCGGTTCCCGCCGACGCCCCCGGCGTGCGCGCGGGCGCCCATGAGGACATCAACGTCATCACCCTGCTGCTGGGCGCCGAAGAAGCCGGGCTGCAACTGAAAGACGCCGACGGCGAATGGCTGGACATCGCCCCGCCCGCCGGCGCCCTGGTGGTCAACATCGGCGACATGCTGCAGCGCCTGACCAACCACGTCCTGCCGTCGACGACGCACCGCGTGGTCAACCCGGCGCCCGAACGTCGCGGCTTCGCCCGCTACTCGACGCCCTTCTTCCTGCACTTCAACCCGGACTTCCCGATCGAGACCCTGCCCTCGACCATCACCCCGGAAAACCCGGACCGCTATGCCGGCAAGACCATCCTGGCCGAGGACTTCCTGATGGAACGCCTCAAGGAGATCCGCCTGATCTGATCAGGCGCATCCCGGAATGAAAGGGGCCGGCGGAGCGATCCGCCGGCCCTTTTTGCCGTCCGCTTTTCCTAGCGCGAGATGCGCAATCGGGTGATGTCCTGACCGATCTCGGCGAAGTTCTTGCTCAGGTCGTCGCCGGTCTTGGGCAGATAGGCCCGGTCTTCGCCAGAGGCGCAGCTCTTCAGAATGGAGGCTGCATTGGCGTCGTCGATCTGGAAGCCGACGGTATAGACGATGACGCCGTCCGCCTTCATGTTCTCGCACAGCCGGGTCGCCTGGGCGAAGGGATCGCCGTTGGTCGCATTGCAGTCGATCGTGCCCGTCGTCACCCCCGAACAATAGGCCACGTTGAACTCGCCATCGGTCATCAGGATGACGGACTTGATGGTTTCCGCCGGGTTCTTGGGCCCGGCGTAATAGGTCGGCCACAGGCTGTTGAACGTGTCCGACACGGCATACCAGCCCCAGGCCAGCCCGATCTGGCCCGCCGTGCCGCCCGACGCCCTCAACCCGTTGATCAGGTCGGTCAGGGTCTTGCGGTTGGAGGTCAGGGGCTGGATCACGGCCGAGGGACAGTCGCCGGCGTCATACTTGCGTCCCACCGGATTTCCGCCGGGCGAGGCGTTGGTATAGGCCGCGCCGCCGATCCTTTCAGTAACGCAATTGGAGAGATCTAGCGACGTCAGCGAACTGGCGTTGCCCCGCCTGAAAATGCGCCACTCGCAACCGTTCTGGCCGCACCGCGCCTCGCCGCCGCTGGTATAGGTCCCGTAGTTCGCGCCGTTCACGCCGATCGAGAAGCTGTTGGCCGTGACGTTGCCGATCTCGAACGAGCTGTTGTTGATCTGGGTCATGCCCCGCACGCCGCTGATGCGGACGGTCGAGGGCCTGGCCTTGTCGCCAGTGTCCGTAGTGACCGCCGACATGCCATGGCCGGCCGAGGTGATCACCACCGAACAGTCCGACACCAGGCATTTGCGGATCGTGCCGCCGGAATAGCTGCTGGAATAGCCGCTGGTGCTGACCGCCGACCAGCTGCTGCCGTTGAAGGTCTCCAGCGAGAAGGTGTTGTTGGCGCGGGCGGCGACCCTATAGGCCCGATCGTTGAGCGCGCTCAGGCGCCAGGAGCCGCTGTTGGCGGTGATGCCGCTGATCCACACGAAATCGCCGTTCTGGAATCCGTGGGCGTTCGAGGTGATGACCACCGGATTAGCCCGCGAAATCGAACTGATCGACTTGCTCGATCCCGTCGTCCAGGCCGCGCCGGTGATGGCCGTCGCGCCGGTCGGCGCGCCGCGCGCGCCGGTGACATAGCTCCCCATGTTGACGCTGGTCGAATAGGGCACGATCGCCATGCGGGAATAGAAGCTCGACTGATCCGTCTGGACGACGATGGTGACCAGTTGCCGAGCCGCCGCCTTCAGCGCGTCAAGCTTGGACTGGGGCGGACAGTTTCTGCTGCAATTGTCCATCGAACCGGTGATGTCGACCACCAGGGCGACCTCGACGTTACGCGATGAGCGGTCGACCTGGGACTCGGTGCTGACCGGCAGATAGTCGTCCAGCAGCCTGCCGTAGGGGGGCAGGACGATGTTGGCGACAAGCACCTTCACATTCACCTTGGCGTCCGCCACGACCACCTTGTTCCGAAGCACGAAAGTAGCGGTGTCGCCGCTGCCTTCGACGAAATAGCCCGGCATGTTGGCCTTCAGCGCAGCCATGCCCACCGTCGTGATTTCCTGATCCGTCGACGCGGTGGATCGCGCGGCGGCCAGGGCGGCGGCGTCCAGTGCGTCCTGAAGATTGGCCCTGACCTTGGACGCCTGATGCAGGTCGACGGCGCCCAGGGTCATCATCAGCAGGACCGGCAGGGCCAGGCCGAACATCATGGCCACATTGCCGCGCGTGCCCGCAGCGAACCGCGCAGCAAACCTCCGCGTTGCGCCCGCCAGCCGATTGAACCCTTTCGTCAGCCTGTTCGTCACCGTCTCGGCCCCTGAATTCCGCAGCGGACACAGGCCCGCATTCCGATGAACCGTGACGGTTTTCAGTTAAGGCTTGGCCCTATGCTGACGGTTAACGCCGCCTTAGCGGTCCACGCAGGCGTCCAGACCCTGCTGACGCACCGTGCCCATGGCGGCCTGGATGCGGCTGGCCCGCCGACGGACATAGGGGCCGGGGTCGGCGGCCCGATAGCGGCGCGGGCTGGGCAGGATGGCGGCCAGGCGCGCAGCCTCGCGCGCGGTCAGGTTCTCAGCGCTCTTGTTGAACCAGTGACGCGAGGCGGCCTCGGCGCCATAGACGCCCGGCGCCCATTCGGCGACGTTCAGATACATCTCCATGATCCGCCGCTTGCCCCAGACGGCCTCGATCAGGCCGGTGTAGCCGACCTCAAGACCCTTCCTCACCCAGTCGCGGCTGGGCCAGAGGAAGACGTTCTTGGCCGTCTGCTGGCTGATGGTCGAGGCCCCGCGCCGCTTGTCCGAGCCGCGCTGCTCGGCCCGCTCATTAGCCTGCATCGCCTTCTGGATGGCCTCGACGTCAAAGCCGTGGTGCTGACAGAAGCGCGCGTCCTCGGCGGCGATCACCGCCTCGACCAGACGCGGCGAGATATGGTCCAGCGACCGCCAGCGATAGTCCATGCCATGCCCCGCCGCCGCCTGCTGGACCATCAGGATGGTGAACAGCGGCGGCGCGAAACGATGCAGCACCACCCCGCCGATCGGGATCAGGGCCAGGATCAGCAGCAGGGTCAGCAGCGGGCGCCGCTTGCGAGTCTTCGCACGGGTCATGCCGCCATCCTGCCGGGCTCAAGCGTCAGCGCAAGCGAGATTACAGCGAGACCACGCCCGCCTGACCGTCTTCGTCGGCCCAGGCGATGCGGGCCGAACCCGCGCTCATGGCCAGGGCGACGATGGGCGCGCCCTTGTCTTCCTTGATGAAGGCCAGCCCCTGCCCGGCCGGATCGGCCCACCAGACGCGGCCGTCGTCGAGCCCTGCGGCCAGCCGACCGTGCTGTTCGGCGGCGGCGACCTGGGCGATCAGGGTGGTCTCGTCGAAACCGATCTCGGTCGCCTCGCGCCCCATGGGGCCATTGGCGCCGATGAAGGGCCACAGCACCACGCCCTGCGCGCCCGAGGTGGCCAGCAGCTGGCCCTTGGCCATGAAGGCAAAGCTCTTCACCTTGGTCGGATAGCCGCCCATCCGCATGTTCTTCTGATCCTTCAGCCGCCAGCCGTGCAGTTGCGCGTCCTGCATCGAGGTGACGACGAAGGCGCCGTCGGGCGAGAAGGCCACCGCCAGGTGCGATCCGGCCCAGGCCAGCTTGACCGGCTGCTGCTGCTCGATTCGGGCGTACCACAGGGCCGCCCCGCCATAGGTGGCGGTGGCGATGCGCCGTCCCTTGGGATCAAAGGCCACGCCCGAGACGGTGCGTTCGTGCTGGAAGTCGCGGCGGAAGGCGACATCCTTCACGTCGATCACCGACAGGGTGCGCCCCGCCGAAAAGGCGATCAGACCGGAAGCCGGCGAGGCGGCGATGGAGTCGATCCACTGACCCTTGGCGGTGGCCAGCAGCACCGCCTCGCCCTCGCGGCTCCACACCACCTTGCCGTCGTCGCCGCCGGTGACGACGCCCTCGCCCGAGGGGTGGACGGCGGCGCACAGGATGGCGCCGTCATGGACCTCGCTGCGGGCGCCGTTCTCGAACCGCACCGAACCGTCGCCCAGGGCGAAGATCGCGCCCGTCTTGTCGAACAGGGCGGCGGTGACCTGGGCGTCGAAGGAGAAGGCAGTCATGTCGGCTCGCACGCAGAGAGAAAAGTCAGACGCGCCTCATAGCGCCCCGCGTCGCGCCTGTCGCCGGTCAGGCCGTCTTGGGCTTATAGAGACGCCATGACCCTGCTGCTCATTCCCGGCTTCATGGCCGACGCGACTCTGTGGGACGCCATGACCGACGATCTGGCACCGTTCGGGCCTCTGGTCGCGACCGACCTGAGCCGGGGCGAGGACATCGAGAGCATGGCCGCCGCCATCCTGACCGACGCGCCCGAACGCTTCGTCGCCGTCGGCTTTTCCATGGGCGGCTATGTGGCGCGCGAACTGGCGCGGATCGCGCCCGAGCGGGTCAGCGCCCTCATCCTGATCGCCACCTCGGCGCGCGGCGACACCGAGGAGCTGATCCGCCAGCGCCGCTCCGCCCTGAAGGCGGCGCCGAAGTCATTCAAGGGTCTGAGCCGCCCGGCCATCGTCTCGTCGCTGCATCCCGATCTGGCCGAAGATGAAGCGATGATCGCGCGCGTCCGCGATATGGGCCTCAGGCTCGGCGGCGAGGTCTTCCATCGCCAGTCAGCCCTGGCCCGCGCCGGCGACCTGGACCGGCTGGCCGAGATCACCCAGCCGACCCTGATCATCGCCGCCGACGCCGACCGCCTGCGCGGGCCGGATGAGGCCGAGGAGCTGTATCGGGGGATCGCCGGCTCGACGCTGATTCATATCCCTGACAGCGGCCACATGATCCCGCTGGAACAGCCGGAGGCGCTGGCGAAGGTGATGACGGACTGGCTGGCCACCCTCTCCCAATGGGAGAGGGCTTGAGCCTCCAAGAGCGCAGCGATTGGGAGAGGCGAAAGGGTGAGGGTTGGCGGTCGAAGTCGGCCGAAGGGCGTAGGGGCCACGGCTGACGCCGACTGAGCTCTTAGCCCCTCACCCTTTCGCGCAAGGACGACGGCTACGCCGCCATGCGCTCAAGCCCTCTCCCGCCGGGAGAGGGTCAGCCAATTATTTATGCGTCTCCACCCAGCGCTGGGTCATCAGCGCGCCCGAGGCGTAGGCCTCCTGCAGTTCGACGCTCCAGTAATTGAGCATGTCCAGCGGAATGACCGCGCCCGAAACGGCGCAGACGACGTGGTCGCCGCCCTTGACGATCTCGAACTCGGGTGTGCCGTAGATCACCCTGGCCTCGACCCGGGCGCGAGGGGGCGGGTTCATGCCGCGCAGGCCTCGAACCCGGCCTTGAGCGCGGCCTCGTCCAGATCGCGGCCGATGAAGACGGCGCGGCTCCAGCGACGTTCCTTGTCGCCCCAGGGCTTTTGCAGATCGCCTTCCAGGATCATGTGCACGGCCTGGAAGACCAGGCGGCGGTCCTCGCCGTCGACGTCGATGATGCCCTTGGCGCGCAGGATGTTCTGACCCTGCTCACCCAGCAGCTTGTCCAGCCAGGCGGTGAACTTGGCGCCGTTCAGCGGACGATCCAGCGTCAGGGAGATGCCCTTGATGTCGTCGTTGTGGGCGTGACCGCGCGCGCCGTGCGCGTGACCGTGGTCATGCCCATGATCGTGGTGATCGTGGCCGCAGTGCTCGTCGTGCACATGGTCATGGTCATGGCCGTGGTCGCCGTGGTCGTGACCGCAGTCGGCGTCGTGGACGTGCCCCTCGGCGCCGTGGGGCGGGTTCACGAAGTCGGGGCGCACCTCGACGATGCGCTCCAGATCAAAGCCGTGCAGACCCAGGATCTGATCCAGCGGCACATTGGCGCGCTCGGCGCGAATGATCGGGGCCAGCGGGTTCAGGGCGCGCAGACGGCTCTCGACCACGGCCAGCTCGTCTTCCGACGCCAGGTCGACCTTGTTGAGGATAATGCGGTCGGCAAAGGCCACCTGCTCGCGCGCTTCCTTGGAGTCATCCAGACGCGCCATGACGTGCTTGGCGTCGACCAGGGCGGTGACGCTGTCCAGCTGGGTCTTGGCCTTGACCTCTTCGTCGACGAAGAAGGTCTGGGCCACCGGGCCGGGATCGGCCAGACCCGTGGTCTCGACGATGATGGCGTCGAAGGCGGGCTTGCCGGGGCGCTGGCGCTTCATCAGGCCCGAAACGACACGGATCAGGTCGCCGCGCACCGTGCAACAGACGCAGCCGTTGTTCATCTCGAACACGTCCTCGTCGGCGCCGACCACCAGGTCGTTGTCGATGCCGATCTCGCCGAACTCGTTGACGATGACGGCGTAACGCTTGCCGTGATCCTCGGTGAGGATGCGGTTCAGCAGGGTGGTCTTGCCGGCGCCGAGGTAGCCGGTGAGGACGGTGACGGGAGTCTTCTGGGTCATGGGCGGCTAGATGGCGGCTAGAGGGCCGGAAGGGAAGAGGCGCCGGGCGCTTAACAGGCCGGACAATCCGGCAAGGCGCCGCTTTCCAGCTGGAAGGTGGTATGGCTGACGCCAAAGCGGCTGCGGGCCACGCCCTGCGCCTCGACCAAAAGAGCGTCCGCGTCGGGCCGGTCATGGACCAGATGCGCCGTCAGGGCCGTGTCCGTGGTCGACATGCCCCAGATGTGCAGGTCATGCACGGCGCTGACGCCCGGCAGGGCCAGGAAGGCCTCGCGAACCTCGGCCACCTCGACCCCGTTCGGGGCGGCGTCCAGGGCCAGATTGACCGAGTCCTTCAACAGCCCCCAGGTGCTGATCAGGACGACCGCGACAATGCCCAGGCTGACCAGGGCGTCGATCACAGCCCATCCGGTCAGCATGATCACCGCCCCGGCGACGACCACGCCCAGCGACACCGCCGCGTCGGACATCATGTGCAGATAGGCCCCGCGCACGTTCAGGTCCTTGTGCTGGTCCTTCATGAACATCAGAGCCGTCGCCAGATTGATGAGGAAGCCGATGCCCGCCACGATCATGATGACGCCCGAGGCCACCGGCGCGGGCTCGGCCAGACGGCGGACGGCCTCAAAAGCGATGGCCCCGCAGGCGAAGATCAGCAGAAGCGCATTGCCCAGCGCCGCCAGCACCGTCGCCTTGCCATAGCCATAGGTGCGCCTGGACCCTGCCGCGCGTCGCGCCAGCCAGGCCGCGCCCCCGGCCATGGCCAGCCCCAGAACGTCCGACAGGTTATGACCCGCATCGGCCATCAGCGCCGACGAATCGGCCCAGAGGCCGGCCCCGAACTCGCAAAATACAAAGGCCAGATTGACGATCAGGCCGACGGCGTAGCGCCAGTCGCCGGTATTGACCGGTCCATGATGGTGGCCGCCGACGCCGTGGGCATGGCCGCGGCCGTGATCATGACCTGAATGGTCGTGGCCCGCGTGGGAATGGTCGTGTGCGTGATCGTGCGCCATGCAACCCCTCTAGGCCCGCCCGCCGCGCCGCGTCAACGACGACAAACATAAGTCATTGAATGTAAATATATAACCTATCAGCGCGTCAGTGCTGATGGGTCATCACCAGGAAGCCGATCAGGATCAGGGCCACGCCCAGAATGGCGCCCTCATAGCGCGCCCAGCGCTCCAGCCGCAGGATGGAGTATCCGGCGCTGGCCAGGGCGGCCAGCAATGTCATGCCCAGCACCGTCCCCGCCGCGAAGGCGAGCGTCAGCAGGGCCAGAGCCATGACGCCCTCGGTCGCCGACGACAGGTAGATGGGCAGCAGCACCTCGCCCGGCGTCACCGCCATCATCAGCACCAGCCCCCAGAAGGCGGCGCGATCCGACACGGCGGGCTCGGGAACCTCGGCCTCCGGCCCCGTCGCCGTGACCGGCTTCTGCAGCGAGGCCCGCGCCAGATAGAAGGCGCCGAATATAAAGAGCAGAGCCGCCGACAGGTGAGGCAGGAGGCCGCCGATCCAGGCGTTCAGCGCCAGACCCGCCGCCACGATCAGCGATCCGACCAGAGCCGTCGAGGCGATGTGGGCCAGCCCTGCCGTCACCGCGACCGTCATGACCCGCATCAGGCTCCACCGCTGCGCCCGGCCCACCAGGACAAAAGGCAACCAGTGGGTCGGCAGGGCGGCGTGCAGGAAGGCCGCAACGAATCCCCCGCCCAGAAGCGAAATCAGAACGGGCTGCTGAAGATCGGGCGGCGACATTCCGGCCGCTATATCCTGTTACTTTGTAACAATCGATCCCTTTTTATCTCTATTGATAGAGGCTGGCCCGATCCAGCGGCAGGCCGGAGGGGCCGGCCCGGCGCTTCTGGGCCACCGTCTGATAGACCTGCACCGCGCCGCGTTCGAACCCCTTGGCGAACAGGGCGAAATAGACGAGCCACAACCGCGTCCGCGCCTCGCCCGCCAGCCGATAGGCCGCCTCGCGACGCTCATACAGACGCCGCGTCCATTCCCGCAGCGACAGCTCGAAATGCTCGCGCATATCCTCCACGTCCAGGGTCTCGAAACCCAGCCGCCCCAGGTTGGTGACGGTCATGCCGATGGTGTCCAGCTCGCCGCCGGGGAAGATGAAGCGGGTGATGACCCGGGTCGTCGGCGTCGGGCGCAGCCTGTCCTTGCCGCCGCGCCGCACCGACGCCTGATGGAAATAGAGGCCGCCCGGCTTCAACAGGCGGCGCATCTGCTCGAAATGCCGCTCATGGTTGGCGAAGCCGGCGTGCTCGAACATCTCCACCTGGGCGATGGCGTCATAGACCCCGGCGGCGTCGACCTCGCGATAGTCCTTGAGCTCCAGCGTCACCTTGTCCGACAATCCCATGCGCTCGACCTTGGCGCGAGCGAAGTCGAGCTGGGCCTGACTCAGGGTCACGCCGTGGACATGGACGCCGTACTTGCTGGCCGCCCAGCAGGACAGACCGCCCCAGCCGCAGCCCACGTCGAGCATGCGCTGCCCCGGTTTCAGTCGCAGCTTGCGACAGATGCGGTCCAGCTTCTCCTGCTGAGCCGCCTCCAGCGTGGCGTCATGACGGGTGAAGTAGGCGCTGGAATAGACCATCTCAGGATCCAGAAAGAGCCCGTAGAAGTCGTTGCCGACATCATAGTGGAACTGGATGAAGTCCTGATCCCGCCGACCGCTGCGATCCCGCCCGACCCCGTCGTCCCCTGTCGCGTCCCAGGCAGGGAGCGATTCAACCTCCCCGTCTCCACGCCCCAGCAGAAAGGGCAGAGCCTCGCGCGCCACCAGCCAGCGATCGATTGCGCGCTTCAGATGCACCGCGCGCCCGTGGTCCCAGCGGTCCGCGGCCTCCAGGGGACTGCCGCCCTCGACCCTCAGGTCGCCCACTGCGATCAACTCGAACAGGGTCATCAAGCCCGGCTTCAGGATGATGCGGCGAACCGCGCTGGGCCGCGTCACCACGATCTGGATGTCGTCGCGAGCGCCCGGACCCAGCGGCAGGACCTCGCCATTCCACAGGCGCAAGGAAAGATCGGCTTTAAGATGCTCGGCGATGTGGCCGACGATACGACGCGCGGCGATGATGCGCCGGTCAGCAATCTGGTTCACGCGAAAGCCCCTCGAAACGTTGTTCGTCAATTACACAGGCTCGCGGGTCGGGCTAGGCTGTCCGGGGAAATCGGCGCTCGCACAGGGTTTTCGCCCCGTGCACGTTGACTCTGCCCCGCCCTTCCGTATATGTCGCCGCTCTTCGCCCGCAGGGTTTCCTGACGGGCGCATTCTTTTTTGCGTTCACGCTGAGGCTTCCAAATGTACGCGGTGATCAAGACCGGCGGAAAGCAGTACCGGGTCCAACCGGGCGATGTGATTGTTGTCGAGAAACTCGACGGCGACGCTGGCGCTGCCGTCAATTTCGGTGAAGTCCTCATGCTGGGCGGCGACAAGGGTGTGACGGTCGGCGCTCCGCTGATCGACGGTGCGGCGGTTGCTGCAACCCTGGTCGAAACCCGCAAGGGCGAGAAGATCAAGATCTTCAAAAAGACCCGTCGTCAGGGCTATCGCCGCACGAACGGCCATCGTCAGATGGAAACCGTCCTGCGCATCACCGGCATCGAAGGCGCCGGCGAGAAAGCCAAATGGGACGGCACGGTCGACCTGATGACCAAGGCTGAAATCAACGCTCGCGCCCGTGGCCTCGCCCCGCGCGTGGAGGCTGTTGAAGCCGAAGCTCCCAAGGCCAAGAAGGCTCCCGCCAAGAAAGCCGCCAAGGCTGAAGGCGCCGAAGCTTAAGACATTCATCGGCGCCCCGTTCGGCGCCTGCCAAGACGTTAAGGTCGCGCTCAAGCAGCGCACCTAAGGAAGAGGAGCAGCAAGATGGCTCACAAGAAATCCGGTGGTTCGTCGCGTAACGGTCGCGACTCCCATTCCAAGCGCCTTGGCGTGAAGAAGTACGGCGGCGAGCAGGTTCTGGCCGGCAACATCCTCGTGCGTCAGCGCGGCACCACCTTCCACCCCGGTGAAAACGTCGGCCTCGGCCGCGACCACACCCTGTTCGCCACCGCGACCGGCGCTGTGAAATTCACCACCAAACGTGGCGGCCGTTGTTACGTGTCGATTCTCGCGGCCAACGACGACGCTCAGGCCATGGCCGCCGAGTAACGCGAACTGGACCAAAATCCGGGATCGCGTTGCTCTCAGAAGCCGCGATCCGGACCAGGGAAAATATTCCGCGGGGAGTCTGGATCACCAGGCTCCCCGTTTGCGTTTCCCCGCCTCGCTGACCGCCCGAGCCCTGATGAACAAGGACGGCGGTCGCACCAGAGGGGCGTGACCCATGTGCGTGATTGAAACTTCTCCCGTCGTCGAAACCCGGCGCCTCATCCTGCGTGCGCCCGGCGCCCAGGACGTCAGCCGCATCGCGGCCATGGCCAACGACCGAGACATCGCGCGCATGACCCAGCGCATGCCCCACCCCTTCCAGGTGGAGGACGCCGAAGACTTCGTCCTGCACGTCGCCGCCCAGGACCCGAAAAAGGCCAACACCTTCGTCATCGAGCACGAGGACCTTGGCCCTGTCGGCGTCATCGGCCTGTTCGAGAACCAGGACAGCGTGCCTGAGGCCGGCTACTGGATCGGTCGCGACTTCTGGGGCCGGGGCTTTGCGACCGAGGCCCTCGAGGGGGCTCTGGTCTGGGCCTCCAGGCGCTGGAAGCGCCGCGCTCTGATTGCCGGCCACTTCGCCGACAACCCCGCTTCCGGCCGCGTGCTGGAAAAGGCCGGCTTCCTCTATACGGGCGAGACCCGCCGCGCCTTCAGCCAGGCGCGAGGCGAGATCGCCGACACGCGGATGATGGTCTGGCTGGCCTGATAGAACACTGATTTCATGCGGGTTTGGTCAACAGTGCAGTTTTTTCCGAGATCGGAAAAAAGCCTGTTGACCGCCCGGAAGGTCCCCCCTATTAGATCGCTCCTCGGCGGGGCGACCCACCGGGCCCAGATGGCGGAATTGGTAGACGCGCTGGCTTCAGGTGCCAGTGACTTAACGGTCGTGGAGGTTCGAGTCCTCTTCTGGGCACCATATTCTCAAGCGGCGTCGTGTCCCACGGATACGGCGCCGTTTGTCATTTCAGCCCTGCTTTCATCATCCATAACGGCGAAGGTTGGCGCTGCGTCCTAGCGATAGCGCGTGGTTCGTCTATGCTGTCGCCCTGAACGCCCACCCGAGTTTCCAAGCATGACCGTTTACCTGCACGAAGGCGACCTGCCCGACGGCCTCGACCTCGGCCCCGAGGTCGCGATCGATTCCGAGACCATGGGCCTGCGCTTCCGCCGCGACCCGCTGTGCGTGGTGCAACTGTCTTCGGGCGACGGCGACGCCCATGTCGTGCGGCTGAGCCGCCCCGACTATGACTGCCCCAACCTGAAGGCCCTGCTGGCCGATCCCAAGGTGCTGAAGCTCTTCCACTTCGGCCGCTTCGACATCGGCATGTTCGACCTGCACCTCGGCGTCGAGACCCGCCCGGTCTATTGCACCAAGATCGCCTCCAAGCTGGCCCGCACCTATACCGACCGTCACGGCCTGAAGGACGTGGCGCGCGAACTGGCCGGGGTGGACATGTCCAAGGCCCAGCAGAGCTCGGACTGGGGTTCGCCGGTCCTGTCCCAGGCCCAACTGGACTACGCCGCCTCGGATGTTCTCTACCTGCACGCCATCAAGGCGAAGCTGGACACCATGCTGGAACGCGAAGGCCGCGCCGAGCTGGCCCGCGCCTGCTTCGACTTCCTGCCTACGCGTTCGCGTCTCGACCTGGCCGGTTGGGACGAAATCGACATCTTCGCGCACGCCTGAGGACCAGCATGAGCGACCGCGACGCCCAGGAAGCGCGCAAGCGCGCCGACGAGGCCCGGGTCGCCCAGGCCGGCGAGCGCTGGCGTGCGCGCTCACGCCGGGTCAAGCTGTATCGCCGCCTCCTGCCCATCATCATCCTGGTGCTGGCGGGCGGGGCGCTGACCTGGACAGTGTTCCGCACCGTCATGTCGGGGGTCGAACGCAAGGCCAGCGAAAGTCGCGAAATCCGCCTCGACAACCCCATGTTCCACGGCCAGGACGCGCAAGGGCGCTCCTTCGTCATCGGCGCCAAAGGAGCGATCCGCGACCCGGCCACCGGCCATTTCCGCCTGGTCGGCCCCTTGCTGAAACTGAATCTCGGCGGCCGCAAGGTGACGGAACTGACCGCCGACGGCGGCACCTATATCGAGACCGGCCGCAAGGTGGTGATCGGGCCGAACGTGAAGATTTCGGACGGCGGCTCCGGCTTCGTCCTGACCACGCCGGAAGCCGTGGTCGACACCAATACGGGCGTGGTGACAGGCGACAAGGGCGTCCAGGGGCAAGGCCCTCTTGGAACCATAAACGCTTCGTCCTATGCCATCTATGATCAGGGCCAACGGGTCGTCTTCAGCGGCCAGGGCGAAAACAAGATAAGCGGGACCATCAACCCCGCGGGATCCGGCAAATGACCATGTCCAAGTCGAACACCATGATCGCAGGCGCCGCCCTGCTGCTGGCCATGACGGTCCCCGCGACCTCGGGCGCCCAGAGCACGCGCGCCGACGCCTCGAAACAACCGGTCCAGTACGGCGCCGACGGCGGCGAATACACGCCCAACGGTTTCGCCCTCCGCGGCCGGGCCGAGCTGACGCAGGGCGGCAACCGTCTGCGCGCCGACGCCATCACCGGCGTCACGGCCAACGGCGACCTGAGCCGGGTCGAGGCGACGGGCAATGTCTATTTCGTCACCCCGGACCAGAGCATGCGCGGCGACCGCGCCGTCTATACCCTGGGCAACGCCGAGGTGGTGGTGACGGGCGACGTTATCCTGACCCAGGGCAAGAACGTCCTGACCGGCAACCGCCTCGTCTATAACGTCCGCACGGAGAGCGCTCGCATGGAAGGCGGCAACGGCCGCGTCCAGGGCGTCTTCTATCCGCAAGGGAACTGACCCCGCTTGGCGCGCAAGGAACTCTCAGCCCTGAACCTCGACCAGGCGGACGCCGACGACGCGCCCGCCGCTGAAGAGGCGCGCCACACCGGCCTGCGCGTCGAGCACATCGCACGCAGCTTCGGCCAGCGGCAGGTCGTGCGCGACGTCTCCCTGACCGTCCAGCGTGGCGAGGTCTGCGGCCTGCTGGGCCCCAACGGCGCAGGCAAGACCACCTGCTTCTACATGATCACCGGCCTGATCCCGGCCGACAGCGGCTCGATCTGGCTGGACGGCGAAGAGATCACCCAGCAGCCCATGTACCAGCGCGCCCGCATGGGCCTGGGCTATCTGGCGCAGGAAGCCTCCATCTTCCGCGGCATGACGGTCGAGCAGAACATCAAGGCCGTGGTCGAACTGCATCAGAAGACCGCCGCCGGCGTCCGCGACGAGACGACCCGCCTGCTGGAAGAGCTGCGCATCGACCACCTGCGTCACGCCCCGGCCACCGGCCTGTCGGGCGGCGAACGTCGTCGCGTCGAGATCGCCCGGGCGCTGGCCGCACGACCCAGCTTCATGCTGCTGGACGAACCCTTCGCCGGCATCGACCCCCTGGCCATCGCCGACATCCGTCACGTGATCCGCTACCTGTCCAGCCAGGGCATCGGCGTGCTGATCACCGACCACAACGTGCGCGAGACCCTGGACATCATCGACCGCGTCTCGATCATCTCGGCCGGCTCGGTCCTGTTCGAAGGCACGGCGGACGAGGCCGTTCGCGACCCCGAGGTCCGCCGGGTCTATCTGGGCGAAATGTTCGGCTGACGCCGAGGATCGCGCGCCCGCCTCGCCTCAGGCGCCACAATCCGTCCGCGCAATCCCTTTCCCGGCAAGGGACGCACGCCCGCTCGCGCCCCTATAGGTCGCAGGGCTTCGGAATCGACCAGGATCAGCCTCCTGGTCTTTGACATCGTCCCCCGCCCCCTTCGCCTTCCCCACGCCGAGACCGCCGCTCAGCCCGGCCGTCCACGCATCCCTGGCCGTCGCCCGCGCGCCGCCGATTGCACCAATTGAACTGTTTTTTCTTGGCGCGGTGCAATGCCGCGGCCTCGCAGACCACGCGCCACAGGCCATCGGCTGCGGCGCTCACCCGACGTTAAACTCTCTGCCTCACGATTACAGCAAGAACCGGGCCACAGGCTCGCGGGAGGGATTGAAACGACGTGATCGGTCAGAGGCTTGAGGTCAGACAGGGTCAGGGGCTGGTCATCACGCCCCAGCTGCAGCAGGCGATCAAGCTGCTGCAACTGTCGAATCTCGAACTGGAAGCCTACGTCGAGGCCGAGCTGGAAAAGAACCCTCTGCTGCAACGCGATGAGGGTGACCAAGGCGGAGAAGGCCCCGCCGAACCCGCTGAAGCCGCAGCCTCGGGCGAGGCCGGCGAACTCCAGTTCACCGAGCCGTCGGGCGACGCCGAGCACGCCATGGATGCGCGCACCGAGGATCTCTATGATGACGCCCCCGGCGAACGCGACGCCGACCGCAAGCGCGACGCGGGCGAAGGCGAGCAGCTCGGCCTGTCCGACTGGTCGCGCGCCGGCGCCGGCGGCGGCATGGACGGCGAGGACATGGAGCGCCCCGACACGCGGGAAGCCACCCTGTGGGAGCATCTTCAGGCCCAGGCCTCGTCCGCGGGATTCAGCCCCGCCGAACACGCCATCGCCCTGACCCTGATCGACGCCACCGACGAGGGCGGCTACCTGCGCGGCGAGCTTCAGGAATTCGCCGACCGCCTGGGCGTCGATCTGGCGCGAATCGAGACGGTCCTGGCCGTCTGCCACGGCTTCGAGCCGACCGGGGTCATGGCCCGCTCGGCACCCGAATGCCTGAAGCTGCAACTGGTTGAACGCAACCGCTTCGACCCGGCCATGGAAGCCCTGCTCGACAATCTGGAGCTGCTGGCGCGGCGCGACCTGCCCGCCCTGCGCAAGGTCTGCGGCGTCGACGCCGAAGACCTGAACGAGATGATCGCCGAACTGAAGGGCCTGACGCCGCGTCCCGGCGCCGGCTTCGGCGGCGAGCCGGCCCAGACGGTCGTGCCCGACGTCCATGTCCGTCCCGACCCGGCGGGCGGCTGGCGCGTCGAACTGAACAGCGAGACCCTGCCCCGCCTCCTGATGGACAAGCGCTATCACGGCGTGGTCACGGCGGGCGCCCGGTCGGAAACTGAGAAGGCCTTCGTCGCCGACTGCGCCGCCCAGGCCAACTGGCTGGTCAAGTCGCTGGACCAGCGGGCCAAGACCATCCTCAAGGTCAGCTCCGAGATCGTGCGCCAGCAGGACGCCTTCCTGGCCTTCGGCGTCGAGTTCCTGCGCCCGCTGAACCTGAAGACCGTGGCCGACGCCATCGGCATGCACGAATCGACGGTCAGCCGCGTCACCTCCAACAAGTATGTCTCGACCCCGCGCGGGGTTTTCGAGCTGAAATTCTTCTTCACCGCCGCCATCCAGTCGTCGGACGGCGGCGCCCTGCACTCGGCCGAAGCCGTCCGCCATCGGATCAAGGCCATGATCGACAGCGAAGGCGCCGACGGCGACGTGCTGAGCGATGACCGGATCGTCGAGATCCTCAATGAAACCGGCATAGACATCGCCCGACGCACCGTGGCCAAATATCGGGAAGCCCTTAGAATTCCGTCCTCTGTCCAGCGCAGAAGGCTATTGAAAGCCGGCTGATCACGCTGCGGCGAAGCGTCACCACAAATCGGTGATCGGCGTTGACACCAAACGCAACCCGTCGCGTTCTATGCCTATGCAGATCCAAGTCAGCGGCAAGCAAGTGGATGTCGGCGAAGCGCTAAGCTCGCGCATCTCCCAGGAACTCGAAGAGGGAATCGGCAAGTACTTCGCCCGTGGCGGCGATGACGCCGAGGTCGTGGTGTCCAAGGACCGCCACGGCTTCCGCGTCGATTGCTGGGTCCGCCTGGCCTCAGGCCAGAGCCTGGTGACCACGGGCTTCGGCGGCGACGCTCAGGCCGCCTTCTCCGACAGCCTGGACAAGCTGGAGAAGCGGGTCCGTCGCTACAAGCGCCGCCTGAAGGACCACCACATCGGTCCCAAGGGCCTGTCGCCCGAGAAGACCGAAGATGCAGCGCGTGAAGTCGCCGCCCTGACCGTGTTCCGAAACCCGGATACGGTCGAGGATGACGCCTTCGGCGACGCCGGCGCGCCGGACGAACCGCCGCCTGTCGGCATGGTCATCGCCGAAACCGAATCGGAAATCCGCACCATTACGGTCGGGCGCGCGGTGCTGGAACTGGATATGACCGGCTACCCGCTCGTCATGTTCCGAAACGCCGCCCACGGCGGTCTGGCGGTCGTCTATCGCCGGCCTGACGGCAATGTCGGCTGGATCGACCCCGAACGCACCCTCAAGCCGGCGAAGAACGGCTCCGGGTCGTAAGGCTTCCAAGCGGAGGGCGAAGGCGCTAGAAGACGCCTCGCCCTTCCGCAATGTCGGGCTCGAGTTTTCGGGGTGATCATGGACATCGCTGATTTGTTGTCGTCGGACGGGATCGTCCTGCGGGGCGGCGTGTCATCCAAACGCCAGGCGCTGCACACGGTGGCCGAGGCCGCGTCGGTCGCTCTGGATATCGACGAGGATCGGGTGCTGGAGGCCCTGCTGGAGCGCGAGGCCCTCGGTTCGACGGGCCTCGGCTCGGGCGTCGCCGTTCCCCACGCCCGCATCAAGGGGCTGGATCGCGTCTGCGCCGTTTTCGTGCGGCTCGAAACCCCGGTCGCCTATGAGTCGGTGGACGACCGGCCCGTCGATCTGCTGTTCGCCCTGTTCGCCCCGCTGAACGCAGGTGCGGAGCATCTGCGGGCGCTTGCGGCTGTGTCGCGCGCCATGCGCTCGCCGGAACTGCGCGAGCATCTTCGTCACGCCCGCACGATCGACGCCGTACGCGCCCTGTTCGTCAAGGACACGCCCGTCGCCGCCGCCTGAGCCAGCGCGAACCCGCGATTCCGCGCTCATGCAGGCAGAACGGTTGGCGGCGCCCTCAAAATCAATGCACCGAGACGGGTTCCAACTCGTGAGCGGCGGCGGCTGCAAAGGCCGTCTCGCGGTCCAGCATGACCGCCAGGCGTTCGCCGTCGGCGCCGTGGACAGCGTAGAGGATCTGATCCGGGTTCAGATCGACGCCGGGGCCGACCTCGACATGGGCGTCCTCCATCAGGTCCGCGGCGCGGATCGCGCGCACATAGACCAGGTCGGGCGCGCCCAGACCGGCGAATTCTGACTTGTTCATAACCGGCGTCATAGGACCGCCTCCTTACGCTTGACTGAACGCCCGGAAAGGCGGGCGGTTCGACGGCTGTTTTCAGCCCGTCGTGATGGGAATGCGCCGGATCTGGCGCTCTTGTTCAGGACGAACCAGATCGACGTGAAGCAGGCCGTGCTCCAGCCGCGCCTCGGCGACCTCGAGCCCGTCAGCCAGAACGAAGCTGCGGACGAAGCCCCGCGCGGCGATGCCGCGATGGAGGAAGGCCTGCTCGCCCTTGCCGGTGTCGTCGCGCTTGCCGGCGATCGTCAGTTGGCGGCCCTCCAGGGTGATGGCCAGTTCCTCAGGCGCAAAGCCGGCCACGGCCAGACTGATGCGCACCGCCGCCTCCCCCACCTGTTCGACATTATAGGGGGGATAGCTCTCGGCCGCCGCCTTGGCCGCACGGTCGATCAGGGCCCGGGTGTGATCGAAGCCCAGCAGAAAGGGGCTGTCGAACAGAATGGTGCGTGCCGTCATGAGGTCCTCGCAAAGAAGCGACCGCGACCGTCCGCGTCCTCCCTGAAGCGGCAAGGACGCGCGGCCGTTTGCAACAAATGGTTATGTCCGGCCTCAGGGTCAACCGCGCCGCTGGCCGCCGCCGTCGTTCACGTGACATACAGCTTGGAACCTTCACTGTAGGACCACGTTTTTCGGCCTGATCCCCTTTAACAAAGGACACCCCATGCGCAAGTTCATCGTCGCCAGCGTCAGCATCGCCGCCCTGCTCGGCGCGAGCGCCTGCACCACCACCGACCCCTACAGCTCGACCCCGACCCGCAACAACACCGGCACAGGCGCCATCGCCGGCGCCCTGGGCGGCGCTCTGCTCGGCTATCTGACCAACACCTCGAACGGCGAACAGGGCCGCAAGAACGCCCTGATCGGCGCCGGCATCGGCGCCCTGGCCGGCGCCGGCGTCGGCCAGTACATGGATCGTCAGCAACGCGCCCTGGAAGCCGAGCTGTCGGGCACCGGCGTCGGCGTGGCGCGTCAGGGCGACAACCTGGTGCTGCGCATGCCGTCGGACGTGACCTTCGCCACCAACCAGTCCAGCCTGGACAGCCGCTTCCTGCCGGTCCTCGATGACGTCGCCCGCGTGCTGAACGAGTATGATCGCTCGATGGTCGACGTCATCGGCCACACCGACTCCTCGGGCGGCGACGCCATCAACCAGCCCCTGTCGGAGCGCCGCGCCTCGTCGGTCGCCTCATACCTGGTGGACCACGGCGTGATCCGCGAGCGCCTCTATGTCGCCGGCAACAGCTCGCGCAATCCGATCGCCGACAATACGACGGTCGATGGCAAAGCCAAGAACCGTCGCGTCGAGATCGTGATCCGTCCGTTCACGGGCTGACCCGGCGGCCTTGACCGCTTAAACGACCAAGGGCGGCGCCTCTTCAGGCGCCGCCCTTTTTGTAGGGCCTTAGCGAAGGCTCTCGGGGCGGCCGATGGAGGTGTAGCGGAAGCCCCGCGCCTTCATATCCTCGGGGCGATAGACGTTGCGCAGATCGACCATGACAGGCTGCTTCAGCAGCAGCTTGATCCGGTCCAGGTCCAGGGCGCGGAACTGATCCCACTCGGTCATGATGACCACCACGTCGGCGCCTTCGACCGCGTCATAGGGGCCATCCCGAAAGACCACGCCATCCAGCAGCCTGGCCGCCTCCTCCATGCCCTCGGGGTCGAAGGCCTGAACGGTCGCCCCCATGGCGATCAGGGCCGGGGCTACGTCCAGCGACGGGGCGTCGCGCATGTCGTCCGTGTTCGGCTTGAAGGTCAGACCCAGAAGGGCGACGGTCTTGCCCTTGAGGTCCGTTCCGCCCAGGGTCGTCGCGACGCGGTCGGCCATGGCCTTCTTGCGCGCGTCATTGACCTCGACCGTGGTCTCGATCAGGCGCAGCGGCGAGCCGGCGTCGGTCGCCGTGCGCACCAGGGCCAGGGTGTCCTTGGGGAAGCAGGAGCCGCCGTAGCCCGGCC